>JGI990J12352_1000031_pt1 | contig 28227 bp, 49 predicted proteins | sample Intmic4MA4BA4MSA_FD_12352 | JGI IMG/M metagenome (IMG submission 12352) | reverse complement strand
ATGTTTCCATCCTTAATTGTCTTTTTCACAGCGCTAACGCTGTTTTTCATATTTTCTGTTTTAACGTAAACAGAATTATTTTTCACTTCAATTGTAAATTCAACTGCATTTCTTATGATTTTTTTCATTTTAACCATTCCTTTTTCGTTTCTGTACTTACTATTATATCATAAATATCTTATATAGTCAAGTACTTTTTTGCAAAAAAATAAAGTTTTTTTAAAAAAACCTTTCAGCCCGCTTTTTGGTAATGCACAAATAGGACACGAAAACGCCCAAAAGTGCTGATATTACTGTGTTTTAATATAACTCTGTAATATAATAGCGATGTTGTCACTACGTCATTACAGTAGTTGAATTACTTTTAGATAGCTTTGATTTAAGCTAAATTAAAAGAGGTAATACACGCATAAGACACATTTTTACTTTTTAAAAAAATGACTTGCTAAATTAAATTGATTGCATCTATTAGATGCTTAATGTCGATATCTGTATAATGCTTAATTGTAACATCTTGCGACTTATGTCCAATTATCTGCTTAATCCAACGCTCATCGACCTTAGCAGTTGTCAACATCGTTGTGCAAGAAAATCTTGTATCGTGTGCAGTGTGTTTTAAATTTAATTTTTCCATAAGTGGGTCCCAAACTCCGCTGTAGAACCTGTTATAATTAAATTTACCCTTTTTTTCTTCATCGTAAATTAGATAGTCGCATTTACTATTTTCTAACCAAAATTTAAAGAAGGGTAGTGTTTTTTCCGCAATCGGCACTAGTCTAATACCGTTGGTTGTCTTACTATCAACGATACTAATGTATCGCTTTTCTGTGTCGATATCTTTCTTTTTTAAGTTCAAAAGTTCCATAATCCTTACACCACTATAGAGTAGAATTAATACGATATTAGCATACTTTTCGTCGTTTTCCACTTCCCAGATTTTTCCAATTTCCCAATCCCTAAACGGCGTGTGGACAGCCCCATTTGGCTTGCGTGCTTTCGTTAAATCAATGTAATTACTCTTATCCATTTCGTTGGTGATAATGTCTTTTAAAACGGCATAATCCATAATTGCTTTAAACATTATTTTTAATTTCTTAAGCACTGCGGTGCTTTTATCGGAATTATCAACAATACTTTGCATAACGTCAAGCGTAATATCTTCCACAAGCATATTTTCGATACTTTCGCACATTCTAAAGCATAAGTCGTAATAATACACATTGCTCGATTTCTTACTACCGCCGCCGTATTTTCCGTTATCATTTCGCCAAATTGTGTACAATTGCTTCAAGGTTGTACCTAATTTTTCCATGTTTTTTTTATTTGTGGATTTCGATTTTTTAAGATTTAAAAGGTCATCAAGCGAGATATCGTTACTTTTATACAACTTTAATAATTGTTTAAAAGTAGCGGGATTGTTATGATAGGCGGCAAGCACTTTAAGCCCTGTTGCTCTTGTATTGTAGCAACCTAGGTTTTCGTACTTTTGTATAACTTTTTCGTCTGTTAATTCCCATCTCGCTGTTATCCTCACTCGCCAAGGATTTCGTCGTTTTCCACTTAATTTAGTAACAGTTCCATAACCATTTGGCATTTTCATTAGCATCATTCCTTTCAATTTGGCGGGCTGAAAGTGTTGCTTTTTAATGTAAAATGGTGTATAATTGTGAAAAGGAGTGGAAAACATGGATAAAATTAAGAAAAACAAAGTAATTGCGGGCGATTTCGTTGACTGCCCGATTATAATTACATTCGGCATTTTCGGGGTAGTTGTCCCCAAAAAAGATTTACAGGAATTAGGGCTTAAAGCTCTTTCAATTGATGAAACAACTATAGCAGCGTATGAGTTATTAACACCTGCTAGACTAGAAGAAGCAGTTAACGGTATTGCACGCGGTTTAGTTACCACCACGCTTCTTGGCCCGATTGGCTTATTAGGATTTAAGCGTAAAAAAGGCGTCAACCAGATAATTATTAACTGGGCCTTTGAAAAGCAAAGCTTAATTACTTTAACTGATAAAGATTTTGCAAAATTTAGAGCAAAATTTAAAGATTTAGAAGTGAATGCCACTAAAGTTGTTGAAAACAATTCAAGTACTGCAGATGAATTGCTGAAATTCAAACAACTCCTTGATGCCGGCGCCATTTCGCAAGATGAATTTGATAAAAAAAAGCGAGAGCTTCTTTAGTTTTAAACACCTTAATAGGTGTTTTTTTATTTTAAGTTTAAAGGATTTGTTAACAAATCGCTAAAATAATCTTGAAGTTTGCTTTTGCCTGTTTCATTAAGTTTTCCAAATTCTGCCAACCATGTTGGGCTTTCGAATTCGGGGTTATCAAGCTTTTTTAAACGTTCAAAAGTTTTTAAGGTAGTAGAATGTTTTAGACGTTTAATATAATCTGTATCTGGTGAGTTTTCCACTGCTTGTATATTTTCAGTTGCAAGCTCATGAGTTGTACAACCTAGAATGTCTGCCAATTGTTGAGCGGTCGCAAAAGTCGGAAAATTTGTACCATCTTCCCATTTTTGAATTGTCGAGCAACTTTTCAGACCTAATTTATTTGCTAATTTTCCTTGCGTCATTTTATTTTGTAAGCGCAAATATTTAACGTTTTTCGCAAAAAATTCCATTTCGTTGCCTCCTTTCACGCTACTACAATAGTAGCATAAACTTGACTATTCGTCAAGTGAAATTTACAAAAAGTAAAAAAAAACAGATAAAAAATCAATTTTGCTATTGACAGCAGATAAATAATCGTGTATAATTGCCATATCATCAAAAAGGAGGCGAAATTAATGCAATATGCTTTAGTTGAATTAAGAGTTCGCAAGGGCTTAACTCAAGAAGATTTGGCAAAAAAACTGAATATTTCTCGTCAAACTTTAATAGTTTGGGAAAAAGATTTAAGAAATGTTGATTTTAATAAGATTTATGAGTTGGCTAATATTTTCGACGTTAAAATCAATGAAATAAGAATGCAACCAGAAAAATTTGACAATCAAAAATCAAGTATTGCCTAATTTTTTTTAACTGCATTGTGATTTTAAATCTGCATTAGTGTTTTTTTTAAACAGTATTGTGATTTTAAATCAAGTAAAGGAGGTGGAAAAAATGGATGATTGGTTTCAAAGACTAAAAAGAGAACGCGAAAGCTTGTTCGTAAAATGCGAGGCTTTAAAAAAACATCTACAAGGTGTTAAAGTCGATGGTCAGCAAATGTGTACTGCACTTAATCGCGATCTGAAAACAATTCAATTGTATCATATGAAAAAATATTTAGAAATTTTAGATTTTAGAATTAAAAACGAAAAATAAATATTACGCGTGGTACGGGCGTCTTGTTAACATGAAGGTGCAAAATGAAAAAGATGGTAAATTTTGTTATTATTTACAGTCCAAGAATTTTGGTGGAAAGGTGATAAGATATGATTTTAGAAGAAAAAAAAGAAGCGGAAATTATTATAACTACCGAAGCTGGCGACAACTTACGACGATATTTAAAAGATTTTGTCGAAAATAACCCAGAAATAAATTTAACAACAATACAATAACAACCTTGGCGGGCTGGAAGTGTAAGGAGGGGTTTGGTGGAAATTAAAAAAGCGGCAATTATTCTACAAAAACCCGAACAATGGTTGAGGTTATTTCTGCAAAATGTGGAAAATAACCCAATCGGCATCGCATACAAAGTCTCTGGTAGCAGTCGTTATGACTACTACATTGAGGATTTCCAACTAAGGAAATATGTGGGTGAAGAAAAATGGCTACAAGGGATTAAAAAATGGAAGGAGAATGAAAAAGATGTTAAAAATTAATCAACAAAAAAATGAAATTTCGGTAGTTTTTAACCGAATTTTAAACAATGAATTGAAAGGGTATAAATTATACACAATTTTCACCGTTTGCGAGGAGGGAGAAAAAGTAGTATCTGCTAATGTGGTTATTTCGACCCCTGAAAACCACGCTTTCCACGGTATTATATTGTCGCCACTAATTGACCCAACCGAATTTAAAAAGTCTAAAGGGTGGTCGGTTGTTAATTGTTTTGGTTGCAATTTCGAAGCTTGGTTACTTAACTTGTTATAGGAGGTGTGGAAATGAAGAAATATATATTGTCGGTGACCAACACCTTTCAGGATGTTGAAAATTTCACCATGACCGAAAAACAGGCGAAGCGGTGTAAAAGAGCTTTCGCTTGGGTTTCAAGACCGAAAATTTTCGGCTTCGAACGCTATTGGATTTTTAAACATCTAGGAGGGGAAAAATATATTTCGCTTCGATTAGTCAAAGAAGTCAGCATGAAAGAAGCGAAAGATGTGAATAAAATCTACAATTTAGGCTCTAACGAATCAAAAAAAAATAGGGAAAAAATCGTCAAACTTGCAGAAATTTATTTAAAGGGGGATAAAAAAAATGACTTATAAAGAAGCAATTGAAAAAGCAACAAGTTTGGATTTTATTGTAGAAACTAAAGGGAATAAAATAACTTTTCATCGTGGAATTCCTGAATGGGAAAATTACGTAAGGACTGATACAGTAGGCCAAGCATATATCAAAACTACCGTTTTGAAACTTGCTGAAATGTTATTAACACTTGCTAGAACTCCTTTAAGCGAGCGTGGAAATGAAGAAAAATTCTACCGCGTTCCAATTGAAGAAAAAATTCTAGCTAGGAGCGCAACAAGCGAGATTAATCTAGTATACACCACTCAACTAAACCAATTTTATAAGACAGAATTTACCGAAAAAGAAATCAACGAAATTAACCCGAACTTAATGAAAATTGCAATCGAGGTAGATAACTAATGATAGATGTATTATTAGTTATCCCCAAAATTATTGGAATTGTCATGCTTAGTTCGTTGCTAATATTGTTGACAGTGAACATAATTAAAATGATTGTAGAAGATTTAAGAAGGTGAAAAAATGCTGTTCGAAGAAATTCTTGCGAAAGTGCTAAATGCTATGTTTGCTATCATATTACTAGCTTTTATTTTAACACTTTCAATTGTTACAGTTTACGCAGTTTCATTGATTGTTGGGGAAACTCTACAATTAGTTTTTAAAGGTGAGTGTTAAAAATGCTAGAAGAATTTAAATGTTGGGATGCTTAATAAGAAGGAAGTGTAAAAATAATGGAAAAATTATATTGTGTACCGATAATTAAAAATGGAGGTGAAGCTACTAAATATCTCTTTTTTGACGATGGGTACACCTATTTAGGGGGAAAACACCAATTTCACGAAGCACAAAGCAAATTCACAAAGGAGGAAATCGAAGCCATCAACCCGAAATTCATGATTTTAGCAGAGGAAGTTGAAATTCCCACAGACCTGTTTCATGTCTGTTTTGAAGGTTTGTTTGGAAGTTGCAAATATCTACAAGCATTTAAACTTTCTGAAAAAATTAATTATGTGATAGGAGAAAAATATCAGACAAAAAAATACAAAACGATGTTCACCATTAACGAAATAGTCGAAATAAATCCGAATTACGCAAACTTAACAGTACCAATTGAACTTGAAACTTTTAAATATTCTTATTTAGGTGTGGAAAAATGAGTTATGCAAAAGAAGAATTATACAGTTCATCTTACGAAATTTTTGCAAGTCAAACGCAAAAAATGAAGTCTGATGGCACGTTATTAAGTTACGCCAAAAATAAAGAATCGGACTCTCGTGCATATCGTGAAGAACACTTATTAATATTAGAGTTAAAAGGTTTCAAAATTTGAAATAAAGAAGGTGTTTAGAAAAATGAATAACATGGAAGATATAGAATTTTCACTGCACAATATATATTTGGCCTTAATCATGATTTTAATCAGTTTAACAGATGGTTGGTTGTCTACGCTTATGATGGTATTATTCATTCTCGAACTAGTCAATTTTCATCTTAAAAGATGGTTGAAAAAATGAATTATGCACAAATCAAAGAATTCGATACAGCAAACGGCACTGGAGTACGCACAACGCTGTTCGTAAGTGGTTGCACTCATCAGTGTCAAGGGTGTTTTAACGGCGCTTACCAAGATTTTAAATACGGTAAAAAATGGAACGAAACCGTAGAAAAAAAGTTTCTGGAAAGTGTCGAAAATCCACAAATTATGGGCGTGACCATATTGGGTGGTGAACCCTTCCAACAAGACGATGATTTATTAAATTTACTCAAAAAAATCAATAAAAACATCTGGATTTATTCCGGTTACAGTTATGAAGAAATTCTAAAAAACGAAGAACGAAAGGAGCTATTAAGTTACTGCGATGTACTTGTTGATGGGCCATTTATCCAAGCTCAAAGAGATTTTAAGCTACGATTTAAAGGTAGTCGAAATCAACGGATTATCAATGTTAAAAAGTCTCTAATAGCTGATAAGGTCAAGCTATTAGCAGGTGAAAATTAATCCAAAGGAGATAAAAAAATGGAACAATTTGAAATCAACGGGGGTTTTCCAAAACAGGAAAGGAGTGGAAAACATGGAAAAAGTAATGAAAAGATGGGAAGCTGTATTTGAAAAAGTATCACGTCCCAAAATTATTAAATACGAAGGAGATAAAAAAATGGAACAAATTAATATTACAGAACTTTACCAATTCGGGGGAGCTTTAGAGGCTACTCGGAAAATTATCCTCAATTCGGGGGAAACAAGATACAACAACTTAAAAACAGAAGCAAAATTAAGAATTTTGGAAGTTTTTGAAACTTTTATTAAGAATTGTGTACAAGGGGCGAACTCTTTAACTTTCGCAGTTCCTGTTTACAAAAACAGCAAAATTTCTTCGCTTGTTGTAAACTTTTCTACAGGCGAGGAAGCTCCAGAAAATGAAAGGGGCGAACTCGTTAGGCATGCTAGCTGTTATGTTAGCACCGTCGGAATTGAATGCGATACTTTTTCGATAACTATCGACGAAATCGATAATTTTCTAGAATATTTCGAAGATTTAGGCGTTTATCAAAAAGCTGTTTAAAGCCTGAATGGACGAAATCAAACTTTTAAAATTAAACAAAATAATCAAAAAAATCAGTGATTTGAGAAACAATGAAAAAATCACTGATAGCGAGAAAAGTGAAGAATTGGGAAAACTAGAAGAACGCTTCTCAATTCTTTATCTTAAAAATATAGAGTTGGTGGAAAAGTGCTAGGATATATAATTTTAGCCGTAATAATAATTTTAATCTTATATAAAAAGAGGTGATTTAAATGATAATTTGGGCGTTATTTGATAGTGGAAATGGTTGCTATACACAAGCTGTAGGAAAGTACTTCCCACAAGCTGAAATCTTTCCGATTGGCGTTGATATCGAAAACAAAAACAGTCACTTTATAAATTTAAATTTAGCTGATTATTCGGAAATTTTCAACGGTAAAAGTCCAATTTTCGACAAATTAGACACACTGCCAAAGCCCGATATCATTCTTGCAAGTCCTCCTTGCGAAAGTTGGAGTTTGTGGACTTCGCTAAAAGGTGGTACAAATTTTTGGCAAATGACACAAGAAATAAACACCTTGTTCGGTGAGGTGAAAGTTCCCACTGCTTTCACCCTTCAAACAAGGGAAAATTTCGACAAAGCTTTAGAAAATAGGCACGGTTTTTTTAAAGCTCATTGGCATAAAACGTTGTATAAAAGAGTTAATGGCGAGCTTTGCGCCTATAATACTCTACGAATTATAGAACGTTACAATCCGAAAATATGGGTTATTGAGAACCCTCAAACATCAAAAATTTGGGAATATTTTCAACAAATCCATGACTTTGTTGGTATTAAAAACATTGCTCATTATAATTATTATGATGAAAATTTTCCGAAAAAACCGACTTGTTTTTTAAGCAATATTGACCTTAATTTAAAGATTACACTCGACAAAGCAAAAGCTTCGTTAAAGGGTCTAGAAGGACGTCCCTCGCCATCTACGTACAACGAGCGAAGCGACATACCGTTAGAATTAATTAAAAAAATTCTTAACAAAGCACAAAAGGAGATTTCAAAATGATTGAGAAATTAATAAAGAAAGAAATTGAAAATTTTATAGAAAATTATAACGGCGAAACAAACGAAATATTTTTTGATTTTGATTTTCTCGAAATCGATGAAGCTGACGATATATATCAGCAAATCGACGATTTAGCATCGTTTATTGACCCTGACATTTGTAGCGTAGTTGGAATTTTCGAAGCAAAAAAAAAGGCGGTTTTTGTGATAAATTCGCAACTATTAAGTAATACTTTGCAGTTGCGAAAACAAGAAATGCAGAAAGAAATCGAAATGCAAAATGCAGAATATTATAGCATGAAGGCGGTGAATTTTAATGGCATCTAAGAGAATGTTCGACAAAGCTATTATTGATACCGATAATTTCTGCGAGATGATGTCAAGCGCCAAAGCGCTATATTTTCTGTTAGGAATGGAGGCAGACGATAGGGGTTTCGTATCTCCAAAAAGAGTGATGCGAATGCACAATCACCCCGAAGACGATTTAAAGGTGCTAAAAGCGAAAAAATTCGTTATTGGCTTTGAAAGTGGCGTAATTGTGATAACGGATTGGCTTGTGAATAATTATTTGGATAACAGAAGGATAAAAGAAACAATTTATCTTGAAGAATTTAAACTTTTAGAAATAATTAACAATGTTTACATTTTGAAGGGTGATGCTGAAAACCCCTGCTATGACGCTTGCTTAGCAAATGCGCAGCAAATGCTAAGAGAGAAGAGAATAGAAGAGAATAGAAGAGAAGAGAATAGAATAGAAGAGAAAAGAGATGGTGTCGTTTTTGAAACGACCTTCCAGCCAAAAAAACAAAAATCTGCAAAAGAAATTGAAAAAGCTGAAAAACGGAAACAAGAAATTGATGACATTATCGCTTATTTGAATTTCAAAACAGGCAAAAGTTTTCGTGCTAAAACTGGAAAAACCAGAAGCGAAATTAATGCAAGAATCGAAGAAAAGGCGACACACGAGCAGTTTAAGCACGTTATCGACCTTAAAGTTGCTACGTGGACAAGTGAGCGAATGAAGGCTTATATTCGTCCTAGCACGTTATTCAATGCCACAAACTTCTGGAATTACGTTAACGAAAGTTTTCCAAAACCACGTGGACAAAATGCCCTAGTGGACATGATAAATCGAGGTGAATTCAATGACTAGAGCCGATATTGCGAAGATAATCGCTGTTTTAAAAAACGAATATCCCGAAGCAATGAAAGATTTTAGTGAAACGAACTTTAAAACCAAGGTCGACGTTTGGCACAGCGAATTTAAAAATGTTGAAAACGAAGTATTTCAACAAGCGATTAGACGAATTATCAGGCAAAACAAGTACTTTCCACGCATCAGTGACATCTTTCGCGAACTCACTGAAAACCCCAACGAAATGGACCCGCATTTGGCTTTTGCAGATGTTAAAACCGCCGTTAAAAAGTTTGGGTCGTACGATGAAATCAATGCCTTGAAGTGGTTACACCCTGAAATTGCGGCAGTCGTAAAAATGATCGGTTGGAGCAAGATTTGTTATACTCAAAACGACAAAATGGAGTGGGTTTTCAAAGAATTCGCCGAACTGCTGAAAAGTCCTAGCACCAAACAAAAAGCAAAAATATTGAGCGCTGGTTTTGTACGAATACCTGTAAAACCGACATTGGAGGCACAAAATGAATGATTTTTTAAAAAGTCAAGACTATGTTGACCACTTGAAAAAACTCGTTGCAGACGATAATAACAGACCTGCTAATAACAATCCAAAATGCTCAAACTGCTTGGATAAAGGCTTTCGAAGTAACATCTGCACAGACCAAAACGACCCGAAATACCTACACAGCTACATGATACTTTGCACTTGTAGACAAGTCAACGATACAAGCCAGCGAAATTACAACTTTTAGCTTAAAATCATTTTAAGCTATCTAGAAACGTCGCAAATTGCTTCGACCTTACCCAACTACCAAAAGCGCAATAAAAGTTCTCTACGAGCCTGCAAATAGGTAAATAAGAGATATTAGGGGGGTTGGTTGGGTCTGAAAAAGTACTAAAAAACCAAAAAAACTTTTTTTAAAAAAATTTGGAGTGAATAAAATGCAAAAAAAGGGGTGTCAAAATGGAGCCGATTGTACTCACAAAAACAGCACCGAAATTGAAATTTAACAACGAAGATTTGAAAAAAGAACTCAAACAAGAATTAGAAAAATATCAAAATAATATCATCACCGAAGAAACGAAAAAAGGAGGAAAAAAAAGTCGAGCAGAACTAAACACTTTGAAGAAAAAATTAAACAAGTTTAGAATCGAATCGAAAAAACAACTTTTCGAAGAGCCGACAAAAGAATTTGAAAAAAGTGTAGCAGAATTGATTGATATTATCGATAACACACTTAAACCCATCGATGAGCAATTAAAAGCCCTTGAAGACGCTAGAAAAGCGCAAAAAACAGTTGAAATTGAAGCTGAAATAGCAAAGATTATAGCGGAATTTCAACTAGACAAAAAACACGCATCAGAATTGACGATTCTAGAAAAATATCTAAACTCAAGTGAAGGTATTAATGTGATTATAGCAGACTTAAAAAATCGTGCAGAAATCTCAAAAAAGAACCAAAAGCTTGATGAAATGAATCGTCAAACAATCATCAAAACTTGTAAGGCTTATGAAGATGAAATGACGCTAGATGCTGAAAGTTATCTATCGTTGCTGGCGTTCCAAGATATCCATACAGTAATCGAAAATATTCATAAAACAGTTGTTAAAGAAAAACTAAAACAGCAAGAAAAAACTCTAAAAGAACCACAAAAAATTTACATTCCAGAAAACCCAAAAGTAGATGCAATTGTGGAAAAATTAACACTTGAAGGTAAATTAGATTTGAGTGGAAAACATACAAATTGGGCGACTTTTAAAGTCACCGGTAGAAAACAAAGCCTAATTGATTTGGGCGATTACATGGAAATGAAAAATATAACGTTCGAAGTTATTGAAAAAGGTGAAATTTAATGAATGAAAACAATGAAACAGCAAATAAAGAATTATTATTAAAAAACGAATTATCGAAAATTCTGCCAGCTATTAGTAGCGTTGTCCCCAAACACATGACACCAGAAAAGTTACTAAGGTTAGTGTTAACAACTACGCAACAAAACCCGAAATTAATGAATTGTACACCATTATCAATTATTGGAGCAGTTGTTAATTGTGCTTCGCTGGGTTTAGAACCAAATCTACTTGGTCACGCTTACTTAATCCCGTATTTCAACAGTAAAACAAAGCAAAACGAATGCCAATTCCAGATTGGTTACAAGGGTTATATAGATTTAGTTCTGCGTTCTGGAAATGTGCAAATGATTAATGCGCACGTAGTCTATGAAAATGATAGTTTTGATTACGAATTAGGGCTACACCTTGATTTGCGTCACAAGCCAAGCATGGGTGAACGTGGAAAGCCGATTTTCTACTATTCAACGTATAAAATGCGCGATGGTGGTTTCGGTTTCGAGGTCATGAGCCGTGAGCAAATCGAGCAACATTGTAACAAGTTTTCTAAGTCAAAAACTTACGGTCCGTGGGTGGATAATTTCGACGCTATGGCGCTTAAAACCGTCACAAAGCGCATGGTAAAGTGGATGCCGTTAAGTGTTGAAGTTCAAAAAAGTATAACATCTGATGAGCAAACTATTAGCTTAAACGTTAATAAAATGGACGTATTAGAACATTCTTATGCAGAAGATACGCTAGATATCACTGATGATATTACCAACGAAATTAATAGGAATATGTCGGAAGCTGCAAGCTTGGTTTAGTCGTCATGTTTGCAGTTGGAGAAGTTAAAAATATCGAAAATCATAGCAACGGTAGCTTAATTTCGATATTTGTAAAAGATTGTGAAATACCGTACGAAAAATTTAAGGAGTGTGAAATAAAACTATCCGACGGGCGCCTTATCTCGCCTGCTCAACGTCGATTATTGTATGCATTATTTCGAGATATTGCAATCCACACAGGACATACAATCGATGAAATTAAAGAGTTTTTTAAAATAGAATTCATGCTCGATTATAAAAAAGATTACTTTAGTCTTAGTGATACAGATGTGGAAAACGCCAATCAGCTCATCGAATATGTCTTAGCATTCGTTTTCCACCACGCTATACCGCTAAAGAAAAAAGTGCATATTCTAGCCAAAGAAGTTAACAACTACCTGTATTTATGTTTAATTTATCGTGCGTGTGCCGATTGTGGAAATCCTGCCGATATCCATCATGCTGATGCGATTGGAATGGGAAGGGATAGAACACAGATTGACCACACAAAGCATAAATTAATAGCCTTGTGCAGAAAACATCATCAAGAAGCACACACAATCGGTTGGCTTACTTTTAAACAGAAATATCACCTTGAAGCAATTAAAATCACAAAGGAAACAGCCAAAAAACTTGGCTTAAAAGGAGAAAATTGAAAATGATACATGAAAATGAAAATATCGTGGAAATAGTGAAATATGCGCTTAATTCGGGTGCAAATATGGTATGATACAGAAAAAGGAGAAAATTAAAAATGATTAAATGGAATAAAAGCGACATCGAAACAATGGAAAAAGCAATTGAAAAGTGGGGTGTGGAAAAGCAATTAATTAAATTAATCGAGGAAGCTGGCGAAGTAATCCAAGAAGTTGCCAAGACGCTACACACCGCCGATTTTGTTGATGAAATGATTTTTTTCAGTCCTTTTAGCAAAGAAATAAATCTAACGGAAGAATTGGCAGACTTGTATATAACGCTGGAGCAGGTTTGTATGATAGAATTCTACGATAATGGCAAAGTTAAGAAAATTGGCGAAAATATTAACAAGGTTAAGGTAGAAAAAATACAGAAATTGCAAAACAAATTAAACGAGGAGGTAGAAAATGTTAATAACTAAAAGAAATGGTCAATCTTTTTCCTATGGGCTAAAAATTCAATCACTTATCATTCTTATAGAAGATTAAAACCCAATCTAGTGAATATGGCAAATGAGCATGATTTGTTCATGGTTTTTCGACGAGTAGTGTGATAAAATTAATATAGTTAATTTTTGACATTTTGAGGTGTTATTATGGATAATAGTAGAGCCTCTCAAATAGTAGTTGATAATTGTTATTACTACTTTACCAAAAAGGTGATAGCTCTAAGAGTGATACATGAATTACACTTAGTAAAGGTACGATATGAGAATTTATTTAAAGTTTTTTTGGTTGATATTAGTGCTATTTCAACTGTTCCAATTGCTGAAACGTCAATATCAATTAGTTTGTTGGAGGGAGAAATTCAATGATTTTAGATTATTTTGATAGTAAATTAGACGGCGATTCGTGGGAAGTTATTAAGGAGAGGAAATATAATGGATATTGTTTATACAGTTTATAAAAAAAAGTGTATAGAATCAGCAAAAGTTGTCGAGCTTGTTAAAATTTCAGAAAATAAAGACACAATCAAAGCTTATAACGAAAACGGAAATAACGCATTTTTCAACAAAAAAAGACAAAAATGGAATAGAGAATATAAAGATTTCACTGGTGCGTTTTCAACATTTGAAGAAGCAGAGGAAACTATAATTGTTAAAAAACGACACGAGTTAGTTAACAACTTCGTTTTCTTAAAACACGCTAGTTTGAGCGATAGCGAAGTGTTGATTCTTCACAAACTTTTTAAGTCGAGGTAGCAAAAGTGACGAGAAAAGATTTAGAAGTTTATTGCCAATTAAAAAAACATTCTGCATCAACGTTGAGAATTTACGAAAGTTTAAGAAGGAAAAATAAACTTTTAAACGTTGATAAAAAGAAAGAGCAAGTAATAGAAAAATATCAAACATTACTTGCAGAATCGTATTACTTTTCATATCTTGAGGAATTGAAGAAAATCGACGAAATAGAAAAATTTATATCAACGATTGAAGAACCAATAGATAAGAATATTTGCAGAATGTACTATATTGAAGGCTTTTCTTTCACTAAAATAGCGAGAATGTTGTATTTTAGTGATGAATCAGCAGTTAGGAGGAGACTTAAGAATTTTTTTAAAAAAATGCAAAAAGAGGTCCGGTAATGTCCGGACTTTTTATGTTAAAATTAAAGCAGGCAAGTACTATTTTAAAAAAACTCAATACCGCTTTGTTATTGAGTTTTTTAAAAACATGAGGTGTAGAAAATGGAAGACTTAAAAGCAAATAAAATAGATTACGTTAAAATTGGTGATAAACGATTTAATCTAGTAGTTTTCAAGAAAGAAAATTTCAACAATGATATAACTTCCCAAATTGACTTCCAACAAAGTATGATTTCAATTGCAGACGTTTTGCACGAAGATGAAGCCAAAAAATCAATTATGCACAACGCTATGCATGGATTATTAACATTTATGGGCGAAGATGAGTTAGAAGAAAACGAAGCTGTAGTTAGCAGAATTGCGAACGGTATGCTAATGATGATGAAAGATAATCAAGAGTTATTCAAATACTTGATGAAAACAGATTAGGGGGAATCCCCGAAAAGGGGGAAAGAAGATGGCAAAAATTAAAAACCCGAAAAGGGCGGAAGCTTTAGAAATTTTTAAACAACATGGTGGAAAGATTTCTAACAAAACAATTTCAGACCGGATTGGTGTGCCGGAAAAAACATTAAGCTCATGGAAATCAAGAGATAATTGGGAAAATGCAGTACTCGACTCACCAGATTGTAGTGCAGAAAAAAAACTATTTGCGTCTGATTTAAATGATAAAGAAAAATTATTTTGTCTCGAATATGTCGAAAGCTTCAACGCTACCAAAGCTTATCAGAAAGCCTACCGGTGCGAATATCGTACCGCTCGAACGAATGGAAACAGGATAAAATCAGACCCAAGAATAGTCAAACATATAGAAAATTTAAAACGCGAAAAATTCAAAAATGTACTATTGGATGCAGATTCTTTACTGCAAAAAAGAATAGATATAGCATTTTCCGACATCACGGATTTTGTAGAATTCGGAACAACTGTTAAAAAAGTCGGTGGAAAAGAAGTTATTAAAAATTTCGTAAGACTTAAAAACTCAAGCGAAGTTGACGGCTCATTAATAACAGAAATAAAAGAAGGTCGTGACGGTGTAGCTATCAAACTTGTTGATAAAGAAAAGTCGCTAGAATTTTTAACAAATCATTATTCAACGTTAACAGCTGAAAAACAAGTAGCAATTGAAGCAATGCGACTAGAAAACGACATAAGACGTGCAAAACTAAAAGAGTTAATTGGTGATGGTAGTGACAATGACGATGCTATTAAGAATTTCTTAGAAGCTACTAAACCAGACACGGAAGAATTAACAAGGTTGTTTGAAGATGAGGAAATTTAGAAAACGTAGAGAAGCGCCATTTAAATTTAGCAACTTTTCAACAAAGCAGAAAAAAGTTATGCACTTCTGGCGTGAAAACAGCGGAATTAAGGAAAAAGATATTATCATCGCTGACGGTGCTATTAGAAGTGGAAAAACAATTTCCATGGTTTGTAGTTTCTTACATTTTACCCAAGAAACACATAAAGGCGAGGCGTTTATAATCGCTGGAAAGTCGATAGGAGCGCTTAAACGTAATGTTATTAAGCCAATGGTGCAAATCTTAAGAGCATGGGGTTGGTCGTACGAATATAATCGCAGTGAGAACTATTTAACAGTTGGCTCGAACATCTATTATCTGTTCGGTGCAAACAATGAATCCAGTCAAGATGTTTTGCAGGGATTAACGGCAGCTGGGGCATTAGCAGATGATTGTGCGCTATTTCCACAAAGCTTCTTAAATCAAATGATAGGACGCTGTTCGGTTGAAAACTCTAAAATGTTTTTAAACTGCAACCCTAAAAGTCCATTTCACTGGTTTAAGATTGATTTTATCGACAAGGCAAGGGAAAAATCTATCTATTATTTACACTTTAACATGGACGATAACTTAACATTGTCGGAAAAAGTGAAGAATCGGTACAAGCGAATGTTTTCAGGCGTATTTTATAAACGCAATATACTTGGATTGTGGGTAAATGCAGAAGGTGTAATTTATGATATGTTTGATTTTAACAAGCACGTTGTCGAATCAAAGCCAAGAAATTACACAGAACACTGGATAAGTTGCGACTATGGAACACAAAACCCGATGGCATTTGGTTTATGGGGAAAATGTGATGGTATCTGGTATAAAACCAAAGAATATCACTACGACGGACGCAAGGAAATGGTGCAAAAAACTGATGAGGAATATTACCAAGATTTAGAAACTTTTGCAGAAGGTAAGGTAAAACGTATTATCGTTGACCCCTCAGCTAGTTCATTCATTGCATTGTTGAAAAAGAAAGGTTGGCAGGTTAAAAAAGCTAAAAATGATGTCCTTGAAGGTATCAGAAACCTAGCTACTTCGCTAAATCGCAAAGCAATCCTATATAACGATGTTTGCACAGAAACATTTAAAGAATTTTCTTCTTACCAATGGTGTGAAAAAGCCGTAGAACGTGGTGAGGATAAGCCTGCAAAAGAGCATGACCATCAATTAGATAGTGATAGATACTTTGTTAATACTATCATTTTCAAAAAACAAATGCGTGTTCTCGAAAGAAAGGAAGTGGGGAAATGACAATCGAAGAAGTTAAGAAGCTTGTGGATAGACGAAGAGCAGAACATAACAGATTTATAAAAAATGCTAAAATCGCACGTAGATATCACCAAAACAAGAATGATATCACAATCAAGCGCAGTCCCGGTAATCGTAACAATGAAGATAGAAAACCTACTCCTATCAAGAAAGCAGATAACAGGGCATCTAATAACTTTCATCAATTGCTGGTAGACCAAAAAAATTCATACACATTAGGTACATCTGTACAGTTTGATGTTGAAAACGATGAATTAAACGGTCAAATTGTCGACATTCTTGGTGATAAGTTTCCTAGAATTTCTAAAGCGTTGGGCGCAGATGCTTCTAATACGTCAATAGCATGGCTCCATGTGTGGATAGATGAAAACAATAATAAATTTAACTATGAAAGTGTTGACCCAGTACAGATTATCCCGATTTTCAACAAGAATCTTGATAAAAGATTAGAAAGTGTTGTTAGAATATGGGAAGACGACTTTTACACACATACAGAAGTATGGACAGAAACCGAATGCCATGCCTTTAAACAAGAACTTGGCAAAGGTGGAATAATGGAAACCAACCCAACATTCAGGTTTAACGATGTCGCAACCAATGTTTTTCAACACCATTGGGGAAGAGTGCCGTTTATCCCATTCTATAACAATGATAGACGCACTAACGATTTAAACAGCTATAAAGATTTAATTGATGTTTACGACAAAACTTATAACGGCTTTGTTAACGATGTTGAGGATATCCAAGAAGTTATCATAGTTTTAAAAGGCTATGGTGGTGAAGATTTAAACAACCTATTGGAAAAACTTAACGACAGTAAGGCGATTGACGTGGAAGAAGAAGGTGACGTTAATGCACTGAAAATTGAAATTCCAGTTGAGGCAAGAAAAGAAGTTCTTGAAATCACAAGGAAGCGAATTTTCGAAGCTGGACAAGGATTAGACCCGCAAGACGATAGAATTGGTGTTAGTTCTGGTGTGGCGTTAGAATTTAAATACAACTTACTGGAAATCAAAGCTTCACTTTTAGAAATAGAATTTCGTGAAGGCTATGCAGAACTAGTTAGATTTATTCTACAATACCTTGGAAAAAGTCCCGAAAATTTCCCCAAAATCGAACAGGTATGGGAACGTACTGCAATCAGAAATGACGTTGAGCAAGCCGAAATTGTCAGTAAATTATCAACAATATCATCTAAAGAAGCAGTCGCTAAAGCTAACCCAATTGTCGACAACTATCAACGTGAGTTAGAGTTATTAAAAGCTGATGAATTAGAAGATTTGCGAATGACAAACGACTACACTAGTGATGAAGATGAGTAGAACTAGCGAATACTTCCGACGTCGTTTTGTAGAAATTGCTACAGAGCAAGCGAAAAGAAGCGACAACGTAACGAAAGAAGCGCAAAGGCTCAATCACCGTGCAAGGCGTCAAATACAGCGCCAAATAGCTGAATTTACAAAAAAGTATGCAAATAATGAAGTAATCAGCGAAGAAACGGCGAAGAAATTACTTAACGCAGTAGAACGAAAAGAATGGCGTTTAACTCTAAAAGAATTTCGACAAATGGCAAAAGAAGGCGGATTTTACAAAGAATTAAATGCCGAGTATTTTCGCTCAAGGGTTAGTCGATTACAAAGATTGCAGACGCAGATTGATTTTGAAACTGCAAGACTTGCAAAAAGAAGTGAGATGTTATTAACAAACCACTTAACAGAATCTGCAAATAGTACGTATTGGCAAAGTGTGGAAACAATCGCAGAAGGTAGTAACTTAAGTGTAAGTTTTGCAAAGTTTAATCAAAAAATGGTCGATGAACTTATTAACAGGCCATTTCACGGTAAACACTTTTCAAAAAGAGTGTGGAGAAATAACCGTACAAAACTAGCAAAAGAACTTAAAAACATCTTAAGTGATAGTATCTATCGTGGCGATAGTATTACAAAAATGACTGAAAAAATATTGCAAAGGTTTGATGTTGCTCAAAACAGGGCGGCAACACTAATCAGAACCGAAGCAGGTCACGTAGCAGAGCAAGCCACACTTAAATCTTATAAAGATATGAGTGTAAAACAATACGAATGGTTAGCAACATTAGAAACTGATAGAACTTGCAACGATTGTTGGAAACTGCACGAGCGAGTTTTCCAAGTAAAATATGCGACAATCGGCACAACTTATCCACTATTGCACCCAAATTGTCGTTGCACTACTGCACCAATTATTAACGATTAGTCCACTAAGACTTTAAACTAGGAAATCGGAGGTAAAATTATGAAGCGAAAATTTAAAAAGCTGTTAAAAGAGCTAGGTCTGAATTTAGATAGAGAACAACTAACAGAATTAGCGGAAGAATTGGAAGACTTTATAGACAATGAAGTTGAAAAAAGGTCGAAAAAAACCGAAGACGAACCGAAAACCGAAGCGGAACTGATGAAAGCAGAATTTGCGAAAGAGATTGTAAAGGTTAAACTGCAAGCTAAAATCGATGCAGAATTATCAACAGCAAGAATTAAGGAAGGTTTCGAGGACGTTGTTAAAAACTTAATTGATTTCGATAAGGTAAAACTTGACGAAAAGGGTAAGTTAGAAGGTTTAAAAAACCAACTAGATGTAATTGTAAAAGAAAAAGCAATTTTATTCGAAAAAGGTTCAAGCGGTTATGCTCCACAAGGTGGAAAAACCCCGAATAAATTGACGTTTGAAGAGGCAAGAAAGCTAAAAGACTTCAACTTTACACAGTGGCTACTTGATGAAAAAGAAGGAGATGAATAATAATGCCAGCATTATCAACAAACCAATTAACACAGATTGCACACACTATAACGCCGCAAATTTATCAATCGTATATGCGTGAGGTTACAGCAGAGTTGTCCGACTTTGTGCAAAGCGGAATAGCTGTAGCGGATTCTAGAGTATCGGAAAACATTGATAGCGGGGGATTACTTGTTAACATGCCGTTTTGGAACGACTTAGATGGTGTAGACGAAACTCTAGACGATGGGGTAACACCATTGACAACTGGACGCATCGAAGCCAGCAACGACATCGCTGCTGTATTGTATCGTGGTCGAGGTTGGCAAGTCAATGAATTGGCTGCTGTAACGTCTGGAGATGATCCGCTAGGTGCTTTAATGGCGCGCATTGGAGCATGGTGGACACGTCGCGAGCAAGCTGTATTAATTTCTACACTTAAAGGACTTTTTGCAGAAGATGGGACGTTATATGATACTCATTTTCTCGACGGTAGCGACGAAAATATTAGCCCAGAGCTAGTTTTAAGCACAAAACAATTGCTTGGTGATTCAAGTTGGAAAGTAAATCAGATGGCGATTCACTCGCAAACTTATACGCAATTGCAAAAGCAAAATCTTATCGAATACATTCCGAATGCTCGTGGGGAAATTGTTATCCCTACCTACCTTAATTATCGTTTAACAATTGATGATGGTATCCCATTCGACAAAACCACAGGTGTGTTTACAAGTTATATGTTCGGAGCTGGTTCTTTGGGTAGAAATAGTGGAAATCCTAGCAAATTAACATTATTCGAGCTAGACCGTGATGCTGCGCGTGGTAACGATTATGTATACACAAGACGAGCGATAACAATGCACCCATACGGTTGCCGATGGACAGACGCAGAACGGGAAAGCGGGAAAGTCACACCAACTAACACAGACCTTGAAAACCCGAAAAACTGGCAATTGGTGTATGAGCCTAAAAACGTATCGTTACTAGCTTTTCAACATAAAATCGACGGTTTCGATATTGTTTCTTACAACAAGCGTACAAATAACCAAACGAAGAAACCAGTACCAAAAAACAAAGAGGTGATTTAAATGGACGTGTTGAAAACCATCAAAAACTTATTGGCAATTGAGGAAGATGACGAAAGTTACGACACGGTTATCAACATACACATTTACAACCTCACTCAAATAATCTTGAACTTTTGCAAAATCGATACGTTACCGGAACAATTAAAACCTGTTCTGGTAACCAAAATTATAGAACATATGCGAGATACCGAAGACTTTCGACAAGCGGTAAAGACGTCATTTGGCGATACTGCAATAACGTACAACGATACTGCAATCACAGATTCAGTGCTTGAAGACGCCACCAATCAGCTAAAAAGGTTCAGGAAGCTATATGCAAGCACATAGAAGGATAATCGAAAAAAAATACAATGGATTAATGAAAGTCATTGGTACGACAACAGAAATCGACTACGGTGAAACGATAGAAATTGATAAAATTCTATACGAAGAAGAACCGTGCTATCTGCAACAATTAAGAACTGCAACGGTTGTCGGCGATGGCGTTAAGTCTAATATTTCCTACGATTTGAAAATATTATGCGCGCCTAATTTAGAAATTCCTAGCGGTTGTACTATCAAGGTTTGTCAAGACGGTATGGACTACGAGCTTACGTTTTCTGGTGAGCCGTTTAAATATTTGACACATCAGGAAATCAGAATTAAGCGAGATGATATAGCATGAAAATGGGGAAAATTGATTATAGAGAATTTAAGAAAGTTGTTCAAAGATTTAAAGAAGCAGACAAAGTTAAAATTGATGAATTAACCCTTAAACTAATCTTAGATATTGGTAATATTTCCCTAGCTGCTGTTAAAAAACAAATGACAATTGATAAAGTTGTTGATTCTGGACATCTAAGGCGAAACTGGTTTATTGGAAATGTCGAAAAAAACGGCGACATGATGTCGATTGAACTATACAATAATGTAGAATATGCCAGTTTTGTGGAAAAAGGGCATAGAGGGGTTGCAATTGATATTGATGAAGTCGGTTGGCGTGTTATGCACACCGAAACGCACTGGACGGAAGGGCGTTTCATGCTCAAAATATCGCAAGAAAAGGTAAAAAAACGCATAGAAGACTTAATTAGCAAAAGACAAAGAGAGTTCTTGGAGGAGTTGTTGAAAAATGGTTGATTTACAACGTGAAATTATAAACACCCTTAATAACAACTTCAACATAAAGGTATATGGCGAAGGTAAGAAGCAAGACTTCGCAAAACCTTCTTTCAGCGTTCGGGAAATTGATAGGCAATATTATAAACAAGTCGGGGGATTTATTCGTACTAATTATCAATTATTAATTGAATACTTTCCAACTGTTTCAAAAAGACAAAACACAGAATGCAGAACGATGGGTTTGGAATTGTTGAAAATCTTTAATTTCTATGAAGATTTAAAGCTACACCCTACCGAGATAACGCACGAAATTCATGACGAAGTTTTACAGTTTCACATTGATTTTTCAATACGTTACGAAATGGTGGATAACTCACCGTTAATCAGACACGCACAATTTAGGAGTGAAATAAAATGAAGGAAAATGAAGTTGAAAACAAGCCTGTTGAAATCGCAGATACGCCAAAATATGCGATTGAATCACTGTTAAAAAGTGATAGATTTAACATTATTCATAAAGAATTGTTGGAAATTATCTTAGAAAAAGGCAAGTCTTACACACTTGAAGAAACTCAAAAAATTCTCAACAACGAACTTAAAAAGGTGGTGCGATAATGGCTGGAGGAAGATTTGATACAGTAAACAGAATTAGACCGGGATTTTACGCCAATGTCGATAGCGATAGCTTAAATGTCAACTTTGGTGGAGTTCGCGGAGTAGTAACAATACCACTTTCTTTAGGTTGGGGAAATGTCGGTAAAATTGTAAAAGTAGATGCCACAACCAACGCTTTAAGTGTTTTAGGCTATGAGTGGGATTCCCCAATGCTGTTACAAATTCGTGAGGCTTTAAGGCACGCAAACAGTGTTTTAATTTGCAGAGTAAATAGCGGAACTGCCGCAACTGCAACCAACGAGGGGTTAACAATTACTGCCGTCAACGGTGGAAGTCGTGGTAATGATATCACAGTAAGAGTTATTGCAGATGTTAATAACGCAAGTTATTTCACTGTTGAAACTTTAATCGACACCACTTTAATTGATTCGCAAACAGTCAACGATGTTGTGGATTTGTCACCAAATAATTTTGTAAGTTTTTCAGGAACTGGCTTGGTTGCTAGTGCAGGTATTCCTCTTACTGGTGGTGTGGATAACGAAGGTACGACCGAACTTTACACAGACTACCTACTAGAGCTTGAAAAGTATGTTTTCAATGTAATCGCATTGCCAACCGATAACGAAACTTTAAAATTATTAACAGCTAATTACGTTCGCCGTCAGCGAGATGGTGAAGGCAAGTACTGCCAATTAGTTGTAGCAAATTTTAAAGCAGACAACGAGGGTATAATTAATGTTAAAGATTATGCCAATGCTGTTTCGTGGGTTGCTGGCGTCACTGCAGGAGCTAATGTTAACGAAGGTAACACACATAGACGTTATGACGGCGAATTAAGTCTAACCAACCTTTATTCTAACGCAGAAATCGAAGACGGCTTGCGCAGTGGTGAGTTTATTCTAAGACCAGATAAAGAAAATATTCTAGTTGAACAAGATATTAACAGCTTAACAACTTTCACAAAGCAACGCAATACATTTTTCAGGAAAAACAGAGTATTAAGAGTTTTGGACACGTTGATAAATGACTTGAAAGATTTAGCAAGTAACTTTTTCATCGGTTCAATTACTAACAATTTAGCCGGTCGCACCCTGTTTAGAACAGAAGTTTTGAACTATATGGCTGGTTTAGAAGCTCTTGGGGCTATTGAAAACTTAGAAACATCAGATGTTGAAGTTATTGCAGGAACTGAAAAAGATGAAGTTTATGTTAATATATACATTCAACCGACTGATGCTATTGAAAAGTTTTTCACAGCTGTAAAAGCACGATAAGGAGGTATAGAAATGGCAGAATTTTTAAGAGCAAGTGATGTAATTTCAGGAACAGAAGGGGTTGTGTACGGCGTTATTGACGGACGTTCATTCAAAATTGCCGAAGTGCAAAACATTGAAGTTGAATTTACTTATCAAAAGGAGGCTGTAAAAGTTGTTGGCTATCGTGGAACTGGTCAAAAGATAGTTGGTTACGAAATCACTGGTTCAATGGAAATGCAATATATGTCACCACATTGGCGACGAATTACAGAAATTTATCAAAATAACGTTAGTTTTCCACCAATTTCGATAACAATTACTAATAGTGATGCGGCGACTCGAGCAGGAACACAAACGGTAAGCATTGATGGTGTTATCCCAGATTCCACTTTTTTAGCCATGTTAGATGCCGAAAATATTTTACAAGAAAGCATGAATTTCACAGCAGACAGCTTTAGAATCTTAACACCATTCAATGCATAAAGGAGCTATTAAAATGAACAGATTTAGAAAAATTATGACAGAAAAGAAATACGAGAAGCTAGAAAAAATGGTACATTTTTCAGACCGTTATTTAGATAAAGATGGTAAGCCAGAATTGGCGAAAATTAGAGCGATTCGTCCATCAGAGCAAGCAGAATATCAAGATAATATGACTTCGAGCGACAAAAAAGGGCGAAATTTCAAAGTTAAAACTGGAACTTATCAGATGGACGTAATCCTAAACCATACAATCGAGCCAGACTTCCGAGATGCTGATTGGCTTGCTGCCGAAGGGTTGGGAACGCCTGAAAGCTTGGTTGATAAATATTTAGACGTCGGCGAGGCGACTACTTTATTCAACGAAATACAAAAACTTTCTGGATTGCGTGAAGAAGATGAAATTGATGTTGTTAAAGAAGTAAAAAACTAATTAAAGAGGGCGACTTTGAAGCAATTGGAGCTTATTATTGTTTCCACGAACAAAAAATGTTGCCCTCAAAATGGCTAAAATTACCACTTTATGAGAAAAAAGTTATTGTTGCTTTTATTCAACAAAAACAAGCAGATGAAGAAAAAGAGCGAAAAACATTAAAAGCGAAAAAGAAGGGATAAGAAAATGAGTGCTATTAATCAAACAATGAGCTTAAACGATGAAATGAGTTCGGTTGTTGGTAATATTCTTAATTCTATGCGCCCTCTTTTGCAATCTTTGGAAAGTCTGCAGGGAATTATGAACAGTGATGTTGACACTTCATCACTGGAAAGTATGGCGGAAAATATCGCCAATGTAAACAGCGGTACGTCTGGAATAAGCGAAACGCTTGGAGAAATTAACAGGCAAATTGAAAACATTCCAGATATCGATTTGGGTATTAATATCGAAGAAACAACAGCAGTTACTGATACACTTCAAGAAATTAACAAACACATTGAAAACATTCCAGATATCGATGTCGCTGTAAATGTTGAAAATGTCCCAGACGTCGAGATTGATGTAAATGTTGAAAACATTCCAGATATCGATGTCGCTGTAAATGTTGATGTCGAAAATTTAAGCAATGTTACTAACACCATTAACGATATTAACAATACTGTTAAGACTGTTTCCGATTTGGAAATAGCTGTAGACCCTAGCACAGCCGGCAATATAAGTCAAATCACTGCTAAAATTGCAGAAGTTAATGACAAGCTAAAAATTGTTGAAAGCCGTAGCATTTTGATTGAAGCAGTCGAAAATACCACGAAAGTTATTAACGAGATTGGGGAAATTGGGGAAGCAATTAACAATGTTGGTGATTTCGAAGTTTTAACAAGTAGTGCTGACAATCTACAAGTTGCTTTATCTGAAATTGTGTTAGAAGTTGGTGATATCCCGCCAGAAATTTCCACAGCTATTGAAGTTGCCGAGCAGTTACAAGCAATTTTTGTAGAAGTTGCCGACAATGCTGGTGATATCCCGCCGGAAGTTACTAGAGTTGTTAACGAAGTAGAAAGATTAAGAGCAGAAGCAAGTAGAGCGCCCCCAGAAGTTGAAAGACTAACGAGCGAAGTTGTGAACTTGAAAAATCAAGCGGAAGGTATTCCACAAGCATTTGAAGAATCAAATCGACAACTAAATTTGATGCAAAAAGCTATCGGAGCATTGGCGATAGGTCGCTTAATAGGCATGGCAAGAGGGTTTTTCAACACAAATAAAGCCATCGCTGATACTTATGTGTTGAAAAACGCACAAATTGCAATGATGAATGACGGACTGCAAACTAACGAGGAATTACAAGGCATGATTTTCAACGCCGCCAGACGTTCAAACGCAGAATTTGCACAGATGGCAGGAGTAATCGCAAAACTTAATGCTACCGTTGGGGAAATCTTTATCAACAATGCAAGTGTTATCCAATTCACTGAAACAATCAAGCAAGCGGCGAGTATTTCCGCCACTGGTGCGCACGGTATAGAAATGTCTTTCCGAGCAATTGATAGAGCGATGGCGGAAGGTGCTTTAAGTGCAAGAGATTTCGACTTAATGAAACGTTACAACATTCGAGCAATCGAGGCGATGGCGAATTATTTAGATGTTTCTGTAATGGAAATGCGAAATTTAGCGACACAAGGTAACTTAACGTCCGATGTCATAGCAGGTGCATTACTTGGCGCTACTGATATGATTAGCACAGAATTTCAACAAATCCCCAAGACGTGGGAAGATATCATGGTAGGTATTAGAAACAGTTCACTGCAAGCATTTTCCCCATTAATGAACGCTTGGAATGAGTTTATTAATTCTGCAAGTTTTATAAATGGTCTGGAGATGTGGAAAAGCGGGATTAGAATTTTAGCTAATGTATTGTTGATATTATTCAACATTGGTACTACAGTTTTCGAGGGAATTACGAAAGTGATGGAAGCTGGTGCTAACATCATTGTTGAAAATCTTAACTTAATTTTACTAGCTATTATGGCGCTTGGGATTGGTTTCTTGGCATTACAGGCAAAAAGTGCGATAACTTTCGGTGTACAACTTAAAAAAGACATCATAGCTTATGCTAAATCATTCATCTTTTTCACAAACCAAATGATTACAGCTTATGTTAAATCAATCGCTTTTGGAGTGAAGAATTTTCTAAAAGGTCAGGCAATAAAATTTCTTGCAATGCTCAAAGAAAAAAAAGCAATGATAAGCGTTGCAATGATGAATATTAAGTTGTTAGCGGCGCAAAAGGGAGCAACTTTATTACTTGCTAAAACGACAATTTTAGCCGCTAAAGCTAAAGCAATTGCAAATGTTAAAGCGGCTCTTATGGCGGCATTGGCATGGTTTAAGTTATTGATACCAATTGCTCTATTCGCTGGTGCTATCGTCGCTGGGATTATGATTCTGAATAAATTCGGTATTTCTGCCGCTGATGTAATTGGTTTTGTGGCGGGAGTTTTCGGCGGAATGTTCGCATTTGTTTTTAACTTATTTGCGACATTGTGGAATATTATCGCATCTGTTGTAGAATTTTTTGCCAACGTTTGGAATCACCCAGTTTATTCGGTGCAGAAATTATTTTATAACCTTGTATCAAGTATTCTAAATTGGTTTGCCAGTATTATTGACGCAACTGGCGGCGTTGGTGATGCGATTGTTAATGCTTTCCTTTGGGGTGTTAATGGAGCAATTGGACTTATTAACGGCTTTATTAACTTCTTGTCAGGTTTACCCTTGATTGGACCGCTGTTTGACGGTTTCCAGATTAGTGAGTTAAGTGGGCCCGGTAGTGGACAATCATCTGGGGATTGGATAAGAGGTTTAGCGGATAATTTCCACCCCGGAGATGCACCAGATGGTTATTGGGAAGCGCCGAAATTTGAACTAAAAGACATCATGGAAACAGCAACGCAATGGAACGACAAGGCACATAACTTTTTGGACAACATGGGGGATTTGCTTGGTGGTTTCGGTGACTTCGACCTGCCGGAAATGCCACCAATGAACCAAGAAATAGGGTTAGACCACGACTTTTTGGACGGTTTAAACAACCTTGGGGATTTAGGAAGCGCACTTGGACCTGGGCAAAACATCGGTAATATTGGGGAGATTTTAGGCGATGTGGATATATCAGATGAAGATATTAAGCTAATGCGTGATATCTCAAGACGCGATAGGATTATACAGTATCAACCTTTAAGTCCAAATGTCCAAGTGACTGTTAATAATGAAGACAGCGATATTAATGAAGAAATATTTGCTGAAAGAGTTGCCGAAACAATTTTGGAAAAAGTAAGAGATAATCTAGACGATTAAGGGGGGTGTGGAAATGAATTTAGCATTTGAATACAATAACCAAATTGAGATTTTACCAGTGAACCCCGAATCAGTGGAAATTAGTCGCAATACTAATAACAACACTGTTGAAATCGTCGAACTGGGTGAAATCAACCAGATTGGTAGCAGTAGACTAGCACGCATCAGAATTGAAAGTTTTTTTCCAACAAATTCTAATCAAGTTTTTGTCAAAAAAGAAAACTTTCGAGCGCCAGAATTTTATGCGAATTTTTTCAGAAGAATGATGCAAGATAGGCGACCGTGTAGATTTTTAATTACAAATACAAATTTGAATATTTTAGCTACTGTAGAAGTATTCGATACAGAGTTAAAGGGTGCAGAGGGTGATATTTACTTTGTCTTAGTTCTTAGAGAGTATAAGCCACATCAAGCGAGGGAAGTTAGAATAAACATAACACCCCCTACGCCAGCTAGACCAAACCCACCACCACCAAGGGTTGTGACACCCCCCCCTAGACCTCCCGCCGTTA
>JGI990J12352_1000030_pt1 | contig 28248 bp, 22 predicted proteins | sample Intmic4MA4BA4MSA_FD_12352 | JGI IMG/M metagenome (IMG submission 12352) | reverse complement strand
GAGGAATAGGATCGAGTCTGCACATGCTTAAATTACTTTTTAACATATTCTTATTTTATTTTTCGGTTTTTGGTCTCACATCATTGATTAATGCACAAAATTTTAATTTTTTAGTTTCTTAACCTTAAAAATTGTAAGACCTATCCCTTTTGCAACATCTTCGACAGATAATCCCATAGTAATAAGAATTTTCGCAATTTCAATTCGTACCCTGTACCCTTATCTCGTCTTTATTCATTGTAGCCACATCCTCTGAAAAACGACGAACTTTGCATTTTCAAATACATCTTGCAAATTCACGTCTTTCCTTTGATAATGAACTAATTCCCGACATTGCCATTACCACCGTCCGAAAATACTGTATACATTGTCAATTGGCAGTATGAACGGCGCACAAACTTTTACAACAACTCTTCGTAACTTTCTTCAACTTTCTCAGACCATATTCTGTATTAGATGGGAATGTTCTTGTCATGATTGAATAACTTAGAGATACACAAAATACGCCTGTTCGTTGGGTTAAGCTAATTAAACAAGCTCAAGACTTCGCTATTCTTCACAATGCCATTAGTTCTTAATTTTACTTAGTCATTTTTTTCGTCTTTTATGACTTGACTTTTTTCTCATGGGTAAATCTTTTTTTCGCTGCTTTCTCTTATATGATTCGGATGTAACCTTAAAATATATTCCTATTTTTATTCTGTTTCATACTAGCTTTTGACAATATTAAAATGTTGTGCTTATTTAATAAATTGATTACTAAATAATTCCAACCCTTTTGTAAATCTCTTGAACATTTTTTAGATGGAATTGCAAGTCAAAGCATTCTTTTAATTCTGAATCCGTTAATAAATCCGATACTTTTTCATTTGTGCTTAGTAACTTATGAAAAGATTCTCTATTTTCCCATGCTTGCATAGCTAATGGTTGGACTAGGTCATAGGCTTCTTCTCTAGCTAAACCCTTTTTCTCGATTAGGGTCGTCATGACTCTTTGAGCGAAAATTACTCCGCTTGTTGAGTCGATATTTTCTAGCATTTTTTCTTCAAATACTGTTAAATTTTCTAAAACATTTGCATAACGGTTTAGCATATAGTCTAAGAGAATAGTCGCATCCGGTGCAATGATTCTTTCTGCTGAAGAATGTGAAATATCTCTTTCATGCCATAAAGGGATATTTTCAAAGCTGGCTAACATATAACCTCTTATGACTCTTGCGCAACCAGCCATGTTCTCACTTGAGATTGGATTTCTTTTATGAGGCATGGCGCTCGAGCCTTTTTGTCCTTTAGCAAATGATTCTTCTGCTTCTCTTACTTCTGTTCTTTGTAGATGACGGACTTCAACTGCCATTTTTTCGATTGTAGATGCTATTAGAGATAATGTGCTCATATAAAATGCGTGTCGATCTCTTTGTAGTGTTTGGGTTGATATGTTTGAAGAATTGATTCCTAGTTTTTCGCAGACATAATCTTGGACAAATGGTGGCGTGTTGGCAAAGGTTCCGACTGCTCCGCTGATTTTTCCTATTTCGATTTGCTCGCACGCTAGTTTAAAACGTTGAATTTGACGATTTATTTCATCGTACCATAAGGCAAATTTTAGTCCAAAACATGAAATATCAGCATGGACGCCATGTGTTCTACCGATGCAAGGCGTGTTCTGATATTGGATTGCTTTATCCTTTAGTACTAATAGCATCCGTTCTAATCCATCCATTAGGATTTTATTTGCTTGTTTATAAAGATAACCATACGCTGTATCACCCACATCTGTACTTGTTAATCCGTAGTGAACCCATTTCTTTTCTTCACCTAAAGATTCACTAACTGCACGCGTGAAAGCTACTACATCATGCCTTGTTTCTTGTTCTATCTCAAGGATTCTATCTATGTTGAAAGTCGCATTTTCTCTAATTTTTTTTATGTCTTCACTAGGGATTACACCTAATTCATTCCATGCCTGTACTGCTAATATTTCTACTTCTAACCATGCTTTATACTTATTTTCTTCTGACCAAATAGCTGTCATAGCTGGTCTACTGTAACGTTCTATCATTTTGTTTTTCTCCTTTGGTGTTGATGGAATTAAGTTATTTTAAGAATCATTACTTTAATTATAACTGAATCTGAACTGAAAAAAAAGACTTTCAAGGCAAAAACCTCAAAATTTCAAACCTTTTTGTCCGATATCTTTTCTCCAGAATAAATCATCACATTTGATATTATTGATGTCTTTGTATACTATTTCTCTCGCCTGTTCGAGTGTATCCGAAGTAGCCGTCACAAATAAAACCCGTCCACCATTAGTTACAATTTTCCCATCAAATTCGGTAGTTCCCATGTGAAATACAGTGGTTGAGCAATTTTCTAACCCGTTAATTGCTATACCTTTTTCATATTCATCTGGGTAGCCAATTGCTGCGAGCACGACTCCGATAGCAGCCAATTTGTTCCACTCTACAACGACTTCTTTACCGTTGATAAAATCCATGATTAATTCGTATAAATCACTTTCTAGTTTTAGCATTAGAATTTGTGTTTCTGGGTCGCCAAATCTGACGTTAAACTCAATAGTTTTCACACCATCAATCATCGACATAAATCCACCATAAAGAATCCCTTCAAATGAACAGCCTTCTGCGATCATTGCTCCTGCCATTGGATGCATAACTTTTTTTAATGCTTCATCAACAACTGCTTGACCTAGATGGATAACTGGGCTATAAGCTCCCATTCCACCTGTATTACCACCTTGATCACCATCAAAAGCTCGCTTATGATCTTGAGCGATTGGCATCGGTATAACTCGCTCGCCGCTGACAAAAGCCATTAAAGAAAATTCTTCACCTTCTAAGTATTCCTCAATAACAACTTTACTTCCTGCACTGGCAAATAAATTATCACACATCATTTCTTTAAGGGCAATTTCTGCTTCTTCCATCGTCTGTGGAATAATTACACCTTTTCCCGCCGCTAAACCATCAGCTTTTAATACGATTGGCATCCGTTGTGATTTTAAGTAATCTAATGCTTTGTCGTAGTCATCAAAACTTTCATATGTCGCTGTTGGTATATTATATTTGCTCATCATGTCCTTAGCAAAACTTTTACTACTTTCAAGTAGTGCGGCTTTTTTATTTGGTCCAAATATTGTTAAACCTTGCTCGTTAAAATAATCTACTATTCCGAGTGATAGTGGAATTTCAGGTCCAACAAATGTTAAATCAATGTTGTTTTCTTTTACAAAATTTGCTAACTCCAAGAAGTTTTCTACTGCGATTGGAACAACTGTGGCAACATCAATCATTCCAGCATTTCCAGGGGCAACAAATACTGTTTTAACAGCACGGCTTTGTTTAAACTTCCACGCTAAAGCGTGTTCACGTCCACCGCTTCCGATTACTAATACGTTTGCCATTAGTGCTTAAAGTGCCTTTCGCCTGTGAAGATCATTGCCATATTCTTCTCGTTTGCCATGTCGATTGAGTCTTGATCCTTTATTGATCCACCGGGTTGGATGATTGCTGTAATTCCATAAGCTGCAGCCAGTGCCACTGTGTCATTCATTGGAAAAAATGCATCAGATGCTAGAATAGCTCCGTTTGCTGCATCACCTGCTTGTTCTAAAGCAATTTTAGCGGCTCCAACTCGATTCATTTGTCCAGCTCCGACCCCGATACTCATACCATCTTTAACTACTACAATCGCATTACTTTTCACATGCTTGACGATTTTTTCACCAAATAGACAATCTTGGATTTCGCTTTTGGTTGGTTGCTTAATCGTCACTATTTTACAATTATCTATTGTACTAGTTTTGTTATCAACATCTTGTGTTAATAATCCACTGCCAACGCTAACATATTGCATTTTTGCCTCTTCTTTTTGTAGAGAATAGGTCATAATTCTTAAATTCTTTTTTGCAGTTAAAATATCTAATGCTTCTTTGGTAAAGCTTGGTGCTAAGATAATTTCTAGGAAAATTTTACTTAACTTAGTAGCAATTGATGCGTTAACTTCATCGTTAAATGCCACTATTCCACCAAAAATACTTACTGGATCAGCTGCATAGGCTCTGTCGTAAGCAGTTTCAATATTATCAGAGACTCCAACACCACATGGATTACTATGTTTAACCGCTACTACTGCTTTTGTTTCCTTGAACTCATTTACTATTTGCAAAGCCGCTTGGCTATCTTGGATGTTGATATATGATAACTCTTTTCCATGAATTTGTTTAGCATCACTAATCCCATATACATTAGATGTCCCGTCAGTATAAAACTTAGCTTCTTGATGCGCATTTTCTCCGTATCTTAATGTTTGCTTATAGTCATAGCTTAAAATAAGTTTCTCTGGATTTTCTTCTTTTACATATGATGTTAAGTATTCTTGGATTACCGCATCATAGCTAGCTGTTAATCTAAATGCTTTTGCTGCTAATTTTGCTCTTGTTTCTAACGTAGTATCTCCGTGAAGCATTAATTCTTCTAATATGGTTGGGTAATCATTACTATCGGTAACTACTGTAACATATGTATAATTTTTAGCACTACTTCTAATCATGCTCGGTCCACCGATATCGATATTTTCGATTGCATCTTCGTGTGTAAATCCGTCTCTTGCTACCGTTTCACTAAAAGGATACAAGTTTACGCACACTAGATCTATATACCCAATCCCATACTCACTAACTTGAGCTTGATGACAAGCATCGTCGCGTACAGCTAAAAGCCCACCATGAACCATCGGATGTAATGTTTTTACTCTACCATCTAACATTTCAGGAAAATTTGTTATATTTCCGATATCTATTGCTTTGATTCCAGCATCCTGTAAGGCTTTTTTAGTTCCACCTGTTGAAATAATTTCAAAATTTAGCTTTACTAATTCTTTCGCAAATTCAACTACATTATCTTTGTTACTAACACTAATTAATGCTCGCTTGTTCATTCGGTTTCCTCCTTTGTTAATTGCTTAATTGTTTGAACTAATAATTCATGTTCGATTTTATGAATGGCTGCTTTAACATCCATCTCTTTTTCGATTACTAATGGTTGCTGACTAATAATTTCTCCTGTATCCATTCCAGCATCTACATAATGTACAGTAACTCCTGTAACTTTCACACCATACTCTATAGCCTGTGAAATAGCGTCCTTACCTTTAAATGATGGCAATAATGAAGGATGAATGTTAATAATTTGCTTAGGATATGCCTCAAGCAATTTATTTCCAACTAATCTCATATAGCCAGCTAAAACTATTAAATCTACATTGGCATTTTGACAAGCAGTTACGATTACGCTTTCATAGAGTTCTTTATTATCATAATTTTTTGGTTCAATTACTAATGTGTTGATTTCAAATTTTTTAGCTTTACCTATGACCGCTGCTTGTGGTTTATCACAAACTAATAATGTAATTTCATCATTCAAATCACCATTTGCAACCGACCTAGCTATCGCTTCAAAATTGCTACCAGTTCCAGATGCAAATACTGCTAGTTTTTTCATACAAAGCTAACTCCTTGTCCATTTACTACTCGACCGATAATAGATGCTTCTTGATTGTGAGCCTTTAAAATATCTAATACTGCTTGGCTATCATTAGCGTCTACTACTAAAATCATTCCGATTCCCATGTTAAATACTTCATACATTTCAGCTTCATCAATATTTCCTAATTTCTGTAAATAATCAAATACAGGTGGAATGTTCCAACTATTTTTGTTAATCTCAATTCCATGACCAGTTGATAAGCAACGCGGCATATTCTCGTGGAATCCACCGCCAGTTATATGAGCAATCCCATTAACTGTTACTGACTCTAGTACATCTAGGATCGGTTTTACATAGATTTTAGTCGGTGTCAACAATGCCTCGCCAATCGTCTGTCCAAGCTCTGGGATATGAGTATCTAATGATACATTATTATCTTTTGTAACAATTCTGCGTACCAACGAAAAACCATTAGAATGAATACCACTTGATGCTAAACCAATTACTACATCTCCAGCTTTTGTAAGTTGTCCTGTAATTATCTTGCTTTTTTCAACCGCTCCAACAGTAAATCCTGCTATATCGTATTCTCCGATTTCGTACATATCTGGCATTTCTGCCGTTTCTCCACCGATTAACGCTGCTCCGGCTTCTTTACAACCTACTGCAACACCCTTTACTATTTGTTCGATTTTTTGCGGCTCATTTTTAGATGTTGCAATGTAATCTAGGAAAAACAATGGTTTAGCGCCCTGTGCCAAAACATCGTTTACACACATTGCTACAACATCAATTCCAATCGTATCATGCTTATCCATCATAAAAGCTATTTTTAACTTAGTTCCAACTCCATCTGTCCCACTAATTAGGACAGGTTCTTTATAGTTAAGACTACTTAAATCAAACATTCCACCGAATAGTCCAAAACCAGACATGACACCTTTTTGCTTAGTATCATTAATATGTTTAGTAATTAATTCTACGCTTTCGTATCCTGCTGTTAAGCTGACACCTGATTTTTCATATTGCTTACTCATTGGCGATTTCCTCCTTGCTGTCATACTAATTCTCATTAAATTAAGCTAAAATTTTAAGCCTACTTGCTAGGTTTCTTCGTATTCTCCAACTGATCATATAAGTAAGTCGGGTATTTACCGTCAAAACATGACAAACATAAATCTTTAGCCCCTAGGGATTTTTTCAACCCTTCGATCGATAAAAATGCTAAGCTGTCAGCGCCGATCATTTCTCTTAATTCTTCTATATCTAAAAAAGCACTAATTAACTCATCATAAGTACTAGTCGCCACGCCATAAAAGCAAGGAGATGTAATTGGTGGCGATGCTATTCGCATGTGAACTTCCTTAGCTCCCATATCCTTTAGCATCGTAATTATCTGCTTAGAAGTTGTCCCCCTAACTATCGAGTCATCGATAACTACTACTCTTTTACCTTGCACAACTGAACGAACTGGGGAAAGCTTCATCTTTACACCAAGCTCTCTTAATTCTTGGGATGGTTGAATGAAAGTTCGGTCTGTATATCTATTTTTGATTAACCCCATTTCATAAGGTATTCCACTAGCTTCAGCATAACCACTAGCAGCAGATAATGAAGAATCTGGAACCCCGATAACAATATCTGCATCAATAGGTGCTTCCTTTGCTAGGACAGAGCCACACAATTTACGTGAAGAGTGTACATTAACACCTTCTAAATTGCTATCTGGTCTAGCAAAGTAAATGTATTCCATCGCACAAAGTTTATTTGACATTTCTCGTGCATAAAATGTAGAACTAACGCCATCTTTACTTATCGTTACTATCTCTCCGGGTTCAATGTCTCTAATGAAAATCGCACCAATAACATCGAAAGCACACGTTTCACTACTAACAACATAGCCATCTCCGAGTTTTCCTAAAGAAAGGGGACGCAAGCCCTGTCTATCGCGCATTGCGTATAGCTTATCTTTAGTTAACACTAAAAACGAAAATGCACCTTCGAGTAACAATAAAGCTTCTTTAATTGCATCTATACGATTTTGCCTGTGATCTTTTTTTATTAAATGGGCTAGTATTTCACTATCACTAGTTGATTGAAATATACTACTAGTTTTTTCTAACTGTAAACGTAAAGCTTGAGAATTAACAATATTTCCATTATGACAAAGAGCAAAGTCGCCACCACTGTGCTTAAAAGAGAATGGTTGGACATTTTCCATGCCGCCCCCGCCTGATGTGGCATATCTTACATGCCCTATTGCAGATGTTCCTACACATTTACTTAGGCTAGACTTATTAAACACTTCTTTTACTAGTCCTATATCTTTATGTACGTACAACTGCTCACCATCACTTGAAACAATTCCAGCTGCGTCTTGACCACGATGCTGTAGGGTATGGAGGGCAAAATAGGATATGTTCGCAGCATCAGAAAAGTTAAATATTCCAAAAACGCCACATTCTTCGTGTAATTTGTCATCTAATTCATCATACATATTAATTTACCCTCTTTTATTAGATAGCCTTTGTAATATTTCCTGATAAGCATTTTCTACTTCGCCCAAATCTCGACGAAAACGATCTTTATCTAACTTTTCATTAGTGTTTTTATCCCATAATCTACATGAATCAGGCGAAATTTCATCAGCTAATACGATATTTCCATCCTTATCCAATCCAAATTCTATCTTAAAATCAATTAGTTTTATATCAAGCTTTAAAAACAAATCAATCAACAACTCATTTATCTTCCTAGCCAGTTGCTCCAGAATTTCTAATTGCTCATAATTAACAACCCCTAAAGCCACCGCATGATCACTATTAATCAATGGATCGTGTAAATTATCGTCTTTATAACTTAGCTCCATTATCACATTACTTGGTTTTGTTCCCTCGGGAATATTTAGACGTTTAGCCATAGATCCCGCTACATAATTTCTGATAATAACTTCCAAAGGGATAATTTCTACTCTCTTACAAAGTTGTTTACGCTCATCTATCTGCTTAATAAAGTGAGTTGGGATTCCTTTTTCTTGCAAGTAAGTGAATAAAATTATTGTTATTTGATTATTTAGCATACCTTTGTTATTAATACTCGCCTTTTTAACACCATTAAATGCTGTTGCATCATCTTTGTAATAAATAACTACCTCGTCTGGGTTATCGCTAGCATAAATTTGCTTTGCCTTACCTTCGTATAACATTTCTTTTTCCATCATCGTATTCCTCCTAAGTGTAAACTACCAAAAATTTGTTGGATTTTCTTGTTAAAGTACAAATTTCACCGTAAGTCAGGGAATATACTACTTACGATTAAAATTTTGATTGTAATTATTTATTATAATTTGAAATAGTTAACACCACTTGCAAAGATATTTTGTTCTTTGTTACCGTCTATGTTTTGGAATACTCCTTCTAGGTAGCGTTCGCTATGACCCATTTTTCCTAAGATTCGACCGCATTTGGATGTAATTCCTTCGATTGCTAAGCTGCTCCCGTTTGGATTGAAGTGTCCGTTTAGAGTCGGGACTCCGTCATCGCTTGCATATTGGAAAGCGATTTGACCGTTTGCTACTAGTTCGGTTAAAACTTCTTCGCTTGCTACGAATTTTCCTTCTCCGTGACTCATGGCGATTTGGTGAATTTCGCCTACGTTAAGTTCTTGTAGCCATGGGGAATTGTTAGAAGATACTCTCGTTGAAGCGATGGTTGAGATATGACGGTTTATATTATTTTTAAATAATGTCGGGCTATCTGCTGACACAGTTGTTACTTCACCGTTAATTAATAGACCTGATTTCAGTAATGCTTGGAATCCGTTACAGATACCGATAATTAAACCGTCACGTTTTAGTAAGTTAGTTATAGCTTTTTTTATAAGGGGATTCTGTAAAACATTAACGATGAATTTAGCACTTCCGTCTGGTTCATCACCACTTGAGAAACCACCTGCTAATGCTAAGATATGACTATTGTTTAGGCTATTGGCTAGCTGAGTCAATGAGTTTTGGATTGCTTGTGGTTCATAGTTTTTAAAGACTAAAATCTCTACTGTTGCACCTTGATCCTCAAATGCTCTAGCCATATCGTACTCACAATTAGTTCCAGGGAATACTGGGATTAAAACTTTAACTTTTTTTGTTGGATTTTTCGACTTAAACTTCTTATCTGTCACGTAATCTATTATCGGTAAATCGCTTTCGGATTCATCTACATACATCGGATATAGTTCGTTATATGGCCTTAGCCAAGTGTTTAAAACTGTTTTATGATCTAACTTTAAGTCATTAATTTCATAATCTTTATCAGTAACTTCACCTAAAAGATGAGCGTACTCACTTGCAATTAATTCACTACATTCAACCACAATCGCCCCTGGAATTAACTTAAGCAACCCTAAATTACTATCTATTCTAAAGCCTTTTTCATTACCAAAACTCATTTTGAAACAAGCCGATAAAATTCCACCTTGCTCTACTACATAGCTACTCACGACATTCTTAGCTCGGATTTGTTCTTCTACAATTTTATAAATTTCTTGATAACTACCTAGATCTGGGTATCCATTTTCTCGAATTACTGGCTTTAACACAACTAACTTATTTCCAATAGTTTTTAGATGTGATGAAACAATATTTTTCGTACTCGCCGTTGAACATGCAAACGATACTAAAGTTGGGATAACATCTAATTCATTGAAACTACCACTCATACTATCTTTTCCACCGATAGCTGCTTTCTCAAAGTGGCTTAGGACTTTGGTAGCACCAAGTAATGCCTGTACCACTTTCCCCCAGCGTTCTGGTTCTTTGTTTAATCTTTCAAAATATTCTTGGAATGAGAAATAAAGATTATCTAAATCACCACCGACTGCCACTGTTTTAGACATTGACTCTAAGACCGACATCATTGCCCCTATAAAAGGCGAATATTCAAAAATATCTGGATTAAAACCGTGAGTTAAAATGCTACATGTAGTTGTCTTACCATCTAACACTGGAATTTTTTGTACAGATGCTTGGCTCGGAGTTAATTGCCGCCTCCCGCCAAATGGCATCAACACAGTAGTCGACCCAATAGATGCATCAAAATTTTCAGAAATCCCTTTTTGACATGCTACATTTGGAGAACGCAACATTTTTAAAATATTATCCTCAGTTAAAGCTATATCAGTAAACGGATCATTTCCTAGATTGTTTGTAATTATTGCATCATTCGTTTGAGCAACACCGTTACTATCAATAAATTCTCTACTAATGTTTACAACTTCCACTCCATGCATTTTCATTATCAATCTAGGTTCTGCTGTAACTTTTCCTACAACATACGCTTCTAAATTTTCTTGCTTTGCTAACTCAATGAAAAGGTCGGCATTCTTAGCATTTACCACAACAGCCATTCGCTCCTGTGATTCACTAATAGCAAGCTCCGTAGCGTTAAGACCTTCATACTTAGTCTTAACTTTATCTAACTCTATCAACAATCCATCTGCTAACTCCCCGATTGCAACACATATACCACCAGCACCAAAATCATTACATTTCTTAATAAGTGTAGCTACTTCTGGATTTCTAAACAATCGCTGGATTTTTCTTTCTTCTGGAGCATTACCTTTTTGAACTTCCGTCGCACATGTTGCTAAAGACTTATCATCATGCTCTTTAGATGAGCCAGTCGCACCACCAATACCATCTCGACCAGTTTTTCCACCTAATAAAATAATAACGTCATCAGTCTTTGGCTCTAAGCGTTTAACATTACTAGCTTTAGTAGCTCCAACAACTGCCCCGAGTTCTAAATGCTTTGCTACATAGCTAGGGTGAATCACTTCCTTAACATGAGTCGTAGCAAGTCCTATTTGATTACCATACGACGAATTTCCAAGTGTTGCTTTCTTACTTATCACCTTTTGCGGTAACTTATTTGGCAATGTATCTTCGATACTTTCCCAAACATTTCCACAACCACTAATTCTCATTGCTTGATAAACGTAACTTCGTCCGCTAAGAGGGTCGCGAATTGCACCACCAATACACGTCGACGCTCCACCAAAAGGCTCAATTTCCGTTGGATGGTTATGCGTTTCATTCTTAAACATTACTAACCATTTTTCCAACTGACCATCATGATCAACATCCACAAAAATACTACAAGCATTAATCTCACTACTTACTTCAACATCTAATAGTTTTCCTTGACTTGTTAAATAGCGAGCGTTGATAGTTGCCATATCCATTAACGTTTCAGGCTTATGGTTTCTACCAAGATTTTCACGCATGCCCACATACTCTTTATACGCATCTTCTATTTGCTCGCTCAAAGATGACTTTTCAAAAATGATATTCTCTAAATGCGTTGCAAAAGTTGTATGACGACAATGATCAGACCAATAAGTATCTAAAACTTTTATTTCTGTTTCAGTAGGAACTCTTTTTTCAACTTCTTTGAAATGACTTTGAATAAACATAGCATCAGCTAAATTCATTGCCAATCTTTCTGACTTCATAAATTCTGCCATCTGATTCTCGTTATAATCGTTAAAGTCATTCCACTTTACGAGCGGTCTAACTTCAACATTTTCATCCATTTCTAACTTTTCTAAATCTTTTACTCTTGCCTCGATTGGATTAATTAGATATTCTTTAATCTTGTTTATTTCAGCCTGATTGCTGTTTTCTAACAGTATGATTTGACCACTTTTTACAGTGGCAGTCGTTGTTGAATCTAATAACTGTAAACACTGAACTGCACTATCGCCTCTTTGGTCGTATTGTCCAGGAATATACTCCCAAGCTAAATAAGATTTACCATCTAAATCTAAGTTATCTAATACATTATCCACTACGACTTCGCTAAATACAGTTTTCTTAGATTTAAAAAGCAAATCTTCGTTAATATTGAAAATATCATAAATATTAATTAAACGGCAAGCTGTTGCCTTAATTTGAAAATTATCCTTTAGCTGTTGCAATAATTCGTTTGCTTCTACCTGAAATCCAATCTTTTTTTCTACCATTACTCTAGCATTGATCGTCGCACTCATATAATCTACTCCGTTATCGTTTTTGAAATTTTATATAACTGTTCAAGCTCGGTTCCCCACAAAGTTAAATGCCCCATTTTACGATTTACTACTGCTTCATCCTTACCATACAAATGTAAATAACTATCTATTTTTGTATCTTTTTGAATATAACTCAGTGCTTTAGGTAAGTCTTGTCCTAAAACATTCACCATTACAGTTGGTTCTCGTAAAACAACCTGTTTCAATGGCAATCCACAAATCGCCCTAATATGCGTAGTGAACTGAGAGTAATTACAACCCTCTATCGAATAATGACCTGAATTATGTGGTCTTGGCGCCATTTCATTAAAATACAACTGCCCATTACTAACAAACAATTCTACAGCCAATGTACCATTATAATCTAACTTTTCAATTAACGTAGCTGCAATTTCTTGAGCTTGAGTTGTTAAATCACAGTCAATACGTGCTGGCACTAGTGAATACTTTAAAATCCCATTTACGTGTTCGTTCTCACTAACAGGAAAATACACTATTTCATCCTTATTCCTTGTAACTATTACACTTATTTCTTTCTCAAACGAAACAAACGATTCTAAAATACATTCTTGATGCAATATTTCTTTACACTTCGTTAAATCAGCATCACTATGTAACAGCATTTGTCCTTTACCATCATAACCATATCTACAAGTTTTTAAAACACAAGGATACCCTAGAGCAACTGTTGCCTCTTTTAAATCTTCATAATTATTTACTACCTTATAAGCTGAGCAAACAATTCCCGCTTCTTTGGCAAAATTCTTTTCCTTTAATCTATGTTGAGCTACTTGCAAAGCTTTATATCCTTGTGGTATTGCAGATGCGTACTTCTTAGCTAAATCACAATCTACATTTTCAAATTCATAAGTAATTACAGACGACCTTGAGACCAACTGTTCCCAGGCTGAATCATCATCATAACTAGCAACAATTTGCTCATCTGCAACCTGTGCTGCTGGGGAATTTAGAGCTGGATCTAAAATTATTACTTTGTAGCCCATCGCTTTAGCGCTCAAAGCCATCATTCTTCCTAATTGTCCACCACCAACTATCCCAATAGTAGATGATGCTAATATGGGTACACTCATAGTTTCATATCCTCCACAACCATTCTTTCAAGTTCAGCTTTATAAGCTACTACTTTTGACCGAGTATCAATATTGCTAATTCCTAAAATGCTTGTAGCCATTATCGCTGCATTTTTCGCTCCTGCCACACCAATTGCCATCGTAGCAACTGGCACTCCTGCTGGCATTTGAACGATAGATAACAATGAATCCATGCCATTTAAGGCTTTGCTTTGAATGGGAACTCCAATTACTGGTAATGGTGTACATGATGCTACCATTCCTGGTAGATGTGCTGCCCCCCCTGCGCCTGCAATAATAATTTTTACTCCTCTTTTATGAGCAGTACTCGCCCAATCTATCATTAATTTAGGTGTACGATGCGCACTAATTACCTGTTTCTCATAACTAATACCAAGTTCTTCTAACAACTGGCAAGTCTCTTTCATCGTCTCATAATCACTAATAGAACCCATTATAATCATTACATCAACACTCATTCCAACAACCTCCTAAAATAATTCAAGTCCAAAACGCTCGGATTTAAGTTCTTAAAACCACAAAAAGAGACATTTTTTCAATGTCTCTGCACAAAATATTAGATCGTTCACCAAAAAATAGCAAAAAACCTATATTTTGTAGTCCTATTATTTACGGTAATAGGGTAGAGACTTGCAGACCTTATTTCTGCCGTTATACAAAATATATCTAATAGACCCTCTCAATCATGAAAGTTATCTAATTTAATTTACTGAGTTCAATTAAACACAGAACTCTCAACATCTTTACACGGACAGTATAACACAAGTTACAAGAAATTACAACCATCAACTTAATTCCGCATAATTTTTTGTGTAATGTTACAATAGATGTGAGACTTGAGGTATACAAAAGGCGAAAAATCCAATAGAATGTTAATCACAACAACAAACATTAAAACCAAAAATGAGATTAACTATTTCTAGTCAATCCCATCGCAATCTCAGGATAATCGGTAATAATCGCCGCAACCCCCAAATCGAGCAACGCCTGCATTTCCACTTCCTCATTGACCGTCCACACGCGTAAATTCTTAGCAATGGGTTGCCAATATTCTGATCCCGCAAGGATAATATCCTTATCCATATGCAACCCCTCAAATGCTAATTCTTGTAAATAATCCGCTGGCATCGGGATAAAATTCTCTAATAACCATGCCACTTTCGCATTCGGATCCAACTTTTGAATCCGCATAATCGTTGGCAAATGAAACGCTGAATAAACCACTTTTTCAACATCAAAACCACTTTTTTCGACTTCTTGTAAAAGTTTGACTTCGATTTCTGGATAAAATACCTCATAGGTCTTCAGTTCAATATTCACTTCCAAGTCGTACTCAAGACATAAACCCAATACCTGAGATAACGTTGGTATGCGCTCATCATTCCAGCTAGCATCGTAATGCTTATATTCGGAATATTTTTCACCGATACTAAACGCTTGAATCTCGGCAAGGGTATAATCTTTCACAAAGCCGCTCCCCGTGGTCGTCCGATCCAACGTCGCATCATGAATCACGACTAACTCGCCATCTTTAGTCATGTGAATATCAAATTCCATCCCGTCAACACCCGCTTCGATTGCTTTTTTGAATGATAACATTGAATTCTCTGGATAAGTTCCTTTTGCGCCGCGGTGTCCATATATCTTCACCATATTAAAACACTCCTTATCTAAATCTAACTCGTTTTAGTATATAACAAAACTGCCAGTTTTTCAATTAAAAATCTGTTAATCAAAAACTAAAATGACTTGAAACATCTTCACCATTCGAAAATAAATTGTGAAAAGAATATTGAAGAACTTCCCAATCTTTAGCAGAGAGGTGCTACTCAAAAACAAATTTTTGGACGTTGCCAAATTTCCAAGGATGATTGAAATCAGGAACATAAACCTTGTTTTATGATTCTTGATTAGGAACAGAATCAAATTCACGATTTACTTCATTTTTAACTTCATTTTCATTAATAGATGATTTTTTACCTTGAATTGTTTTAACTTAATTGCTTTGTTTTAAAAGGATTTTTTTGCAATTAAGTTTCATGCTTCAAAATCCCATTAAAAATAATAACTAATATAATCCCCACAACTCCCATAATCGCACCAAAAATGAAAAATGCATTTTGCCCTATAGAACTCCCGAACATTGTTAAAAGTAAAGTACTAACAAATGGAGCCACAAAGTCTGGTATATATCCTAATAGAGAAATGAAACCAATTGATAATCCTAACACAGAATCATCAATTTTACAATCACCTAGTAATGACCAATAAAGTCCGCGAACCGTGTGAATCATTAAACTGACAAAGATAATAATTACTTCAAAAAATAACTGCGATGCCACTGTAGGTGGAGTAAGTGCCAACGCCAACAAGCCTATTACAGCAAGCCCTAATGCACAACCTAAAATGAGATTTTTATTAAATTTATCTGCTAGACACCCACCAACTATCCCACCAATAGGTCTCATCCACAGACTGACAACCATAACTTGAGCCACACGAATCGCATTAACTTCGATATTTGTCTGTAAAAAACCACCTAAGTAAAATATCATCCAAGCAATTGTATAACCCATGAAAATAATACTTCCCATTAGCCAGACATATTTATTCCAAATAATTTTTTTCAATGTTTGGGCATTTAAATTTATTGTATAATTTTTTAAAACTTCAACTACTTTTTCCTCTTTAGATGACTTTGAACTTTCCTTTACAAATAATAAAATCAAAACAGACATTATAAGCATCGCAAACGAATACAAATAAATAACACCTTGTAAAGCTTCAACGGTTCCAGCCCCATCACCACCACTAACATTAGTGAAAATAAATAAAGCGATCATTGCTAAAATAGCTTCAACCGCACCGCGACCACCATCTAAAATTCCAAAAAATCGACCTTCCTCCTCTTTTCTAGCAATAAGTTTTACCATTTTTAAATGAGCAGACCAAAACGTAAAGACCGAAAAGACTCCCCAGATGACAAAAATAACAAGAACCATTTGAAAACTTGGAATTTGAGCAAACCATAACCCAGCAAGTCCACAAATTAATAAGGAGAACGAAATTAATTTCTTTGCTGAAAATTTATCAGCAAGCCATCCACTTGGAAAATAACCTATAATAAAAACTATTCCTAATGCAGAATAAATAGCATTCAAATTCTCAAGAGAAATACCAAAAACAGATAAAATAGTTTCTTGATAGTTAGAACGTAAGTAAATAAGTGGATAAATTGAACCTGCAGCTAAAACAATAAGTAAAAATTGAAAATAACGACTTAAATTATGTTTCATACTTATAACCATTCCTTTCACTCCGCTCAAGGCACAAAAGATAAGAAAAAATAATCTTTGCTCTTGAGTAATTAAGATATTTCGATACATTAATTTTGATGACATTCATCGCATGACTGTACATAAACCTAAAACAACAATTGCTAAACTTCCCATAACACTTTTTTCACCCATAATCGCTTTTACCCATTTTTTAAAATTACTCACTTCTTTGAGTTAATCATTTGTAATCACCTCCTGATTTTCAAAATTCACTAAAATACCCTTACGCCTTGTGCCTCTAATGCATTTTGAACTTTTTTAATATCAACATCCTTGACACTTACATCATCCTTAACCGATATCCCTGCTGCAACTCCCGCACCTTGCCCTGTAACAACACAACAACTCATATTCCTAAATGAGGCATGAGCATGAATGTCACCTGAAATTGCTCTTCCTGCAATTAAAAGGTTTTCTATTTTTTGAGGAATCAGAGCTCTTAATGGAATTTGATAGTAACGACCTGTAGTAGGAATCCAAAGCATACCATTTCCATCAATAAATTCTGGGAAAATTCCGATAGAATCTTCAAAGCGTGCTTGATTTTGGACATCTTCTTTCTTCATTTCATAAAGACCCACAATTTGCCTTGCCTCTCTCGTACCAAGAGTCATCCCAAAATTTCTCAATCTTGAATTTTCAAATCCAGGAACATAATTTCTAAGTACATCAATTGCTTTAAGGGTTGCATGACGTCCGTCAATTTCTGCTTTTGTCAAATCTCGAATATCTGTACAGTCAATTCCAGATATAAAAATAGTATTCATTTGAAGTACTTCACCATATTCTGTAGTACTACTATACGAACCACCATAATCAATATGTGCTTCTTTATCTAACGCACCATCTTCTATTGCTTTTCTAAATGGTGCTACTAAGTAAGGGCTAAACATATCGTCTTCTTTTCCATTAGTTTCCATTTGCCATTCGCCTTTCCAATCAGAATATGTTGGCTTTAACTCCTCATAAATGTATTTATCAAAGCGCGCAATATCAACACCTCTCATATTAAATACAGGTGTTACACAGCTTAGCGTTTCACGCTTTGTAAACGGTGCTTGAGCAAGAGCTGCTATATCTCCATCACCAGTACAATCAATAATTCTTTTTGCCAAGATTGCTTGGCGACCAGACTTACTTTCAATAATGATTCCTTTAATCACACCATCCTCGACAATTACATCAGATGCAAAGCAATGTAATAAAGGAATAACTCCTGCATCTAAAAGCAACCGATCAGCTACTATTTTAAACATCTCCGCATCTAAAGCTTGGCTTTCACTTTGAACCTCTTTTGTCGCTCCACCAATCTTTAAAGCTTCCATCTCAAACTCTTTTGCAACCCCACCAGCTTCTACAGTATTTTCATGCCTATACCAAGCAAATGCTTCGATTCCTACTTGACTAAGGACACCGCCAAAACAACCATAACGTTCAACTAATATCGTTTTTGCACCAACTCTCGCAGCTCCAATAGCCGCAGCAATTCCAGCAGGTCCACCTCCTGCAACTAGTACGTCAACTTCATCAAAAATCTTAATCTTTCTTTCTTTTTCCATAAAATATTTCATACTTTCCAAACTCCTACAGACTAATTTCTTATGTTAATCGGCTTTCTTTCCCTCGAACCATATTTTCACATTATCAAATACAATAATAGCTCTTTCTTGTTAAGAATGGATGATAGTGTTCGTTTTTTGAACACTTTTGGATTATAACATTAAAAGTTATTTCATGTCAATAAAAATTTTAACAGTAATGGTAGAACATATCTTTCAATTGCTTATGGCGTTAGCGAAAAGAGTAAGCCAAAGGTTATTAAACTGCTTTTGAAAAAGACTTTGATGATCCTGTTACTTATTTTTGGATTTGCTTTATCATTCCGATACCATTTTTACTAAAATGTGCAAATAAATCCGCAATTTCCATTCCATCAACTCCAGATGCTCCACCTTGTACAAGTTGTTTAGAATTTAGGATTCTGTCTAAGATATTATCTTGATATATGTTTGTAGCTTCCTTTCTTTCTCGTGGATATGGTATCTAATTTTCCGCTTTTAAACCAGTAGTCTGTTGTCTTTTCCAAGTCGAGATTTCTTGTAACGATAAAACTGTTCAACCCTTTGCTCTTTCTTGCTTTCACAAGACGGATTCACTATTATGACTACGGCTGACTTCTCACGGTAAACCCTTTTCGACCGCTTTCTTTTCAAGATTACGTTCGTGAGACCCAGTTAAGGTGTAGGTACAAACTTTTTCCTGTCATCTATCTGCCACATTTACATTAACTGATTGTTTCAAGAGCTATCGGGCTTTAAGTTCTTACCCTCACAATCACCTGCTCTTATGTGATTTCTGAACGCCCTGCCACGATTTTGAGCGCGCATCGTCCTCCAAGTCTACACCTCACGATATACACCTTGTGTTTCCTTAGCGGTTGGTCGATGTGTACCCCCCACGGACTTTCACCGTCTATATTAGTGCCATACCTGATACACTAAAAAAAGCATTCATCATCTGATGAATGCCTAACGCTTGCCACTTAAAGTTCGATTATTCCAAGTTTTAGCAATTCGAGGATTGCTTGTGAGCGCCCTTTCACGCCTAGTTTCAAAATAACATTTGAAATATGATTTCGCACCGTTTTTTCACTAATAGCAAGTAAGCCCGCAATCTCACTCGTCGATTGACTAATTACTAGTAAATCAAAAATTTCCTGCTCACGTTTTGTTAAAATTGCTTGGTTTTTATCCAAAATTTCTACCTCCCCAATTCAGGGTGGCTCGTAAGCCTGACACATTATTTGTATCTATTGATATACTATGTCGGACTGCCGTTTTGGTGCGATTTTTTATTGTTTTTGTGACGTTTTTAGACAACAAGTTCAATGGAACTTCATGAGCTTGCAATGAATTAGTTCCGACTGACACTAGCAAGATGATCTTTGATTACTTGGGTCAATTTTTCGTTAATTCCCAGTTTGGCATATTCATCATGGCTTGCCGCCAACATCCTGCTAATTGTTTTGAATTCTCTGACTAAGATTTCCTTTCGTTTGACTCCGACACCAGGAATATTATCAAGAGCGGACGTAAACGACCGTTTACTATGTGACGATCGATGGAAACTGATCACAAAACGATGGACTTCTTCTTGAATCTGGGTTAATAAGTTAAACGCGACCCGTTCTGCAGGCGTAAACGACATTTCCTGTTCCGTCCGACTGTCGATAAGTGCGCGGGTTCGGTGCTTATCATCTTTTACTAAACCAACAACGATTACGTCATTAAAATTAAGTGATATCAAAACATCTTTCACGACCCGGATTTGTCCAATCCCACCATCGACAACAATCAGATCGGCTGGTCGGAGGTTCTCACTTAATACCTTGGAATAACGCCGATAGATAACCTCTTTCATCATACCATAGTCATCCATCGTATCGGCAACACGGATTTTAAATTTCCGATATTCTTGTTTTGCTGGCTTCCCATCCTTAAACACAACCATCGCACTGACGGCATCCTGCCCCGCATGGTGCGAGTTATCATAAGCCTCAATTCGACTCGGCGGTGCAATATCAAGCAATCGTCCCAAAATCGCAACTGCCCCTTCGATTCGGAGGATTTTCGCATCAACAAGTTGCTGCTTTTGCGATAAAGCCACTTCTGCATTCTTCATCGCCAAATCAACAAGCTTCTTTTTACTACCGATTTTCGGCGCTAGTACTTTCGCACTTAAAACTTTACCGAGTAATTCTGTGTCGAGCTGTTCTGGGATAAAAATCTCCTTTGGCATCACATTACTTCGCTGATAAAACCACGCAATAAAACTCGCAACTTCATCTTCGGCATTTGCAATCAAATTAAAAATCGAGACATCCCGTTCAATAATTTTTCCACTACGAACAAAGAAAACTTGAACGCACAACAGATCATCCAAAACGGCGTAGCCAAAAATATCCCGATCCTCAAAGTCGGCAAAAGAAACTTGTTGTTTTTGCACGGTTAATTCAATGTACGATATCATATCGCGGTATTCACCAGCACGCTCAAAATCAAGTTTTTCAGACGAAACCATCATTTTCGTTTCCAGTTCTTTTTTGACTTCGCTAATGTCGCCCTTGAGAAACTTGGTAATCGAGGCAATCAGACTGTCATATTCCGCTAAGTCAATCACGTTGATACACGGTGCTAGACACTGGTCGATATGGGCATAAAGGCAGACTTTATCAGGTAATTTATTACATTTTCGCAAAGGGTAAATTTTGTTGAGCAATCGTACCGTCTCATTGGCGGCATTGGCATTTGGAAATGGACCGAAATATTTCGCTTTATCTTTCTTAATTTTACGCGTCGCAACCAGACGCGGATGGCGCTCAGCTGTAATCATAATGTACGGATAATTTTTATCATCGGTTAATTTGACATTAAAACGCGGGTCGTATTTCTTAATCAGATTGATTTCTAGAATCAGCGCCTCGACCTCACTATCGGTAATAATAAATTCAAAATCAGCAATTTCGGAGACCAAAAGTTGCGTCCGCTTATTATGAACGGTCGTAAAATAAGACTTTACGCGATTTTTAAGCTTCTTCGCTTTCCCGACATAAATCACCTCGCCGACCGCTGACTTCATCAAATAACAACCCGGTTCAGCTGGCAATAACGCAAGTTTGTCTTTGATTAACTGGTTCATACAAGTTGCTCCCAACGGTTAATGATCCAAATCTTTATACATTAGCTGATATAACATAGTCATCTCACTTCTATAAATGTTGTTTGATCATTTTAGTATACCATAGATTTTTAGTTATTAAAACAATTAAGTAACAAAAAAAACGTTGCTATTACAACGCCAGAAAATAAAAAATGGCAGGGGCGACAGGAATCGAACCCGCACTAACGGTGTTGGAGACCGGTATTCTACCATTAAACTACGCCCCTGTATCAAGGTGCTAACTTGAGCACTAAAACATTTTATCATTTTTTTTACTATTTGTCAACTAATTACTCCATCAAAAAATCGAAAAAGTCCTCGTAGCGACTCACGCACGAAGTTTTGAATCGAATTCCCCATATTACGCCCTGCCCGAGCAACTAGATTACCTTGATATGTTACCTCTGGAATCCATCCACGTTGTGGAACGTACTTATAAGCACCCGTCGTAGAACTCACTAATCCCTGTTCATAAAGAATAATCCGTTCTTGTAAAGAATGATCAGCCAATCGGGGATAAATTGTCGAACCTAATGTCTGGGCATCGCCAGTATTACGGGAACTTTCATACGACAACCCAATTGCAATCACGAAGATAACCAGTGCTAATTTATGTTTTGGTTTCATTCTCCCACCCCATTAATCTAATAATAATTCAGCTCTGAAAATAGTCAGTAAAAATCAAGAGCTTTTTTGTCTAATCAAGAAAGCGATGATGCAACGAGTTCACTTTTGAAAAAATGATTACGATTTCGTACTTCAACAAGAACTTTGCGACAACGGAGCAATTAGCTCTGAACTGTGACCGCAGACATACTGACGTCCTAAGGATAAACCGTATGTCAATGATATGCGGTTAACCGCTGACGAAGAATCGGAAAAAAAGAATTGATTCTTTGACGCTTTTCAGAGTTGAATTAGTATAAGTAAGTCAAAATATATTCAGCTAAAATTTCGGCCAAAATCTGTGTCGTACGCATCATCTCTTCTTTTGTTGATTGCGCTGATCCGATTTCGATCAATTGCATTTTCGGCGAAAAATCCTGATTATAAACGGCGTTTCGTCCTAACCCTGAACTCGGAAAAATCCCCCTTGAGATTCCTGGTCGTCTCGTTTCAAGCATTTCATGTAATCGTAGTGCCATTGCCATATTTTCATCATAATGGGGATTTTCAAGCCCAATCACAAAAACAATTCGAGCATAGCTATGACCGTTAATATTAGTTCGAGCCACACTATCAGGCACCCCATCACGATGAATATCAAAGAAAAACTGTAGCGACGGGTACTGGTAATATCGTTCTTCAACAAACATCCGCGAAACTGCATACGATTGATTGAAATGCCAACCGTTGCGATTAAGCACATCCCGCACATCGCGATCTTCGACTAAAACAGGAATACGATAATCAGCAAAAACATTGGCAATCATATGGGTAAATTCTAAAATATTAACCGTTCCCTCGCGATACCTTGCCAAATTAGGAGCCCCTATCATCTCGTGCGGATGGCTATTAAATAAATAAACAATCGGTTCATCGGAGTTGATATATCGCGGTCGTGGGATTGTTGAAACTGGTTCGTGAATTAAATTATCTCGTCGAACAAATCCCCCAGTAGGTTGCCAAGTAAGCATATAAAGCTCATCTGAGTCATTACGATGGCTCTGTCCAATTCGCTCCACAATTGGGTCGGTATTATTCCTAATCGCAAAACCATCCCGCAAGAAAAAGCGAAACTGCGCCTCCGATGGACTGAACAGTATATTAGCCAATTGTCGTGGAAAATTCAAAATCGTTTCTACGACATCTCGACCAGATTCCAGCACGAAGTATGTAGTAACACGTGGTTCAGAATCCGTCGCTTCGTTGGCGGTCACTTCATCATTACCGCGAACAATCAGAAAAACCATCATGATAATCCCTACCAACAATGCCAACTGATGATATTTTTTTATATTATCCATCTTAATCGCCCCAGCATGACGGTGACTTTCCAACAACTCGCACCTCGTTGGGAAGCTATGTCCAAGTACGACCTTACAAATTCCACTTCGACTAACGTCTACGTCTAATTTGGGTCGTGCTTTAATTATAACAAAACGCCTACAAATAAGTTGGCGTTTTTTGGAACGATTAAGTGTTCTATTAAAGTTTTCGTTGACATATAATGACATAGTTCGTGTTTTAATGAGAAAAGTATAGACGAATATGTCAGCCCCGACAAGCATTTTGAAGTCCGACTTATTTCTGCAAGAAATCAGTACAGGACGAGAAATGACCTCGAAGGGGCTGTGAGTTGAAACTAGACAGCTGAAAAACAGCGAATAAGTGGGGGTATCAAAATGGTTATTTTTTCCTTTTTATGCGCGATTCTGTTCAAGGTGTTCCCAATGATGGGGAGTTTAGTCGGGCAAGCATTCCCGAACACATTATCACCAGAAGAAGAAGCGCACTATTTAGCATTACACGAAACAGGCGACTATGAAGCACGTCAAAAATTAATCGAACATAATTTACGACTAGTTGCTCATATCGTTAAAAAATACGAAAATGGCAATCCAGAAAACAAAGACGACCTAATCTCGATCGGCACCATCGGCTTAATCAAAGGAATCGATTCTTACTCGACTGGCAAGGGTACAAAACTTGCAACCTATGCCGCTCGTTGTATTGAAAATGAAATCTTGATGATGTTTCGCGCCAACAAAAAGAAACGCACCGAGGTATCACTACAAGATTCAATTGGTTTTGATAAAGAAGGCAATGAAGTTTCACTGATTGATGTTTTGCCAGATGAGAAAATCGACATCAGCGAAGATGTCATCAAGCAACTCACCATCGAAAAAGTATGGTACCATTTAGAAGCCCTGACCGAACGCGAGCGGGAGATTATTATCCGACGCTTTGGTTTGAACGGTAATGACGAAGAAACGCAACAAGAAATCGCCAAATCATATGATATCTCACGGAGCTATGTATCACGAATCGAAAAACGGGCGTTAATGAAATTGTACCGAGTGTTTAGGAAATAAAGAAAAAATGTAGCTACATAATTCACGATGTGAATTCATTAGCTACAGCTAAAAACTGCTGTTCGTAAAAGCAGTAGTTTTTAAATTTCAGTAATAAACGCCATCATCATCCGCTTCAACTCTTCAATATTACCAACATCAAATTTCGTATCAAAACGCGAATGTAGTCGACTCAAATAGTAACCAACAAATGGAATCCAGTGAACTGCTACGACACCAACTCCATTTTTGAATAACAATTGATCCGAAGCGTAAACATAGTGAATTGCATCTTTGATTACCGCTTTGCTACCAACGACATCGACTAAAATGTCATGGGACTTAGAATTTTTAAAACTTTTTTTAACAACAAATAATAACTTCCGACCATATGCAACGCAATCAAAGTTAATTAGTGGCTTGTCAACAATTTTATTACCAAAGCATAATTTAAAGGCTTTTGCCCCTTCAAGCCCTTTTTCTTCCTCATCAAACAGAACAAAACATACTTTCTCACGCTGTTCAATCGGTAAATCTTCTAGTATTGACAGAATCACTGATACACCTGAAGTGTTATCATTCGCATTCTTCTTGTTAGCAAAACCGAACATCATTTGCACACACCATATTACTAGTAATATTGGAACAAGCGTTGGGATTTCAAACCACAAAAATGGGGCTAACCGACTAAGAGGTCCCAGATCGCCAAGTAAAAATTCAATTCCTAAATGCAGAACTAAAAATACACCGATAATGGGTAGAAAAATCAAAATCTGACTTAAAATATACATTGGAATACTACCGATAATCGTTGCAATTGGGAAAAAAGCATTCGCTGGTGTATCGTAATGGGCAGTTAAGATTACTTCGGCGGTTACGGGATTACCGATAATTAAATTTCGTGCTCGCCCTTTTTTGAATGGCTGCGCTTTGATTTGGTACCCGTACTCCCTAGCATGAGTATTTAACCAACTAATAAAAGCGCGCTTTTGCTTAACCGTTTTGCGTACTTGATAATTAGCTAAAATTTCCTTGACGCTTGCTCTCATGATCATCAACCTCACCGTTAATTAATACTAATTCTTAGCTAAAATAAGCCTTATTTGTTTTCCTTTACAAGTTATCATTCGTCGTCTTAAGTCTTCTTCCTTACCCGCTAGATAATTGTAATTTGAATGTTAGAGAACTTTTGAACCCCTAGTTGGTGTTACGGTGTTTTGTTTGAAGAAAGGTAATAAATTTTAAAGATTTTAGGGAAATTTTTAATACTTTACAAAACTTTATAGTTATGGTGGCAAAATCAAAAATTCATAGTGACAAAAAAACTGTCGTGAACCCCAAAAATTATACTTAGTGCACCAGATCGTTGAACTTCGGCTTTTGATTTTTGATTAAGCTACTGAAAGGTTATTATAATATTGTCTGTACTCGATTGGACTTATGTAGTCTAGTCTTTCTTTAATTCGACCATGATTATAATAATTAATATATCATATGATTTCTGATTCTAATTCCTCAAAGCGACGATAAACTTTACCATGGTAAATCTCTTGTTTAAGTAACTCAAAGAAATTTTCTATAGGTGAATTGTCTAAACGGTTTGATTTGCGCAACATACTTTGAAATATTTTATTATCTTTTTATGTTTTAACATAATTGCTCGTCTGATAAGCCCAGCCTTGATCAGAATGAAAAGTACGTCTGTAATTACAGCAATGTCATTAAGTTAAGTAAAATCTCGAGGGGAGGATAATTTTAAAAATTACCTCCCTCTTTTTTTTTGCGCAAAAATAAAAGCTTTTTATATAAAAGACTTGACAAAATCATAAAAATTTGCGACTTTGTTGATTAAATATGTAAGTGTTTTACATTTTGCTTGCAATGTCGCTGGTCGTAAATAATGAAACCTTCAAAATTTAAAGAAAATTTTTAATAAAAAAGTTATCGAGTTATCGCTTAACCGAGCAGTTCACATGAAAAATCCAGAAAAAGATTTTACTAAACATAGATGATTGAATTTCGGAACTATGGTTCACTCTATCATTGCATCATTGCCATGGGCTAGTTCCACCATATAATTAGCCCTAATATACTACTAAATAGTGGAATAAACCAAACTAAGTATCCTATATGTATCGCCTTTCATTCCATCACTCTCTTTCTACATTATACCAAATATCATCATATTAGTCACTAAATTATCGCAAACCGCTTATAATAAATTTGATTTATGTCACTAATTGAGACTTAATTTTTCTTCTAGCTTGATTATTGCTCTTTTCTTGAAATTATTAACACTACCATTACCAATTCCTAAATGACTTACAATCTCACGAACTGTCATTTTTTAAAGTGATATAAATATAAAACATGGTGGAATTTCTCATCCAATTCATTAATAGAGTTAAATATTAGTGCTAGGTCATAAATCAAGATGATTAAGTTGTTCTAGGACAGTGTGAATTGATGGAGGATCGTTGTTATGTCGACTTTGTTAATCTCACATATCAAATGTTGATTAACAATCTTTACCAATTCATCACCTTTAACTTTGCCATCAATATAATCAATCGGCACTCGTAGTAATTCAGCTATTTTTACAATTGGGTCAAGTAAATCTTTTATTTGTGTATTCACACTATTTTTTAACATACACTATAAATACCTCCAGTCTGTTTTAGTTGCCCTTAAACTTTGAACCTATTATAAAGTCGCCAATGATATATTTTGATGTTGACTTCTGGCGTTAAGGGAACAATCTAGTCACCGACTGGAGCATAGACAAATAAATGGTATAGCATATTTATTAATCTTTTAAACTAAAACGCCTTTTAAGCATCTCTAAGTCAATATTTTTTTGGCGCTAACTAATGCCGTTGCATAACTAGTAAAGATAAAAGCAAGTAAATCTATTATCATTTTAAGTTTCCAACTCTTTTGTAAATTGGGAAATACTTTGCATTATGACAGGAGATTCGTTATTTTTACTTCTGATAACATCTCTACCATACTTTGTCGAGTTAAGAACTCTAGCATTCCACCATTATTTTATAGTTAAATCAATAATCAAGCTAAAGACGATCACTAAATGTCAAAGAGATGAATTGAGGTGAATTACTATGTACAGAAATAGAGCAGAAGATGGAAGTTGTAATCTTGCGGGTAAAAACATTGCTCGGTTGAGAAAGGGTTTAAAAGGAAAACCATCGCAACGAAGATTTGCTGAAATGTTGCAATTAGCAGGATTGGATGTCAGTAAAAATGCGATTCAAAAAATAGAAGCAGGTGAGAGATTTATAACTGATATCGAACTTAAAGTTCTTGTAAAAGTTTTGAATACAACCTATGAGGAATTACTAAAATAGTTAGTCAAAGAGGTGAATTACTATGTTCAGAAATAGAGCAGAAGATGGAAGTTGTAATCTTGCGGGTAAAAACATTGCTCGGTTGAGAAAGGGTTTAAAAGGAAAACCATCGCAACGAAGATTTGCTGAAAT
>JGI990J12352_1000029_pt1 | contig 28300 bp, 23 predicted proteins | sample Intmic4MA4BA4MSA_FD_12352 | JGI IMG/M metagenome (IMG submission 12352) | reverse complement strand
ATTAAAGGTGTGGGTTGGTTGCCTAAAGAAGAAGTGATGCCCGAAATACTTGCAAAGTATAAAGCGCATATTGCAACCTATTCGCCAGACGACAAAACTTATTCAGAGCGAGGCTTAAAGATTTTATGGGATTGTTTGTATAGTCCCGAAGCGCAAAAACACATGGATTTTAGTGTTGTTTCGTCTATAGAAATGGCATTTGTACATAGCTATGAAAACTTTTTGGCAAATCCTGACGTTACACTTTTATATTATCAGCCTCCTGCGATTAGCTTTGAGGTGAGAGGAAAAATGCAGGTAATTGGAGAGCGTCATGATAAAGACGCTGTAGTTGCAACGGAAGACTTGCCGCTATTGCAGCAATTTGTAAATGCGCAACATGATATGTACCACGCAGCGAATGTTGCACGCTGGAAAACTCGTCCCGTTTACTTAATCAAGATTCAAGAAATCTACAACAATGGATTAGGGCCTAACGGATTTGGTAAAAAAATGGATTTAATATATTAGACTAATCCAACAAAAAAATGGACCAGCCAATCTCTTTTTAATAGGGGTTGGCGTAGGTGTATATAGGACTTTTTATGATTAGAAAAAAAACTATAGGTAGATTATTGGCGATAGTGTTTGTTGTTTCAACGGTACTTGTATCATTTTTGGCTTTAAGCGGTTGTAGGCGAGAGCCTAGATTTGATGCATTTAGAGTTGGCTCGACTACTATGCCTAACAACCTAAACCCTTATGATGACGCAGGGGCAGCATCTACTTTTGTAACAAGCCATATCTATCAAACAATGCTTGACACCATTTCTGTTGCTGATGAAGAATTTTTACCAGCAGGTGCTGATAGATTTAATGAGCTTGACGATACCAATAACCCGTTTCGTTTTGCGGACGGGCTAGTGTATGCTGCGGGTGCGTATCCCATGCAAGAGGGCAGTACCATGGGGCGTGTGGATAATTTTACACCTACAACGCTGCAAAGGAATACGCTTTTGGCTCGCCGTGGGCTTAATCCTAATGTAAACACCGCTGAAGAAATGATTGAAGCCGTTCCGCTAGATGGGTGGTTTAAATATACGTTTAGGGTTGTGGAAGGGCATTCATGGAATGATGGCACTCCTTTTACTGCTTACGATATTCAGTTTACATTGGATTATATCATTGCCAATCGTGGGGCAATAGGGCCACAAGCAGCTTTTTTGATTAATTATTCTCATAGCGTGGTGCGTGAAAACGGCACTTATATTGATATTATTTTAGGTACGCATATCGCAAGTGATATCAGGGCTATCGCTAATGCAATTGTTATTATTCCACGTCATATTTGGCAATATATTGATAACCCAAGGGCGTTTGCAAACACAACCAACCCTGTTGGTACAGGCAGATTTGTGCTAGAGCAATTTGTTATTGGCAACTCTGTTACCCTAAGGCTTAGAGATGATATTGATAGAACCCATATTTCAGACGATTTTCCTCGTTATATTTCGCTTATATTTTATGGCAATATGGATGTTATGATTTCGGCACTTAATAACGGTAGTCTGGATATGATTTTAGACGGCATAGATTCTTCCCGTGCGCATCAAATAAGAAATAATCCCAATATCCATGGCAATGTTAGGTTAGCGTCCACATCAACCGATTTTGTAACCACGCTATGTTTTAATGTTGCAAGGTTTTATGATAACAGGTGGGGTACATTTAATGACGGCGGCGTTTTGCGTGGGCGTGGGCATGCATTAAGGCAAGCGGTAAGCCTTGCAATCAATCAACAACAGCTTATTGATAGTGTTCATTTTGGAACAGGTATGAGGGTTGGGTCGGGTCTTGTTAAAAATGACCAACCTCATGCAATTTTAACTGGTGAGTATGCTTATCATCGCTTTGACATTGTGGAGGCAAACAGGATATTAGATGCGGCGGGATTTACAAGACAAGGCAATTTTAGACGTGCGCCTGACGGCACAGAATTAAATATTCGTATCTTAGCAATGCCAGCGTCAGAGCGACTGGTTACAGCCATTAGAGAAATGATAGAAGAAAATATAGGCGTGCAATTTAGTTTTGTGCAAGCGGGTGCAGACTTTTCTTCTGTAACACAACACCAACAGAATGCGATAGCTGATTTTGATGTGATTATCAATTCTGTTAACTTGAATTTTGCGAACCTATTGATGTTTCATGCACGTTTTGCTCCTTACAGAAATACTACTTGGCCAAGAAGATGGAATCAGTCCGGGCTTGTTGACGAAGAGCTTAACCGTCTTATTAATATCATGGAGCAAGAGCGCAATCCTGCTATGCAAATAGAGCCTGCCCGTGCCGTGCAAAGACATATTGCAGGAGTATTTGCAGAGATTCCGTTATTTTCGCCTAACGTGCTTACGGCGTATTCAACACTCAACTTTAGAGGGTTTGTGCCTGTACACGGAACAGGCAATCTATTAACGGCTTATACCATTAGGCATTTAGAAAGAGTGTCATGAAATTAAAATATGTACTAAAAAGAATAGGCTATGCGTTTATTATATTGTTTGTTGTATTAACGCTAAACTTTCTTCTGCCGAGGTTAATTTTTGATGACCCGGCAGAACCTTTTTTGCGTGGTATACCCTATGACGATTATGTGTTACGAGATGAAGTGCGGCGTCAGTTTGGTTTTGACGGAAGCGTGTTTTATCAGTATATAAGATATTTGTGGCGCATGATAAGGTTTGATTTTGGTTATTCGCACCAATATATGCAACCTGTGGCATCAGTAATGTTTCAGCGAATTCCATGGTCTATGGTTTTATCGCTAACAGCAATGGTTATCTCTATTACACTAGGTATTATAATAGGTGCAAAAGCCGCAAAAAAACGTGGAGGGAATATTGAAAAAGGATTGTTGCATGCGGCAACTGTCAACACCGCCATACCCACATTTTGGATAGCTTTAATATTTGTTATGGTGTTTGGGGTTACCTTTGGAATACTACCCTACAGAGGCGCAATGACAGAAGGCTTTGTTTTAACGTTTAGAGTTTTAGCATTTTGGTTAACTTTTGGCGGAGGAATACTTGCATCTATTGCATTTTTTATATGGAAAAAACGGCGTATATTTTTAATAGTAGGGCCGCTTTTGGCTTTGCTTTTAGGCATAATAGCAGGTGTTCCGATAGCGGATTTAATGGATATAATAACCCATGCATTTATGCCTGTTTTGGTTATAAGCATGAGTGCGATAATAGGCTATGCGATGCTTGTTAGAAACAGTATGCTTGTTGTTGTTAATGAAGATTATATAGCAACTGCAAAAGCCAAAGGGCTTACCGAAAGACAAGTTTTGTATAGGCACACTATGCGAAACGCATTGTTGCCTATGGTAACAAGTATTGGTATGGGCATAGCTGGAATATTTAGTGGTAGCGTTTTAATAGAGCGCATATTCTCATGGCCGGGTATGGGTAGCTTACTTATTGACGCACAAAGTGCGGGGGATTTCCCGCTTGCACAAGGTATCATGTTCTTCTTTTCGTTTATTACGATTGTAGCGAATTTGGTAACGGACTTAATATACCACAAACTAGACCCACGTGTTAAGTTGGGAAGGTAGCTTGAGTATGGAACAGCAAGAAAGAATAAAGAAAAAAAGAACCGTCAAATCGGTACTTAAACGGAAAAGCAGAATATTTTGGCTACATTTAAGTGGGGCTGGGCGGTTCTTCAAAAAATTGTGGAAGCACCCCAAAGGAAAAACGGGGTTGATTTTTGTTGCTGCGCTAATTTTTGTTGCTATTTTTGCACCGTTTTTAACGTCGCATAGCCCAACTGCCACAAATTTGGGCAATGAACTTATGCGTCCTTCATGGCAGCATTGGTTGGGTACAGACGCAAACGGCATAGATATTTTTACCCAAATTCTTTACGGTAGCAGAGTGTCGCTAATGATAGGGTTGTTAACGGGCGTTTCGGTTACCTTAGTGGGTGCGCTATTAGGTGTTGCGTCGGGTTATCTTGGAAAATTTGCAGATAGTTTTATTATGCGCACCGTAGATGTGCTTATTGTTATCCCCACGCTGCCACTTATTATCATTTTGCATCGTTATGTTTCTCAAAGCTATCTTATGATGATTGCTATTTTTGTTATATTTGGCTGGGGTGGAACGGCAAGGGTTGTTAGGTCGCAGGTGTTAAGTTTACGAAACAGTAACTACATAAAAGCGGCGGAGCAACAAGGTGCAAGCAAGTGGTATGTTATGCATAAGCATATTTTGCCAGCTGTGTCACATCTTTTAATTATGAATGCGGTACTAGCTTGTGCTGGATTTATGATAGCAGAGGCGGGGCTTTCTTTTTTGGGGCTTGGCGATCCTAATGCTGTGTCATGGGGGCAAGTTTTGGTTAGGGCAGAAGGCGCAGCATTTACCTCTAGGTTGTGGGCTTGGGTTATCGCCCCGGGTGTTGCAATTTTTATAGCTGTGTTTGGCTTTATGCAAATAGGCAGGGCTTTAGAAGAAATTTTTAATCCTCGCCTAGCAAAAATGCGCAATTCAATAAAGAGCTATGCAAAGTTTGGCGAGAGTGAGCTTGAAAAAACATTTAAGGCTATGGATGACCTTACTGAAGAAGAATTGGAGGTTATAAGACAGAGTATTCCTCCCCCAAAAAAGCCAGCGAAGAGCAAGGGGGTGCAAAAAAATGAGATTACTTAATGTAGAAAAACTAAAAATAGGGTTTGTATCTCCTGGCGGTCTTATTCGTGCGGTAGAGGGTATAGACCTGCAAATTAATAGAGGCGAAAGTGTGGCACTTGTGGGCGAGTCTGGCTGTGGTAAAAGCGTTACGGCGTTTTCGCTTATGCGTTTATTAAATGCCCCTCCTGCTATTGTTAAAGCAGATAAAATTGAATTGTTTGAGCATGGCGATGAGCCTTGTGAGCATGGCGATGACCCATGCAATCTTTTAAATTTATCAGAGAGCCAGATGCAGCATATACGTGCAAACCATATGGGCATGATTTTTCAGGACCCGTCCTCTTCCCTTAATCCTGTTATGACGGTGGGGCAACAAATAGACGAGGTCTTTGCTAGGCATAGAGGGGCAAAACAAAATCAAGCAAAAGAAATGACTCTACAGATGATGAAGAGTGTAAAAATNCCGGGGTANGAGCGCAGATACAANCAGTATCCGCATGAATTGTCGGGTGGTATGAAGCAGCGCATTTTAATAGCAATGGCACTTGCGTGTAAGCCTCAGTTGCTTATTGCAGACGAGCCTACCACCGCTTTAGATGTTACGGTTCAGGCGCAAATCATGTCACTCATTAAAGAAATGACGGTTGAATATAATACCGCGATGTTGCTGATAACGCACGACCTTGGTGTTGCAGCAGCCAGTACGGATAGGGTGTATGTTATGTACAGCGGTAAAATAGTAGAGCACGGAAGCACGCAACAAATTCTGCATCAACCCATGCACCCTTACACCCAAGGGCTGATAGAGGCTTTACCAAAGTTAGACGGAAAAAAGGAGCGATTTACGCCCATACCCTTGTCTGTGCCGCATCCAAGCAAAAAGCCAAGCGGTTGCTATTTTCACCCACGTTGCAAAAGCTGCATGGGTGATGTGTGCAAAACGCATATGCCACCGCTTGTGGATGTAGGCGAAGGGCGACAAGTGAGATGTTGGCACGTAGCACGATTGAGTCCTTTACAACTAGCAGCAATGAAGCGAAAAAATAAGAAGGGTGGGTGTCATGGCACTACTTGAGATTAAAGATTTAAATGTAAACTTTTCGGTTGCAAGCGGCAAAATGTTTGCAAAAGCAGATAGAGTTTCGGCAGTATCTCAGCTTGATTTAACCATAAACAAAGGGGAGTTCTTTGGTGTAGTGGGTGAGTCGGGCTGTGGAAAAACCACACTTGCCAATGCGATTTTAGGATTTGTGACGCCTTTAAGCGGAGAGATAAAATACGACGGCGAGTATTTGTTTGGCGAAAAGTTTAAAGGCTTTAAAGATTTTAAGGAAAAACGGCGCAAAAAAAAATGGATAAAAAACGAGCGGGCTAAAAAAATGCAGGTTGTTTTTCAAGACCCGTTTAGTTCGTTTAATCCCCGAATGCAGGTTTTTGATATCATAACCGAGTCTATGTATATAAACGGCGAGCATGATATAAACGTGCGCAAGACTCGTGCGCTAGAACTCTTAAAATTAGTTGGGTTGTCCGAAGAAGATTTAGAAAGAAATATAGCGGACTTTTCGGGCGGGCAACGCCAGCGCATTGCCATTGCCCGTGCGCTTTGTTCTAACCCAGAATTTATCGTGCTAGACGAACCGCTCTCTGCTTTGGATGTGTCTGTGCAAGCCATGCTTTGTAATTTGTTGCAGGATTTGCAAAAAGAACTCAACTTAACGTACCTTTTTATATCGCACAACTTGGCGGTTGTTAGACATCTAACCGAACGTGTTGCGGTAATGTATTTGGGGCATGTGGTAGAGTATGGCAGTACAGAAAAGATATTCGCTTCGCCTAAGCATCCGTATACAAAACTACTGTTAGAAACGGTACCTAACATAAACAACGCCCATGCTTTTGATTCAGTTACATTAGGCGAGACCAAAAGCCCGATTAATATGCCTACACTGGGTTGTCGCTTTAAAGATAGATGCGGGCATGCAACTAAGGCATGTGACACAAAAGCCTACGGATTGGTAGAGGTAGATGAAGGTCATTTTGTTGCTTGCTGTAGGGCAGTTGCGCATAATTGCAAGCATTGCCACAAGGAGGAAAATGAATGCTAGATAAAGAATTATTAAAACTGATAAAGGGCAACCGAAAATATATTGCCTATGCAACGCTTATTCAAATTGTGGGTATGCTTGCAAATATCGGTATAACAGCGGCAATATGTTTTGGCATTTACATTGCTGCATTTGATGCAGATAATAGTAGATTGATTTTAGCGTTTTCATTAATAGGCGGCGGTATCATCGTGCGCTGTATTTCTGCGTTATTAACTGCTAGGTTTAAAACAAAGCTAGGTGCAGTGGTAAAAAAAGATTTGAGAAGTAAAGTGTATGGAAAAATTCTTAGATTAAATACAAAAAGCACGGGCGATATGTCTATGGCGGGGCTAACCCAAGTTAGTACAGAAGGCATTGAGCAACTTGATGCGTATTATACCAATTTTATTCCACAGTTTTTTTATTCGATGATTGCACCTATCATATTGTTTGTGATATGCGTTTTTATTGATTGGCGCACAGCACTTGTGCTACTTGCGGGCGTGCCTATTATCCCCGTGTCTATTATTTTAATATCTAAGTATGCAAAAAAAGTGTTTGCTAAATATTGGGGCAAATACACCTCTATGGGCGATTCATTTTTAGACGGTGTGCAGGGCATGAAAGAATTAAAAATCTTTAATGCCGATGCTAGACGCAACAAAAAAATGAATAAAGATGCCGAGGAATTTAGGCGCATCACCATGAAGGTTTTGGTTATGCAGTTGGCTTCTACCACCATCATGGATATGGTGGCTTTTGGTGTAGCAGGTGCAGGGGCAGCTGTAGCGATATTCTCAGCACTCAATCATGGGCTTAACCCAATATTGGCGTTATTTTTGATATTGGTATCGGTTGAGTTCTTCTTGCCTTTAAGAAGTTTGGGTAGTGCGTTTCATGTAGCAATGAATGGCGCATCGGCAGGCAGAAAAATATTAACTTTATTAAATACCGAAGAGCCTAAGTGGGGCGATAATAGTTTACCAAAAGGCCGTGATATTACTCTTGATGCAGTAGAATTTTCTTATACCGAAGATAAGAAAATTTTAGACAATGTGAGTATGAAGTTTTCTCAAACTCATTTGACGGCTATTGTTGGAGAAAGCGGAAGTGGTAAAAGTACGATTGTGTCGCTTTTGACAGGCGCAAACAGACCGTCCAATGGCAAGGTAGCACTAAGTGATAGCGATTTATACGCTTTAAGCCAAGAGGAATATTTTAAGCGAGTGGCGGTTGTTGGGTACAACACCTATATATTTAATGATTCGGTTAGAAATAATTTTATGCTAGTAGATCCCGATGTTAATGACGAGCGCATTTGGGGTGCTTTAAAACGTGCAGATTTAGACACTTTTATTCATGAAAACGGAGGGCTTGATAAAGTTATATCCGAAGATGCCGACAATATATCGGGTGGGCAAAAACAAAGGCTTGCACTGGCAGTGAATTTGGTAGCAGAAAAAGATATCTATATCTTTGACGAGGCAACAAGCAACATTGATGTGGTAAGCGAAGGCATTATTATGCAAAATATTCATGACCTTAAACAATCTGCATCGGTTATTTTAATTTCTCACAGGCTAGAGAATGTTGTACATGCCGACACTATCTATGTTTTAAAAGATGGACAGGTTGCACAACATGGAGTACATAAAGAGTTATTAGAAAATGACGGCGAATATGCACGGTTGTATAAAGCACAAAAGTCATTAGAATTAGGGTTTATGGAGGTGAAAAGCAATGCGTAGAAATGGATTTGTTATCATGTTGGCTTTAACTAAGCAGTTAGGAAGCCTTGTTTTTGTGATGCTACTTGCCATAATCAATGGCGCACTTGGATTTATTGCGGCTATTGGAGTTCCTTTATTCGGTGCGTTAGGTGTAGCAAAATTGCTTGGCGCAGCCATTCCTTTAAGTTATGGTTGGATAGCGGCATTGGCAATCATTTGTGGTGTAGTTAGAGGATTATTGCGCTATGTAGAGCAATACGGAAATCATTTTATTGCCTTCAAAATTTTGGCTGTTTTGAGAGACAAGATGTTTAAAGCTTTAAGAAAACTTTGCCCTGCTAAGCTAGAAACAAAGCAAAAAGGCAATATCATTGCCATGATGACTTCTGATATAGAAACCCTTGAGGTATTTTATGCACACACGCTTTCACCCATTGGTATTGCTATTTTGGTATCAACAGGGGTGTTTGTGTTTGTGGGTCTTTTTGCAAATTGGTGGCTTGCTCTTGTGGCATTGGTAGGCTACATAATCATTGCAATTGCAATGCCTGCAATCGGCGGTAAGACATTAAAAGACGGTGGCGTGGCATACCGCAAACAGCTTGCATCATTTAACTCCTATTTTTTAGACTCTATCAAAGGTGTTAAAGAAATAACCTTGCACGGGGCAAGTGCTAGCCGTAGCGAGGAAGTCGCTAAAAGGTCAGATAGCATTAATAAAGAATCTTATAAACTAAACAACAAGACTTTTCTTTTTGCCAATCTTACGCAAGTGGTGGTATCGCTGATAATAACAGCCGCATTAGCGGTTGCGGTATTTGCGCTACCTATTACAGGGGATTTACATATCGGGATTGTGATTGTTGCCTTAACTGCCATATTTTCTTCATTCGGGCCCGTAATAGCTTTGGCAAATTTGCCAGGGAGTTTAACGCAAACATTTGCAGCAGGGGATAGAATGCTAGACCTTCTCAGCGAAAAGCCCGAAGTAGAGGACATCACCAACGGAGAGAATATTGATTTCGAAAAACTAGAAGTTAAAAACCTTAGGTTTGGTTATGATGAAAACGAGGTGCTAAACGGAGTGTCGCTTGAGGCACAAAAGGGTCATATTATAGGGATTGTAGGGGCTAGCGGAACAGGCAAAAGCACGTTATTAAAACTACTCATGAGATTTTGGCAAAAGAAAAGCGGCGAGATTTTATATAACGGGATGGATATTGACAAAATAAACACAGAAAGTCTACTAAACAATGTGGCAATGGTAAGCCAAACCACGTATCTTTTTGATGACACGCTAGAAGAAAATTTACGTATTGCATACCCTAAAGCAACGCTAGAAGAAATAGAAGATGCGTGTAAAAAGGCGAGTGTTCATGATTTTATAGCGTCTTTACCCCAAGGCTATCAAACAAGAGCCGGGACGCTTGGCGACAGACTCTCTGCGGGAGAAAAACAACGTATTGGGCTTGCTAGGGCATTTTTGCGTGGCAGTACACTGATTCTTCTTGATGAGCCAACAAGCAATATCGATAGTATCAATGAGGGCATAATCTTAAACGCACTGTTAAAGCATAAAAAAGATAAAGCCATACTGTTGGTTTCGCACCGTGAATCTACCATGTCTATTGCGGATAAGGTGTATAAATTTGAGCGTAAATAAAAAATACAAGTCTCAAAAACCTTGCGGTATAGTTTAAGTATCACCTGCAGGGGTAGGGGCTTGCCATGCCTATGGTTGCTATGTTGTAGCAGTAGATACTAGTGTCACCTGTAGGGGTCGCAGTCCTCTGCGACCCGCACAAAATCAGTAGGGTTGCAGCAGGATACCGAAGTCACCTATAGCAACACGGTAGTGTCGCCCTGTTACAAGATTGTGCGTGTAACACTTTAGTTTAGTCCTTGCAACATGCTTTAATAAGTTTAACGATGTGTGCTGTGCCGTCTATGTTTTGCGTAGACTGCATGGCACTTTTTAGATTGGATTTTTCATTAATCAACCTTTCTAGGGCTTGCATTAAAAGGTGTGGGTTTTCGGTTAAAGCGTGTTGTTCTAGCACATGCACACAGTTAAGGCGTTTAAAATATTCGGCGTTGTCTACTTGGTCACCCCTAGATACGCCTTTAGGTAGGGGAATCACCAACGAAGGAATCTTTAGGGCAATAAGTTCAAAGAGTGCATTGGCACCGCCTCGGGTGATACAAAAATCGCTCCATGCAAAAAGGTCGGCAATTTTATCGGTAAAAGGAATCTGAAAATAGTTGGGCTTATCTTTAATAATTTGGGTGTTATTTTTGCCTGTAATATGCACCACATTAAATTGTGCAGTTAACTGATTAAGGCAGGCAAATACAGCATGGTTAATGCCTTGCGCCCCTAAGCTTCCGCCCGTGATAAGCAAGTTGGTGCGCTCCTTTAAACCCGTATAGGTTTCGGCACGCATTTTTTCGCCCTTGTAAATATCGGCTCTAATGGCGGCCCCTGTATGAATGCCTTGCGGTGTTGTATACGCCAAATCGCTAAACGAAGTTAACACGTGCGTACATTTTTTGAGTGCTATTTTATTGGCGAGTCCAAATGAAAAATCAGATTCATGTAAAATAACAGGAATTTTTTTAGCCGCCAGCGTAACAGGTAGTGCAACATACCCCCCTTTAGAGAAAATAACAGAAGGCTTAATTTCTTGCAACAAAGCCTTAGCTCTTCGCTTAGAGGCGCATAATTTAAACGGAATACTTAAATTTTTTAAGATTTTACCACGCACCAGTTTTACGCTAGAGATGGCATGAAACGTAACATGCGGGGCATGTGTTTTAATAAGACGCTCTTCCATCGAGTTAGGGCAACCCACATAATGTAGTTCGAAGTTTGTAAGATGTGGAATGAGTGCCAAGTTGGGCATGATATGCCCTGCGGTTCCGCCGCCGGTTAATACAATTTTCTGCATAATCATACATAGTATATTCTAAAGTGCAACATTAAAATGTATCTTTTGGGTATTTTTATTTGACAAGTACAATTTGCAGTAGTATACTAGTTGACATGGAGCGTGAGTTTGTAGAAAAAGAATCACACTTTAGCTTTAAAGATTTATTTCTTTATGTACTAAAGCGTTGGTATATAGCCGTAGCAATTCTTATATTGGGTATAGTGGGTGGTATTATTGTTGCTGTTGTAACAGTACGTTCTTCAGAGTTTACAATGCATCAGGTGTCGGTACAGATTGTAGAATTTTCTACCTATGCAAGATTACGTCATGAAGTATTAAATGAGCAAGATTTAGGCGAGGTAGGCAATTATAATAGTTTTAGAGACCGTTCTAGTAGGGCGATTGATGCCATGCGCATGGCTACCAACGTAGACGAGTTTTTAGAAACAGCGTCGCACCGCAATTTGGTATCTAACCTTACCCCAGGTGATTTACGTCGTTATATGATTAATAATATCACGTTTACGTTTACTCCTGCTGTGTTTAATGTAACGTATGTGCATGAAGGTGGGTTTGCGGATTATAACCATATTGTAGAGTTTCTTGATGCGTATGCAACGTTTTTACTGGGGCGTGTGCATGATACGGTACATGCATTTTATAATTTAGCGCAAGCAGGTCACCCTGGTGTTAGTGCTACGCCTGCAAGGAGGGTGGCAACCGTACCTAACGAAACTTCTGCACTTACTCATTATTCTTCAAGAATACTGTTAGGGCTTGTGGCAGGTTGTTTGGTTGCTTTGTTGGTTTTGTGCACTATGTACTTTTTAGACCCTAAAGTAAAATCGTTGGCAGAATTAGAGCGTATCGGGTTTACCATGTTAGATACCATGCATGGCGATATGTTTGGTTTAGAGTATTTTAAGGGGTTAACTGCAAGTTTGGCAAATGCCAAATGTGTGGTATTAACAGAATCAGGAGGCGATAAAATTAATGCTTTTACAGAGCGTTTAGCAAAAATTTATGCCGAATATACCTATAAGGTGTTATGGATTGACGCAAATGGCGTTACAGGCGGTAAATTTAAATCGTTTATGCTGGGCGAAAGTAGTGCAGATTCTATAAGTGATGGCGTAGATAAGGTGGCTTTTTCGTCTGAAGGCGATTGGCTATTGCTTTCTAAAAGTGAAGAGCGTTTAAACGCACTTAAAAACAAGTACGACAAAATTATATTTACGGTTCCTAATTTTAGCGGTTCTATTTATCAAGCTTGCCAGCAAGCAGATGTGATGGTTTGTATAGCAGATAAGCAACTCGTTAAAACTAAAGAAGCACGCACGGTGTATGAGTGTCTAGATGATACACTTACCCACAAAGGTATGGTAGTTTATAACACGTAGGGAAAAATTTAAATTAAATATATTGGTTAGGTACTACCGTAGTATATGCGCCAACTTTATTTGATTAACCTTATTATCACTAAAAATTCCAAAATGCTTACATCTCATTAACTCAGCCATAAAAATTTACGTATGATTCAAAAATCAAAAGATACATTTAAAAAAATTATGTCTAACAAGTATAGAAAAATTGCTTTTATACTGATTTTTGATTTAATTTTTGCTGCCGTCGCTTATACGGTTGCAAGATTTGTTTTTTTTGCGTCAGATGAACTTTGGGACGTGTATTTTCGTGTTAGAATCGATAATTTTTTAGATAACGAAATTTGGATAGCGGTAGTTTTTATTGTTTTTACTATTCTTAGTTTAATAACATTAGATAATTACAATGCTGTGTGGCGTTATGCGGGTAGGGTAGAGTTTTTTAAAATCATCTTGGCATTTATTGTTAACATAGCGTTGTTGTTTATTTTTAGTGTTGTAATGCGCTATGCTTTTCAAATTATGATACCGGCACCGCTCATTTTAATTTTTATCTTTTTTGATGTTATACTTGTAACGGTATCTAGATATAGTCAAAGCATTCGCAATTATATTGTGCATCTTAGAAATCGTGTGGGAGAAAAGGTAGGCTTAGACAATAAAACAACCGTGTTACGCACGATAATTATCGGTGCAGGGTACACGGGCAATATGTTTATCGGGCGTGCATTTAACAATCCTGACGAAGGGCATGTTCCTGTTGCGCTTATAGACGAAGACCCAGAAAAACAACAAAAAAAAATACACGGCATTAAAGTAGAAGGCGGCATGGATAAACTGAGTACGGTAGTAAAAAAATACCGTGCCGAGGCGATTGTAATTGCGATTGTAAATCTTTCTAAATCTAGGCTTAAAGAGCTTTATGCCGAGTGTAGAAAATACAATCTTCCTATTAAACTCATGGGCAGTTTGAAAGATGCCGAGAGTGGTACGCTTGTGCCTACTTTAGAATTAAGGGATATTAAAGTAGAAGAACTTTTAGGCAGGGAAGAATTTAAAACGCAACAAGGCTTACTAGAGTTGGCGGTTAAGAATCAAGTAGTGTTGGTAACGGGTGGTGCAGGTTCTATCGGAAGTGAACTTTGTAGGCAATCGTTAAGTGTAGGTTGCAAAAAGTTAATCGTGATGGATATCCACGAAAACGGTTGTTTTGAGTTTAATGAAGAACTAAAAGCAGCGTACGAGTGTGACCGTTACGCCATGGTTGTGGGTAGTGTACGTGACGCAAACCGTTTAGATGAAGTGTTTGCTAAGTATAAGCCCGATGTAGTTTTTCATGCCGCCGCTTACAAGCATGTGCCTATTATGGAGCTTGCCGCTACAGAAGCCATTAAAAATAACGTTTTTGGTACACGTAACGTTATTGAAGCTGCCGAAAAATATGGCGCAAAGCGTTTTATTTTTATTTCTACCGATAAAGCAGTAAACCCCGCTAACATTATGGGTGCGTCAAAACGCATTGCCGAAATGGTTGTGCAAGATAGGGGTAAGGCATCTAGCATGCAAATGGCGGCGGTTAGGTTTGGCAATGTGTTAGGCTCTAACGGCAGTGTGATTCCTATTTTCTTGCGTCAAATTAAACAAGGTGGGCCGATTACGCTTACGCATCAAGACATTACTCGTTATTTTATGACGATACCCGAGGCGGTACGTCTTGTAATGCAGGCGGGGGCGTTGGCACGCAACGGCGACGTATTTGTATTAGATATGGGAGAGCCTGTAAAAATTTATGATTTAGCCTGTGACCTTATTCGTATCAATGGTTTAGAGCCAGAAAAAGATATTGCTATTAACGTTACAGGTTTAAGGCGTGGCGAGAAGATGTTTGAGGAACTTTGTTATTCTAAAGAGTCTGTTGATGTCACCACGCACGAGGGCATTTTTGCTACTAAAATGGAAACGTTGGATTCTACAGTGTTAGCAAAGCAAATACAATCTTTATCGGATGCAGTTTTGTTGCAACAGGAAGAAAACGTTATCGAAAGCATATTTGATATGGTTCCTAGTATATATAGAAAGAAGAATGGTGGGGTAGATTAGCACACAAAGCATTAGCAAACAAAGCTTACACAGGGAGGTAGAAACCTATTAAGCTACTGATAAAACAAAAAAACAATATAGGCAATATTATTTGTGTCTTCAACAAGTTTTTGGCATCGGAATGGTTTTTGCCTGTAGCAGGGCTTTTAACGCTATTTTTTCATCTCTTTGCATTAGATATGTTAGGAATCGGGTTTTTCTCGATACTGATGGTGTATATTTTTGTGTCTAAAACGCCCATTAGGGCAAGTTTGGTACCTATGCTGTTGATGGTAATGGTGCTTAGTATCCAAAATGGTGTAGTTAGGCCAGGGACACATCTTGATACGGATTATATTGTAAGTCATCTTGTATTTTTGATGATTATGCTAGGCAGTATGGTAATAGCGGGTGCGTATGGTTTAATGCACCGCAAGCTAAAATGTAATTTAACGTTTGGTTTTTTGGGCATTGCTGCCATGGGCATTTCTTTAATTATAGGAGGCTTAGGGTCAGCAGAGTTTAGCAATATCAATCCGCTTTTAGGATTAGGTTTTACCGTATTATTTCTAAGTTTTTTCTTTTACTTTGGTTGTATAGCAGGCGAAATTCCCTTTGATTATTTGGCAAAACTTGTTATATTGGCGTCGCTTATACCCGTGATACAAGTAATTAATGTGTATTACGTATATGATTTATTGGGGCGTGGCATTCACATGAGTGGGGCACAACTAAAAAATTATGTAGTAGTGGGTTGGAGTATTTCTAACGGCATAGCGCCTATCATAGCGTTAGGTTTGCCGTTTAGTGCCTATTTTATGGCAACGCATAAGCAGCCATGGTGGGCGTTTATGGTGTTTATGGCACAAGTGTTTGGTGTATTTTTATGCTTGTCCCGTGCCATGTTTATTTTTGTAATACCCTTTGTGCCGCTTGCACTTATTTATGCGCATATCCGTTCTAGTGGAAATTCTCGTATACAACTTACGGTAATAACAGCGATTACGCTGGCGGTTTTATCGCTTTTTGTTTTACATAATATAGAGGTTATTACAGAAGTATTTAGTTTTTATTTTAACAACAACTACGGTGGACTTATTGGCGACGACCGTGGCAGATGGGAATTATTTAGAATTGCACGGGATGCTTTTTTGCGTAATCCCTTGTTTGGCGCAGGTATTACCTATCGTATGGATTATCATGACATGCTATTTTTTGCGCACAACACGATTTTGCAATTTATGGCGTGGGGCGGAATTGTGGGTTTATTTGCAATCACCGTACATGTAGGCGTTACGATTTTTGCTTCTGTGCGTAAGTCTACAGAGCATAGATTGATATTGCTTGCGGCAGCAGGAATGATTTTTTTACAATCGTTACTAGACCATGAGTTTTTTATGCCGCCTACTTTTATATTTTATCTACTGTTTATTGCCTGCTTAGAGCGAAATGCTTTAAACCATAACGGCTTTGCACGGGTATTTAAACCCACAAAAGGTAGTGCCGTACTAGCATGATGTACAGGTCGGCATTAAAGTATACTAAATTATTCGCAATAAAAAATAATGTTAAAACAATATTCAAACAGTGATAGTTTGATTTGCGGGTCGCAGAGGACCCCCGACCCCTACAGGGCGAGTTGAAAATTAATTGCGATTAATATAACCATTTTATACGGTTGGATAAAAATCCAATAGGGCAAATAGTATAACAATCATGTAGGGGTCGCAGTCCTCTGCGACCCGGACACTATCTATAAATCATCATTAAACTGTAACATTACCAAATTGAGAATCCCCCTGTAAAAAAAGAACGGGGGATTTTTATCTATAAAATGCCTATTTATTTTGCCTAATTTAATGTATTGGCTATTTAAACTCTTGCGTATCTACCCATAAAATTATATAATACGATTATGAAAGACATTCAATGGATACACGGTGGCGTTTGCGCACCTTTAGGATTTACTGCCGCAGGCATACATTGCGGAGTAAGAAAAAATCGCCCTGATAAAAAAGATTTGGCACTGATTGTGTCGGAAACTTTGGCGGATGCAGCGGCAGTGTATACTACCAATGTGGTGCAAGCGGCTCCTATTGCGGTTACAAAAAACAATCTTAAAAACGGTAAAGCTAAGGCAGTGCTGTGCAATAGTGGTATCGCCAATGCCTGTGTAGCCGATGGGGTGCAAAAAGCCAATGCCATGTGCGCTTTGGTTGCAGATGCGTTAAACTGTGACGCTAACGATATAATCGTAGCATCTACAGGTGTTATTGGGCAATCTATCAATCTACACCCGATACAAAAAGGCGTTCCTACATTGGTTGCAAGTTTATCACCCCATGGCAATGTAGATGCAGCAACAGCAATGATGACTACCGATACTTTTTCTAAAGAGGTTGCGGTTAGTTTTTTAGTGGACGGCAAAGAGGTGCGTATCGGTGGTGCGGCGAAAGGCAGTGGCATGATTAACCCCAACATGGCAACCATGCTAGGCTTTATCACTACCGACGCTAAAGTGGATTCCACTGTTTTATACGGTATGCTAAAACGTGCTACTGGTGTTAGCTTTAATCGTGTAAGCGTAGACGGTGATACTTCTACCAACGATATGTTGGCGGTTATGGCAAACGGCAAAAGCGGTATAGAGATTGTACAGGGTACAAAGTCGGCAGAAGTTTTTGAGTCTGCTTTAACTTGTGTGTGTGTTGCTTTGGCTAAAATGTTAGCCAAAGATGGCGAGGGTGCAACTAAGTTGTTAGAGTGCGCAGTAAGCGGTGCTATGCAAGAAAAGACGGCAGCGCAAATTGCAGAAAGCATTATTAATTCTTCACTGGTAAAAACGGCAATGTTTGGCGCAGATGCCAACTGGGGCAGAATTTTATGTGCGGCAGGCTATAGCGGCGCAGACTTTAATCCCGAAAAGGTGGATATCTATTTGCAAAGTAAAGCAGGGGATATTCAGGTATGTGGCAACGGCGCAGGCTTAGACTTTAACGAAGAGCTTGCCAAGCAAATTTTAACCGCTAACGAAATTGTGATAAAAGTAAACCTTAACCAAGGCGATGCCCACGCTACCTTTTGGGGTTGCGACCTATCTTACGACTATGTAAAAATCAACGGCGACTACAGGACGTAAATTAGGTAAAAATTTTAATTGCTAATAAGACGGTTATAAAAATAAAGCTTAATAACTCAAAACCCTAAAGTTATGTGCATGCATTCTTTAGGGTTTTTGAGTATCAAGCATTTGGCGTGATGAGTTGACCGTGTTAAGCTTCATAATTTGTGTGAATCGCATGGGAGTGTGCCCCCTACAGGTGGGAGGAAATCCAACGAGATTTTGTAGGGGCAGCACTTACAGGTGGGTAAAAAATAGTTGCGATTGATTGAAACAATCTTGTAGGGGTCGCAGTCCTCTGCGACCCGCAATCAAAGTATCACTGTTTGGGTATGTTTTAATATTATTTTGTCATTACAAACAATGCCGACCCCTACAGGTGGGAGGAAATCCAATAAGCGATTAATATAACAATTTTGTAGGAGTGGGTAATAACCCAGTAGGCAACGAATATAGCAACCATGTAGGATTGCACTCCCGTGCAACCCGCACATAATATATGAAAGAAGAGAATTCAACGAGTGTGACCTGCACATCATATAGTACATTATCATTAAAATTAAAATCCCCAATTATTGATATCCAATAAATCGTTTGGAGTTACATCAAAAATTTCGCACAGTTTTAAAAAGTTAGTCAGCGTGGGTAAGCTGATGCCTTTCTCATAGGCTTGATACGATTGAGTGGCTATACTTAGTTTGCTAGCAACTTCTTTTTGTGTTAAATTTTCTATAAGACGCAACTGCTTTAATACGGCAGGAAATTCCGTAATGTTTTTTATAAAATTTGGATTCATTCGCTTGCATTATACAGTTTATAACTGTATAATAGAAAAAATCAGTTTTAAACTGAGTTGCAAAAGAAGTAAGTGTGGCCCTATGCAAAATGAACCTAAAGACCCTATGCAAAACGAGTCTAAAAACTCTACGCAAAATGAGCCTAAGGGCAAAATTACCCGATTAGGTTCTTGCTTTTTGAGTGCTATAATAATTTTGCTAACTTTAATGCTACCTGTTTTGTGTAGTGCGCTTTCCTTAAGAACGTTTATAATAATTTTGCTAATTTCAGTGTTGATAGTCTTACTTTTGTTTTTGTTAAAGAAAAGCTGAGCAAGAAACAAGCGTTTAAAAAAATACATAGTCATGCATAATTCTTTTTCTGTTACATATTTAAAAGGATTTATTTTAAATTGCTCATCTGAGAAATTTGAGCGTTATACATGTTAATGATAATTTATAGTTACAGGTGTGGTGGGTTATACCTTCGGTGTGCTTCACAACATAAAAATTCAACAGTGCCCAAAATTTAAATGAGTAATGTGGACAAGTAAAAAATTAACGATAGAAACGTTTGCAAAACTATGTGGATAAGTAAAAAATTAAAATGGGCAATTTTGTAGAAACAAAGATGAAAATAGGAGTAAAAATCAGTTGACACAGCAGCAGCAGTGTATACTATTATTATCCACAATTGTAGTCTTTAAGTGTAAAAATCGCTTTTGATTATGCAAGAATTGATGTGGATAACCTAAGGGGGGTTAGTTATGTATTGTAGAAAATGTGGAACACAACTGCAAGAAGATTCACGATTTTGCGGTAAATGCGGAGAAAATCAATATCAATCTGTTGGCGCACCTGTAAGAAGTAGGACTGTGGCTGGGTTTTTGGCTCTGTTGTTAGGGTGGGGCACACACAATTTGTATTTGGGTCATATTAAACATGGCGTCGTTCAGCTATGCTTGTGGGTGGTTAGCTCTATTGGAGTGCTTGCAGCAAGTTTAGGAGAGTCTACAGTAGCAGTGATTGTTTTTGGTATAATAGGGATTCTTGTAGGCATTTGGGAGACTATAGAAGGTATTAGAATTTTTGCAGGTAAAGAAAAAGACGGAAATGGAAATCCTTTGGTTTAAATACAAAGTTTTGTAAACAGTGTGGTACACAACTGCAACAAAATGCGCAATTTTTAAGTGAAAAATTAACGATAGAAACGTTTGCAAAACTATGTGGATAAGTAAAAAATTAAAATGGGTAATTTTGTAGAAAAAAAGAAGAAAATAGGGGTAAAAATCGGTTGCGTTTTTTAGGAATAACTAGAGTTGTTTTTTAAGAAAAGTTTAATTTGTGTTGATGTTTTTTGGTAAAAAGTTGAATTATAAACAACCCAAAAATCACGTTGGATTGTTTATACTGTGTATGGTACTAGCGATGGTGATTAGGATTGTCGGTTTGGCACAAAAGATAATCTATGGAGCAGTCAAAGAAATTTGCAAGAGTTATCAGGTTTTTATAAGTTGGAATACGAGAATTGTTTTCGCTTTCATAATACTCATATAATTTTTGAGTAATATTCAACTCATTGCAGATTTTAGCTTGAGATAGCCCTATTTTACTTCTTAATGTTTTAAGGCGTTTTACAAATTGCAATTTAGTCATATTAAAAGGGTTGTCAATATTTGTAAATAATATACATTAAGTATTCTATATTTTTATTTTTTATAAAAATTATAAAAAATTTTCAAAATATTCTATAAAAATATTTGACAATCATAAAAATACATGATACTGTGTCATCAACAACCCAACAATAGTTGGCTGTAATTTAATAAAAAGGAGAAAAATAATGAAAAAATTAAAAATAGTATGTGTTTTCATGTTTGCGTTTGCATTGTTTGCCGCATCATCTGTGGTTGGAGTCGTTGCTTACGCAACTCAAGAATTGCCCGAGCCACACATGGGAATACAAAGCGTAAGGTACATCGATGACTCTGATGGTTTCCGCATGAATCAACTGGCAGAGGCGTATTACCACAATTTTGTTGAAATGACAAGTGATGAAGAGGCTTACCATATTGCAAAGGTTGACGAATTATTAGCTATTGAGTGTTATTATGAGCGGGATTTAAGGCTGGCGGAGTTTGGAGTGTTCAACCTTGATACTCACAGAATGGAGGGCGAATTTGTTGGGATAGCCCCCATGACTTCACCTGCTCATGTGAACATGGAGCGAGTTACTGTGGTATTTGACTCGGCACGCCGTGAATGGGTTTTATCAGGAAGAGGAAACTGGAGAGGACATTATGTAAGACCACCGACATTGTGGTGGGCGCCTCGAGTAGGAGATAATGTAAATGTTGGCTCTCTTGACTATGTTGGTATTTTGCTAATGGATACATGGGGGAGTTTCAATGGTGTATCAATAACTGGTGGAAGTGCGAACTTTACTAATGGTAGGGGAGCAAATTCTACTGCGACAAGAAGTCACATAGTGTCATCAAGCGGCGGTGCTGTATTTGCACTTCAAGATAGGTTGCATGTGACAGCAGTAAGGAATTTTGTTTTGTTTGCAAACATTACATGGTATTATAATGCATTCAACTTTAATACAACAGTAAGATTTAATGATGCCTTTAGAAACTATCGTGGTAATGCAGTTTTATTTTATGCTCACACTTGGGCGAATGCTCAATTGACTGGTTTGTCTATTGGCGCAACAAGTGTAAGTGCGAGTTGGTCTGGCAATAATAATCGATTTACAGCATTATCACTTGATACAAGATTTTAAATATTTATGAATTTGTCAAAAGGCAAAGTGTGCTCAAATAAGACACACTTTGCCTGTTTTCGTATGATTTATACTTGTACTTGTGAAACATTCAGCAATATGAGGTTGCATGAAAAGAAAAAAAATAATCTATATATCTTTAACAGTTTTTTTTGCCCTAATAGGCATATGTGCTTTAGTATTTAATCAAATAGGGCTCTTTTCCTATTGGGCTCAAGGCGATTCTTCTTTTCGCAATAATCCAAGATATACTTTCCATTCAATTGTACATGAAGAAAATTTAGAAGTTGATGTTACTTTGGATGAAATTGCAAACGGATTACCAATTATAATAGATGCTGACGGGTTTGTGTTAAGGATAAATGGTCTTGATTTAGATGCTACGGAAAGTCGTCTATCAATAACTTTTCAAATAATAAGCAACTTCACTTTTAGGGGTGGCGATATAATATATCATATATGTCATATATTAAGTATTCCTTATTATTTGCGTGTGAATGCCACAATAGATGAAGTTGAAATAAATATGAGAATGAGAAGTGCGGGGCCAGCTAATCGGGGAGTTGCCAATTACACATTTGATATGGTTCATTTTTTGTTAAGTCAGAACAGCACTATATTTTTCTCGTTTGAAGGTTTTATTGTAAACAGATATATAAGAAACTAAACTAAGGAGCGATAAGATAAAATGGATACCGATGTACTAAATATAATTAACTTGTCGAAATCCTTTAAGAAAAGACAAGTGTTAAAAAATGTATCCTTTAAGATTAAAGCTGGGGATATTGTTGGATTTGTTGGGCCTAACGCATCTGGCAAAACCACCACAATGAAATGCTGTGTAGGATTGTTAAAACGCATTGCTGGTGATGTTGAAATAGTCGGGCAAAGTATAACAAAAAAATACGAAGAGGCTGTTAAAAATGTTCTATGGATACCAGACCAAAACGCATTCTACGAAAATTTTAGCGCAAATACAAACTTGAAAATATATACACCTTTCTATAGAGATATTGATAAAGAAGATTTTGATGCAGCAACTGAAAAAGTTGGATTATATCATAGGATGAAAGACAATGTTGGCACTTATTCGTTGGGCATGACTAGGCGGTTGGCACTTGCGAAATGTCTTATTATAAAACCAAAGTTGATTTTGATGGATGAACCCTTAAATGGTTTAGACCCTGTCGGTGTAGAAGTGTTTAAGAACATGGTGGTAGAGTTGTCCACGAATTATGGGATGTCGTTTCTTATATCTAGTCATAACTTAAATGTGTTAAGTGATATTTGTCATAGAATTGTTACAATAAACAATGGAACTGTTTTAGGTGAGATTGATGTAAGAAACAATACGATTCGAGTTGTGAAGTTGGTTGTTGAAGATGCAGATGTCGTAATTGACCTGTTGAAAAAGAACTTTAATATAGATGCAACACAGGCTGAGAACAAACAACTATTATTTGATTTGGATAAAAGTTTGATACCAAATGTAATAAAACTTGTTGCTTCAAAGGATAGAATAATTTCGATAAGTACGGCTATCGATTTGGAGAAAACTTATATTGACTTATTTAGAGGTGCAAAAATTGAATAAAATTAAATCTTTTGTGTACCTCTTATGGACACAAGTAAAAAAGCATTTTGCAAAAAAGTTAATAATTTTATATATTATTGTTATCTTTGTTGCGGTTTTAGGTAGTGCATTATATTTAAGCATATCTCCCGAAACTGCACCGCAGGGAGATAATTGGGCATTTTACTTAGAAATGGTAATAGAGCAAAACGAGGCTGATTTAGCGAACCCTGCACTATTTATGGATGAAATGTCTAGGCAAGCACTGATTGCAGAAAATGCTCGGCTAAGGTTTTTTGTTGAAAATGATATTAGACCATTTTCTGATAGAAGTGCATCAAATTTATTGTTGTTTATAAATAGTTTATTTATTTTGATTTTAGTTATAACAATGGTAGTGGCGAGTCGTTTAATATCTGATGAAACTTCAAAGTCGAAAAGTTCAAATTTAATGACTCTTCCTGTCAAGCGATGGAAAATACTTACAGCAAAAATGATAATCATACTAATGACCGCACTTATCGCAGGGTTAATAATGTTTTTGTCAAGCATATTTGTCGGTTGGGCATTTTTTGGCTTTGATAGTTTTTCTACACCATTTGTTTCTTATATGGGTGGCGAACTTCAGGTAATGAATATTTTGTTGCGTAGTTTATATCAATTATTTTTTAATTTTCTAGCACTTGCTTTTTGTTCTATTTTGGTTGTTTTTTTAGGAATTATATTGAAGAATGGAACACTCGCAAGCATTATTAGTATAGGCAGTTATTTACTGGGCTCAATAGTTGTTTTTTCATTTTATACATTAAGTTGGATTAGGTTTTTGCCGTTTCCAAACTTGAATTTTCATTTATATTTAGTTGACGCTGGTATGCCAATAGCTGATATGACACCCACATTTTCTGCTCTTATTTTAATCGCATATAAGATACCTATGTTAGTTGCCACATTTTGGGTTTTTCAAAAACAAGATATATAAATTAAATGTTTTTTTATAGTTTAACCGTTCTTTCATTTGAGAGGCGGTTTTTTTCTTTACCTAACAACATTTATCCAAAAAAACTTACTAAGGGTGTAAAAAAAGGATAATTAAAATTATGTTTTGTAAACAGTGTGGTACACAACTGCAACAAAATGCGCAATTTTGTAACAAGTGTGGCGGAAGTCAAAATCAGCAAGCGGCTGGATATCAACAGCAGTCGGCCAATGCCAACAGTGAGTCTATAGACGGAACAGTATTTGGTTGCTTTTTAGGTCTTGTTATATTTTTGCTAGTACCTGCTCTCTTGGTTTCATTTTTTTTTATGGATAAGAGTGTTTATAATACTTTTACCGCTTTTTNTGTTGATTTGTTTGGTATGTATTATTGTAAAAAAAAGTTGAGGAAGAAATAGGCGTTTAGAAAAACATAGACCGTCATGTATAATTTTTTTGCTCTATCACATACTACTTGTACGGAGGGAAAACAATTATGAGATACTTAGCTATAACTTTAGCAGTAATCGGCGCAATCTTAATTGCGGCAGCAGCAATTGGCTTTTTTGCATTTACACACCATATGAATGTAGGCATCAGAACGCTATTTGCTATAGGTGGTGTTTCTGCGGGTCTAGGTTTAATCTGCGGCATTGCAAGCGGTGTAAGATCAAGAGACCACAGCCACAACGTTTAATAATAGGTGCAATGCACACCAAAAAAACCCTCGATTTTTGTCGGGGGTTTTTGGGTGTTGTGGGTTAAAACATTTAAGCAATAGCACAAATAAATTTGACATCTATATAGGTAGGTGGTATACTAGGCAAGAATCTTATATGGAATGCGTATGAAAAATCTACAACATAATAGCTATACTGGTTGCAAATAGGGTGCACTTGTTGCAATATTTTTGTGCGCAACGTTATTCTTTAAGACAAACACGAGTATATATAGATAGGAAACCTTTTTAACATGAAAAGAAACGAAGTAAAACAAGAACGCCGTTGGTGTATAGAAGATATTTTTGCCTCTAGCGCAGAATGGGAGCGTGCCCTTTTTAGCCTTAACCGAGATATGGTAGGTGTTTTGTGGCATAAGGGCAAANTGTCAGAACCTGAGCAAGTATTGGAGTGCTTTTTATTTACGGACGATATTTTTAANCGATTAGAAAAATTGTATGCGTATGCAATGNTACTAAAAGACCAAGATTTAACCTGTACTAAGGCCGCCGAGTATATGTCTAAGATAGAAACCGTGCTTACCAAATATAATTCGTATGCATCGTTTATAACACCAGAACTCTCTCGTATAGATGTTGAAGAACTAAAGGCATGGATAGCTAACCCTCAGTTCTCTAATTACAGCTACAGCTTAGCACAGGTTATTAAAAACAAAAAACATATTTTAAGCGAATCGGAAGAGCGCATTTTGGCATTGGCGGGCAAAACCACCCGAGCGTTTAAAAATATTTTTTCTATTATTGATAACGTGGATTTGGTGTTGCCGAGCATTATGGTAGACGGCAAAAAGCAAAAGCTTACGCACGGCACTTTTGGCTTGTGGTTACAACACCCCGACCGTGACACCCGTCGCCGTGTGTTTAAAGGTTTGTATAAAGCGTATGAGGGTGTGATTCAAACCTTAGGCACTAATTTTGCGTCTTCTATCCAAAAAGATAATTTTTTGGCAACCGTTAAGCATTATAAGTCTGCGCTAGATAAGTCGCTTATCCAAAACGATGTGCCTAGCCAAGTGTATCCTAAACTGGTTGCTGAGGTAGATAAAAACGTCAATCATTTGCACGAGTACATGGATTTTCGTAAAAAGATTTTAGGCTATGAAGACCTACAGATGTATGACCTGCACGTGCCTATTTTTGAAAAAGCGGACCTTGCTTTAGATTTTGACGATGCCTATCAACTTATGATAGACGGCTTAAAGCCACTAGGGGAAGAGTATGCCCAAGTTTTACGTTTGGCTTGCGCAGAGCGTTGGATTGACGTAGAAGAAACCGAAAACAAACGCAGCGGCGCATATTGTTGCGGGGTGTATGGTGTACACCCGTACGTGTTATTAAATTACACGCCTACCACGCATGATATTTTTACCATTGCGCACGAGATGGGGCATGCGATGCATTCGTATTATTCTAGCAAGCATCAACCTTTTGCTACCAACGATTACACTATTTTTGTAGCGGAAGTTGCGTCTACAGTTAATGAGGTTTTGCTATTAAAATATCTTCTTACCACTACCACAGACGCCAATATGAAAAAATATTTATTATCGTACTATTTGGATATGTTTAGAACTACACTTTTTCGTCAGACGATGTTTGCAGAGTTTGAAAGTGTGGTGCATACGTCAGAAAGCAACGGTACACCACTTACGGTAGACTATTTATGCAAAACCTATCAAAAACTGAATAAAAAATATTATGGGTCTGGTGTAACGTACGATAAAAGTATTCGTTTAGAATGGGCGAGAATCCCTCACTTTTATAACGCATTTTATGTGTATCAGTACGCTACAGGCTTAACGGCTGCCGTTACCATTGCCAACAGGCTATTAAGTGGGCAAGAGGGCGCATTAGGGCAATACAAAGCATTTTTATCCGCAGGCGGACATAAATCTCCCTATGAGATTTTAAAAGATGCAGGTGTAGATTTGTTAAGCGATACACCCTATAGCGTGGCATTTGGTGAGTTTAAAAGCACCTTAGACGAGTTAAAAACACTGTGTGAAAAATAATAAAGATACAGCGAGTTCATTGCAGTGCGGGCGAATGTTTTTAGTTGTCCGCCCTATGCATGAATGGTATAAGTTGTTTAAACCAAAATCAACAATCTTGCTTGTATGGGCATTTTAAAGCTCACACTTCTTAAAAGGAGGCAGCGTATGAAGAAAAAGCTTGCTTTGATACCCCTTATCTTATTCTTTGTATTCTTTTTGGCAGCTTGCCAATCAGAAGTTTTTTTGATGCGCAGTGAAGAAGACGGTAGCGCAACGTACGCACTCACCCTGCGGCTTTCTGCTCAAGAAGAGCAACTTTTAAACGATTCCGCTGCTCAGGCAGGTGTAAGGCGCACGGCATGGCAAGGTAGCGAAGGGCAACCTTGGCAGGCGGTAGATTATTTTTCAAGGTTGGCTACACTTACAGGATTTTCTGTAGATGCAAGCCCAGCACAAGCAAACGGCGCACGCTACATTGTGTTTACCCGTACCCTACCTGTATCGGGAGGTACAGGCGGTAGTGGAGATAGCGCAACCGATTCTACCCTTACCCGAATTAACCGCTTTAATCCTTTTATTGTGCGCTATCGTCATGTTTCACCTAACCCTTTTAACAGCTACCGTGATAGTTTTGATGCGCCATCGATAGGTTCGATGTTTCATATCTTTAGGCAAGGTTTAACACTTACTACCCATGTGCGCAGTGATGAAGAACGTTTTCCGCTAGGGGTTACAAGCATAAACGAATGGGCGGCGCAAAACCATTGGCAGGTAGATACCATGCAAGGTGTAAACGGTGTAGAGGCAGTAGAGGGTGCAACCCGACACTTTTTTTACCGTGATGAAATTCCTAGTGTATCAGAAGCGTTTCCTTTTGCAGGTACGCCCATGTTTAACCCCGACCACTTGCGAGTTAATTTTGTACTTCGCACACGTAGCCGTTACACCCTAAGCGGAGAAGATAGTAGTTATTTGGATACTGCTACCCGCTATCGTTACCATACCTTTAGGGCAAGGTTTGACGGCAGCGATGCCAACCAAATTGTATTTACGTTTATACGTCCCAACCCGATAGGGTGGTACGTATTGGCGTTGGTTTTGGGCGGCGCAACCGTTGCAACGCTTGTGTTAATATTGCGTAAGCGTAAAAAGAAAGCCAAGATTAGTGGCATAGAGGCGGCTTACATCAAAGGCGATACCTTTGGCGTAGGGCACTCTAATCTTTTTGGCAGCGATGACGATATAGGCCGTTTAAATTAAAAAAAGTAAAAGATTGGGTTAACTTTAACCGTTTTTACAGGTGTTTTGTGCTTAAAGCGAAACACCTGTTTTATGTTTATGTTATAGAAAATCATTAATAAAAGATAGGGTTGGTCAGCCCAAAAAACCGAGTGTAGCAGACGAGGGAAGTGGCTAACAAAGTGAGCCACCTTTTTTACAATCT
>JGI990J12352_1000028_pt1 | contig 28687 bp, 19 predicted proteins | sample Intmic4MA4BA4MSA_FD_12352 | JGI IMG/M metagenome (IMG submission 12352) | reverse complement strand
TTTTTGGTGAAAAATCACCGTGTAGTAGTTGTTAATAATCACACACACGCCACCTCTTTGTATTATGTTGGTTTAGGTCGTCTTGACAATTCAACGAAAGAATCCCCAATTCTTGCAAAAAAATCGCCAATAAGCTTGAAAAATTTGCGAAAAAAGTGTATCATTATAACAGTAATAACCAAAAAATTCCAATCCTAACGAAAAGAGGTCGGTTTTATGCATATCGTAGTTGTCATTATTCTAGTTATTCTCGGAATCATCGGCGGGGTAATTGGTGGCTTTTTCATCGCTCAAAAAACCATGAAAAAGCATCTCCAAGAAAATCCCCCAATTACCGAAGAAGTCATCGTTGCAATGATGTCGCAAATGGGACGAAAACCTAGTCAAAAACAGGTTAAACAAGTAATGAAGCAAGTTAATGCTAATATGAAGTAAAGTTAGGAGCCTCGCAATGTGCGTGTAAATTTCAAAAATAAACTGCAAAAATTCTTTGATAGCCAAACTTTTGTTTGAAGTTTTTGCCCACTTGGAGATAAGTAGCTTAAATTAGGATAAGGGACATTCTCATCAGGAGAATGAGCCCTTTTAAAAAGTCAGACCAAAAATAGGTGATTGATGTGAGTACAAATAAAATTCAAATCATGGATGCGCAACTTGCCAACATGATTGCAGCCGGAGAAGTCGTTGAAAGACCAGCGTCGGTAGTTAAGGAACTAGTTGAAAATGCGCTTGATGCAGCTTCAACAAAAATTGAAATTCATGTGCAAGATAGCGGCGTGAGGCAAATTAAAATCATTGATAATGGCGTTGGAATGAATCACTTTGACGCCAAAATGGCATTTTTACGCCATGCAACTAGTAAACTAAAATCAGCACATGACATTATGCGCATTAACACCCTTGGCTTTCGTGGCGAAGCCTTGCCATCGATTGCTGCCGTTGCCGATGTCCATTTAAAAACTGCTGACGGTCAAAATGCGGGCTATCACTTGCATCTTAAAGGTGGCAATGTCGTTGCCGAACAACCATTTGCCATGCGCAAAGGCACGCAAATCGAAGTGAATCAGCTATTTTTTAACACCCCCGCCCGCCTTAAATACCTCAAAAGCTTAAACACCGAACTATCGCATATTACCGACTACATCGCCAAAACCGCACTTGCCCACGAAAAAATCGCAATTACCCTAACCAACAATCACCGTGAAGTCCTAAAAACACCGGGAGCCACCGACATTAAAACCGTAATATCACGCGTTTACGGCTTTGACATTGCCAAAAAAATGCATCAGCTTGCTGGCGGCAATGACGACTTTAAAATTACCGGACTCATCAGCTCACCAGAAATAACCCGAGCCACTCGCAACTATATTACCCTAATTGTGAACAACCGACCAATCAAAAACTACGAGCTTGTCCGCACCGTTGTTGAAGCTTATCACACCTACTTACCAAAAGATCGCTTCCCGATTGTCGCTATCAATATCAAACTTGACCCGCTACTAGTTGATGTTAATGTCCATCCGGCGAAAACCGAAGTCAGATTTTCCAAAGAAGAAGCCTTAAAATCGTTTATTTTGACCGAAATTCAAAAAACGTTAAGCTCGCTAACTTATATTCCTAAACCAACCTTAGCAACAACAACCAAACCCGCAGAAGTTGCTTATCAGCAACCATCGCTACTAACAAATCAGCAAGTAAGTCAGCAATTTGCCACGCCTAATTCGCCACTGCCTAGTCAGGCTAATTACCAAGGAAATGCCGAAGTTTCGGCAAAAAAACTGGAAATTAGAGAAGCGCCNGGCGCTGGTTACAGTGTTGCCGAAGAAATTGCATCGGCGACCAAAAAAGAGGCAACGCCGAAGACGTTTACCAATTTTGACTCGGTAAAAACTGCCAAGCCGAGCACGTTAGTTCAGCAGGAAGCCAAACCGGAAGTCGTTGTGGCGTTGCCAAGTAACGACCAAGCTAGTTTAGAGCTTTATTATATTGGGCAACTGCACGGAACTTATTTGCTGGCGCAAAACGCCGAAGGGTTGTTTTTAATTGATCAACATGCAGCGATGGAGCGGGTTGAGTATGAGAAGTATTATCCGCTACTTGGCGCCGTTGGTGCTGAGCGAATGGAGTTACTAGTGCCGTTAGCGCTGTCGTATCCGGTTGGCGATTTGGTCCGCGTTAAGGAGGATTTGCCCCGTTTACAAGCATTTGGTTTTGAAATTGAGGAATTTGGCGCCAGTGATTTAGTGATTAGAACAGCGCCAGTTTGGGCAGTAAAGCATGTCAAGCAAGTCGCAGAAACGCTAATTAATACGCTTTTAGGCGGGCGGGAAATCGCAGTTGCAAAGTTGCGTGAAGCGGTGGCAATTATGATGAGTTGTCAGCAATCAGTCAAAGCAAATCAGTATCTTAACGAAGCGGCAGTGCGGGGCTTGTTAGCAAACCTTTGCCAATGTGAACAACCTTATACTTGCCCACACGGACGCCCGATTATTGTTAAGCTGACTAAATATGAAATTGCCCGACTATTTAAGCGGGTTTAAACTTGAGATGGTAAAATTGATGAAAGAGGGATTAGATGAAAATAACCAAGGCTTTATATATTAAAGGGGCAACCGCCGAGGAGCATTACCCGCTAACCGACCTCCCCGAAATTATGGTTGCCGGTCGTTCAAATGTTGGTAAATCGTCTTTCATTAACGCGTTTACCAACCGCAAAGCCCTTGCTAAAACGTCGGGAAAACCCGGCAAAACTCAAGTATTGAATTTTTTTAACATTAATGATCGGTTTTTAATTGTTGATGTGCCAGGGTATGGTTATGCGCTTGCTAGCAAAGCGGCAATCGAGGCTTTTGGTTTGATGATTGAAGCGTATTTGGCGGTTAGAGAAAATTTAATGCTCGGGATTTTGTTAGTTGATTTTCGACACGAGCCGACAAAAGCCGACTTGGCGATGTATGAGTTATACCAATATTATGAAATTCCGGTGCTGGTTGTTTGCACAAAAAAAGATAAAGTTAATCGCTCGCAACACGCTAAGCATGAGGCGCAAATTAGAAAGGCTTTCGGCATGGGGCCGGCTGATATTTTAGTTGTTTATTCTGCCAAAGACCACAAAGCGTGTCTAGTAGTTCATGAAATTATTGCTGATTTATTAAACCAATACGAAGAACTTGATTAAGGAACAGGAGGCAAGGCAAATGTCGGAAAGTTTTAAAACTGTAAGGAAAAACCACCAACCGCATGATCACGTTGTGAGCATTGGCGCATCGGGGGTGAAAATTGGCGGTGGTCATTTTGGAATTATCGCGGGTCCTTGTGCGGTTGAAAGTTCGCAACAGATTGTGGAGTTAGCCAAAGCAGTTAAAGCAGCTGGGGCGAATATTTTGCGTGGCGGTGTTTTTAAACCACGCACATCGCCTTATGATTTTCAAGGTTTGCAAGCAGCGGGACTAGAATTATTAAAAACCGCAAAGCAACTAACAGGGATGCCAATTATTACTGAATTAACGGCTACAAATTGGTTACCATTATTTACGGAGGTTGATGTTATTCAAATTGGGGCTAGAAATTCCCAAAATTATGAGCTATTAAAAGCCGTTGGCAAAACGCAAATTCCCGTTCTACTAAAAAGGGGACTCGCAGGGACTATTAAGGAATTATTAATGAGTGCCGAATATTTGCTAGCAGGTGGCAATGAAAATGTTATTTTATGCGAGCGCGGGATTCGTACTTATGAAACGACTTACACACGCAACACGCTAGATTTATCGGCGATTCCCGTTTTAAAAAAACTGACCCATTTACCAATTGTTGTTGACCCAAGTCATGGAACTGGGCGGGCTGATTTAGTGGCGCCAATGGCACTTGCTGCGACGGCGGCTGGAGCAGACGGGTTAATGATTGAAGTCCATAATAATCCGGCGAAGGCTTTGAGCGATAAGGAGCAATGCTTAACACCAGCGGAATTTCAAACCCTTATGCAACAAGTAATGAAAATTAGAGAAGCGCTTAGTTGAGTGTGTTTGGTATCTTGAAAATAATCACTGTTTGCGAGGGGAGCTTGCTAAAAATGATAAACAGCCGAACTTGCTTCAGTGTCAAGTCGGCTGTTTATTGGTAATTTTGGGAAATTATGACTACGCGTTTTGGGATTTTTTGCCGAAGTTTCAAAATGTTTTGCCAGCAAAGTTGTTAGAAGCTTATTTAACCTTTGTGGCTTTGCTTTTTTATATTTTGTCACTTTTTCGGTAGTTTAAAATCCTTTTGGCTTCTTGATTTATTGATTATTTTGCCTGGCTGGTAGTTTTTGCGAGGATAAAGCAGCCGATTGTTGCTGCATTATCTTCAAGTAGTGGCGGCACGATAAAGTCTTGCAAATCCGGTAACAACACATAACCATTGAGTAAGTTGGCTAATTCGCTTCGAATCATTGGAAATAAATGCGCTTGCTTCATGACGCCGCCACCTAAGATGATTTTTTCAGGACTTAGTACTAGGACATAATTCATCAATGCTTGCGCTAAATAATAGGCTTCAAGTTGCCACGCTAGATGGTTAGCATCAAGCAACTGGGCTTTAGTGTTAAATCGACCTTCGATAGCAGGGCCGGCTGCTAAGCCTTCTAGGCAGTTTTGATGAAATGGGCAAAAGCCAGAATAATGATCCTTAGGATGAGGTCGCATAATGATATGCCCCATTTCCGGATGTGAAAAGCCTTCAAGAATTTTAGAATTAATCACAGCGCCACCGCCGATGCCAGTTCCGACTGTTAAATAAAGACAGCTACTTAGCCCTTTTGCAGCCCCAGCAACTTGTTCCCCAAGCGCTGCTGCATTAACATCAGTTGTAAANCCAACGGCAATTGGATAGCGTTTTTTAATCGCACCTAAAAAGTCAAAATTCGCCCAATTAGGTTTTGGGGTTGTGGTGATATAACCGTAAGTTGCTGATTTTGGGTTGACATCAATCGGCCCAAACGACCCGATGCCAATTGCAAATAAATCATACTGATCAAAAAACTGAAAAACGTTTGCCATCGTCGCCTCGGGTGTTGTTGTTAAAAAGCTAACGCGGTTGATTACCGCAAAATTTTCATCACCAATGGCACAAACAAACTTGGTGCCACCAGCTTCAATTGAACCATAATATTGCATAAAAATCCTCCTTAATTAATCGGCTTAGATAAAGAAAATGGTAATGAAGTTTGTTCGTAATCACGATATCTAGGTGCTAGCGCTAGCGTAAAATCAAGCGTCCCGCCCTTAATAATATCACAATGCTTAACAAACAAATCCGGATGATTATTTTTATTTAATTCAACCCTTTGAACAAAATTTGCCTGTGGGGTATTTTGGCTAGCATTAATAACAAACTGCTGATCATTTGGTAAATTAATTTTCACTTCATCAAATAGCGGAATTCCCAAGACATATTCACCCGATCCAGGCGTCACTGGATAAAAGCCCATTGAGCTAAAAACATACCACCCCGACATACTGCCATTATCCTCATCACCTGGAAATCCAGTAAAACTAGCGTCAAAAAGCTTAGTCATCAACTGTTTTAAAATTACTTGAGAACTAGCTGGCATCCCGACATAATTAAACAGGTAGGGAATATGAAAACTTGGCTGATTAGAAATTCCCGCTTGCCCAAAATCAATGGCCGCCACTTCACTCATCTCATGAATTTCAAAACCATAACCTTTAACATCAAAACTTGGCGGAGTATTATACAAAGCGGTTAGCTTTTCGAAAAANGCTTCCTTACCGCCGTGCTCGTTGATTAACCCACAAAAATCATGATAAACAGCAAAACTATTTTGCCAAGCACCACCCTCGGCATAATCAAGCCCCCAACTAAACTCCGAAAAATCAGGGCGAAAATTACCAGCTTGATCTTTAGCTCGCATGAAACCAGTTTCTTGATCGAAAATATTTCGATAATTTAACGATTGCTGGGCATAAAAATCTGCGACCTCAGAGTTGCCGACCACTTTTGCAACCTGCGAGATGCAAAAATCACTATAAGCATAATCCTGCGTATGATTACAACTCTCATGGTAATCAAGCGGAACATAGCCATACTTCAAATAATCTTTTGTTCCTTGGCGTCCATAATTTTTATCCTCACTTTGCGTTGTCGCAGCAGCAAGCATTGCTTCTAGTAGTTGGGGCATTAATTCAACAGCAATCCCTTTAATCGCGGCATCGGCAATTAGCCCATCAATGAGTGTGCCTGGCATTAAACCACGCTCATCTGGTGATAACCATTTCGGTAAAAAACCAGTATGATGATATGAATTTAAAAATCCTGCTAGCATTTTTTGATACTCATCGGGGATGATTAGCGAGTAAAGCGGATAAACCGTTCTAAAAGTGTCCCAGAAGCCATTATTTGTATAGAGGTAACCAGCTTTTAGCGATTTACTTTTAGTATCGTAATGAATCGGCTGGTTATTAGCATCTAGTTCATAAAATTTCTGTGGAAATAAGAACATCCGATAGAAGCAGTTGTAAAAAGTTTTTATTTGCTCGGCATCTGAGTGCGTGACTTCAATCTTACTCAAATAATACTCCCAAGCGGTTGCTGTTTGTTGCTTTAATTCCTCAAAGGTCAGCTGTAGTTCGCGGTCTAAATTTAACTTCGCTTGCGCTGGGCTAATAAATGAAGTTGCCAGACTGATTTCTAATTTAGCAGTATCGTCAAAGTTAAGTAGCAAAATTTGGTTCTCAGAGCTTAAGTTAAGCTTTTTAGTTGCGACAGGGTGGTTAAAATTTAAGCAAAAGTACATTTTAAAATCGGGATCAACACAGCCAGAAAAGTTAGAAATATAGCCAGATAGTTGCGTACGACTGGCATTTAAACTTAGCTCNTGTAAGCCNCCGAGCGCCCTAAAAAATAGTCCATTATCTTNTGTATCNGGGTAAGAAATTCTAAGTTTCGCTCCATAGGTACTTGGCGTTAGNTCACTGACAATACCGTAGCGAAGTTGCTTGATTTTNAGATAGTGTGGTTTGAAAATTGACGCTTCAGGACGGTAAGAACTACCGGTATGAAAGGTCGAGTGGTGTTTCATGTTTAGCTTCTTAGCAACTGGTGTCAGTAGCAAATGCTGGAAATCGCCCATCCAAGGACTTGGTTGATGAGTTAGCCTAAAACCTTGAAAAATCCGATCTTGTGGATGAAAAAACCAGCTACTACGCTCGTTTGTCGTTTGTGGAACAAAATGATTCATACCAAAAGGATGTCCGGTATAAGGTAGGGTGTTGCCATTTGAGTAACTGTGTTGATTTGCAGTACCTTGTCTAGTGTCAATTAGCTGTAACATTTTTAGTGCGCCTCCATTTTGTTGTAGAAATTTTTAACGGCGCCAAGCAAGTTGGCATCATTTTTGTAGTGGCATGGTAAAATCCGAGCCTTGAAGTCTTTAATGAGAACTTGCTCAATTAAACTGTTTACTCGTTTTTCAAGTTCGGCGATAATTTCAGGACTTGCGGAGATGCCACCACCGATGACGATGACTTCTGGATCAAAGCTCGTTTGTAAATTAAAGATGCCGATACTTAAGTATTGGAAAAATTTTTCGACTTCTTGGATGGCTACGATGTCGTTTTGCTTAGCAAGTTCAAAGACTTCCTGACCGCTAAAGGTTGCCTTTGGAACACCTTTGCTTTGGCAGTAACGTTCGGCCATTTTGACAGCGGTTCCTAGTTCGCTTAAATTTTGTTGTTGCGGTTGGTTGTGATCGTATGCTAAGAACATAAAACCAAACTCGCCGCAGTAAAGATGCGATCCCGGATGAATTTTACCGTCAACAACGAAAGCGCCGCCAACACCAGTGCCAACGACAACAAATAGCACATTTTTAACGCCTTTGGCAACGCCTGTCCAAACTTCAGCAAGGGCTGCACAATTTGCATCGTTTTCTAGAGCGATTGGTAGTTCTAAAAGGCTGGTTAATTCTTGTTGAATCGGGAAGTGATGAATGTAGTTGATTGCTGAGTAGCCTCTAATTTCGCCTAACTGTTTATCGACGCAACCAGGAAAGCTAAAAGTTGCACCACTTAATGAATAATCCGCTGCGTATTTAGCCTTAATTTCCAGAATTTTTTCCTTAGTTGCTTCCCAGGTTTTTGGCGTGGGAAAGCTCAAAACCTCTAAAAATTTACATGATTGCCATAAGGTGTATTTGACTGATGTTCCGCCAAAGTCAAATGTGAGTAAATTCATGTTAAAACCTCCATTTTAGTGTGTATCCTCGCAAACTGGCCGATTATTTTATCGAATTTCCTTGCAAGAGAGCAAAACAAGGATGCTTCGTACTAGGCCCGCGCAGACGAGTTGTAAGACGAATTGCCAGGAGAGCCAAATTTTGCTTGAAATTTTCGCAGAGCTTACGAAGATATTTTGCGAAACCAAGCCGGAACTTTAATTAGCTACTGGTCTTATATTTTGCACCTTAACACATTATAGCACAATAATACCAAAATCTCCATCATTTTGTGGAGTATAAATTGCGCATCTTAAAAGTTTTTAAGCCTTTAGGCTAACTCAAAGATGAATGCAACTTATTGTGACCAAATGTAGCTAATAATTTCTCCAGGTGCTAGTTTAGTTTTTGTAGCGACTCCCACTTGTTCTTCTTCAAGCAAGTTGCAGACTTTGGGAATTAACCCGGGAGCTTCCAAGCTAAAAGGTTGTGATTTGTTTGTTAGATTATAGCCTCTAGTAATTAATTCATTGCTGTTTTCTCGGCGTTTCATTGCAGTAAGCGAAAAAGCTTCGCCGGCTAGTTTTAAGTATTGATGTTTAGCGTTAAAATCGCCGCTATGAATAGTTGTTTGGTATGCGCTAAAGGGGATTTGGTAACTTTTGGCGTTTTGATAAGTTTGTAAGCGACTAGCTTCATGGGCGCCATGAAAGGAAATTGCGTATTTGACGGTTGATTCACCTAAACATTGGGCTTCTGGTGTGGCAAAATAGCCCCAGTCGCCAAGTTCACCGGTTGCTCGCAAGATGGTTAAGGCTATCGTGTTTCGTTTTGTTAGCAGTTCGTATTCGTTTAGCCCAAAATTTGCAACTGTTACGCCGTGTTCATCATCAAAAATATTTGAGAATGCGTGTTGGTGTTGCGGATTTGTCGGATTTTTCCAGCTTGCGCTTACATCATTTGGGCGCGTTACAGTTTCATAAATGCTATCAGCTACATGGGTATTGGTTTTGATATCAGTTGGAAATAAAACACGCAAGCGATGATCTTTCATTTGATTATCAAATGTTGTTTCAAATTTTAGCTCTCGGCTATTATTTTCGAGGATGATTTTGGTTTTGATGGTTAATGGCGCTAAGGTTTGATGGCGCTTTGAGCGACGTTGTTTGAACTCAAGCATTGCCATCTGTTCGGTATATAAGCTATCCTCAGCTGATATTGGAATCATCATTGTCGTTTGAATGATAGCACAAATTTCGGTGGCTGATTTGGTAACTTGAGATGTTTTTGTTTGAAATTCGGTTGATAGAATTGGTGTTGTATCGTTTGGCTGTTTGAAGATGTACTCGTTGCCAACGTCGCCTACGTTTTCAAAAGTTAGGAGGTCGTGGTAGGTTTGTTTTGTTTCTTTATTGAGGATGGATAATGTGCCATTTTCGGCAATGGTTATTTTTAAGAACTCGTTTTCGATTGCATCAGTTGGGACTGGGGTTGGGGCCTGATCATTGGTTTTTGTTAGTGCAAAAGTTTCCCATGACATGGATGGCATGGCGTTTAGGTGCAATTTTGCGGTGATGAAACTTGCCATGTAAGGTTGGCGGAATTTGTCTTTGGGAAGGTCATAGCCAAATTTGATTTCTTGGTTTGTGATTTCAAAGGTTACATCACTACCTGTTTCGTCGATGATTTTAAAATTCGGAAATCCTTTTTCTTTGAGGGTGCGGTAGCCGACTGGTGGCCAAGCTTCGGTAAAGGGAATTCTTTCGACTTCAATTTCAACTTCGACTGTACCTGTTTTGCTACTACCAGCGGTGTTAAAAACCACAAACGGTTTACTTTCTGCGGGAAATTTTGTGGTGTTGATGTTAGCGGTTAGTTCGTTGGCTGCTTCATCTGCTAGGTATTTTCCGACTTCATAGGCATCTTTAAAGCGGGTTATCATGCCTGCATGAACATCATCAACGCTACAGCCGCAAATGCTATCATGTGGCTGATTTTGCAGATAAATTTTCCATGCGTAGCGTAGTTGATCGTGTGGGTATTCTTCTTTGGTCGTGTATGCCATTGTTGCCAGCGGTTCGGTAATGTTTTCTAGTAGACGAGATACTTTTGTGTTCCACTGTTTCAAGTAGATTCTTGATGATGCGCAATTAGCAAGGGTGTACCAGCCTTCGGTCTCTTGACTTTTTAACTCGCCTTCAACAGTTGTTAAATTCGCCGGCAATTCCTTGCGTATCTCAGCTAAGTAAGTCTCAAAATCGGTATGAACAAATTCGATATCTGGATATAGGCTACGAGCAACTTTAATCGCTTTTGTTAGATTTTTTTGCAATGGCTGATGATCACAGCCATTCATCATTAACAAGTGATGAGTTGATGAAAATTGGGAGGCGTCTTCAAGCTTTTGATCCCAGAATTTTTTCGCCTCATAAGTGTTTTCGGGGATTTCATTGCCGTTTGAGTACCAGTTGGCAAATAGTATTCCTAAAATTTTAGTTCCATCTGCACCTATCCAGTTCATTTCAGAATAAGGAGATGAGTAGCGTTCATTAACAGTTGCTACTTGGTCCCCGCTTGTTACACTTCCTTGCATTCCTTGGACGTCCCCACGACGTTTAAAACCAGTTGGTTTAACGCCACGACCAAAAGCGATGGCATTAAGTCCCATTTGTTTCATTAGTTGTGGAATTTGTCCGGGGTTGCCAAAGGTGTCTGGAAAATAGCCAAGTTTGACTGGTGCTCCCCATTTTTTGCTTTCATCAAAACCAACTAAAGCGTTACGAACGTTTGATTCTGAGCTTGTTAAGAATGCGTCTTGCAAGATGTAGAATGGTCCGATTTTTAACTTACCATTAGCTACATATTTTTTGAGTAAATCACGTTTTGTTGGACGCACTTTTAAATAATCATCTAGTCCAATGGTTTGCCCGTCTAAGTGAAAGCTATGAAATTCTGGATCGGTTTCAAAGATTTCTAATAAATCGTCAAATAATTCTATTAGTCGCATATTGTGAGCTTCATATGGCAAATACCATTCACGATCCCAATGTGTGTGTGCAATAATATGTACTTTCTTTTTCATTTTAATCATCACTCCATTTTCTTAATCCCAAACTGATCTGTCATCGTTTTAAAAGTCAGCATGAAGGTCGTTTTTTAAATGTTTATTTTTTCACTCTGATGTCGAAATAATCCATCACTAGTTCGCAAAACATCATGTTTGCCCACGAGAACCATTCGCGTGTATATTGTGTTGGGTCATCTACATGAAATCCTTCATGCATAAGATTAGTTCCGGCATCACATGCGACAAGATGATTTAAAATTCTCAGTTTTTCGGATTTGTTTTCTGTTGTAAGGCCTTGCATTGCTAGAGCAATTGGCCATACATATCGGTCTGGTGTATGTGGGCTTCCGATTCCTTTAGCGTGTGTTCCTTGGAAGTAAAATGGATTTTCGGTTGATAAGATCGTTTCACGTGTTGCTTGGTAAACTTCATCACTTTGGTCTACATATCCTAGATATGGTGCTGCTAGTAAGCTTGGCACGTTTGCATCATCCATGATATGGCTATCACCGAGGCCATTGACTTCGTATGCGTATACGATTTTGCCAACTGAATTTTTGATTTTGGCAAATTTTTCGATGCCATTTTGAATTTCATTTCTCAGTTTGACAACTCGATTAAGTCGGATTTCATCTGGTAGAATGGTTGTGAAAATTTCTTTTAAGTAGTCAAGGACAACGACTGCAAACATATTTGCTGGTACGAGGTAGCCGTATGTACATGAGTCATCTGATGGTCGAAATCCTGACCAAGTCATACCTGTGTAGCCGGTTTTACCACATCTAATGTTATCGTATTCCCAAGTATCAGCACGGTGGAATTTGTATGGAGATTTTTCGTCATGATGTTGTTCGATTTCCCAGAGATGCAAAATTTCGTCGATCCCGGTTGTGAATGTCTCGTTAAATTGGTCAGTGCGTCCAGTGTTTTTGTAGAGGAGGTAGGCAAGTTGGATTGGGTAGCAAAGTGAGTCAATTTCGTATTTACGTTCCCAAATCTGTGGGTGCATTTTTGTGTCATCGTCTTGGTGTCCGGCATTATTTGGGGTTTCGTTAAAAGCGTTGGCGTATGGGTCAAGTTTGATGAATTTGAATTGACGTTCTACGAGACCAGCAATCATGTCGGATAAGTCTTGATCATTTTTAGCTAAGATTAGGTATGGACGAACTTGTGCTACTGAATCGCGAAGCCACATCGCTGGAATGTCTCCTGTTAAGACATAGGTTGTATTATCGGCGAGTTTTTTTACTGTTGTTTGTAGGGTGTTAGCAAAGCATGCTTCAAAAATTTTTGCCCATGCTTTGTTTTCTTCACCACATTTTTCTTTGATAGCGGTTATTAGGTTTTTAACACTTGTTGGAATTGTTTTGTAAGCCATTAAATTTGCCTCCATAGATGAGTTTTTAAATATTTATTTTTAGCGTGATGATGTTCCAGTCGAATTTGCGATTTGGTAAGGTTATAATGTAGCCTTGCTCGTTTGTTTCAAAATTGACAACTTCACCTTTATCTAGCGTTTGAATGCTTTTGATTTTGTTGTTTTCTAGTTCGATTTTAGGAATTGTTATGGTTGGTGTTAACTTGTTTTCAAATGGATGGTATGCATAGATAGTATTATTTTTTCGGGTTAGGTACCATTTGCGATCATCTACTTGATAAGCCATTGCTCGCGTGTTGTAGATGCCTTCACTGTTTTGTTGCATCCAATTGCCAAGGTCGGTTACGATTTTAATGCTTTGGCTTGGTGTTTGACCATCTCCATCTGGTCCGAATCCGAGAATAATATTACCGCCTTTAGCAACCACGTCAATGACGTTTACGATAATTTCACGGCTAGACTTGTAGTGATCATTTGGTACGTATCCCCAGTTGTTGGCAAGTGGAATATTGCTTTCCCAAGCTTTTGAGGGAATTTGGGATGCAGCAGGGATTTTTCTTTCAGGGGTTACATAGTTTTCATGGCGACCACCCATCATGCGATCAACAATGAGTAGGTCAGGATTAGTTTTTCGAACTTTTTTTGCCATTGCATCCATGTGCAAATCTTCTCTTCCTTGTCCACACCAGCCAGCATCAAGCCATAAAATATCTATTGGTCCATAGTTTTGCGTGATTTCTTCTAATTCATTGTGAACGAAGTTAACATATTTTTCCCACAGTTTCGGATTTTCGGCTGGGTTGTAATCTGCACTCCGACCTTTGATGGTATTTTCATCGCTCCAGTAATAAGAAGAATACCAATCTGCTTTTGAATAGTAAGCACCGATACCAAGACCTGCTTCACGAAACGCTTCTACGACTTCGCCATAAAGATCCCGTTTGAATGGACTTCGCGGTCCGCCAATTTTATAATCACTTGCTTTAGTATCCCACATATGAAAGCCATCGTGATGTTTTGTTGTGAAAATCATGTATTTAAATCCGGCTTCTTTGCAAAGTTTAGCGAGTTTTTTGGCGTCAAAGTGGATAGGATTAAAATCTTCAATTAGGTTCCAATAGTCACGTTGCAACTCTTTGATATCTTCGCGCCACCCAATAGGTTTACGCGCCCATGTGTCTTTTTGGGAAAGTTGCCATGATTCTACAATTCCCGCTTTAGCATATAGTCCCCAGTGGAAAATAACCCCGAGCTTTTGATCTTGAAACCACTCTAACTTTTGGTTAATAATTGCGGTTTCTGGATAGGTAATTTCATCTAATTTTTGCTCATTTTTGGCTACTTCAATGTCGCCTCTAATTATTTTTGCCATGTTTTTTTCATCTCCTATTTTTAACCTGTTAAAATAATGTCCATCATTGCTTTTAGTGGATCTTTAATTCCTGATAGAATCTCATCTTCTGATTGAGCTTTGGGTTTATCACACCAAATCGCAAAAGAAGTACCAATTACTGAGGTCATTGCTTTTGGTGAAAGTTTTTTGCCGTGAGGAAAAAGGTTGATTTGCCATTCGTTTTGAATTTTTTTGGCTGTTGGATAGGTGTAGCCAGCATTTTCACCAACGACGTAGTAAAAATAATTGTCGCAGAAGTTGATTAGCTGGTGGCCGTTTTCGATAAAGGCTTCGGGTTCTGCCATATTTGGATCCCATTTTGTCCAGTAGCAAACTTGAATTTCTTGATTCAGTTTTATGGTACATTGGCGATTTTTTCGGTAAAAACCATCGTTCCAAACACGAGGAATAAAACCTAATTGCTGGATAAATTCTGCGATTTCATTTGTGTATTCAACATACACTTCTATCCCAGTTGCCTGAGCGCCATAATGTTTTTTCGCATATTCAACTAGCTGTGGGTATTGATTAATTTTATCAAATTCAATGAATTCATCAGCGCCAATATGAAAGTATTTGCTATCTTTGAACAAACTTGCATACTCTGCGTAGATTTTTTTGATAAAGTTGCGTGCTTCTTGGTTGGTAATGTCAAGTGCTTTCGCTTCTTTAGTTGTTTGACCATCTTCGGTTTTTTCTAATTGGAAATGTGGATAATGTGTTAAAATTTGTTTAAGATGTCCTGGCGTGTCAAAATCGGGAATAATTTGAATCTGATACGCTTTTGCATAGGCGATGATTTCCCTAATTTCTGATTTTTTGAAATGTTCTTTTGAAACGATTTCTGGATAGCTTTCACATTCAATTCGAAAGCCTTCATTTTCTGAAAAATGTAATTGCAGTGTATTCATTTTCAGCTCATGCAAATAGTCAAGGAGTTTAAAAATCCACGCTTTGGTAAAATTTTTCCTCCCTATGTCAAGCATGAGTGCTTTTTCATATTTCATATTGTTCCTCCTGTGTTGTTTGGCAATTAATTAGTAAAGTTTGAATGTTTTTAACGTGGCACCAAGTCGCGACGATAAAATTTCTAATTTCCATTTTTTTGAAGAAATTTGCTCTTCAATTTGGCAAATACGTTGGTATCCTACGACTGTCCCTTGGCAAGCGATTGTCCATTGTTTATCTTGCCAGTAGGAAAATGTGAATGCTTCTATTCTTTGACCAAGGGTAATTTCTTCTTGTAGCACTAGATATTTTGGGCTTATTGCAAATTTTGTTTCAACGGTTACAACAGGTTTGGTATCAGTTTCTAATGATTTCCAAAAAGTAGCTACTTGGTTAATTTTTGAGGCATCTTTTTCGCATTCTGCACTTGAGGTTTTGTAGGTTGCCTGGGTGAGAAGGTTTTTTGCAAAGCTAGTTTTAAGCCAGTTTCCTAATTTTGTTAATAGGGCTATATCACCTTCAGCAAGATGACCGTCATAGTGTGGTGGTATGTTTAGTAAAAAATTTGCATTACCGCCAACAGCTTGTAGGTAGATTGATTTTAAATCATCAAGTGACCGTAGACGTTCATCTTCTTTTTCATGATAAAACCATCCTGGGCGAATGGATGTATTGACTTCTGCTGGATACCAGATAAGTTCTTCATTAGTTGCTAGCCGTTGCCGACTGCCTAAATCCTCGCCATCTGAGGGGATTTTTTGCCGAAAGTCATCATTATTGACTTGTTGGGAGTTTCGTTTTATTTTTTCGTTGTCAGCCATGGAAGCTAACACAACGCTCCATTCACTTGTTCGACAATGGCCACCTTCGTTGCCACACCAACGGACATCAGGTCCGCAGACAGCTATTGTTGCATCTGGTTGGTACTTACGGATTACATTATAGTAGCGTTCCCAATCGTATTGTTGTATTTTTCCATTTGACCCTTCGCCACAAGCTCCGTCAAACCAAAGACAAAATAATTCGCCATAGCCTTGGAGCAGTTCTGTTAGCTGATTAACAAAAAAATCATCGTAAATCTTGCCTTGACCATAACTTGATTCGTGTTGATCCCAAGGCGATAAGTAAATTCCCATTTTTAAACCGAATTTTTGACAAGAATTCGCCAGTTGCGCGATAATGTCTTTTCCATAAGGTGTTTGCATAACAGAATAATTTGTGGTTAATGTGTCCCACAAACAAAAACCATCATGATGTTTTGCAGTAATGATAACGCCGTTCATTCCAGCTTTTACTAAACTGCTACACCAATTATCAGTATCGACGCCTTTAGGATTAAAAATCTGTAAATCTTCTTTACCGGTTCCCCATTCTTGATTTGTAAACGAGTTTAAACCGTAGTGGATAAAACCATAAAATTCCATTTCTTGCCAAGCAATTTGCCTTTTACTTGGTCTTACATCGGTTAGTTTCTGCAAAAAAAGTGGATCATTTATTTTATTCATCTGAATTTTACCGCCTTTTTTAATTATCCAAGATCGGGTTTGGCTTGTAGGGTAATGTAATCTTTTACTTTTCCTTCGGTTTCGAAAATAATTATTTCGTTTTCGCCCACTTGTAATAAAGGAGCTGGTAGATAAAGTCGTCGTTGTGGTCCAACGTCCCAAAATCGACCAATATTAAAGCCATTAATAAATGCGACACCTTTCCCCCAGCCGTTAAAATCTAAAAATGTATCACCTGTTTCGTCGACATTAAAGGTAAATTGATAGAACGCTGGCACACCTAATTCATAGCTACGTCCAAAATCCAATTTTTCTAGATTATCAAGTGGTAAGGGGTAATGTTGCCAGTGATGATGAATCAAGTTGTTAATTTGAATTTGTTGGTCAATTCCTTTTCTTTGCCTCTCAATATGGATCCCGTAATTAACGCGTCCCATATTTTCAACTAAAATATCTATGGTTGCACCTAATTCAAACGTCGCGTCAACCTTTTTTGCTGCTTGTAATTCTAGATCAAAGAGGGTTGTTAATGGTTTTTGGTTAATAAATATTTGAGCCCGATCTTGTGCTTCCCATAACCGAATTTGCTTAATGTGTTGTTGTTTTTCGAGGGTTGACCGGTACATTATATATCCATGGTTTTGTCCTAAGCGTTCCATTGATTGAGGATATGCACTTACTATTGGTGTGCTAACTAAAGGTAATACGGCGTTCAAACTGACTTTGTTTTTCACTTTTAGCTTGCCGTAGGCCTTTTGCTTGATTACAGTAGAGAAGTTAACCTCAGGAATGTCGACATACTTGCCAATCACTGCTTGATAGTGTTGATACTTTTTTGTAATTTGCCCGTCTTCGCTTAAAACGGCATCATAATCATAAGAAGTTACCTGTGGTTTAAAGGAGTCGAAGTAATTAGCACCACTCATGAAGCCAAAATTTGTGCCACCATGGTACATATAAAGATTTACATGTCCAAGAGCTAGCATTTTACCCAAATCGGCGGTACTTTGTTTTAAGTTAGCTCGCATGTGTTGTTGATTTTGCCAATGATCAAACCAGCCAATCCAATATTCCATGCACATCAACGGACCGTTTTTGGTATATTTTTGGAGTTTTGAAAAGTTATCAGCTGGGTTAGAGCCAAAGTTAACTGTCGGATAGACACCATCAATCATGCCGCCGTCTAAGAGTTCATATTCAGGACCATCGGATGTTACTAGTGGCACTGTTACGCCAAGGTTTAACATCAAATCTCTCATATATGCTAAATATTTTTTGTCATTAGCATATGAACCGTATTCGTTTTCGACTTGCATCATAATGACTGGCCCGCCTTGGTTAATTTGAAGCGGGGTAAGTTGTTTCATTAATACTTCAAAATAATCTTTGACATGTTGCATAAACGGCGGATAAGAAACGCGAAATCTCATACCATCAACAGCAAGTAACCAAGCCGGCAATCCTCCAAAATCCCATTCTGCGCAAATATATGGTGAAGGTCGCAAGATTACATAAAGCTCCAACTTTTGCGCTAGTTTAACAAAATGAACAACATCTAACATTTCTTCAAAATTAAACACGCCTTTATGCGGTTCATGCAGATTCCAAGGCAGATAAGTTTCCACGGTATTACAACCTAAGGCTTTTAATTTTTCTAATCGGTCTTGCCAATAACCGCGAACAACCCTAAAATAATGCATACTACCGGATATAACATGAAATTCTTTGCCATCCAAAAGGAAGTTTTCTTTGATTTCAAATTTTCTCATTATTGGTTCTCCTCGGTAAGGGTCAATTCGATAACGGTTGAAGCTTCATCAGGTAAATAATCGGCCCATGGCAGGACTAAGAAGGCATCGTTAGGAAATTTAGTAACATTCCAAGGACGTTCCAAAGGAATCATCACCCCATCGCTTAATAATTTTGCGGATTTAATTTTACCTTCAAGTTCAATCAAAGGAATTGGCCCAATCCCACGTTCAAGAATATGAGCATACAATTTTCCATGCTTGGCAGTATAGCGCCCCCAATCTGGTTTCATTAATTTAGACGCTTGACATCCATAAATACTTGCTGAGTTAACACGCATCCAGTCGCCAATTTCGCGCAAAGACTTAGCGGATGCTTCAGGAATGTTGCCATTAGCGTCTGGTCCAACATTTAGTAGCAGGTTCCCATTTTTGCTAACACATTCAATTAAAGCACGGATTAGCGTTTTAGTACTTTTATTAGTTGTGTAATTTTGCGTATAGCTCCAGCTTGATGTCATGGTAATACAGGATTCCCAGGGAATAACTTCCCCGTTTTCATTTACCATTCCTTGTGGTGGGACAATTTGCTCAGGTGAAGTGAAGTCACCAGCATAGTATTTTGGATTTGCTTCAAGCATGCCAGAGTTACCACCTAAACGATTGTTGAAGATAATGTCTGGTTGTAGCTGACGAATCATATTAACTAGTTTGGTTGCTTCCCAGGTTTCACCTTTCATATTTGGTAGTCCGGTTTCGGGGTGGTTATTGTAGGAAAAATCAAACCAGATGATGTCAATTTTACCGTAATTAGTTAATAGTTCGCTTATTTGGTTATGCATGTATTTAATGTAGTTGCTGAGGTTTCTAGTTACTTCTTTAGCTTTTTCTGACTGCTTGTCTCGCAGTGGGTGTTGTAAGTCACCATAATGCGGATAGTCTTGATGATACCAGTCGATGGTTGAGTAGTAAAAGCCGATTTGAATGTCTTGTTCGCGGAAAGCTTCAACATATTCTGCAATTAAATCACGACCAATCGTGTTGTAGGTGGAATAATTTGTATAATCGCTTTTAAATAAGCAAAAACCATCGTGGTGTTTAGTTGTTATGACAGCATATTTCATTCCCGCTTGCTTTGCTAGACGCGCCCATTCTCGGATGCAATCTGTTTTTGGGTTAAAGGCATCGACATATTTTTGGTAATCAGCTGGAGATAACCGGCTATGCGACCTAAACCATTCTGAACGACCGCTTGTCGAATAAGCGCCCCAATGAATAAACATGCCGAATCTGTCATCTAAAAATTTTTCTATTTTCATGAAGTTATTACCTCCTTCCAAATTGGTATATACCAATTTGTTATTTCATCATTATAACCTTTTTCAAGCTAAAATGCAAGTGCTTTAAGTGATGTAAATTATTTTCATTCTTAAAGCCTAAACTCATCAAAATAAGAACATACACTCTAAAAAAACACAGAGAAACTCAGCCCAACGAAAAGGAGGCGCATAAGTTGAAAGATACTACGAAGTAAGATCGCAAAAGAAAGTTAGGATGTTGCACTAAATGGCAGTTGTTAATAACAGTGACAATCGCAAGCTGTAGCGCCATTTCCAGAAGCTAGGCACAAAATTTACAAGTTATGTTAAAAGTCGACTTTGAGCATTTTTAGCGATGTGAGCTAATTTATTTTTTTTATGAAAACAACTTTCATCGAAGAAAGTGCTTGCTTTTTTTAAGAAAACAAGTTATAATAAAGACATGACAAATTGGTATATACCAATTTTTGGTGGCCACCGTCGTAAGAAAGAGATGTTAGCAGATTTTGAAGCTATATTTTAAAGTTAAAGTCGAGGTGTTTTAATGTTTGAAATTGAAGGCATTCAAAGAAGTATCGGTGAATTAAAAAAATTTATTAATCGTCAAAGTCAGCAGGTGAAAAATTTACTAATTAAAGAAATCGGAAAGGAGGAGAAAACTTATATACAAGGTGAATACTTTGGGCATAAAGATTTATATTATGAGCTCACAGGGAAGCTGTTAATTCCCGATGATTGGCATACTAGTCGTATTGAGCTTGAAGTTTATTCTTCTAAGCGTGAATGGGACAATTCAACAAATCCACAAATGAAAGTTTGGCTAGCTAACAAATTGATTCAAGGTATGGACGTTAATCATCAAGAAGTTTGGTTACCTCAATGGGTTGTCGATTTAGGTACAGTTGATTTTCGGCTTGAAGTTTACAGTGGTAGAGAAGAAAAGCAGTTTCCAATCTTTATCAATTTAAATTTGATTGACGAGCAAGTCCGAACAACGTTTTATGATTTAGCAGTGGCATTAAAATGCTGTTTAAATTTCGAAAAAGGGTCGTCGGAGTACTTAAGGATTCAACCGGTTTTAGCAAAGGCAGTGTCATATTTAGATTACCGTGAGCCATTCTCAGCCGATTTCTATGAAGGGTTAAGCCAATGTCGCATGTATCTGCAAGCGAATTTGTATGAAGCGCATGAACGCCTAGCAACTAAACCGCAAGTAACAGCTGTTGGGCATACTCATATTGATATTGCCTGGTTATGGACTGTTGAGCAAGCAATTGAAAAGAGTCAGCGGAGTTTTGCAACAGTTTTAAAGTTAATGGCGGAGTATCCTGAGTATCGGTTTATGCAAAGCCAGCCTGGGTTATATGAGTTAATCAAGATGCGCTATCCGGATATGTATGAGCAGATTAAAGTGCAAGTTGCTAAAGGGCGCTGGGAAGCTGAAGGTTCTATGTGGGTCGAGGCTGATTGTAACCTTACTTCAGGGGAGTCGCTAGTTAGACAAATTCTTTATGGGAAAAAGTTTTTTAAAGAAGAATTTGGTAAAGATAATCAAATCTTATGGCTCCCAGATGTTTTTGGCTACTCGGCTGCTTTGCCACAAATCTTAAAAAAAGCAGGAATCCCTTATTTTATGACAACCAAATTGTCGTGGAATCAGTTTAACAAAATACCTTTTGACACATTTTATTGGAAAGGGATTGATGGTAGTGAAGTCTTGACGCACTTTATAACAACAACCAACGATGGTTATAAGCCTCACGAACATTTCACGACCTACAATGGCGTCTTAGAGCCCAAGGCAGTTTTAGGTTCTTGGTTGCGTTATGGTGAAAAGGCAATTAACAATGATATTTTGTTAGCTTATGGTTATGGCGATGGTGGTGGTGGTCCCACAAGGCAAATGTTGGAAAACGCTAGACGTTTGCAACACAACATTCCTGGGATGCCCCAAGTTAAATCAGGAACAGCGCTTGACTATTTTAAAAGCTTAGAACAGCAATTAATAGGTAAGCAAACCCCGAAATGGATGGGTGAACTCTACTTTGAATATCACCGCGGTACTTACACATCAAGGGCGCAAAATAAACGGGATAATCGTCAAGCAGAATTTTTATTACAATCGGTTGAAAAGATCTATGCACAGTTACCCTTTGAACACTACCCAAAAGCAGAATTAGAGCGTTTATGGAAGCTAGTACTTTTAAACCAATTTCATGATATCTTACCCGGAACATCAATCAAAGAAGTTTACGACCAAACTGAAAAAGATTATGAGCTAATCTTAACACAAGCACATAATTTAGCGCAACATGGCTTGCAACGACTTGCTCATGAGGACTTGGCAACTGAGGTAGCGCTAATGGTTTTCAACCCACTCGGATTTAATCGTGATACGATTGTTCAACTTGAGCTCGAAGACGGCGACTGTCTAAAAGACGGTGATGAATATTTGCCACTACAAAAAACGACAAGTGGAGCTTACATAACATTAATTAAAGATGTTCCAAGCTTAGGGTATAAAATATTGTCGTTGATAAAAAACCAAGTAACAACAGGAGCAACAAACCCAACTAGGGCACCACAAGTAATCAAAACGCCATACTATCAAGTGACATTTAATGATGCTTTTGAAATCATTGCTTTATACGATAAAAAAGCAAAACGTGAAGTCATTCCTGCCAAGCAAAGCGCCAATCGCTTAGTCTTGTATGAAGATTTACCAATGGCGTATGATGCGTGGGATATTGATATCTATTACAAAGAAAAGCCTTACATTATCAAAAATTTATCACACGCTTTACTAGTTGAGGATGGGGAGATTCGTAAAACGATTGAGATTGTCCGCTGTTTTGAAAAATCAAAGATTACTCAGCAAATTCATTTTTACCACGATAATCCAAGAATTGATTTTGAAACGTGGGTTGATTGGCAACATGAGCATAATTTGCTAAAGGTGGAGTTTCCGGTAGATGTTAATAGCTTAGAAGCAACTTTTGATATCCAATTCGGAAATGTGAAACGCCCAATTCATACAAATACATCATGGGACGAAGCGAGGTTTGAAGTTTGTGGGCAAAAATGGGCGGATTTATCGGAAGGCAATTATGGTCTGAGTATCATGACTGATAGTAANTATGGATATGATGCTAGTTATCAAAAACTTGGACTCACTTTGTTAAGATCACCAATGGAACCATATCCGAATGCGGATAGCGGTCATCATCATTTTACTTATTCAATCTATCCACATGAATTAACTTGGAAAGAAGCGAAGACAGTGAATTTGGCTTTTGATTTAAATGTTCCGTTGATGGTGAAAAACGTAAAAGCAACGCCAGCTGTTAGCAAGCCATGGATTACTTGTGGTGTAGCTAATGTAATCATTGATTCAGTTAAGCAAGCTGAAGATGGTACAGGGTTAATTATCCGCTTATATGAAGACCAAAATAAAACAACGATTGCGCCACTATCGTTTAAGGAGTCAGTGAAATCTCTTTACTTGTGTGACTTGTTGGAAAATAAATTAGAGTCGCTTACCGTTGTTAATTCACAAACCAAACTTAGCTTTAAACCTTATGAGATTCATACGCTAAAGTTGGAGTTATGATTAATTTCAACGAAAGAAATTATTTTACTTGCGAATGACGCAGGAAAATTCTGCCCATTTTCGCAATTGATCGATATCGAAAGGAGTATCAACAATGGCTGTATTTAAAAAAGAACCAGTACCAGCGGCAATTGCTGCACTTGGCGAACTTAACACAACGACGACTGCTGCTAAAATAAAACGCAGTTGGCAGTTATGGGTTTTAGCATTTCTGGCTTTCCTATCAGTGTTTATTTTCTCTTATATCCCTATGTATGGAGCGATAATTGCATTTCAACGTTTTAGGCCAACTGACGGATTTTTAGGAAGTGAATGGGTAGGATTTGAACATTTTATTACCTTTTTTCAGGGTCATCACTTCTGGCGCTTAATAAGAAACACTGTGATAATCAATGTATATGGTTTAGTGGCAGCTTTTCCAATGCCAATCATTTTAGCACTTGCATTTAATGAACTCAAAGATGGTAAGTTTAAGAAAATCTCGCAAACGATTACCTACGCTCCTCACTTTATTTCTGTCGTAGTTTTTGCGGGGATGATTACTTCGTTTCTTTCGCCATCAACGGGGATCGTTAACAATCTCTTAGGTATGGTAGGCGTTGCGCCAATAAGGTTTTTAGAACGCCCAGAACTATTTCGCCATGTTTATGTGTGGACTGGAATTTGGCAAGGTGTTGGTTGGGGAACAATTATTTACCTAGCTGCCCTTTCAGGCGTTGATCCAACACTACACGAGGCGGCGATCATTGATGGTGCTTCAAGGCTTCAACGAAACTGGTATATTAACATCCCAGCTATTTTACCAACGATTATCATTTTATTAATAATGAACGTCGGTAGCATTATGTCAGTTGGGTTTGAGCGTATGTATTTACTGCATAATGCTATGAATGCATACACCTCTGAGTCAATTCCAATTTATGTTTATAATGTAGGGATATTAGGAGGCGCATTTAGTTTTGCCGCTGCTGTTGGTTTGTTTAACTCAGCAATTAACGCGATCCTACTACTAACAGTTAACAGGGTCACTAAAAAGGTTACGGAGGTGGGATTATGGTAACTGCCAAGAAAAAGAAGAAGAATCTTATTCAAGATACACTTACCGATCGAATTTACCTAATCTTTGTTTATATCTTCATTGGATTTGTTTTACTTATCACCTTATATCCATTGATTTTTGTTGTAAGTGCCTCAATTAGTGATCCGCATTATGTAAATTCAGGGAGAATGTGGTTGTGGCCAATGGGAGTCACTTTTGAAGGGTATAAAATTATCTTAGGTAATACGGCGATTTGGCAAGGTTACTTAAATACAATCATTTATACCGTTCTTGGAACTTCGATTAATTTAATTGTTACAATTCCAGTGGCTTATGCGTTATCTAGAAGGGATTTTTATGGGCGGAGCACGTTCATGACCTTCTTGATTATTCCGATGTTTATTGGTGGTGGTTTGATTCCGACCTTTTTGCTTGTTCGCTCATTAGGAATGCTTAATACGATTTGGGCGCTAGTTATTCCTGGAGCTACGGGAGTGTTTAATATTGTCGTTACGCGAACGTTTTTTCAACAAACGATTCCAAGGGAAATGGAAGAGGCNGCGATTGTAGATGGCTGTAGTGATTTTGGAATGTTTTTCAAGATTGTCTTACCATTATCATTACCAATTATTGCAGTTATGGCCTTATTCTTTGGTGTTGGACATTGGAATAGCTGGTTTGGGGCGATGATTTACTTAACTGATCGTAGCTTACATCCTTTGCAATTGGTTTTACGCGAAATTTTAGTACAGCAAAATTTAGCGTCAATGCCTGATTCTGGAATTGGCATGGATGCTAGCCAAGCCGAAATTATGCAACTACGTCAGCAAATGGCTCAAGTAATTCGTTATGGTGTGATGATCGTTTCAACATTACCAATCATTATGGTGTATCCATTTTTACAAAAATACTTTGTAAAAGGTGTGATGATTGGTTCTTTAAAAGGGTAGAAAGTATTTGCTAGGCTTGGTGATTTTTAAAAAGTGTTAGACCACTACGTCTTTAAACTGGTGGCCAAAATTCATCTTAAACTTGGCTTAAGATGAAAGCTTTTGAGCAATTTGATTCTACGAAGAATCGAAAAAATGAGGAGGAAGTTTTATGAAAAACAAAATAGGATTGTTGATGATGTCTTTGCTAGTATTTGTCCTAGTGCTTGTAGCTTGTGGCGGTAATGATGATACATCAACTGGAACTGGTGGTGGTGCTGATAATAGTGAAACATCAGGGCAAGTTAATGAGGGGAATGAGAATGTTGCATCTGAGGTTGAAATTCCCAATATTCCAGGATTTCCGTTAGCAGAACCGATTACGGTAACGATGATGGGACCTCATGCGGGTGTTTCTGATTGGGAAGATATGGCATTATTTCATTCATTAACCGAGGCAACTAATATTCATTGGGAATTTATCACACCATCAGATCAAGATTTTCTAACAAATTTAAACTTAACGTTTGTAACCCAAGAATTGCCAGATGTTTTCTTTGGCGCTTCATTAACGGCTGCGCACCAAATGGAGCATGGTTCAGTAGGAACGCTAATTCCATTGCAGGACTTAATCGCGGATTATGCGCCTAATATTTCAAGTACTCTAGCAGAGCATTCACACATTACAAATAGTATTACGGCTCCTGATGGAAATATTTACGCGCTACCAACAATCAATCTAGGTTCGGACGCAATTTGGCCAGCCGGTCCGGTTTATTATAATGGTCAATGGCTAGATCTTTTAGAGGCAGAAGTTCCAAGAACTTTAGATGAGTTTACGGAGTTAATGTTCAGGTTCCGTGATGAAATCCCAGAACTTATTGGTGTTGACCATGTCTTCCCAATTTCGGCAACTGATGAGATGGTTTGGCTACGCACATGGATTATATCATTTTGGGGAATGGCAACTCGCGCAGTCGAAGCTACTGATGGAAATGTTGTTCATAATGCCACAACCGAGGCTTATCGGGCGTATCTCGAATGGATGCATATGGCATTTAATGAAGGATTAATTCATCCAGAAATTTTCACGCTCTCAGGTGATATGCATAATGCTTTAGGCCGAGAAAACCGGATTGGTTTATTCCAAAGTTGGCATTCATATGGTTTCTTAGGCACAGATGCTGAGCAAGCTCTAAGAAATCCAATGCTTCGTCCTTTAACTAGTGAGTGGTCACCAGAAGGTGTTTTACCAAGATCACCAGGATTTTCATTAGGGCAATTTGCAATTACTAGTCGAGCCGAACATCCTGAAGCAATCATGATGTTAATGGATTGGTTTTATTCAGAAGAGGGGGCGCTCTTTGCTGATCACGGACCAGAAGGTGCTTTTTGGGTGTATGATACTCATGAAGAAACTGGCGAGCAAGTGCGTGTTTTAGCTCCTGGTGTGGATCCAGAAGACGGAGCAGAGCGCGGCAGATTTACTCCATTCTTTGGCTTTCCGGCACCACAAATAATCACTGCAACACCAAATCCACGAATTCTAATTGATCGATATCAGACCTTAGAAGATCCATTAAATGACTTCTTACGAGAAGAAACGATGGCAACAATGTATGCTTATGGTAAAGTTCCAATGCCACCGGCAATGCTAACCGAAGATGAGGTGCATCTTATTCAGACGACTAATGCTGACTTGAATATGGAAATTAATCGCCAAGAAGCAGCGTTTGTAACCGGATTAACACCACTTAATGATGAAACATGGGCAGCATTTCAAGCGACACTTGAAACTATCGGTGTTCAAGATGTCGTTGATGTTTGGCAAGCAGCACATAATCGTTGGCTTGCAGCTTCGCAATAGGTAGATAACAAAAATTTGAGTGGCATCAGAAATTGATTAATTGATGCCGCTCATTTTCTATCAATGTAAAGATAAGTAGTAAACAATAGGAGGTTGTTTTATGAGAGTCGTCTACCAATTAGGTAGCTTGCTAATGTTGGGACTAAAGCTACAAATTTACTTTCTGTTAAAGACATTAATGGGAGGCGTTGTATTCGGCGTCTTTCCAGCATTGTTTGGCGTCTTTAAAATTATTACAACTTGCATGAATGAAAAAGATATCCATCATGTTTACCTCCAAAAAGAACTGAAAACCTTTGATAAACAAGAATTTATGAAGATGAATCTTATCGGCTACTTGTTGGCGTGTTTAATCTATATTTTGGTGGTAAATTTGCAAATCTCTAGGTATTATGTTCAAATTAGAGCTTTACATTGGTTTATTTTGTTTGTGTTAATGTTAACGATTAGCATCGCATTATATATCGTTGCCCTCTTTACCAAGTACGATTTGCCTTTACGCCAATATTTTATCCAAAGTTTTTTGTGTAGCATTATTGGAATTTTTGAAACCATCGCCATTGCCATCGGCGTTAGCCTTGCTATCGGTGTCGGTTTAGTCATCCCTCCAGTTAGTTTTTTCTTAGGAATTCCTTTAATTATTTTTCCTCATGCTTGGTTTAGTCGTGCAACCATCGCTAGACTTGAGAGAATTTTCTATAAGCGAAAAGATGATGAAGAAGAAGCAAATTAACAAACCACGATAAAAGACAAAAGGAGTTAAAGCATGAAAATTAATGACCTACTAAAGAAAATGACACTAAAAGAAAAAGTTGGACAGCTAATTCAGCGGTTATACGGTTGGGAAGTTTATGAGAAAACCAAAGCTGGGATTAAGCTGACAGCTACCTTTAAAGAAGAGGTTGCAAAGTGGGATAGTCTAGGCGTTTTGTACGGTGTGTTTCGAAGTGATCCATGGTCAGGGGCAAATGAGGAGACAGGGTTAAATAAGGAAGAAGCGCTTGTGGTAAGTAAATTGATTCAAACGTATATTAGCGAAAATACTCGGTTAAAAATTCCAGTATTACTTTCAGAAGAATGTCCGCACGGTCATCAAGCTTTAGAGTCTACGACATTTCCAACTAATATTTCAATTGGTGCTAGTTGGAATCCTAAGTTGTATAAACAGGCGCAAGCAGTTGTTGCAAAAGAGTTACGTGAGAAAGGCGGGCATCTTAGCTTAATTTCGACGCTTGATGTTGCTCGTGATCCTCGGTGGGGACGAACAGAAGAATGTTTTAGTGAAGATCCTTTTCTTACGAGTCAGTTTTCGGTAGCTGCCTTAAAAGGATTACAAGGTGAGAATCAAGCACAAATATCATCTGATAAAACGATTGCAGTATTAAAGCATTTTGCAGCGCAAGGAAGTACAATGGGAGGGCATAATGCCGGACCTGTTTCAATTGGTGAGCGTGAGCTTTATGATATTCATTTATTGCCGATGAAATACGCTGCTAAGGCAGGTGCTAGTTTATGTATGGCAGCTTACAATGATTTGGATGGCATACCATGTCATGGAAATGCGCATTTATTAACAACTATTTTGCGAGATGAATTCGGCTTTGATGGAGCAGTCATGGCTGACGGCTGTGCGCTAGATCGGCTAGTTTCTTTAACAAAAAATCCCGAACAC
>JGI990J12352_1000027_pt1 | contig 29016 bp, 22 predicted proteins | sample Intmic4MA4BA4MSA_FD_12352 | JGI IMG/M metagenome (IMG submission 12352) | reverse complement strand
AGAGCATTAGCGGCATAAGAAAACCGCGACTATAAAATAGTCACGGATATTCAGAAAAATTATTTTCGTTTTTTCACCTGTCTACTTGACAGGGAGTAGTTCATATTGATGCTACTTTTTCGCCTTATATTAATCGTTCGATTGATTTTGGCGCTGATATTGTGATTCATTCAGCTACTAAATTTATTGATGGTCATGGGAGTTCAATGGGTGGGGTTGTCATTGATGCTGGGAAATTTGACTATGCTAATGAAAAATTTTCACTTCTTTCCCAACCAGATCCAACCTATCATGGCTTAAAATATTCTGATCTCGGTGCGAATGCTTTTATTACGCGTTTACGCGTGAAAGTGATGCGTGATCAAGGCGCTTGTCTGGCGCCATTTAATAGTTTCTTATTTGTTCGGGGATTAGAAACGCTACACTTACGCATGGAGCGCCACTGTAAAAATGCCTTAGCGGTTGCGCATTTTCTGGAAAGTAGCGATTTGGTAGCTTGGGTTAGTTACCCATCACTAAAAAGCCATCGTGATCACGAACTCGCAAAAAAATATTTTCCGCAAGGTTCAGGGGCGATTTTGACTTTCGGGATTAAAGGAGGGTTTGCGGCAGGACGCAAATTCATTGATTCACTCTCGCTATTTTCCTTGGTTGCAAATGTTGGTGATACGAAATCGCTTGTCATTCATCCAGCCAGCACAACGCATTCACAGTTATCGCCTGAACAGCTAAGAGTAGCACATGTGACCAAAGATATGATCCGCCTATCGGTGGGGATTGAAGATATTCGCGATATTCTTGCTGATTTGGAAAAAGCTCTTGTGGCAAGTCAAACAACTGTTTAGGGGGGAAGAAACTGTTGTTACTAACCATTGAATTAGGATCATGTCGAGATTGTGGGGATTGTTTTGTTAATGAAATGATGGTCAAAGATTGCTATAGAATATAGTGATCTTTTTCTTTTACCCGTCATGCGATTGGTGTGTGAAGCAAGGTCAAGCTACTTTCATACTATACGAATGTAGTGACCCCCGAAACTTGACCATAAATACAACTTTTGGAGGTTTTTTGTTTGGCAAAATATAATGATGAATTTAAAACTTAAAGTCGTTAATGATTATTTACCGTGAAATTGGTGATTTGAATAATATTGATAATGAGTTGGTTGCTAGTGTGATAAAAGATTTAGAACTTGATGAATTGATTGCCAAATTACCGAAAGGACTAGATGCACCGCTTGGTAAAATTGCCGAAGATTGACCCGATAGAAGAAAGTCGCCTATATGAAAATTTGTCGACATTACTAAAGATAAGACCGCTATAATTGTTATCCATCGCCTTGGTTCAGCCCAAATTGCTGAGAAGATTGATGGGTGTGTAATTGAAATTGGAACACACCAAGATTTACTAATTTACAAAGTCTAAACAAAAAGTAACAAGTGTTGATAATAAATTTTAAGAAAACTCTAATTCCCACTTTCCTTTTAGAAAGCGGTATGCTATAATTTCTTTGTCAATCAAACTTACAAAGAAAGGTGTTTACCTAAAAGGAGAATTCATATGAGCCAAGAATTAAAATTTACAAAATCAAGTAGTATTAATCTTTTGGTTGAAAAAGAAGCATTTGAAGGTGTTAGGCGAGTCGCTGCGAAAGTGGCTAAAGATTTTGAAAAAATATTGGGGATAGTGCCGAAATTTCAGGAAAATATTTCTGGGGGAATAAATGTTATTTTTGCAACGTTTGGTAATAGTCCATTAGTTGATGCAATGATAGCGGATGGGAAGTTTGATTCAGAGAAAATTGCGGGTAAAAACGAAGTTTATGCCACTCAATTTATTGATGATAAGTTAGTCATCATCGGAAGTGATAAACGTGGAACAATCTACGGAATGTTTGCATTATCGGAGTACATCGGGGTTTCACCACTTCATTTTTGGGGAGATGCCGAACCTGAGGCACGATTAGAAATTATAATTAAAGATGATATATCAACAGTTTCAAAAGAACCCAGCGTTAAATATCGAGGATTCTTCATTAACGATGAATGGCCTTGTTTTGGTAATTGGACTAACAATCATTACGGGGGCTTTACTGCGAAGATGTATGATCATGTATTTGAATTATTATTACGTCTAAAAGGTAACTACATGTGGCCTGCAATGTGGACTTCATCGTTTCCTGTAGATGGTCCCAAACATTTGAATGAGGAACTTGCTGATATTTATGGTATTGTAATGGGAGCTTCTCATCATGAGCCTTGTTTACGTGCAAGTGAAGAATGGGATATCTATCGTGGACCTGATACTGAATACGGGAATGATTGGTGTTACTATACAAACAAAGAAGGTTTAAATAAATATTGGGAAGATGGGATTAAGCGTAGCGGTAAGTATGAAAAAATTACTATGCTTGGTATGCGTGGCGAGCGTGATAGTGAGATTTTAGGAAAAAATGCCACTCTTAAAGATAACATTGATTTACTAAAAGATGTCATCACTAATCAACGTGAACGACTCAAAAAGTATGGAAACCCTAAGAATCCAGAGATGTTGGCAATTTATAAAGAAGTTGAAGAATATTTTTATGGTGATGAAGTGACGGGAGGTCTAAAAGATTGGGATGGACTAGATGATGTTATTTTAATGTTTTGTGAGGATAACTTTGGTTTTGTTCGCACGTTACCAACCGAAGATTTAGGGAATCGGCGTTATGGGATGTATTACCATTTTGATTATCATGGTGGTCCGATTTCGTATGAATGGATGCCATCTACAACTTATGAGCGTACATGGGAGCAATTATCTATGGCTTACGACTATGGTGTGCGTGATGTTTGGATTGTTAATGTTGGGGATTTAAAATTCAATGAAGTACCTTTGCAATATTTCATGGATTTAGCTTATGATTTTGATACATGGGGAACTAATGCACCTAATACAATTGAAAAATATACTAATCAGTGGGTGCGAAAAACTTTCTCGACTTTATCACAGACGACGCATGCTAAAATTGGTAATGTTTTACAAAGCTATATCCGAATGAATGCTATGCGTCGACCTGAGGCATTAAATGCAACTGTCTATCATCCATCACATTATTTAGAGGCAGATCGTATGTTGGGATTGGCAATGGCAATTGAACAGATGAATGAAGAAGTGTTTTTAAGTTTAACTGGTAAAACAAAAGATGCTTATTATAGCATGATTTATTTACCAGCGATGGCAAGTATCAACTTATTAAGAATGCATGTGTATTCAGCTAAAAATCAACACTATGCGAGCCAAGGCAAGAAGATTGCAAATGAGTACGCCGAACTTGTGACTGTTGCAATTAAGCGTGACCGTGAATTATTTAAAGATTTTAGTGAGTTCAAAAATGGCAAATGGAAAGGAATGGAACTTGAGGAGCATATTGGCTTTACAACTTGGAATGATGATGCTTACAGATATCCTTTACGAACAATTGTTGAGCCAGTTAATAAGCCACGCTTAGTTGTGTCGCGAAAAGATGATGTAAAAATTTATCATAAAACGTATGGTGTGCCAATGACAATTACGGTTGATGATTTCTTATATGCAGGAAATGAATCTGTTATTATTGAAATTGCTAATGATGGTATTGATACCCTTGATTACACGATTGAAAGTAATCATACTGACTGGTTAACAATTAGTGAAACTAGCGGAACGGTTGAATCGCAAACTGACGTTGTGTTAACTTGTGACCATTCAAAGTTATCAGAAAAAGTAGAATATGTACGTTTATTAATTAAAGATGAAGAAACGGTGGTAGCTGTTGAAGTTAGAGCAAAAGCGAGTGCGACTGACTTACCAGAAATGACGCACTTAGAAAACAATGGCATTATTGTTATGGCAGCTAATGATTTTTGTGGTAAGAAAAATATAGATTTAGGTGAATTTGTGCATCTTGAAAATTATGGTCGCAGTGGCGCTGGAATGAAAGTTTATCCGACAACGGTTAATTTTGATGTTGCAGATGATAAGCCAGAATTAACTTACCGATTTTTAACAGAAACTAGTGGTAACTATATCGTGGAAGTGTGGACGACACCGACAAATCCGTTGCGTAATAATACGCCGATTAGATTTACAATTAATGCCGAAAGTAATGATGAGCAAGTAATTACAACTGTACCAGCAGATTTTGTTCCATTCCATACTGATCCACATTGGTGTAATGGCGTACTAGCTAATATTCGCAAAACTAAAATTGAGATGACATTTAGCGAAGGTGTACAAGAGATTACAATAGGAGCTTTAGAAGCGGGATTAATCCTTGAAAAAGTGTTGGTTTATAGAGTTGGGAATGAACCAAAGCTGTCTTACTTAGGTCCGACTGAAAGCTTTGTGTCAAAATAAAAAATGTGAAAGAAAAATTCATTGTGATTAGGAGATACACGATGAACATCTTTAAAAATCCATCTGTTTGGGTGGTAGATAGGGTTATTATTTTAGTTATATCTACGTTTGCATACTTTCAAAGTGTTCCAATTTTATCATAGTCGTGATAAAATTGGACACAAAGATACAAATAGGGAATATTTTAGATAGAGAATCGCAAGTCAATCTAGCAGGAATTAATCATTATCAAGGTATTTTTGCTTTTTACATGATTACAACAAAATGTTTCATATGGTGGAAATTTTATTATAATAGCAACTGTTCTAGCATAACCTTATAACAGAAACCCAAGCAAATCCAAGCGGAGAATGGATGTCATAATGATTGCTCAAAGCGAAACTATTGATGGAGTATATTCTGAAAATCCAAAAAATTCCACCATTACAGAATGTCAGGCTTAACCTGATTTAGCAAGTAGGAAATATTAGGGCATAGTAATTTTAGGAAAAAGGGTGACCTGTTATTATCCTGAATATGGGCAGTTATTAACAGGGTAAGAATATTATCTTCCAACCTTTTCCACAAGAAACCAAGTCAAAATACACCTTGTAAGAACGGTTTAGAGGTGTTATTTTAACATTTACATATGTCACAGTCGAACTTTTACACAATTAACAGTGGAAAACTTGTCTTAAAGACATTACAAACTAAAATTCATGAATTGGCAACATCATCTTATCTTTTAGGAATTAGACAAACAACCATGAATTATGAAGTGAATATAAAAATGTACTTTGTTCCTAAGGATAGGGAAATTATTGATAAGACGGTTTATAAGTTGTCAATTGTCAAGGAGAATCGGGTATTGTATTAAAGACAAAAGAATTGATGACTGATAAATTGTATTTAAAGCTCCATGGTTAGGAGTAAAAATTATAGTATAGAAACAACTAAAGATACTAAATTACTAGATATTGATGCTAGTTTCTGAATAACTGAAATTGCTAATAGATTTTTGGGAACGGCTATTGGAATGTATATCTCAAGTAATGGGACTATTACAGATAACACTGCTGAATTTGAATATTTAGAATTGATTAGTAAATAAACAAACGCATATCATAGATTGATTATCTGAAAAATAATTTGAAATAAAATCCAAAAAGAGTTTTCTATTACTCAAAGGAAAACTTTGAAACGGTGGAAAGGATTTTCTTATTAAACCAATTTATAGTGTATTTTTGGTATAAATTATAATAAATTTTGAAAATGTTATCATAAATTGACGAAAAACTTTGTTTGCATGGTTGACAAAGTTTTTAGAAAGGGCTATAATATTTAGAAAGACTATAATAAGTTATTATAGAAGTCTGAAAAGGAGTGAAAATAAAGGGTTCTAGTGGAAACAAAACGTTTCGTAAAGTTAAGAGTTTGTTGTTTGCACTTGTTGTGATTGTTATTGGTGGAATCTTTTTTTGTGAATAATAATGAAGAACTGGTGTTTTCGTAAGAAGCCCTTGGAGAATATGTTTTAAAAGAGGGTAATTATGGTTACGATCGACAAGTACACACAAGGGAGCTGGCAGGAATTTTGGTGATAGAGGTTGATGTTTTGGGTTATTCATCTGGGGGAAACGTCAGCATTATTACAAATTTTGAGGGCGAAGAATGCGTTATTTTATCAGTGGAGGATGGTATATCTTGAGTATATGTTATATATTCCACGGTCTGGAATGTATAGCATTTATCTGGAATATTTTCCAATCAAAGCAAGGGGAATGATATAGAGCGACGTCTACTAATAAATGGTGAGGTGGATTGTCAACTTTAAACTATGACTTTATTATACTTAGGAGGAAGAAAATGATTTCTACAAGAAAGCAAAAAGAGAGAAAATCATGGATTCGGTTTTGGGTGGTCGCATTCATTGTGGTGATTGCAATTGTTATTTTTCCAAACCGCAACGAAGAATTAATAATGGGGAGTCCAGCGGTAGAAGTGGTTGTTCGTGAGGGGACATATGCTTATTATCGTTACCAGCATTCAAGTGTACCGGTTGGGGGTACACAAGTGGAAGTTGATTTGTTTTCATATGTAAGTGGTGAAAACATCAGTCGTGAAAATAACTTTGAAGGCGAGACGGCTGTTTTATTTACTGGTGAACAGGGTTATGTTGAATTTGAAGTTAACATACCAACTCGTGGAATGTATCATTTGTATATTGAATATTTTCCGTTACCAGGAAGAGGAATCGCAATTGACCGTGCCCTTGAAATCAACGGTGAAGTCCCATTTGCTGGTGCGAACTTGATTACATTTAGTCGTGTTTGGGGAGATTCGGAAATCGGTGTTAGGCAAGACAACCGTGGAAACGAAATCAGACCGCCACAAGTTGAGTTGCCACGTTGGGAGTCTTCATATTTTCGCGATGGTCTCGGTTACGTAGCAACGCCTTATCAATTTTTCTTTGAAACAGGAATTAATACGATTAGACTTACTGGGGTTAATGAGCCGATGGCAATCCGTCGTTTTGTTTTAGTCCCTGTAATAGAACTCTATTCTTTTGCTGATTTAATTGTCCAAACTGGAACAGAGGCGGCGCATGGTGCTCATGAAAACTTCATGGTTAGAGTTCAAGGTGAGCATTCAACAACCCGCAACTCACCATCATTGTTTCCGTTGTTTGACTCATCATCAGGAATTACTGACCCAGCTAGTGCTTCACTAATTACTCTTAATATGATTGGTGGTGAACCATGGCGTTTACCAGGGCAATGGATTGAATGGGAAGTAGAAGTGCCATATGATGGTTTGTATCGTATTTCTTTATCGGCAAGACAAAGTTACAACCGTGGGATTATGTCAAGTAGAACGTTAACTGTTAACGGTCAAGCACCGTTTGCTGAGGTTATGTCGATTCCATTCACTTTTAATAACAGTTGGGAATTAATCACTTTAAGCGATGATTATGGCAATGAGCTCTTATTCCCGCTTGAAGCAGGGGTTAATACGATTCGTATGGAAGTGACTTTAGGCGACTTGGGAGAAATATTGGTGAGAATGCTAGATAGTGTTTATCGACTCAATCGTATTTATCGCCAAATCTTAATTTTAACTGGACCAAGTCCTGATGTATTAAGAGATTTTCGTTTAGATTACTTCTTGCCTGAAGCAATTGAGGCGATGGGACAAGAAGCACGATTATTATTTGCGATTATCGAAGATCTTGATACATTTACTGGTGAACGTAGTGAGCATAGTGGTTTGGTTGAAACTTTGGCACGACAACTGGCACGTTTCTATGAGCGACCAGACCGCATTCCAGCTCAATTAATTAATTTCCGTGAAAACATCTCGGCATTAGGAGATGCAGCCCGAATTTTACGCGAAGGACCACTTGACATTGATTTTATTTATGTTAGTGGTGTTAATGCACAGTTGCCAGTTTTAAGCGAAGGTTTCTTTACAAGAACGGCACATGAATTACGTGCATTTATGGCTTCATTTACAATGGACTTCGATAACTTAGGTGATGTTCATGAGGGTGATCGCGTTATCACGGTATGGATTCCAGCTGGACGTGATCAAGCAAACGTTTTAAAGTCAATGATTGATGATACGTTTTCTCCTAATTCTGGTATTAATGTTAACTTAAGACTCGTTGATATGCCAGCAATTTTACCAGCAGTAGTAGCAGGAATTGGTCCTGATATTGCTTTATCATTACCAATATCTGATCCAGTTAACTTTGCAATGCGAAATGCCGCCGCTGATCTAAGTCAATTTGCTGAATTTAATGATATTGTTAATCGTTTTGCCGAAAGTGCAATGGTGCCGTTTTATTTTGATGGTGGTATTTATGCCTTACCAGAAACGCAGAACTTTAGTTTAATGTTTTATCGGGCTGATATTTTAGAAGAATTGGAAATCGAGACTCCCCAAACTTGGAATGATGTACTGGCAATTTTGCCGGTTTTACAAAGAAATAATATGAATATTGCCATTCCAGCGATGTCTGATCCAATGAACCCAGATTTATCAGGATTTTTAACGCAACTTTATCAGCGTGGCGGTTTCATCTATAATGATGATTTCAGTCGTACGATTCTCGATAGCGAGGAAGCAATTGCGGCCTTTGATTTCTATACTCGTTTCTTTACTCACCATGGTTCACCAGAATGGTTTAACTTTGTAAACCGTTTCAGAAGTGGTGAAATGCCAATTGGCTTTGCCGATTTCACGAATTTCAACACATTATCAGTCTTTGCACCGGAAATTCAAGGACTTTGGAATTTTGCATTAATGCCAGGCTATGTTCATGCTGATGGTAGAATTGACCGAACAGTTCCAGCGTGGGGAACGTCAGCAGTTATGTTTGAAAACAGCGAAAACCAACATGACGCTTGGGAATTCTTAATGTGGTGGACTGATGCAGAAACGCAATTGCGATTTGGACGTGAGTTAGAAAGTATTATGGGAGCGGCAGCCCGTTTCCCAACTGCGAACCTTGATGCGTTTAATCGTCTTCCTTGGAGTGCGGCTCAACTTGAAGTTTTGAATGAGCAAAGAGATTGGACTTTAGGAACACCAGAGGTTCCAGGTGGTTATTATGTAACACGTCACATCATCAATGCAACAAGACGTGTTATTAACGAAAGTGTTGATACGCGTGAAACATTATTAGACTTTGCGATTGTTATTAACCGCGAAATAGAAAGACGTCGCCGTGGTTTTGGATTAGAGTAGCGAGTGATTGGAGGAGTAAAAATTGGGAACTACAGTAGTAGGAAATACAAATGTTGATATTCCAAACAAAGAGGACACGAACAAAAGCGTCTTTGCCAAGTTCATGGACAAAAGAAAGTTAAAATTCAGAATCATGCTTAAGCAAATGAAAGAGCATAAGGTATTATATTTATTCTTAGCACCTTATGCGATTCTCTTTACATTGTTTGTTGTGGCACCTGTTATTATTTCGATTTTCTTAAGTTTTACATATTTTAATGTATTAGAGGCACCTCGCTTTGTAGGTTTTGAAAATTATTTGACACTTTTTTTGTCAGATGATGTATTCTTAATTGCTTTACGAAATACGGTTGTTTTGGCTGCCATCACTGGGCCGATAGGTTATATTATGGCGTTTTTATTCGCTTGGTTTATCTATGAATTACCAAGATATATCAGGGCTTTTGTGACATTGGTATTTTATGCACCAACGATTTCAGGATCAGTATTTTTAGTTTGGCAATTGATTTTTGCAGGAGATGCGTATGGTTTTGCAAATGCGTACTTGATGCAATGGGGATTCATTACCGAACCTCAGCTTTGGTTATCAGATCCATCGTTGATGATGCCAGTTATCATTGTTGTTGCATTATGGATGTCACTAGGTGCTGGTTTCCTAGCGTTTATTGCAGGGTTATCAACAGTCGACCCCATTTTATACGAAGCAGGATTAATTGATGGTATTAAAAACAGATGGCAGGAATTATGGTTCATTACGCTTCCTAATATGAAAGGAATGTTAATGTTTGGTGCCGTTATGTCCATTACAGCGAGCTTTGCAATCGGCGATGTAACAGCTCAGCTAGCAGGTTTTCCGTCAACTGATTATGCGGTTCATACTGTTATCAATCACTTGGTGGATTACGGTTCTTTTCGATTTGAAATGGGTTATGCTTCTGCGATTGCAACTGTCTTGTTTTTAACAATGATATATACGAATAAGTTGGTTCAAAAGTTTTTAAGAAGAGTCGGGACGTAGGAGGTTTGACGTGGAAAATACAATTGATTCTAAAACTATTAAAACAACAAAAGTTAAAAAAGAGAAAAAATTGAAATCGGATGTTAAGGTGTTAAAAAACATCACTCGTCCTAACCGTTCAAGAGGTGGGGATATCTTTATTTGGGTAATGTTAGCTATTTTTGGTGCATTCTTTGCTTGGCCGTTAGTATTTGCAATTAATAACGCCTTTAAACCGTTAAATGAGATTTTTCTTTTCCCACCACGATTGTTTGTTATGCAACCAACGTTCGCAAACTTTCAAGACTTATTTGTCATTATGTCTCGTTCATGGGTGACTTTCTCCAGGTATATTTTTAATACAGTCTTTATCACGGTGGTCGGAACTGCAGGACATTTATTCATTTCTTCAATGGGTGCTTATGCAATTAGTAAATATGAATTTCCTGGTTCAAAAAGATTCTTCAACATTGTTATTGTAACATTAATGTTTTCTGGACACGTAACAGCAATTCCGAACTTTTTAATTCTTGCAGGGTTTGGTTGGATTGATACTTATTTAGCAATCATTATTCCAGCGTTTGCAATGCCATTAGGATTCTTCTTGATGAAACAGTTCATGGACACTGTGCCAGATGTTTTGATTGAAGCTGGAAAAATTGATGGTGCGAATGAGTTTTACATCTACGGAAGATTAGTTGTGCCACTTGTTAAACCAGCATTTTTAACAGGAACAATTTTTTCAGTGCAAGCATTATGGAATACAACCGCTGGAAACTTGATTCATACTGAGCAGTTAAAAACATTACCGTTTGCCTTACAACAAATTGTTGGTGGCGGGATTGCTCGTGCTGGGGTTGGTGCGGCGGTTACGTTAGTAATGATGATTGTGCCGTTAACATTGTTTATTTTTGCCCAGAGTAACATTATCAAAACAATGGCTAACAGCGGGATTAAGGATTAAGATCACAGGTTCTAAGATTAACTATAAATTGTCAATAGAGAAAATGAAGAAAAGTTAATAAGTTAGTTTTGAATTTTGATTCCCTAGAGTTTAAGACCAATAAATTAGTAAGTTTAGTTAAATGAGCATTGGCAATCTGATTAGCACTAGTATCTTTATAGTATCATACTATCCCTAAATGGGATAAATCTACTTATACGAGGTATTGATAACATGGAAAAATTTATAAAAAATCAATTTAAACAAAATGGTCAAAAGTATTTTGTTTTAGTTATCATGTTAACACTTTTGGTTGCACCGTTTTTAAACCCTGTTATCGCTTTGGCTGATAATAATACGTATACTTATGACTTTTGGGGCATTCCAACCCCGATGCCTGATACTTACCGAGTGACTGATTTCATCTTAGGTGATCGTTTTGGTATTGGTCATTTTTCAAACCCGCGCGGGTTACATGTTAATGGTAATCGCATTTTTGTGGTCGATACTGGTAACCATCGAGTTGTCGTTTTACAGGTTTTACCAAATGACGAAATTATCCTTGATGAAGTAATCGAATATATTGTCATTAGTGGTACGCAAAGTCGATTAAACCAGCCACACGATGTATTTGTGAAACATAATGGTGAAATTTTGATTACTGATACGGCGAATAATCGCGTTTTACATGTTTCTGAAAACTGGGAGTTTATTAATGAGATTATTGATCCTGAAAGTGTTGTCCAAGGTGGAGCAGATTTTCTTCCAGAAAATATTGTTGCCGACCATGCGGGACGTATGTTTGTTCAAGCAAGGCATATTAACCGCGGTTTGATGGAGTTTGATAATCGTGGTGTGTTTGTTGGCTACATGGGAGCCAACCCGGTAAATCCATCACCGTGGGATCAATTTTGGCGTTTTATTGCAACCCAAGAACAACGAGCGCGAATGATGCTTGAAGTACCAACTGAATATAACAGTCTTTCTTTAGACCACGAAGGGTTCTTGTTCGTGACGAATGCTACTGATGATGGTTACCAAGTTCGACGGTTAAATTCAATGGGGAGTGATGTTTTGATTCGTAATGGTCATACTGATCCAATTGGTGACCTTTGGATCGGTGGTTCGGGTGGACAGTTTGTCGGTGCATCACGTTTTGTGGATGTAACAACTTTACCGAATGGGATTTTCATTACCTTTGATCAGATTCGTGGACGGTTGTTTGCGTATGATTTCCAAGGTCATTTGCTTTATGCCTTTGGTGGTGCTGGAAACCGAGAGGGAAGTTTCATTATGCCGGTTGCGTTAGAGTCAATGGAATACACATTATTTGCCCTTGATGCACAGGTTGGAGCAATCACGCGTTTTGATTTAACCGAGTATGGAACGTTAATTAACAATGCGTTAGCAGCTTATCGACGTGGTCTGTATGATGTATCAGCCGATTATTGGCGTGAAGTTTTACGGATTAATGGAAATTTTGAACCAGCTCATATCGGGATTGCTCGTTCGCTTTTGCGGCAAGGATATTATCGCGAAGCAATGCGCTATTTTAGTTTACAAAACGACCGTGTCGGATTCGGACGAGCTTTTAGTTTTTATCGCCGAATTTGGATTGAAGAACGTTTTTGGATTTTTCTTACCGTAGTTGGTGGGTTGATTATTATTCCACCTGTTGTTCGACTTGTGATAAATCTAAGGAAAGAATTCCAAGACATAGCGAAGGAGAGTTAGCATGAATTTAAAAAGGATAAAAAAAGCTAATTGGTTTGAATCATTTGATTTTCAAACCTACCGCGAGTCGATTAAGTTTGCTTTTTATGCTATGACTCACCCGTTAGATGGCTTTTGGGATTTAACACGTGAGAAACGCGGCACAATGGCAGCAGCACATACTTTTATCTTCGTGATGTTGATAGTTGAAATTATGCGAAGAACATTGAGCAGTTTCCAATTCGTACTTTTCCATATGGAGTATTTCAACGTTGTGATGGTGATTGCCCAACTTTTAGTTCCAATTGGCTTATGGTGTATTGCTAATTGGTGTTTAACGACTTTGATGGATGGGAAAGGGCATTTAAGTCATATTTATATGGCGATTGCGTATGCAACCGTTCCGTTTACGATCATTCAAGCAGTCCTAATTCCACTAAGTCATATTATTACCTTTGATGAGGGTGCGATTTATATGGGTCTTGCCTCGGTTGCGGTTTTATGGATGGCATTCTTAATTATTTGTGGTATGATGCAAATTCATGAATATACAATGGGGAAAACGTTGCTTTCGTCATTATTTACTTTCCTCGGAATTGCGATTATAATTTTTATCTTTATTGTGTTCTTTGCAGTAATTAGTGATGGTGTCAATTATTTTATCGCACTGTTTAGAGAAATTTGGTTCAGGATAACTTAATTTGAAAGGAGAAAAGCTATGTATAGAAAATTAGAAATTAAAAGATTTGCCCTAATTTATATTGCCATCTTTACGACATTGGTTCTTACTCTTTCAGGTTGTGGGGTCGAACCGCCTGAACGTGGTGAAATTCAACATTTTGGCTTTGCCGAAAATGAATCAGTTCCTGAGGTTGTAAGAATTGAAAATGCGTATTTGGTATTAGAGTATTTTACTACAACGGCTGAAATTGTGGTAACAGAACGTAGTACTGGTCATGTTTGGCGTTCATCACCAGAAGATGCAATTAATGAAATGCAAGCCAATTATGTGACAAGAATGCACATGATGTCATTATTTGTTTTGGAATTTGAAAACGAGATTGGGGTTGGTCAACCTTATGACGCATGGCGTTTTAGTGTTGCAGAAGGGAATTTCCAACATGAATTAGTTGATGGTGGTTTGGAAATTCATTTCACGATTGGTTCGGTGGCAGAGACTTTTATGTTACCACCAGCAATGACGATAGAACGTTTTGATTATTTCCGTGATAATCTTGAGGGAATGCAACGAATCACTTTACTGGATGCATTTCCGATTGTTTCGTTGGATAATTTACGACCAATTGATGATCGCGGTGCTTTAATTGAGCAATTCCCAATGCTTGAGCAAGAAGATTTGCGTGTTTTAAGAACTGATGTTGCTAATCACATCTTACGGTCTGCCGAAGAAGTATTAATGGCAGCTGGTTATACCTATGACGATTGGTTATACGATATGAATGTCTTTCAAGCTGTGAGTGCAGAACAACGTTTGTTTAATCTGACCCTACGTTTCGAGCTTGATGATAATGCGATGGTTGTAACGGTTCCGTTTGATGCGATTGTTCATAGTAATGACTTTTTCCCATCACAATTATCGTTATTACCGTTTTTTGGGGCTGGTAATCCAGAACGAAATGAAGGATATGTCTTTGTTCCAGATGGTAGTGGGGCGTTAATCCATTTTGATAATGGACGTCACAATCAGTTAGTCTATGCCAATAATGTATTTGGTTGGGATACAGCGGTTTTAAGAAATGTACTTGTGCAAGATAATCGGGCAGCATTTCCTGTTTTTGGTGTTTATAAAGACGGACAGACTTTTGCGGCGATTATTGAAAATGGTGCCTCTTACGCCCAAGTTCGGGCTGAAGTAAGTGGGATGTCTGGTCCTTATACAAGGGTTTATCCAAGATTTAGATTAATCCATGGTGAGCAGTTAGTAATTGCTGGGGGGGCTGATGTTAGCTTGATGATGCACGAAGCAAGGCTACCAATTGGTGAGGACATTACCGTTCGTTATACCTTTACTGCTCAATCAGGCTATGTCGGGATGGCGGTTGCCTATCGTGAATTTTTACAAGCACGTTATCCGTGGTTAACAAATCGGGTTGAAAGTCCAGTGAATGCTGCGGTTGAAATTCTTGGGGCAGCAACAACAACGCAACACTTCCTTGGATTCCCTGTTGATCGACCAGTTGCATTGACTACTTACGCCGAAACAGCTGCTATTTTGCGGCAAATGTATAATATGGGTTGGCGTGATATTCAAGTGAAAATGCGCGGGGCACATAATGAGTCAATTGATCATGAAGTGCCTAGTCGTCTTCGATTAATTAGTCAATTAGGTGGACAGCGCGAATTTGACCGTTTAGTGAACGCTACTAACGAAGTTGGCTTTGGTTTCTTCTTAGAAGGTGATTTTGTTCATATGCGAAGTCGTTCAACCTTTGATGGTTTCAACGCTTCAAGAGATAGTATTAGACGTGTTAATCGTGAGCGCATGGAATTGACTGGACACAGCTCAATTTATTTTACACAACATCATGGAACTTCAATTTTTGCGGATCCGCACTTGATTGCCAGACCTGAATTTACGATTGATTTAATTGAGAATTTTGTTGCTGAAGCAAACCGAATGGATGTTAATGGGATAGCATTTAGAAGTTTAGCGAGTGCCCTTGGTGGTGATTTCCACGAGCGTCGCCATATTAGTCGTGAAGCAGCAATGGATATGCGAGTTGATTTGTTATATGATTTGCAAGCGCAAGGGACAAATATTTGGTTGAATTATGGTTTTTCATATGCAGCACCATTTGCTAATTTGATTACTGGGCTGCCGTTAAATGATCAAGGCTTTGGTGTGACTGATACGCGAGTACCGTTTTATCAGATTGTGCTACATGGACTTGTCCCTTTCACCGGTTCACCATTAAATTTAGCAGAAGATTTTTCTGACTATTTGTTACTGGCGATTGAATCAGGCGCTGGGTTATTCTTCTCATTCAAAGAAGCACCATCAAGTGTGTTGCAAGAAACTGGCTATCGCCGCTATTTTGCGAATGAGTTTGGGCTATGGTCTGATGCTGCCAATGAGCTGTTTCACCGTCATCAAGCCAGTTTTGGGCATCTTTACAATCAGTTAATTGTGGATCATCAAATATTAGCACCGAATGTGACCGTGACCGTTTACGAAGATGGAACAAGAGTGTACGTTAATCGAACAACAAATGATTTCACCAATAACAACTTGTTGATTCCAGCAAGAAATTATGTAGTGATAAGGTAGGACGATGATATGAAAAAAAATGAAAAAAATCGCACCTCAACACGAGCGAATAAATTTCTGACTTTAGCCAGAAAAGATGCAATCACAGGATACCTTTTCATCTTGCCATTTATCATCGGATTTGTTGCGTTTATGTTAATTCCGATTGTTCAATCAATCATGATGAGTTTTAGCGAGGTCTTATTTGACTTAGAGAATAATGGTTTTATTATGAATTTTAATGGTCTCGACAATCTCAACAATGTCTTCTTCATCGATCCAGACTTTGTACCACAGATGGTTGCCGAATTAGGACGAATGGCGATGATGGTGCCGGCAATTATTGTCTTTGCTTTTTCGGTCGCCGTGTTAATTAATCAAAAGTTTAAAGGTCGTCTCTTTGTCAGAGCCGTCTTCTTCTTACCAGTTATTCTTGCTAGTGGTGTTATCGTTGGAATTGAAGCCGATAATGCCTTACTCGGCAACGTTGCGGAATTAATTAGAGAAAGTAATGCCGTCCGTGCTCAAGTAACGGGTACTCTGGAAGAAGTTTTGGCAACTGCAACTGGTGGAATGGGTCTTATCAATGATTTCATGGAAATTGTCTTTGTTGTTATTAACCAAATCCATATAATTGCGATGGCTTCTGGAATTCAGATTATTATTTTCCTGACTGGTTTACAGTTAATTCCAACGAGTCTTTACGAGGCGTCGAGAATTGAAGGGGCAACCGAATGGGAGAATTTTTGGAAAATTACATTCCCAATGCTAAGTCCAATGATTTTAGTTAACATTGTTTACTCAGTTATTGACTTCTTAATTCGAACTGATAATGAAGTTATGGATCATATTAATCGGATCATGATTGCTGATATGAATTATGGTTTAGGATCCGCAATGGCGTGGGTTTACTTCCTCATTGTATCGGCGGTCTTAGGAATTGTTGGATTCCTTGTTTCACGAAAAATATACTATTATGAATAGGAGGAGAGGTAATCATGGAAAATGTAGAAACTGTAGTTATTAATAAAAACAGCAGGTCTTTTAGTGGCTATCTCTTCAAAAAAAAATTCGGCAAAGCGATTATGAAAATCTTAAGAGCAATGTTGTTATTTGGGCTTTGTTTCTTAATTTTGCAACCGATTTTTAATCAGATATTCATTAGTATCATGGCGCATTCGGATTTATTTGATCCGACCGTTGTAACCGTTCCACGAAACTTGAGTTTAGTAAACTTTCGGTTAGTTGATACCTTATTTGTTGGTGGTTACTGGAGTACACTCTGGACAACAATTTGGGTCTCGACCTTAGTAGCAACTTTGCAAATTATTGCTTGTACATTAGCAGCCTACGGCTTTGCTCGTTTTAAATTCCCGTTCAAAAACTTCTGGTTTATCTGTGTGTTGTTAACAATTATTATTCCACCACAAACAATCTTTGCACCGTTGTTTTTCCGTTTTAGATTCTTTGATATTTTTGGAATTTTCAACCTAGTTACTGGTAGTACGCTTAATTTAATTGGTAACCCAGCTGGTTATTTTGTAATGGCAGCCACAGGCATGGGGTTAAGATCTGGACTTTATATCTTTTTGCTACGTCAGCATTTTAGAAATATGCCAAAAGAATTGGAAGAAGCCGCTTATATTGATGGTTGTGGAAAACTAAAGACCTTTGTGACAATTATGCTTCCAGATGCCAAACCGATGATTGTTTCGTGTTTCTTATTTGCGTTCGTATGGCAATGGACTGATTCGTTCTATGCCAATATGTTCTTGAATCAAGTTGGAGTAATTGCAACACAATTAAGTAGTTTAGGAATGACGTTTAATATGTGGCATCAAGACTTCTATGGGGCAGGGGTTGCTCCACACGTAAGTATCATACAAGCTGTAATTGCAACTGGAACGCTTGCGACAATCGCACCACTAATTGTTCTTTATGGTGTTGCCCAAAGAGCATTCACAGAAAGTATCGGTTTATCGGGAATTAAAATGTAATATGTAATTTGTTGCTTAAATTATTTAAAAAAGTTTGTAAGTACACTAGACAAATGGTTATTAATGTGCTATACTAAACACGAAAACACTTACCAGAGTGAATATTTAGATATGCAGACTGAGCATCTTTAAACTTAATAATTTGTTTTGGTAGGTGTAAAAAAAAAGAAAAGAGGGATATGTTATGAATAAAAAGTTTAAATTTTTATTAATACCGCTGGTTCTATTTATGGGACTAATTGTTTTAGTTGCTTGTGGGGATGATCCAGAGTCACCAGTAGATCCACCAACTGCGGATATTGATGTTGACCCAGCTCCTCCACCAATTGAAGATGAAGTAATAAGAGATTTAGGTGGTCGTGAGTTTGTTATTGCCCAATGGTGGGGGGGGTATGATACTGACTATTTTGAACCAGTAAATGCCCAACAAGAAGCGGTTTTAGAGTGGCGTCGATATATCGAGCAGCGTTATAACTTCCGGATGCGTGAAGTAAACATTGGTGGCTGGGATTATTTTAGCCAAGGATATATGTTTGCATCAATGGTTGCCGGTAATGCAAGTGGTGATATTATCCACTTAAATCCAACTTGGTTCTTTAGTGGCTTGGCACAAGGACTGTTTGCTGATGTAAGTGCGTGGGATTTTACTACGACACCGGCGAACGGGTGGAATCAACAAATGATTGAAACAGCAACAATTGATGGTGCTCAGTATGGATTTACGCTTGGACATTTCACGAGTGGGGGGATTATCTTCAACCAACGTTTGTTCCAAGAGGCTGGCTTAGATCCAGAATTACCGTTTGACTTAGTTGCAAGTGGTGAGTGGACTTGGGAGCGATTCATGGAAATTGCTCAACAGTTAACAAGAGACCCAAACAATGTTGGTTACAATACGACTTTCGGTCTTGTAACGCATAATCAAGATTTTTTACGTCGTGCAATATACTCAAATGGTGCTCAATATATTGGACGTGAAGATGGGAATTTCTACAATGCAACTAACACACCAGAATTTATGGAAGCTTTACAATTCGTATATGAATTACAGCATTCAGGGGTAATGATGCCACAACCAGAAGATACAGAGTGGAACTGGTTCCAATACGCATTTTGGGATGGACACGCAGCAATGCGGTCAGTTGGTCATTATGTATTCCAACCAACTTTAGAAAATTTAGAAGATGATTGGGGGTTTGTACCGTTCCCGATGGGACCTCGAGTAAATGAGCACTTATCATTCGGTTACTTAAACTTTTCTGTTATTCCTGCCTATTTCACCGAGCAAGAAATTGATGATTTATTATTTGCTTACCGATTATGGACAACAACGCCAGAAGATTTCCGTGGTGATGATGTTTGGATGTCAGCTGCATTAGCACTACAGAGCAATCCACGGTCAGTACATGAGTCAATTGCACTTCATACACGTGTTGCTTCTCGTCAAATATTCCCGTACCGCTTAGTTATTTCTGGAATTGATACAGGTCCTGATATAGATTGGGAAGTTTGGAGTGGCACTGCGCCTGCACAATTAGTTGAGGCGATTCAAGCACGTTGGAACTCACATATCAATGTGGCAAACGGTGGCGAAGCAACATATACTCCTGAGCCTGATTAACAATGGTGAAGACGAGTAAAATTGTTTTGGGAGAGGTTCTAATATTGACTATGGGTGACCCTAGTCGATAATTATAGCGCCTTTTCAAATAGAAAATTAGAGCTGTATAATGATCACGATGATTAAACTCACGGAATTATGATTGTTAAGAAAAGACCATCTATCAGTCTAGGTGGTCTTTATCTTCTTTTATGTTTAATACTAATCGCCATTCAAAAACATGATTCTTTCCGTTTATTTGACCACTTTTATGCGTTATCTCAACGATGAGAGCTAATCACTTCTACGTTGTTAAGCTCTTGTCAATGTCGGCGGGACTAACAAAATGCTTTGCATTTTGAATCACCGTTCGCAAATTACTTACTGGGGAAGTCGCGATTTTTGTTTCCTGCATTAATGGGCAAATAATTCGTAAATTTACCGATGTTTTCAAACAGTGATTAGTATAAGTTAATTATAACCGATCCAAGAATTAGGATAATTGGGATAAGAAAATATATCACATTAGGAGTTTTTTAAATGAGTATGTTAAATCATGACAGTCCGATCCACCGAACGATGTCGCTTATTGCCGATGTTGCAATCGTGGGAATATTATGGACTTTAACTAGCCTCCTCCTTTTTACCATTGGTGCTAGTACAACGGCAGCTTATTATGTGCTGACTAAAAGAGTATCGGGACGGGAATCTTATATTTTTAAGGATTACTTTAAGAGTTTCTTGGGTAATTTGGTGAAATCAACGATTATTTGGGTAATTTTGGTGGTTTTCTTTATCCTCCTCCTCCTTAGCGTTTCGCTTGTTGAGGGTGAGGGTATATTTAACTGGGTCACTTTGATTGTTAATTATTTTTTGATTTTGCAAGTTACGTTTATTTTTGTTTATATTTTTCCGCTGATTGCTCGATTTGAATCTTCGATTCCGACATACTTCAAACAGGCTGCTTTTTTAGCAAATCGTCATATTTTTACAACGGTTGCTAATTTGTTGATTTTATTAATGCTAATATTTCTTTCGGCCTACTTACATTTTTTGATTTTATTTGTAATGGGGATTTATTGTTATGTTTCTTCGATTCTGGTTGTTAAAATCTTAAAAAAACATCGTCCAGATTTTGATCCAGTCTTTGAGCAAGAATTTTTACCGTTTCAGATTGATGAAGAGTTCTTAGATTTTAGCAATGAAGAAGTACCAGATGTTGAAAATCTTAGTTTGAATGATAAAAATATTTGAAAGTGAGGTAGTTAAAGTGTCTAAAGCTTTTGAAACAAGTGAGTATCGGAATTTATTTAAAGAGTACGGTTATGATGAAAATGAAATTCAAAATCGCATGAGCAATATTTGGGAAACTATTTTCTTTGGGAGTGATGAAGATAAGTTTTATTTTGAAGTTGGAGATGATATGGGGTTTGTAACTGATACAGGAAATAATGATGTTCGGTCTGAAGGGCAGTCTTATGCAATGATGGCTGCTGTTCAGTTGGATGATAAAGATGTATTTGATCGCATTTGGAAATGGACAAAGACCTATATGTGGATGGATTATGGGATTCATGCTGGTTATTTTGCTTGGTCAGTCGGTCTTGATGGGACAAAAAATTCTCATGGTCCTGCACCAGATGGTGAAGAATTTTTTGCAATGGCATTGTTTTTTGCCGCTAATCGCTGGGGTGATGGTGATGGAATTTTTAATTATACAAAGCAAGCTAGAGAAATTTTGCATCATTGTTTGCATAACCCACAACCGATGTGGAATCATGAAAATAAATTAATCAAATTTGTTCCAGGAGTAGAGTTTTCTGATCCATCATATCATGTAGCTAATTTTTATGAGTTGTTTGCTTTGTGGGCAAATGAAGAAGACCGTGAATTTTGGGCTCAAGCAGCAAAGGCAAGTCGTGAATATTTAAAAATTGCCTGTCATCCTGTTACGGGTTTAAATGCTGAGTATGCAGAATATGATGGAACGCCACACAATCGAGATAATCATCATCGGTTTTATAGCGATTCATATCGAGTAGCATTAAATATTGGCTTAGATAGCGTTTGGTTTGGAGTAAATGAAGAATTAACAGCAGCAATGGAGCGTCAACAGAAATTCTTTTGTGAAACAAATCCAGGAGAGCTTAATAATTACATTTATGAAGTCGATGGAACTAGAATTGATGAGGAAATTTTGCATCCAGTAGCATTAATTGCTACAAATGCTGCAGCTTCGCTTGCTACTTCAGGAGAAAATGCCCGTAAATGTGTAGAAAAATTCTGGAATACACCACTTAGAAAAGGTGATCGTCGCTATTATGACAACTTTTTATATCTATTTTGTTTTATGGCACTAAGTGGGAATTATAAAATTTGGAAATAAAGATTTACTTAAAATATTTGATGAAAGTAGAAAAACTTTGTCTGTCGTATGGACAAAGTTTTAAAGTTGTGCTAAACTACTAACTATACTATAGTAACACTAAAACGATAAAGAACTTTATTCTGATAAGTTAAATCTCGACATAGTCGAATCCATTAAATTTTACTAAAAATCAAATGAGTTCTACTTCGTTTAGTTAATACGTATATAATGATGAATGTATCATTAATTCAAGTGAAAATCAGGAGGACTAAAACGATGAAAAAATCAGCATTCTGTAAACCATTGGTTACGCATATGTACACAGCCGATCCAGCTGTAAAAGTATTCAACGATAAGCTTTATATTTACCCATCACATGATCTTGGGAATGAAAATCCAGATGATGGTAGTGGCGATCATTTCTGGATGGAAGATTACCATGTATTTTCAATGGACGATATTACTTCGCCATTGATTGATCATGGACAAGTTATTCATCTTAATGATGTTCCGTGGGCAGATGCACAATTCTGGGATAATGATGTTGCGCACAAAGATGGTAAATATTATATGTATTTCCCATCGAAAGATGTTGATGGTATTTTTCGGATCGGTGTGGCAATTGCTGATCGACCAGAGGGACCATTTATTCCTGAAGCTAAACCGATGGAGGGGATTTATTCGATTGATCCACATGTATTCCAAGATGATGACGGTAAGTACTATATGTACTATGGTGGTCTTTGGGGTGGGCAAATGGAAAAATGGCAAACGGGTGCGTTTGTCCAAGGACCACCTAATAACCAACCAGGCATTGACGGACCACAAGGTGATATGCCAGCTTTAGAATCTTACATGGTTGTTTTAACTGATGATATGTTACAGGCAGCGTCTTTCCACCGAATTCAAATTCTTGATGAAAATGGTGTGCCATTAACAGCTGGTGATAACGAGCGTCGTTTCTTTGAAGCTTCTTGGATGCATAAGTTTAACGGTAAATATTACTTATCATATTCAACTGGTGATACGCACAACTTATGTTATGCTGAAGGAACAAGTCCATTTGGACCATTCACTTATAAGGGCGTGCTATTAGAGCCGGTTATTGGTTGGACGAACCACCATTCAATTGTTGAGTTCAAAGGGAAGTGGTATTTGTTCTATCATGATTCAATTACTTCAGGTGGACATACACAATTAAGAAATATCAAATTTACGGAATTAGAAATCGCTGAAGATGGAACAATTACGACTAATGTTGCATACCAGACGGAAGCGGAAATCTTAAGCGCAGCGGCAGTAATGTTAGAAAAATCTGACTTAGAAACGGTCAAACAAGCATTTGGTCTGTCTGATGAATTAGTAGCGCAATTAAAATAACCGTTAAACCAACCTACCTAGTTGCGATTTAAACCCTCGCAGTATCAGCACCTCATACAAGCGCCTGCGACCATAAGAATTATTAAATTCAGCTTAATTCAAGGATTTCATAAATAGCCGTCAGAAGTTTGGCATATTTGTATTCTTTATCCAGTGGTTTTAACCTTGACGTGTAACTTCAAGAACACGACACATTTCGCTAATTGTAAAGTGTAGATGATTGAATATTATGTAAGGGAACGTCTATAAACTCCATTTGGGTATCTAACTAATTAACAAAAAACAAAGAGACTGTGATTAGAGCCTTTCTGAACCAGCTAGCGGTAGGAAAGTGAAACTAATCCACAGTCTTAATATTATCATATTATCCCAAAACGGGATAAATCTATTATACGAGGATGGTTAAAATGGATAGACTAAATAAAATTGTAAAAATATTATTGGCATTAAGTTTAATTTTTCTAAATCTAACTCCAAGCCTTTTGGTTAATGCGAACATTATAAATCGAGAAACCACTCATTCTTTAGATGATGACTATCAGTCTATTCGAGAGCACATAATTGCTGAGCTAGGTTATGATTTCTACGTGAACCATAGCCATTCACTTAGTCAAATTAATGAGTTTTATAACTTGTTACCGATGAATCGTTTTGGAGAAATTTTATATCCTGAAAACTTTGGTGGGCTGTTTATTGATGATGATGGAAATCTTGTCGTTTTACAGGTTGGAAGTACAGCTGATACCGATTTAATTAGCAGATTTTCTGATGGAATAAAAATTCAAAATGTAGCATTCTCATTTAACGAAATAATGGCAGTACATCGACATCTAACATATTTATTTGTAAATAGCTCAGAATTTCCGAGCATGTCAAATGTTGCAGGTTCTTGGACTGATGTCGTAAATAATAGGTTAGTGGTGTATTTACATGAATACACAGAGGAGCTAATTACAGATTTTAAAATGAATGTAATTGATTCTCCACTCATTGCTTTTTACCAATATGTTTCACAAAATATAGAGGCACTTGTTCCATATTTTGATGCTGATACAGATTCAGATGAAAGTGATTTTATACCGATAGAAAGTTTAAATGAATCCCCTGATGGTTTTGAATCAAACCCAGAATCTTCCCATGCACCTGAAATAACGGGACCTGTTTTAGCAGGTGAAGATTATATCAGCTTTAGAACCAGTCCTGCAAGACTGACACCAGGCACATGGCGCCAAGTTGGAAGCCATTGGTATTTTTATCAGAATGGTCGTCGAGTTTCTAATATGTGGGTAGAAGATGCCCAAGGCAGATGGTTTAGAATCGGTCCGAATCAACGAATGCTCACTGGTTGGTTTGAGGTGAGTGCAGGCAGATGGTTTTTCTTAAATCCAGCATCAGGTCAAGCAAATCACAGAACTGGTATTGGTGGTCAAGGTGCAATGCATGTTAATTGGTCACAAATTAACGGTCATTGGTATTTCTTCAACCCACGCTCAGGTGATCCAGCACACCAAACTGGGATCGGTGGCGAAGGTGTCATGAGACTAGGTTGGTTACGCCGAAATGGTAATTATTATTTCCTCAATCCGCTGCGAAATCAGGCAAATCATAGAACACAGCAGCCTCCTGGTTCAATGTTTCATAGTGGAGCGTTCACGATTAATGGGGTACAACAACAATTTAACGCTTCTGGTCGTTGGACTGGACAGGTAAATAATATTACGATAATGCCTGGAGACGCAATACATATTGGTGGTCGTCGAGGACCTAGGTGTTCAGTAGGATTCCGAGCGACCAATGGACGAAACGGATTTGTAACTGCCGCTCATTGTGGGGCTAACAATAGCAGAGTTTACAACGCCTCAGGACAGCATGTGGGAACAATTCGGTCACGATTCTTGGCAAACATTGATGCGGCTTTTGTGGAAATCAATTCTAATGTAACTGTTACAAGCAATGTAGATCAATTTCAAGTATTAAATGCGACTGCTGCCACGCCTGCGGTAGGACAGTTGGTGTCCTCAAGAGGAACAGTGACTGGTTTGCGTAGCGGAAGGGTTGAACAAATTAACTTCAATACTGATGTTAATGAAACTAACGGAAATGTTTTTCATGTTGTCAATACGACCGTTGTAAACTTTAGAAGTGCTCAAGGAGACAGTGGGGGAGTGGCATTTTCGGCAGCACCCTTTCAAAATAATATTCAAGGTATTTTTATAGCTTTCAGAGGTACACAAAGCGTGATTTCAAGAACGAGTGAAATCACATTCCGTACAGGATGGAGGTTAAATTAATGAAACACAACTCGATTAAAAGCAAACGTTTTGGAAGATTAGTGGTTGTTGCATTGGTTTTAATTTTAGCAGCCATCTTTCAAGGATGTACGACAGACAGAGCAACTAACGAAGACATTGAGCGGTTACCTAACGAAGAAACTGAATGGTTATACTGGAGAATTTTACACATCTATGATGCCCCTCAAGATACATTTACTAATCATACAATAACTGCGTGTAACGTGGCGTCAGATGTTGATTGTGGCGATGTGGAATACGTGTCTAATCACTTACATTTACATGATATTGGTGTTGAGGTCGGGTCTCATGTTCGAGTGGAAGTTCCCGCACTACGATCCGCGCCTTTTCCTGGAAGACCCTTCATTTTTGACTGGGAACTGATTGATTAACAGGTTAATGGTTTGGATTAAAACGCCCATGGAGGTTGAACTAATGAAACATAATTCTATTAAAATCAAATACTTGGGGAAATTAACATCTTTCGCATTAGCTTTAATTTTACTAATCGTACTTCAAGGATGCACGCTAAACGAAATACATCTCGAAGACACTGAGTGGTTATACTTGAGAATTTTAAACGTCTATGACGTCCCTCAAGATACATTTGGTGCTAATCATACCATGACGGCGTGTGACGTAAGGTCAGACGTTGATTGTCGCAATATGGAATTTGTGTTTAATCATTTGCATTTACCCGATATTGGTGTTGAGGTCGGATCCCATGTCCGAGTGGAAGTTCCAAAAGTACTCCTCTTAGTTTTCCCTGGAAGATTCTTCATTTTTGACTGGGAACTGATTGATTAACAGATTAATGGTTTGCATTAAAATGCCCATGGAGGTTGAACTAATGAAACACAACTCGATTAAAAGCAAATACTTGGGGAAATTAACATCTTTTATAATGGCTTTAGTTTTAGTAGCCATCTTTCAAGGATGCGCGCTATACAGAATAATTAATAGCGACACTGTATGGTTAGAATTAAGGATTTTAAGTATCTATGATGTCCCTCAAGATACATTTGGTGCTAATCACACAATGACTGCATGTAATGTGTGGTCAGATGCTAACTGTCAGGATATGGAATATGTGTTTAATCATTTACATTTACCTGATATTGGTGTTGAGGTCGAATCCCGTGTTCGAGTGGAAGTTGATAGAGAACGCATTATACCTTTCCCAGCACCCTTGTTTATTCGTGACTGGGCACTGATTGATTAACAGATTAATGATTTGGATTAAAACGTCCATGGAGGTTGAACTAATGAAATACAACTCGATTAAAATTAAATACTTGGGGAAATTAACATCTTTCGCATTGACGCTAATTTTGTTAGTTATTCTTCAAGGATGCACGCTAAACGAAACAACTCCCAGTGACACTGAACAATTATACGGCGAGACACCTAACGTAGAGACTGAATGGTTGTATTTGAGGATTTTAAGTATCTATGATGCCCCTCAAGATATATATTTTAATGTTAATCACACAATGACTGCATGTTGCTTGAGGTCAGATGTTGACTGTCACGATATGGAAATTATATTTAATCATTTACATTTACCCGATATTGGTATTGAGGTCGGATCTCATGTTCGAGTGGAAGTTGCAAGAGAACGTATTATACCTTTCCCAGCACCCTTGTTTATTCGTGACTGGGAACTGATTGAACTAACTCCAAATCTTTCGCTTGTTGCAGATATTACAAATAGTGAAACCACTTATTCTTTAGATGGCGACTATCAGTCTATTCGAGAGCACATGATTGCTGATCTAGGTTATGATTTCTACGTGAACCATAACCATGCGATGAGTCAATTCCATGCGTTTTATGATTCGTTGCCACGCGATCAGATGGGAGAGGTGTTATATCCTGAATACTTTGGTGGGATGTATATTGATGATAAAGGGAATCTTGTCGTTTTACAAGTTGAAAGTGTAAATGCTACTGGTTTGAACAGCAGATTTTCAGAGGATGTAAACATCAAAAAGGTTACATTTTCTTTTAATCAGCTAATGGAAACGAATAGGGTTTTAACATATTTATTTTCAAATCGTTCTCCAAGTATGTCAAATGTTGCGGGTTCTTGGACGGACATCGTAAACAATAGATTAGTCGTTTATTTATTTGAATACACGGAAGAACTCATTGAAGTATTTAAAAATGAAGTGATAAATTCTCCTCTTATTGCGTTTTATCAACATATTCATCAAACCTTTCCCAGCACCCTTGGACTGGGAACTGATTGATTAACAGGTTAATGGTTTGGATTAAAATGGGAATTGTCGCACTTGGGATGGAGTTAATCATCTAACTGGTGATATCGACCTATCGTTGGGGTCGATGATTGCTTTTGTTGGCGGAATGTCAGTGCTAGTATTTAACGCTACTGAAAGTATCATTTTAACCTTTATATTTGCGATTCTTCTTGGAGCAGTTTGTGGACTACTGAATGGATTTTTAGTCGCTGTTATCAAAATGCTTTCATTTATATTGCAACCCTTGCAACCATGCTAATTTTTCGTGCAGTTGCTAGTTATATATATTATGGTTGGACGAATGCACATTGCGATGTTTAGATTAGAATGAATTCAGTTTTTCATACCTTACTTTAGATTGGCAATCGTAGTTTCTTAAATATTTCGATTTTATTTTGGATTCTTTTGGCGGCAACCATCGTGATGATTTTCTTAGCTACTAGCACAAAGTTCGGAAAGAGTGTTTTCGCAGTTGGTTCAAATGAGAAAGCAGCTAATCTTGCTGGGGTAAACGTTACGAGCGTTCGGATCCTTGGTTTATACGATTGCAGGAGCAATCACGGGTTTTGTTTCGATTCTCTTAGGATTCTCTTAGCGGCGCAGATGGGTGGTATTTTGGCAGGAACGGCAGCGCAGAACATGGAGCTTTATGCCATTGCTACTGTTGTTATTGTTGGGATTGCGATTAGTGGTGGTAAAGGAAAAATTATTGGGATTATTTTCGGGGTTGTTACATTACAATCGTTGATAACATCATCATGGTTGTTGCTTTAAATCCACTACTAAATAATGCCTTTAATGGTTTAATCGTTCTCGGAGCGGTGTTAGTCCAGCGAATTCAAATTAAATAGCCTTGTAAAAGTAAGTGAAAAATCTTTGTTAGTATACTGGACAAAGTAGTTTAAATGTGATATAATGTACTCAAGTGGTTGTTGCAAAGCCACTAAGCAAAGATAATTGGAGGCAAAATAAAATGACTTATTTCCCAGATGTAAATAAAATAAAATTTGAAGGTAAAGATTCAAAAAATCCATTTGCTTTTAAGCATTATAACCCTGAGGAGGTTATACTTGGAAAAACAATGGAAGAA
>JGI990J12352_1000026_pt1 | contig 29083 bp, 28 predicted proteins | sample Intmic4MA4BA4MSA_FD_12352 | JGI IMG/M metagenome (IMG submission 12352) | reverse complement strand
AACGGCTACTGCAACAAGTGACGTGATAAACGGGAAGAAAAATGAAGCTCGAAAAAAATTAACACCCGCCATTTTTCGATTTAATAATAGTGCTAAACCTAACGACGCAATCATTGTTAAAGGTACATTACCTAACGTATAATAAACAGTATTTATAACCGCAATACGGACACTATCATCTGCGACCATTCTTCTAAAGTTATCTAACCCAATAAAGACTGGATCTGAAAAAGCATCCCATTCCATAAACGCTAAACCAAATGAAAATAACATCGGAATTAACGTGAAAACAGCAAATCCTAGAAAATTTGGAAGAATAAAACTCCAAGCTATAAGAAAATTCTTTTTTCTCATCGTACTACTTACTCCTTTCGTTTTTGTCTTTAGAATGAGAAGGGCTTATTACACCCTTCTTATCTACTATTTTATTGCCGCTGTAAAACCGGTCCAACACGCTCATTCATTTGACGAATACCATCTTCTAAATTAATCTCTCCAACCATGATTAACTCATGAATTTCATTTAAAATCTGATCAATTTCAGCCGTTTGTGGCGAAAGTTGCATTTCTAATTCTACTCTATCAGGGTTAAGCGCACGTCTGGTTAATTCATCTTGTGGCATTCCATCTACCGAAAAATAAATGTCCAAAATTTCATCTGTCATAAATGCTGGAACATTACCGATTCCGGCGATTAATCTTGCTCCTTCTTCACCCGTTGCAAATTCAATAAATTTTAACGCGGCTTCTCCTTGAGCTGTATTTGAATTAATCCCAAAAGCAGTTGGCATCCCCATAGTTGCTATTTCAGAATCCCTACTTATTTGTGGCAAAGGCGCAACACCCCAATTAAACTCAGCTCGTTCTGCCAATTCTTGTAAATACCAAGTACCCATTGGCATCATTGCAGCATTTTCTAATTCAAATCGCGGTCGATAGCCAACACCAGCAGAAAATATTGTCCCAAAATCCATTGCACTTCCTTCTGCTTGCATTCCTAAAACAAGTTCATACTGATCAACGAAAAAGCTAAAATCATCTGTAAGTTGACTTCTTTGCATTTGTGCCGCCGCAATTCCATTAGTAATTGAACGCCATGTATGCAAATGTGCTCCATATATTTTATCTGCTCCTTCACCTGAAGTTAGTTGCATAGCTAACTCACGATACTCATCCCAAGTTAAATGCTCCGGATAAGGCAAGCCTGCTGCATCAAATAAGTCCTTATTATAAAATAAAGCCCAAATGTGCCAACGATAAGGAATTCCAAAATAAGAATTATCACCAACCCTCATAAAGTTTAATGTTTCTCCAAACGGTTCTCTATCTATTGTATTAACAAAATCACTTAAATCTAGCAATTGCCCTCGCTCTGCTAAGTTAACGTAAAAAGGCATGTTTAACAAAGAAATAATATCTACTGTTTCACCACCAGCTAACATCGTAATGATTCGCTCTTCATAGTTATCTGTAGAAATATCTACTGTTTCAATGTTGATGTTAGGATGTTGTAATTCAAAAGCGTCAATTAAAGTACTAAACTCTAACGCATCATTCCAAATAGACATTACCAAAGTGATTTGCTCCTCGCCATCAATGACTTCACTGCTACTGCTGTTATCATTACTAGAAGTAGAGGCATCATTGCCGCCACCACATGCAACCAAAAGTAATAATGCAAAAACTATACCCATACAACATCTTGAAAAAATTCGTTCTCTTTTTGACATTTTCTCTCCTCCAAAATTATAGATTCGGTTAGCAACAACCATTCTTACCTGACTGTCATTTTTGTCATTTTTATATTCTGTAATACTCGATAAGCATTGACATTAGAGTAATTTCATCATATAATAGTACAATAGTATTTGCTCAACTAACGCTATCTTTATTTTTACTTCTTAACGCTTTACCATTTCCTCCTTAAGTTTGTCTAAAAAAATGAAAAACGATGTAAGGCTTTTCCGACTTTACAAGTAATATTATATTGCATTTTCGTTCATCAAGCAATATCCAATTCCAACTTTTTTTTGCACAAAATGAACCAACGAGGAGTGAAAAAAATATGTACCTTAATTTCGATTTTCCGCCATTGTTATATTATATACGCTCAAATCCCGATTATTTCTACCCTGGTATGACGCATATGTCAAGGAACAATATTGATTTCTTCGATTTATTAATCGTATTAGAAGGCAGCCTACATTTGTGGGAAGCTGAAAAAATTTATGATGTCACCGCAAAAGAATTCCTAATTCTTGAACCAAACAAAAAACACTATGGATATAAACCCAGTGTTGAAAATACGCATTATTTTTGGTTACATTTTCAAGCAACTGGGGATTATCGTGTGACAGTTGAAGAGCAAGCTTCATTTAGCATCAACACTGACGATATTCACACGCTCTCTATCCCCAAACATGGAAAATTGCTCAATACACACATTTTGACTGAACACTTAAAAGAGCTAACCAATTTACATACATATTCAAATCATCTCTTTAAACATCAGCAACAGATTATCTTCCAGCAGTTAATTCACCAGTTAATCAGCCAAAATAAAAGTAATGAAACAGATTCATCTATTTCACCACAAATAATTCAAATTGCCGAAGAAACGGTTCGTTTTCTGGAAAAAAATTTTAGTCAAAACATTACTTATCAAACGTTAGGTGAATATTTGAAATTTAATTCCACTTACATAACACGCTGTTTCAAAAAAATATATGGACTCACCCCATTAGATTACCTTAAGAAAATCCGCTTAAAAGAAGCAGAATTTCAACTTATTCACACTGGCTCGACAGTAGAAAAAATTGCCATTGAAGTTGGTTTTAATTCCAACTCTTACTTTTCACGAACCTTTTCAAAAGAATTTGGGTTATCACCTTCGCAATACAGAAGCACCATTCATGAGAAACAAAAATAGCTGGAATACTCCCAAAAGCAAACAGTTGGAAAAAAGTTTCCCCAGACCAAAAAATTGGAAGTAGACCAAATATCAACTACATACACCATTTACAGATGATGAAGTAGCACCTTTGCTTTCAAATTAATTCCTGCCTGCTTTAATTAATCCAAATAAATCAACAACTGCTCCAAGTCATAGGATTGTTCTTTTAGCTTTTGCCCAATGGTTGTATCTTTAATGTAAGTGCGCTTTGATTTTTTGTCAATAATGCTTTTTAACGAAATGTTGTCCTCCATTGTCGCAAATAAATGGTCAACCGAAATAAATGGCTGATGCGTAACAATTTGAAATCCAAAGGAATTATTTAATAGCGTGTAGCCACCAATGCCGGTACTTTGTTGATAAGCTTTTGATAAGCCGCCATCAATCACAATCAGCTTGCCGTCGGCTTTTACCGGGGTTTCGCCTTTGCAAACTTTAATTGGCGTGTGCCCGTTAATAATACATGAATGCTTCGCCTCTAACCCAAATTCACTGAGAATTTTTAAGCATACCGCTTCTTTTTCACGCAGAAGGTAATAAGGATTTTGCCCTTCGAGGTGTTGCCTTTGATCTGCAATAAAATAACGCTCAAAGGTTGCCATCTTCTCTTTACCAAATAACGGCGATTTTTTCCCCGACCAAACATACCAAACAACATCTGTGTGAAAATCAGCTTCCCTTTCTGGGTACTTTGCACTTTGACGAATATGATATTCTAAACGCTCAAGCAATGCCTTCCCTTTAAAGCTCTTACCATTAAGCACCAATGGCAAAAATTCGCCAGCCTCTGTCAGCGGAATACAACCGTGAAATAGCAAATGTTGATTATATACTAAATACATTGAACCACTTCGTAGCAGTAGCTTCATGTGTCGTTGCATTTTTTCCGAATTTTGAAAAGATTTCATCAACACATCTAGCACTTGCGCTTCTTTATCCGTTAACTGATAAGGATTATTATGATCAACAGTTTGGAAACAACTCCCGACTAAATCATGCCAAACACCATCTAACAAGATGCGATTGTTGAGAAAATCAATTTTTTCTAGTAGCAAGCGATCTGCCATTTCAAATTCAGGTCGCCTTTTAATAATTTGCCCTTCTAATTTAAACTGCATAACTGCTAAAGCTTGATGAACTTTTTCCAACCCGATCAAGCTTTCTTCATCATCAACGCGGTCCTTTTCGCTTTTTTTCGGCGTAAATTTTTCGTTTGGCGCATACATTTGATCAGCAAATAAGAAAAGTGGCCTTAAATTCAAACCATAAGTATGCTCAACTTTGTATAAATAATCATAACGCGCCGCAATTCTAAGAAGCGTTACCAAACAAGCTTTCGAACCGCAGTACGCGCCAAGCCATAACAGATCATGATTTCCCCACTGGATATCTAAAGAATGGTAATCAACTAAAATATCCATCACTTCATCCGGATCGGCGCCACGGTCAAAAATATCGCCAACAATATGCAGATGATCAACCACTAAACGCGGAATTGTCTTTGCTAGGGCAATGATTAAATATTGCGCTTGGTTTAAATCAATTTGCTTTTTAATCAACACATGATAATAATTTTTCTTCTCATTAATTGTTGCATCGTTGTAAATTAGCTCTTCAATCATGTACACAAAATTTTGTGGCAGGGTTTTCCTAAGCTTCGAACGAGTATATTTAGCTGCACAATACTTAACCAACTCAACTAACGCAACAATTGTTTGATGATACCATTCATGATGTTCGGCCTCCGGCAATTGGCTTAACGCCTCAGCTAAACCCGCTTTGGGGTAATAAATTAGTAATGACAGCCTCACCATTTCTTGCGAACTCCACGATCTGCCAAACAAATCACGGATTTTTTCTTTAACATTACCAGCGCCGCTGCGCAAAATATGCTCAAAAGCTTCAGCTTCACCGTGAATATCACTCATGTAATGCTCGGTTCCTTTTGGCAAATTAAGAATTGCTTCTAAGTTAATCAACTCTGTTAACACATTGCTTTTCGTTTTAAATTGCGAAAAAAGTAAATCGTAATATTTCGAGTCTTTCATGCTACTTCCCTCATTAATTTTTATTTAAAAATCAGGCAACATGTTGTTAAACCTGATTTTTTCAACCTAATTATTTTGCAAATAAGCTTCTAGCTCGGCGCGCGTTGGCAAACCTTCATTATCGCTAGCATTTTGAACTTGAATCGCGCCAATCGCATTACCACGTAAAACGGCATCATTAAACGATAAACCTTCAATAACACCACTAATCACGCCAGTAGCAAAGCCATCACCCGCACCAACGGTATCAACAACCGTCTCAACTTTAAAACCTGAAATCATGGTCGCTTGCTCGCCATCTTTAGCATAAGCACCTTTTGAACCAACTTTAACCGCGACTTGCTTAGCGCCAAGGCTTTGATAAAAGTTGGCAATTTTTATCGGGTCATCGCTACCCATTAAAGTTAGCCCTTCTTCAACGCCCGGTAGGACAATGTCTGCCAGTTTGGCTAAATCATTTAAAACCTCAACCATCACTTCCTGACTTTCCCACAACGTTGGGCGAAGGTTTGGATCAAAACTTACCGTGATTTTTGCCGATTTTGCACGTTCCATCAGGCGTTTTGTTGCTGCCCGGCATTCTGGTGATAAGGCTGGCAAAATCCCCGTCATGTGGACTAAATCAAAACCAGTTAAATCAATTTCATCCATTTGCTCAGGTGTCATTTTTGAGGCAGCTGAACCTTTGCGATAGTAAGCAACTGGTGGATCACCGTCAAGAACTTTACCTTTTAGCATCATCCCCGTTTTAAATTCATCATCAAAGGTGATGAAATCTGTACTAATCCCTTCATTTGCGAGCGTTGTTTTTGTGTAAATTCCAAACGGATCATTCCCTAAACGAGTGACATACGTCGCTTCGTGTTCAAGGCGTGTCAAGCCAATACATACATTAACTTCTGCGCCAGCGAGCTTTCTTGTAAAATGCTCAACTGCTTCTAGCGGACCGACAGTATCAGCAATTAATAACGCCATCGGCTCGCCAATTAATAATACTTTTTTACCCATGATAAACTAACTCCTTTTTACTTCAGCGATCCGCCCTATTTTCGATTTCGAGCAGTTGCAACTTTTTCAACAAACTGCTTAGCAAGTTCCGTTACTCCAGCGTAATCGCCTGTTTTAGCCGGTCCTGTTAAATCGCTACCAGCACCAATGGCAACACAGCCAGCTTTAATCCATTGCTCGGCATTATCAATATTTACGCCACCTGTTGGCATAATATTAACTTGTGGTAGCGGTCCTTTTACCGCTTTAACAAAATCCGGACCGAAGGCGCTACCTGGGAATAACTTAATAATATCACAACCTGCCTCCATCGCCGCAATCATTTCGGTAATGGTCATACAACCTGGCATATAAGGCACTTGATATCGATTACAAAGCTTAGCAGTTGCTAAGTCAAAGCCTGGCGAAATGATATAACCAGCGCCGGCTAAAATGGCAATTCGTGCCGTTTCACTATCAAGAACCGTGCCAGCGCCAATGAGCATTTCCTTGCCAAATTGCGCAGCTAAGGTTCGAATCACCCGATCAGCGCCAGGAACGGTAAAAGTTAACTCAATTCCGCAAACGCCACCAGCTAAACAAGCTTTGGAAATCTCAATCGCCTCGGCCTCGCCTTCGGCTCGAATAACTGCTACTACACCTGATTGTGTTAATTGATTTAAAATTTCAAACTTTTTCATCTGTTTTCCACTTCCTTGCTCTCATGCATTTGTTTTCTGGCAATCATCGCTTCTGTGTAAGCCATGATTAATGGTCCGACCCCTTTAGCATCGTTACTAACGATTGGCTCTGACATGTAATACTCATATGTGCCATCACGGCGCAAATTATCCGCCGGTCCAAGTCCCGCTACTAGACAAATTCCTTCAAGATTAAGATCATCATCAACTGTTGTTAAACGTAAACGGCACACACTTTCAAAAATGTCAAGCCCAATTTGCCGATAGTTGGGAGCTAAAATTTTGTTGTTAACCCCTTTTAAAATCGCATAAGCAATCAGCAACGAACCGCTAGTTTCTAAATAGTTTTGCTCACGGTCTGCCAAATCGACAATCTGGTAAAACATTTTAGTCTGCAAATCCTGATATTGCAAAAGCCCGTCAACCGCTTCTTTTAACAACGCGCCCAAATAATCTTGATAGGTCGCATCCTCCATGTAGCCCGCCACATCTGCTAATGCAGCCGTGTACCAACCAATCGCGCGCAACCAAAAATGCGGTGACAAGCCGGTTTNTTGATTAGCCCAAAATAGCGATTTNGCTTCGTCATAACAGTGATAATAAAGCTGCTTTTGATCATCAAACATAATTCGGCGAACATTTTCGAATTGACGGATAGTATCAGCGTGCCCTTTGCGGTCATTGAATTCGCTTTCATAACGAACGTAAAACGGTTGCATCATGTATAAACCATCTAGCCAAACTTGATTTGGATAAATCTGTTTATGCCAAAAATTCCCTTCATTTGTTCGTGGTTGATGCTTAACTTGCTCATACGCTTGATGCATCGCTTTGAGGAATTTTTCATCCTTGGTAAACTCATACATATCAAAGAAGATGCGGCTTTGCGATACGTCATCTGTACTGTAATGCGCCTTGTCATAGCCAACAATTTCGCCATCTTCCTTGACAAAAAAATCAGTCCATTTTATCAGAAAATCTAAATATTTTTGCGCTTTTGTTTCGCGGTACAACGAAACTAGTGAAGTCATCATACAACCATCAATATAATTCCAATCTAGCTTTTTCTTTTGCAAAATTTGTTCCATGTTCCAAATCGGTGCCTCTGGTGTTGATTGAGTAATTAATTTATCAATAAAACGATTTAATGAATCATAAATATTCATCTGCTACCTCCTGGAGTGTCAATTTTTTAAGATTTACGCCAAGACCTAATGTCAAAAAACGTAATGTGATATTTTTTACATAAACTTAAAACATACCCTGCCCCAATTGCCATTCCTAAAATACTAACAGCGACATTACTAAACATCATCACAAAGCCAGCAGCTGCCCCACCCATGTCAGTAAAGTTTTGCAAGTACAACAAAACCGGAATTCTAAATAAGAAAATTCGACAAAAATTCAAAAACAACGTTACTTTCGTAAGTCCAAGCCCAAATAACAAGGCTGTCACAGCGGAATACGGACCAAGAAATAAAATACTCCAAACATCAAATCGGTGAACAGCGTATAAGATTTCGTGAAAAGCTGGATCATTAATCGCAAACAAACCGGTTATCTGCCTTGCTAGCAAAAAGGATGGCAGAAAGAAAAGTACTGCTTGCACCGTATTAATCAGTAATAAAGCTTTAAATGCCAAGATCACCCGTTTAAAAAGCTCAGCGCCGACATTTTGCGCCATTACGGAAGTCCCCGCATCGTGAAACCCCATTTGCGGACCAACGCTAACTCCGCAGATTAAATTAGAAATGCCAAGACCACCAACATATAAGGCGCCAAGCCCTGCAATCATCACATTAACAATCGTTTTCCCAACATGAAAGGCTGATCTTTCAATCATAATCGGAATTGAGATTGTCAGCATCGGTAACAAAACCGCTTTTTTAAAGGTTACTTCTTTAAGCGACAGCGTAAAAACATCGCTTTTACAAGTGAGGTTATATAACCCATATCCTAAAATGAAGCATTGTGATAAAAGGGTTGAAATGGCGATAAAGGTAATCCCTTCTTGCAAAATGTAAACGCTAAACGCAGTAAAACTAAGCCGGATAACCATCGCGATTAGGTTAATATTTAAAATACGCTTAGTATTACCCTGAACCCGCTCAAGCGCAATGTAAATCCCGTTTAAAAACATAACCATTGTGGCAAAAATTTCGATAAGAAAGTAGTTTCTACCAAGGTTGATAAATTCTTCGGGGGTGTTAATTAGCCGCAAGAATGGCGTTGCCGTTGGGATTATTAAGATTAGCAATGCTAAGCAAATGATCGTGGCAAAGGCCAGTAAGGAATTTACCTGCTTTTTCACTTGTAAATAGTCGCCTTTGCCGTACATTTGGCTGATTTTAAGGGTTGCACCAGCGGCAAGTCCTAGACCTAATCCACTAATAATTAGGTTCATTTGTCCAAAGAAAGTAACCATCGACGCAGCGGTTGCATCAATGCTAGCTGCCATAAATGAATCGAGGACACGAAGTAGGTTGTTTAGTCCTTGAAAGAAGGCGATTGGTAGGCCAATTTGCAAGATTACTTTAAACGTTGAATCATTTAGGACAAAGTCACGCAGTTTTGCTTCTTTTTCTGAAAGAATGACTTCTTTGTCTGTCGGCATAGTAATTGCCTTGCCTCCTAGTTTACAATATTTACAGATGCTACAAGAGCGAGCTAAATTTGCCCGCTCATCTAGCGTTATTTGAGGATTATCTTGCTAACCAACCACCATCAACAGCGATTGTGTAACCGTTAATATAATCTGAAGCTTTACTTGCTAAAAATACAGCTGTCCCCGCTAAATCTTCTGGATCACCCCAACGATTAGCTGGAATTCTGCCTAAAATTTCGGCATTCCGAGCCGCATCAGCGCGAAGTTGGGCAGTGTTGTCAGTTGCCATGTAGCCTGGTGCAATTGCATTAACATTAATTCCATGCTTTGCCCACTCGTTTGCCATTAACATAGTAATCCCTTTAACTCCTGACTTAGATGCGGTGTAAGATGGCACCCGAATGCCGCCTTGAAATGATAACATTGACGCGATGTTGATGATTTTCCCACCATTTCCTTGTTTTAAAAACTGATTTGCAACAGCTTGCGAGAAGAAGAACACCGTTTTGACATTAATATTCATTACATCATCCCAATCCTGCTCCGAGAAGTTAACTGAATCTTCGCGTCGGATAATTCCGGCATTGTTTACCAAGATATCAACTTGACCAAAAGTTTCAACAGCTTTATTGATAATTCCTTCAATTGGTTTTGTTGACATTAAATCAGCTTGTAAATAAATTGCTTTTTGCCCGAGCGCCTCAACCGCTGCGATAATTCCTTGATCCTCTGCAGTATGACCAACAGCGACGATATTCGCGCCAGCTCCCGCAAGCCCTAAGGCGATGCCTTTACCAAGACCTACTGCTCCTCCTGTTACAATTGCTACTTTTCCTGCTAATTTGAAATTTTCTAAAACCATTTTTCATCTCTCCTAATTTTTACCTATTTATTTTTTTCGACTAACCATTCTAAAACATTTTTTTTCATGATGCCGTTGTAACATTTGTTCTTGTCGATTTCGTCAAGTGTTAGTAAGTATTTTGGATATGAATTATCCATCTTCTCAAGCGGCCTCAATTCCCTTGCTAGCGTCTTTTCATCAAGCGTTGTTAATGCTACTTGATAAAACTCCAACAAATTATTTTCATCGACCGTCACGAAATCAACTTCCTATGTATCGATTTTACCAATATAGACTTGTTGCTTTCTTCTTAAAAGTTCCAAGAAGACAACATTTTCTAAAATGTGCCCTGAATCCGGCTGGGCATCAGGCAGAATTACTTGCCTTAAGCCCACATCAACAGGATAATATTTTTCTTCTCTTGCGAGTAATTTTTTACGCCTGCATTATCGCAGTTCCTTCATTACAACATGATCCATATCATCAAATGTCATGTTTTCGCCACACATTCCCCAGATAAAAGTATAATTACTCGTGCCAACGCCTGAATGAATCGACCAGCTTGGCGAGATGACGGCTTGCTCATTTGCAACAACTAGATGTCTTGTTTCGCTTGGTTCGCCCATGAAATGCATCACGCGGGCGTTATCATCAAGGTTAAAGTATAAGTAGACTTCCATGCGTCGCTCGTGTGTATGGCATGGCATCGTATTCCAAGTACTTCCCGCCTCAAGCACCGTCATTCCCATTACTAGCTGACAAGATTTGACAAAGCCCGGCACAATGTACTGGTTAATAGTCCGTTTATTGGCGGTTGCAGCATCACCTAAGTGAATTTTATTTGCATCAGCTAGGGTAATTAGTTTGTGTGAATATGTTTGGTGCGCGGGCGCTGAGTTGAAGTAGAATTTTGCGGGATTTTTTGCATCAACCGATTTGAAGAGGATTTCTTTAACACCACGGCTAATGTATAAACCGTCTTGATTGTTTAGCGTAAATTCTTCGCCATCAATGATGATGATGCCCGTTGCCCCGATATTAATAACGCCACCTTCACGACGTTCAAAGAAGGTGCTAGCGCCTAAATCACCGCCTCCGGTTAGGGTTAGTGCTTGGTTAACTGGGGTAATGCCACCAGCGATAATGCGATCGTTGTGCGAATAGGTTAGGTTAACCGCATCGGCACAAAAAATGTTCTCAATTAAGAAATGCTCTCTTAATTCTTTGGTTGTGTATCGTTTTACATCACTTGGATGATTTGAATAGCGTGCTTTTAAGTTCATTTTGTTCCCTCCTGTTTTTAACTTGAGCTTAACCGCTTCAAAGCAATAATATTGTACCATTTACGCGCCAATTTTTCAATGTTAAAACAAATTTAGACTCAATTTTCACACATCAGCGGGCGTTTTCCTGCGAAATATCGCTAGATTAGTAGTCAAGCTTTATAGCCTTGTAACTTTGATATTTGACTAGCAGCCGATTTAATTAACGCAATATCACGAGCTGGGTCGTAGGCTTCTTGATAGAGGCCGAGTGTGGCAATTGCTGATGTTACATAGCCACGATGGTCGAATATGGGGGCGCTAATTGAAAAAGTGTATTCTTCATTCTCACGGTTTGAAATCGCATAACCTTGCCCCCGAATTTCTGTAATCGCCTGCATTAAGTCATTCAAGGAGACAATGCTTTGATCCGTTCGTGGGTAAAGGTCAAGCTTTTCTAGCAGGCGTTCTTGTTTATGCGAAAATGCTAAAATCGATTTTCCAAGACTAGTAGTATGCAAAAGTAAGCGATCACCAATATTCGGAGTAGCGATAATTTTTTTTTCTGGTTCCTGTTTGAGCGTCACCACAATTTCGCCGCTAGTTTCCTTAGCAATGATGATGGTTAAATCGGTCAACTTCGCTAAATCTTTAATAATTGGCTCCGACGCATTTAAAAGTAGTGAAGTTTTCGAATAGTTGCTCCCAATCGAATAAGCCTTAACCCCGATTTTATACGTTTTTACGCCATTTTCCTTTGTGTATAGCATATTCATGTGCACCAGCGTCTCTAAAATATCAAAAGTGCTCGTCTTTGGCATAGTTAACGCTTTAGCAATGTCGCTTAACGTTAACTCATGCTCAGTTGACGCAATTAATTCTAAAATTTCTACAGTCCGACTAACCGTTCGATTTACCTTCATTACTTATCCCCCTACCAGCTTTTAATTACTTCCCCACCAGCTTGGCTAAAAATGCTCGGCTAGGCGCAATGTCATCGCCTTCAACGCCTTCTAAAATCAGATCAGGTGTTGTTTGCAACGTCCGTAACTTGCTAATTAGATAAGGATAATCCAAATCGCCAAGCCCAGGCGCTACTTGTTTTAGCTCGCCCGCTTCGATGATAAAATCTTTCGCATGCACAATCGCGATTTTATCATTAAACAACGTCACCATCTCGTCAATTAAAGCTCGTTGTTGGTGCGTATTTCCCTTATGTAACAAGTTAAATAAATCAAAGATTACCCGCACATTCGGTGAAGCTAGCGCGTCAACTAATCGCTTCAGTCTGGTTGGTGTTGAGATTACATGATGATACGCTGGCTCAATTGTTAAAGATGTCCCAGTTGCTACCGCCACCGGTAAAATTTCTCGAAAGATTCGCAACACTTCCAAAAAGGCCGCCTCCGACGCATTATCCTCATGCCAAGTCCACTCGTCATCGTTATAAGAACCCGTCTCGGTTCCAACTAAAGTTGTTCCGAAAAATTTAGCCTTCTTTAAATGGTTTTTAAAATTTTCAACCGTTGTTGCCACAAGTTCTTGATTACTATGAACCGGGTTAAAATAAGCACCAAGCATCGCCACTTTGATACCATTTGCCTTTAAATGTTGCTTAACTTCATCAGTTAGTTTGGCATTTAAAATCGGCGCGACTGCACTTTCAAATTCAATTGCTTTTGGTAAAACTAATTGCAACGATTCAAGCTTAGCGTCGACTACCGCTTGCGCAAATTTCTTTGGCGTTTGTTTGCCTAAATCATGTCCTCTAATTCCAATTCTCATCTACAAAGTCACCCCGAATTTCCAAATTGCTAGCTCACGATAATCATGTTTTTCATTATGCGTCCACTTACCATTACAAACTTCAATAATATAGTCAATAAAGTCGTTAGTAACTGCCTCTGGCGGACTCGTTAACAACATTCCCGCATCATAATCAATCCAATGAGGCTTCTTTTTAGCCAGCGGCGTGTTCGTTGCAATTTTAACAGTTGGCACAAAGCCGCCATAAGGCGTTCCGCGACCTGTTGTAAATAACACCATGTGACAACCAGCAGCTCCGAGTGCCGTAGTTGCAACTAAGTCATTTCCTGGACCTTGCAACAAGTTGAGACCGTTTTTCTTGAGTCGATCTGTATAAAACAACACATCCACAACGTTTGACGTACCAGCTTTTTGTGTGCAGCCGAGCGATTTATCCTCAAGCGTGGTAATCCCACCATCTTTATTGCCCGGTGAGGGATTTTCATAACAAACTTGGTTATTATCTTCATAATATTGTTTGAAATCGTTAATCAGTCGCACCGTTTTTTCAAATATCTCCCGTGATTCACACCGATTCATTAAGATTGTCTCCGCGCCAAACATTTCTGGCACTTCAGTTAACACCGTTGTGGCGCCGTGACTAACCAAATAATCCGATAAAAATCCCAGCAGTGGGTTGGCTGTAATTCCCGAAAAACCATCACTGCCGCCACACTCCAGTCCAATTCTTAAATTTTTCAGTGGCGCTGGTGTGCGTTGATCATTTTTCATAATCTCGTATAATTCGCTAACAACTTCAACCCCTGCTAAAATTTCATCGGCTGGCTCTTGGGCAACTAGAAAACGAATCCGCGTTTTATCATACTCACCAAGCGTTTGTCTAAACTCGGCAATTTGATTATTTTCACAACCTAAACCGACAACTAACACGGCGCCAGCATTCGGATGTTTGACGATATTTTGCAAAATTTTCTTTGTTGTTTCATGATCGTCACCCATTTGTGAACAACCATAATCATGTTCAAACACAAACACGCCATCAACGTTTTTCGCCAGATTTTTAACCGATGCTAAGAAGTCATCCTTAATTCGCGCAGCGGTTTTATTAACGCAACCAACTGTTGGCACAATCCATAACTCGTTACGAATCCCCACCTCGCCATTTGCCCGCTGATAAACTTGAACTTGACGTTCAGCTTTGGCAACAAGCGCCGACGCCAAATCGGGCGTATACGAGTAAGTAAGTTGATCACCCAAATTCGTTTTCAAATTATGCGTATGAACATGAGCACCAGCTTTAATTGCAGCGGTTGCATGACCAATTGGAAAACCGTATTTAATAATCTGCGCATCTTGCGAAAGCGCTACTACGGCAATTTTATGCCCTTGCTTAATGTTTTCCGTTAAGCGAATCTCTTTGTCAGCAACAGCGAGCAGCAATCCTGCTTCTAAGTCCTTTAACGCAATAACAACATTATCATTATCGTGTAACCTAATAAAATTTCTCACAAATTATCACGCTCCTTAAATTTTTTGTTTATTTTTTGTCGCAAATGTGTTACAATAGCTATGAGGAGTTGATGATCATGGCAACTGAGCTAGAAATCAGAAAAGAGCAACGGCGAATGCTTTTTGAATTGCTGGAAATTAAAAGATCAATTAAAGGAGATAATCAAGTTTTAAACGTGATTATTACTAGACACCAAACGGCAATGATGGAAGAAGATGTCGCTTTAGTTGGAAAATCATTCAAATCCGTCTATCCTGATTAATTATCACAATACCTAGGAGGAGTTGATGATCATGGCAACAGAGTTAGAAATTAGAAAAGAGCAACGAGGCATGCTTTTTGAATTGCTAGAAGCCCAAAAAGCAAGCCAAGCGGAGAATAAAGTGCTAAACATCATGATTGTCAGATATCGAACAAAAATGATGGAAGAAGATGTCGCTTTAGTCGAGAAAAATTTCAAATCCGTCTATCCTGATTAACGATTACAGCCGGCGANGCTAAGTAGCGATACTTAGCTTTTTTATTTACGTCATTTACGTCGCCCCTNCTGCTTCTTGTTTTTGGTAATAACGCTCAAGTCGCTTAGCAATCGTTGCGCAAACAATTTGCTGAAAAAAGATCCCCGTGACAATCGGAATCGCCGCTCGCGGCGGAAAATAGGCAACGGCAATGACCACGCCTGTACTCATATTCCGCATTCCGCCTGAAAAAACAACCGCCTTAACATCAGCTTCTGCGAGCTTTAGCAACTTCGCAAGCTTCCAAGAAATCACATAACCAATTACCGCTAAAAACGTAATACTCAACATAATCGTCAGCAATTCCCAACTAATCGGCGGAAAATACCTACGAATATTACCGCCATTAATAAAGATTACTGCTAAAAACGCAATTTTAGCAAACGGTGCCAAAGTGGCACTCCATTGCTTACCAAACTCACCCTTCGTCAGCTGATTTAAACTCATCCCAACAAGCGATGGTAACACAATCATCAGCAACAAACTCATCATCAAGCCAACGGTATCAAAATCAATACTTGCACCTGTTAAAACTAAAATCGAAAATGGCAAGACCACTGGCGTCAAAATCGTATCAAGTAAAACCGCACTCAAAGTTAAAGAAACATTGCCCTTCGTAATCACTGTCCATAAAACACTATTTATCGCAATCGGTAACAAACCAAACAACAACAAGCCAGTCCTAGTATAAACATCACCTGGGAAAAACAGCCAACCAAAGCCCAAAGCCACCAGCGGCATAATTACTCTCAAAATTAACATCACAACTAAAATTCCCTTAGGGCGCTTAATCGTCGCCAAAAACGCATTAAAATCAATCTTCAAACTACCAATAAACGTCGCAACCGCAAATAACCAAGGTACAAGCCCAACATAGCCGCCAACCGCATCGCCTAACATCAAGCCAAAAAACAAAAACGTCGGCGTTAAAAACGGGAAATACTTATCTAAAACGTTAATCAATGCCTTCACTTTACCAGCACCAACCTATCTCCAAATTTTTGTTACGCTAATTTTGCAAAAATTCTGTTAACGCTTGTGCCATTCCTTGATTTGAAATCGCAGTTACATATTTTAAAACCTGCTCTGTTAATCCCGAAATCTCATTTAAATCACATTCCCAATGCGACGCTAGCCCTAAAAACTCTCGAACTAAGTCCCGCTCAGCAATTAGACCGTCAGACAATCTTTGCCACAAACTAGCATAAAACTCTAAAAATTGGGCTTCATCTTGTAAATTAATCGGCTCCTCATTACGCAACCCACGGAAGAAGACTAACATGCTCGCTAGTGAAAACGCCATACAAGGACCAAACTCACCGTTTATTTTTACATAATCAAGCGCTGTTGGCAACAAGCGACTTTTAAACTTAGCCGTTGCGTTTAGCGAGATTGCCATTAATTCATGATGCACTTGCGGATTACTAAAACGATTATAAATTTCTTGCGCAAAGTTGGTTAAACCTTCTGCTGACAAATAACTTGTTGTTGCCGGAATAATTTCTAAATCCGTTGCGCGCTTAATAAAGGCGAAAATTTGTTCATCTTTCATCGCCTCACCGACGGTATTGATACCTTTTAAATACGCAACTGGTACCATTAACGTATGCAAACCATTTAAAATCCGCACTTTTTGAATTTTATATGGCTTAATATTATCGGTAAACACCATGTTTAGGCCGATTTTAGCGCCATCTAAAATTTTGCTAATGCCACCCCGATCTTCAATTACCCAAAGGTGGAAGATTTCGCCCATCACCAAATTATTGTCGATATAGCCAAGTGTTTGCGTTAACTCAGCCGTGCGAGCTGCAGGATATCCAGGGACAATCCGGTCAACTAACGTGTTGGTAAAAGTATTTGCCTCCGCTAACCATTTCATAAAGCCAGCTTCAAGTTCGTGAATTTCGGCAAGACGCTGAACACATTTGGATAATTCGTCGCCATTATCATCGATTAGCTCACAAGGAACGATAAATAAACCTTTATCCATAGCGCCATTAAATTTTTGGTAACGATGATATAAAAAGGCTAACAATTTACCAGGGAACGTCCGTGGCGGGGTGTTGGTAATTCGATCTGTTTCATCTAGAACAATTCCCGATTCCGTTGTATTGGAGAAAACAAATTCGAGCGTATCAACCTCCGCTAGTCGTAAATAAGCTTCATAATCTTCATAGGGGTTGACAAATTGACGCAAAATCTCAATTACTTGCTGCTTTGCCACAAATTTACCGGCTTTCATGCCTTCTTGCACAAGCGTATACAAGCCATCTTGCGCCTCTAATTCTTTAATACGCCCAAAATCAAGGGGCTGAACTACCGCAACATCACCATGATAAACACCCGCATCATTTAATTCTTGCAACATCCAATCCACGAATGCGCGTAAAAAATTCCCTTCACCAAACTGAACAATCTTAATCGGGCGTTCTTGGCGATTTTTAATAACTTTGTTACTTAAGGTTTCCATACTCCTCACTCCGCTCCTACTTATTTTAAATTCTCAAAGCCAAAATACTCTTTAGCATTGTTGTAACAAATATCTTGCACAACGCTACCTAAAAATTCAATATCCGCCGGATACTCACCTGATTCCACATAATCACCAAGCAACTGACACAAAATTCGCCGGAAATACTCATGGCGCGGAAACGATAAGAAACTTCGTGAATCCGTCAACATCCCAACAAACTTTGATAACACGCCATTCGCTGCCAAATCGCGCATTTGATTTTTCATCCCATCTTTTTGATCCATAAACCACCAACCTGAGCCAAATTGTAGTTTTCCAGGTGTCACACCATCTTGAAAACACTGCATTAACGTTACAACTTTGTGATTATCGGCTGGATTCAAATCGTAAATAATCGTCTTTGGTAATTGATTGCTAGCATCTAAATCATTTAAAAATTGGCCAAGCTTGTTAATATCAAATGAATTATTAATCGAATCATACCCCGTATCCGGACCAAGATGCTCCAACATGCGGGTATTATTATTACGAAGCGCCCCGATATGCAACTGCATCACCCAATTACGCTTGTGATATTCCTTACCTAAAAACAACATCAGATGAGCTTTATATTTTTCCACTTCGCTTGGCGTTAACACTTCACCAGCACGACCCTTTGAAAAAATCGCCTCCGCTTCGTTTTGGGTTACAGCTGGCTGATAAGAAAAAACATCAATCCCGTTATCAGACACCGTGCAACCGGCAGCGACAAAGAAATCCATCCGCTCAGCTAGCGCTTTAAGTAAATCGGCGAGCTGCTCAATTCGATAACCAACAACTTTTGATAAGCTGTCAAGCCAGTCGTTAAACCAACTTAAATCAATATTAACCGCTTTATCCGGGCGAAATGATGGCAAAACTTGTAAGTTGGTACTCGAATCAGCGGCGATTAGCTGATGATATTTTAAATCGTCAATTGGATCATCGGTTGTACACATTGCTTGTACTTGTTGCTTTTTTAGCAATCCGCGAACGCGAAAGTTTTCTTGTTGTAAGATTTCATTACATTTAGCAAAAATCTCGTCAGCAGTTGCTTCTGAAAGCGGTGTATCGATTTCAAAATATCTTTGTAATTCTAAGTGCGTCCAGTGGTATAGCGGGTTACCAACTAAATAAGGCATCGTTTTCGCCCAAGCTTTAAATTTCGCTTTAGCGCTAATGGCAACATTCCCCGTGACCACTTCTTCGGCAACGCCCATTGTTCGCATGGCGCGCCATTTATAATGATCGCCTGCTAACCAAACTTCCGCTAAATCGCTAAATTGCTTGTTTTCGTAAATTTCCTTAGCGCTTAAATGGTTGTGAAAATCAATGATTGGCATTTTCGCCGCGTAATCATGATACAGCGTTTTGGCAGTTTCACTATGTAGTAAAAAATCTTGATCTAAAAATTTCTTCATTTTTCATTTCCTCTTTTCTTCTTCGGTTTGTCAATAACTTTTGAGTCAACAATAATATCATGAATGCCCGGCTTCCCAATAAAAACCGGCAAGGTGACTAAGTTAGATGATAATATTTTTAACAAGAAGTCGCGAACGAACATTTGAAAATAATCAAGATTTTCGCCATTTTCGTTTTTGACAACTTTAATAAACACTAACATTTTGCCGATGGTGGTGCTTTCTAGCCAAAATAACGACTGCAAGCCGATTGGGACTAAAATAATAATACAAACCATACTAACCGTTAGTAAGAAGAATGGCTCATCAAACAAATCAGCAACCTTAGCTGCTAAAAACACACCAAGGGCAACAGCAGCAATCAGGACAAATAAGTCGATAATATTCGCAACAATCCTTCTAATTAACATCAGCCATGACCACCTCGCCAACATCGTTTAGGGTTACCTTATCGCCAACAACTCCCGCTAGCTTCACGTTATCTAGCGTAATGGTTTTTACATGATTAAACACAAGCCCCGCCTGACGATAAGTCGGAATGTCATCCATCATTGCTGGAAGCCCCGCGGTGGCATTAGTCGCCAAAGCAAAATCACAATTTTTTAACACTAATTCTTCAATCGGCTGCTCCGGTAATCCGTAAAAGAAGCCGGCTGCGATGTGGCTGTCCACACTTTTAATCGCTTCAAAAGTTAATTTGCCAATATAAGGGGTCCGCTCATCAACTGGTAGTTTTTCTTTAGTTTTAACATATTCGCTCTGACCATCGGGATCGCAGTGGTAAAAGCTGTTAAGCACTAATGGGGTTAAGACTTTTTCCATCTGAATATTTTTAAAGTGAATATCATCAACAATCGCATCTTTACCGCGCCCACGGCGAGTTTTAATTCGAAGCCCGCGATCTGTTTCGTTAAAGAGGCACTGATTAACGGTAATATTTTTAACACCACCAGCCATTTCGCTACCAATGACAACGGCGCCATGCCCATAGTTCATACTACAATTTCTAATTGTAATATATTTGGTTGCTCGTCTTAATTTTTTCCCTAGATAAATTTTTCCAGATTTAATCGCAATGCAGTCATCACCGACGGAAAAATACACGCCAACAATTAAGACACGATTACAGGATTCGGGATTTAAGCCGTCGGTATTTGGTGAGTCTTTCGGGTTAAAAATCTTCAAATCGGCAAAAACCAGTGCATCAGAAAACAGTGGATGAATCGTCCATGATGGCGAATTTTGCGCAGTAATTCCTTGAACAGTTACAAATTTTGAGTGGATAATTTGCAACAAACGCGGTCTAAAAGCGCCTTTTTTAACTTTAGGATAATCCCAAAAGTTTTGCCCGTTTCCTTCTAAAACGCCTTCGCCAATAATGTTAACATTTTCAATGTTGATTCCTTGAATTAACGCTGTATAAGTGTCTAGCGGGTTGCCTTCCCATGATCCTAAATAGTATTCTTCGTCAAAAGGGTCGACTAAATAGCCAGGTAAAATTGCGCCGGTGTAAAAGGCTCCCGCAAATGCTAAGGTTGCGCCTTTAGCAATTTCTAAGGTCATATCTGATTTTAAGAAGATTGTCCGAACAAGGTAAGTGCCAGCGGGAATCAGCACGCGTCCGTGTTTTGGACATGACATAATTGCCGCTTGAATTGCGCCGGTATCATCAGTTTTGCCGTCACCAGTAGCATTAAATCGTTTGACATTTAAGCAAATGCTTTCAACTGAAGTTTGGATAAGTTTTGTCGCTATTTGATCATTTTCAGCCACGATTTTAATGTAATATTCGGTGTTTGGTGTTAAGTTGTATAGTGAGAAAACGTTTTGGCGATTTTTTTCGAGAATCACCTCGCCGTTTAAGTAAACATCATAAGCGATCGAACTCGTAATGACATCTTGGTTGACAAGCTCAATCGTTAAGCTAGTTGCAGTTTTAACAATCACATTGAATTTCATAATTTAGCGCTCCATCTCAAGTTTGGGATTTGTTCATTAATTTATCACCTTGATTTGACAATTTTTAAATATTCGGCGTACGCTGACATTAATGGGCCAACAGCCTTAGCCTCATCAGCCACAACGGCTTCAGAAAGATAATATTCATACGAGCCATCACGACGAATGCCTGCAAATTCACCAAGACCCGCAACACACACCACGCCACCGATTTGCAGTTTTCCAGCAGTTTCTACTCCATGAGTTTTTAAAATTCCTTCGAGTGCAGCGCTAGCAGTCTGGACTCGCGATTCGTCGAGAATGTTTAAGCGAATTCCTTTTAAAATTGCATAAATAATCATGGCGGTTCCCGAGGTTTCTACATAGTTACCCGCTCGCTCTCCTTGATCAATTACGTGCCACCACATTTTAGTTTTGGCATCTTGAAATGGTAAGACATCTCTAATCGCAACTTTGGCTAAATCTTTAAGCCCTTTGTAATATTCAAAAATCGTCTCATCCATCTTGTCGATTGTATCAACAAGCGCCATTAGCCACCAGCCTTGAGCACGTAGCCAAAAATTTGGTGATAAGCCAGTCGTTTTATCTGCCCAAAACATCGATTTGCTATCATCATAAGCATGGAAATATAGTCCCGTTTTGGCATCGCGTAAGATTTTTTGAACATTGATGAATTGTCGATAAATGTCTTCGTATTCTTGGTGAGCGTTACATTTGTTTTCGTATTCTGTGTAAAACGGTAACGCCATGTAAAGTCCATCTAGCCACACTTGGTGCGGATAGCGGTTTTTATGCCAGAAGTTACCAGCGGGAATTCTTGGGTGGTTTCTAACTTGGTCCATTTGTTTTTCGATCGCTTTCATAAATCGTTCGTCTTTAGTTTTTTCGTAAGCAAAAAACAAGGCTTTTCCTGGGTTAAGGTGGTCGATATTATATTCAGTCGGCGTGTAGCCTTTTAAGTTGCCATCAGCATCAACAAATTCATCAAGGTAGCTTTGTAAAAATTTCCAATAAAATTCATCGCCAGTCGCTTCATATAAATCAATGGCGCCTTTTAAGATTACACCATCTTCATAGCACCAATGCCCTTGATACGGCGTGAAATCATTGAGAAATTCTTTGAAATATGATTCGTATTTAGTCAGCATAANACCACTCCTATTGCTTAATTATTAGAAAATATCATTCTTTTGAACCAGTCGAAGCAATCCCATCAATGAAGTAGCGTTGCATAGCAAAGAAAATCGTAATTGCTGGAACTAAAGCCATCACCGATTGCGCAAATAAATTTCGCCACACAATCGCTGTGTCAGCTGGTTGCAGCCCTAAGCGCAGTGCTTGCTGTAAAGACCAATTACTAGAAGATATTAGGTAAATTTGTGGGCCCAAAAAATCATTCATTCCCCACATAAATGTAAGGAGACCAACTGTAATAATTGCCGGCTTCATGACTGGTACTAAAATTAGTACTAATGTTTGGAAGGAGTTACAACCATCAATTTTAGCTGCTTCATCTAGCTCTTTTGGAATTCCGCGCATAAATTGAATCAACATAAATGTAAAGAATGAGCCCGTCGCAAACGAATTTTCTAGCCATAATGGGAAAAATGTGTCAAGCAAGTTAAAGCGTTGATAAAGTTGAAACATCGGAATTCGAAAAATTACTTCTGGCATTAGTAATGTAACAATAACTAATGTGAAAAAGATTTTTTTCCCTTTAAATGTAAATCTGGTAATTGCATAAGCCGTTAGCACGGTTGATACTACTTGACCAATCACTCGCGGGATTAAAAATTGCAGTGTGTTCCAAAAATAAAAGAGTAAGCTATGTCCACCAACCATCCAGCCTGCGCGAATACTGTCAAAAACATTGTAAGGGTTTTGCGGAATTAAGCCTGAGGATGTAAAAATTTCATGGTTAGGTCTAAACATTCCTGCTACTAACCACAACAATGGGTATAGCATAATAACCGATACAAGTCCTAAAATCAAATAGCGTGAAATATTTAATAATTTTGCTTTTGTAGAAAAAGTCATACAAGTCGCACCTTTCTTAGTATAATAATTAAAAACATCAAGAGGGTTTTCACATATAAGACTTAGTCGTTATAAAATACCCATTTGTTTGAAAATTTAAAGATAATTAGCGTCGCAATCATCACAAGGATAAACATAATCCACGATGCTGCCGCAGCAATACCAAAATTCGCCTGCTCGAAAGCGCGTTGGTAAATAAAAATGTTTAATAACAAGGTAGATGTCCCCGGTCCACCTGGTGTTGTCGGAATTAAGAATGGTCCATTAAATTCTTGGAAAGCTGCCACCATTAACTGGATGATATTAAACAAAATCGTTGGTGTAATAATTGGGATAGTAATGGTAAAAAATTGTCGCCATTTTTTGGCACCATCAATCGAGGCTGCTTCATACAAGCTGATATTTACATTTTGAAGTGCTGATAAGAAAATTAACATTACTGACCCGAATTGCCAAGCTCTTAGCAGTGAAATTACTAGCAAAGCTGTTGAGCCTTGAACTATCCAACCCACCGGCTCAATTCCAAAAATCCCGATAAAGGCGTTAATTAAGCCTTGATTTCCCCAGACCGCACGCCATAAAATCGCAATCGAAACGGAACCACCTAAGATAGATGGGATGTAAAAAGCTGTTCGAAAAAAACCAATTCCTTTTATTTTGAAGTTTAAGATGAAAGCAATAAACAACGCAACAACTAAAACTAAGGGCACTGTTAAAAATACATATCGGAAAGTCACACTTAATGAATCGCGAAACAACATCCCATTCATACTTTCGTCAAAAAGGATTTCATTAAAATTTCCAAAGCCAACAAATTGTGATGGTCGCCCAATTCTTTCTTGAAACAAACTAATCCGAAAAGCGTCTATAAACGGAACTAATCTAAAAACTAAAATTCCAATGATAAAGGGGATTAAGTATAAATAGGCATCACTCCATCTAAATTTGGTTTTCTTTTTTTTCACCTGATCACTCATCTTTCTCTCTCCTTTTAAAGTGATAGCGTTTTTTGGTAATAAGTAGGGAACCGATACTCAGCATCGATTCCCCCTGTTTCTTACCATTTAATCAACGTGTTGATTGATTTCCGCTTGTAGATTGTTATATACAAATTGAGCAGCCTCACTCACTGTATTTTCACCAGATTGGATCGCTTGTAGTCTTGATTCAATTACTTCACGAACATTTGGGAATTCAAGCATCGGATGAAAAGTCACTGTTTGAGCCCCCGCGTGTAAACCAACAGCGTCAATAACTAAATTATCAAGATTTAAAGCATCAAAATGAGCACGTGCTACGGTGTTCATCGGTACACCACGGTCAGTTTCAAGGATTTCTACTGCTCTTTGATCTGTTAACATAAACTCCAAAAATGCTGCTGCAACTTCTGGGTAATTTGTGTTTGAAGCAATTCCCCAAACCATTGAAGGTCTTGCTAACCAACCAGTGTTTTGGGCATTATCCATTGTGAAATGTGGACGGATACTAACCACACTTGGATCTTCTAAATTACCAATCCAAGCATTGATTGAAGAATCCCACTCAGATACACCACCATACGCACCAGCAATCCATAATGGATTTTGAGCATCAATCGCATCTGAATCAAACTGTAAATCAGGAATAACGCCATTGTCTAAGAAGTCCTGAACTAACTGGAATCCTTGTGTTAACTCTTCCAAGGTATACTCAAGTTCGGAATTTTCGTTGATGAACGGGCGTCCTGTTAATTGCTCTAGGTAAGAATAAACCATATAAGCTAACGATTGTGAGCCAAGTGGTGATAAAGCAAACACATTATCACCATGATACTCCTGAATAGCATTACCTGCATTCATTAAATCTTCCCATGTGTTAATATCATTAATATCCAAACCAGCTGCTTCATAAATATCAGTTCTTAAAAATGGTACACGCGCCGTCATTCCAACTGGAACTCCTTGAAGCACACCATTTGTTCTTGTCAAGTCAAGCTCACTTGCTGACCAGTTAGATAAATCCAAATGCGAAGTAATCCGCGGATTTTCTAAATCCATAAACTCCGTGCCAAATGGCGAGAACAACGTCAACCAGTTAAAGTTAAGTTGAATAACGTCAGCTGTGTTATTAGCCAGTAAATTTTGAGTAATTCCGTCTTGCCATCCGGCAAAAACACCATATTCTGGCGCAATTGTTACACCAGGATTTTCTGCAACAAATAAGTCAATTACAGCATTTGTTGCATCATGGCGTCCTTCATTACCCCACCAGCTAACACGAATTGTTCCTTCTAATTGCCCTGCATCGACCTCATCGGTGTCTTCACCGTTATCATCTGTTGGCGCTGGTGCCGGTGCTGGTTCAGCAGTTTCGCCGCCATTGTCACCACCACAAGCTGCTAAAATCAGCATCGCCGATGCGAACATCGCAACCAACAATAATAGTTTGTTCCTTTTCATTTTAACTCCTCCTTGGAATTGAATAAATATAGTCCTTAGCTCCTTTGTTTCACCAACACATTCGCAATTACGAACGCCGTTCACAAAATTGCCTAACAATATGATACCACATTTAAATAAATTTCGCAAGTAGTTTTGTAAAATATTTTTCATTTTATAACGTTTTGCCTTGTTTTCAAAAGTGATACGCCGTACAATGAAACGAAAACGGATTCCTTTCTTTGTGAAATTTACGAACAACTTGACTAGCGCCAACTTTATCATGCACATAATCAGAATTTTTTACACAAAAAAACCAAAAGCCCACGCAAAACGCATGAAGCTAATTCCCAAAATAACGAATTAAACACAAAAGCATGGTTGTCCTAATGGTTTAAATTATCCTCAAAACGGGTATAAAATTACAACGCTAAACAAGTTGCCAATTCACCAACGTTTCTTTGCGACTTGCCAAAAAGGCGTTTGCTCTTGAAAATGGTTTACTACCAAAAAAGCCACGATAAGCCGAAAGTGGCGAAGGGTGAGGCGATTTAATTATTAGATGCTTGCGCTGGTCGATTAGTGGTAGCTTCTTTTGCGCATGCGAGCCCCATAAAATAAAGACCATCGCCTCTTTTTGCTCATTAGTGTACTTTAAAATCTCATCTGTTAACAATTCCCAACCAATATTCGCATGCGACAACGGTTGGCCTCCTAAAACAGTTAAAGTTGTATTTAAAAGTAACACTCCCTGCTTAGCCCAAGGGGTTAAATCCGTGCTGGTCGGGAAAGCGGTATTTAAATCATCGCTAAGCTCTTTAAAAATGTTAACTAGCGAGGGTGGCGCTTTAGTTCCATTTGGAACCGAAAAAGCAAGACCATGCGCCTGATTTTGCCCATGATAAGGATCTTGCCCTAAAATCACAACTTTTTGTGTTTCAAATGGCGTAATTTCAAGCGCTTTTAAAATATCTTTGTGACTTGGATAGACGGTGTGTTTGTTATAATCGTCTAAAATCCTTGCCTTTAACTGTTGCATATAGGGCTTTTGTTTTTCAGTAGTTAATAAATCATTCCAACCAGGGGAGGTAATCATCAGGGCACAACCTTTCAAAATCTGATAAAATAGTTAGTCGCTTAATTTACCTAAATTTCAAAGCAATCCTAAGCCCGTTACTTCTTGATATTTCCGCAAATTTTAGGCGTGTTCACAAGTAGTAACAATCGTTAGCTGCTCAAGCTCAAGACAATTAAATTAAACAACTCTGAGTTCCAATCTTGCTATATCTTACCACAACTAACTGCAAAATTCAACCCTTTTCGCCAATTTCTGGCAAACTCTTAATTCCAAATGTTGCTACCTGAAAACTACGAAAAAAACCTACAACACTGCTTGGAGCAAGTGGTTTTTCTGGTGAAGCAAACGGAAAAAGGCTGTCAAAATTCATTCGACAACCTTTTCTAAAGTGATTTTTAAGTAGAGGGTTAAGCGGTCACTAAGCCTTGTGTTACGTCGTAAAAGTAAGCCATTTTAGGGCGTTTTTGATGGTTTTTTGATACATTTCATGATGCCAAACTGGTAGTTTGTGGCCTGGGGTTAAAACACAAATCCGCCCTTTGCCTTGCGTGCAAGTGTAGCCACTTGGATAAACAGTTGGTGGACAGTTGTCATAAGGTGCTGATTCATATTTTTCTTTCACGCCTTGAGCTGGGGATGAGGCGGCGAAAATGATATCGATATCATCGCGGAGGATGTCAATCCAGTAGTGCTCATCAACTGTTGTAAAGGCAGCAACCGCTTCACAAATCGGGTGGGGTTTGAGTGGTGCAATGGTAACGTTGTTATCTCTTGGGTGATATAAAAAGCGGCAACCAATTAGTTGGGCATATACTTTAGCCTCTTTTCCAGAAACAACACCGGCATGCAGAATAAATAAGCCACCGCCAGCTTCCACATAATCGACAAGGGCCTGTTGATTCTTGGCGGTTTTCCATGTTTTGTAGTTATCTGGTGCAATTTCATCGGCTTTGGTAATCATAACAACGTCATAATTTGCTAGGACTTCGGGTTTGATTTCACCCGCATCTGTAATAAAATCTACCTGCCATTCAGGTTGAAAAATCGGGGTCAGGCCTTCGATAATTCCGGCTTTTGGATGCCAATGGTCACCGCATAATACGAGTATTTTCATTCATATTTCTCCTCTCATTAACGTTTAGTCGAACCTCTTATAAGTAAAGCCAAGCCGATTTTGCTTAAAAACGCAGATTTGTGTAAGCTGAAAAAGTGAAAGATGTTTACGATAATGCCATCTGTTGTTTCAAATCTTGAAGCGTGTCAATTGTAAGTTCGGTACTTTTGGCGATTGTTGTTAATTCAATACCCATGGCTAGCATTTTTTTGGCAACGCTAAATATGCCTTCGGTTTTACCCTTTTCCATGCCCTGCTCGATGCCTTCGACTTTACCGCCTTCCCAGGCTTCTTCTTGCAGCACGCTCATTTCGTCTTCGTAGTTATATTCAAAGCTAAACATTTTGGCGACCTCCTCGTAATTTTCTTTTAGGAATTTGACTAAGATTCCTTCTTTGATGCACAAATCAATTGCGTAACTAATGGCCGCGTCCCGACTGAAGTCTTGGTTGATTTGTTGTCTAATTTGTTCAATTAAGTAGGCATAGCCCATCAGTTTTTTACTTTTCTTTAGTACCGGGTTGTTTTCATTGTAGTTGATATCAATAACCTCAACAACTAGTTCAATGCTGAGGTTGGCTTCTTTGAGCAAAAACGCATCAGATAGTCGTAGTGTTGTTGCTTTTAGCGGTTGTGTGCCGTTGTAGAGGACGTAGAATTTTGGAGTTGGGATTTTTTGCAAGGCACTTCCGTAAAGTTTTTTGACTTCAATCAGGTAGCGATACAAAGTGTCGGTGATATAGGGGAGGTACCGTAGCGGCATGTTTGCGCTGATCCGACTCTGATGCTCGATCATAAATAAAATTTGATTGGCGATAATGCTGGCTAAATCGTTATGAAACCATCCTAAACTGTTGTTGAGGGTGAGATTTTTCGCTGGGGCATTTTCAGGGTAGTTAGTGCCGGTAACTGCATTGCAAAGTTCTATAGCGCTTGCGCTGTCCGAAAATAGGGTCGCGAGGATTTTGCTACGGTATTTGTTATCGCTTTTCAGTCTTGGGATAATTTCGTTTGAGATTTGCTCTTTTGTTGTCATTTTTTTCAGTCCTTTTTCATGATATTTTTAGCTGGGCAAAAATACCCCTCTATTATAATATACGCAAAAAAGGTCGAAAAAGCTTTTTTTTAGAGCCCAAAATCGCAAGAAATTTTGCAGTTTGTCGGACTTTTTGGTTTTTTCACCATATTTTCAGGCAGATTTGGCGATTTGGCGAAAATAGCTTGACTTTAGTATACCACACTTTTTCTGATTTTAAAAGGGGGTTTGCTTAAATTAATCGACATTTTTCCTTGGAATTTTAAGTGGCATGATAGCAACTGTTCGTATAAAATCTCGCCAGAAATTTCTTAAAAATTTTCCAATAATTC
>JGI990J12352_1000025_pt1 | contig 29868 bp, 25 predicted proteins | sample Intmic4MA4BA4MSA_FD_12352 | JGI IMG/M metagenome (IMG submission 12352) | reverse complement strand
AACCGTCAATTCAAGATGCACTAAAGCATTTGTATTGGCGCTTTAATTTTTACTAAATTTTCATTGAATTATGTCAAAACTACCAGTTTCGGGCTAAAATCAACACTAAACTGGTACTTTTGACTAAAATCATGCCATAAATTACTGAAATCAAGTAAAAAAATATCGTAAAACGGGTGAAAACTTCGTTTTTTAGTTGTTATTATGATTTTTATTCAAAAATTTACCCGTGGGTAAAGGTTTTTGGTAGATTTTGTGCTATTTGATAACTTAAAGACTTTGAACCATAGAGCGATTAAGGTGTGGGTTTTATCAGTCATAAATAGTGCAACATAAAAACAGCATATCATAAGATTTCAAATCTTATGATATGCTTGTTTTATTATTTATCTTAATGTTTCTAAATTCTTAATTACATACTCTGCTCCCGAAATCACAGTTGTGATAGTCATTGCGATTATCACAACGATGTTTACAGTTGATAGCACTGGGTTAATTAGTAGCACAATTACCAAAATAAATTGCAAGACGGTTTTTAATTTACCTGACCATGCGGCGGCAATTACGACTCCTTTAGCAGCGGCAGTCATTCTTAGACCACTGACGATAAATTCACGAGTCAAAATGACGAATACCACCCAACTTGCTAGTAGTCCCTGGTCAACGAAAATTAAGAACGCAGCGGTGGTTAACATTTTATCAGCTAATGGATCCATGAATTTACCAAAATCACTAATTAATTCCAACTTACGGGCAAGATAACCATCAAGCCAGTCGGTCGCAGCAGCGAGAGAGAAAATCCCCCAGCCGACCAAATTAGCATAGGTCGTTTCAAAACCGAAAAAGTTGACCGCCACGTGAAGACGGTCAATATAAAAACATAAAATGAAGAATGGGATTAGAACAATCCGGAGGATTGTCAATTTATTGGCTATGTTCACGAAAGGGGTACTCCTTTACTATTCAGTGTCGGTATTTTCATAATCATAATCTGGGATATTATCACTAGTTGACAAAATGTTGAAGATGAATGTTTGAGGTCCATTTAAATTTTCGGTGATAATTGGGACTTCCATGTCGTTGATAAAGATCGCCTCAACATTATTGATTGCTCCAATTCTGAAAGTAAATGTTGAATTCGTTGCAGCAAAAGTATGCTCAAATGTGTCACTATGGGTGCCGTTATCAATATCAATCCAGTTTGGACCTGTATGTTCAATTCGTAATACAATTTCCTCAAGCGATGTTGTGATGATGAATGTTTGAATTGTCCCAGCATAACCTTCTCTGTAAACTGTTGTAAAATCCTCAGGTGTTGGTTCTGGCTCGGGCTCATGTGTATCTGGTTCAGAGTATTCATAATAATCTTCGCCATTAAGACCAGGAGGAGGGTCAATCATGATTGGTGGTGGTACGAATGTGTCGCCATCATCGCCACCATTACCATTACGAAGTGCAATTAATACTACTGCAATAATTACTCCAATAATTAATACTAAGAACAAAGCCACTAAGAATCGACCAAACTTTCCTTTTGTATTTGTTACTGCAACGCCTTTTGTTTGGATTACTGTTTTTGGTGGTGCTGATTTTGAAACTTTTTCTTTTTTGGGTATGACCGTTGCAATATCGGCCTGCATTCCAGTGAGGACTTTTTCTGATTCAGGATTAACTGTTAATTCAAGTTCTTTTTGTTGTGTCGCATAGGTGTAAAGTTGTTCAAGATCAACATCGAGAGCTTGGGTATATTTTTTCAAATATAATTTCAAGTAAAAAAAATCATCGTAACGCGAAAAACGACCAGCTTCAATTGCCTCGATATGAACAGTCGGGACTTGACTTAGTTTTGATAATTGAACAGGGGTTAAATTCTGTTCTTCTCGGAGCGTCCTTAAATAGATCCCGATTTGCACATTGCGACTTTCGTTTGAAAAATCCACGACTCGCACCTCCGTATAATATATTCTGCATATATTAAATCAAATATCTTTAGTAAAACGCATAAATGGTATTCTATAAGCCATGTTTTGTACTAAAACGAAGATGCCTCCACGTTTTAGCGGTAATTATCTGTCTCTAACGCTAAAAAGTCATCAGCTTTCGCTTCCTTTTTATTGTTGTCGGTCTGGTGCGATAGCTCCTCCCAACAACGCGTCAGCCCCAACCTGCGTTCAAATTCCGCGGTCGGAGTGCCCCTACCAAATTTGGGTTTCTCACTCGTGGGGTTTACCCGTTCCACCCTAATCGTTTCCAATTAGTATCGTCACTGTGGCACTTTTATAGCGATGTCAACCATGTCCGAAGATTTAGGTTTTATCGCAGCCGTCGACCAAAAATAAATTTAGTCTCCCTAGCTTATTTTTTAACTAGGCACGAACACTACAGTCATCGCAGACTGTGTGAGCATGGACTTTCCTCAATTATCTTTCACCAAAAGGCACAAGAAAACTGCAATTACCCGAATACCATTTAAATCATTATCCCAAATTTAACCCTGATTGTCAATTAGTTTACCCGTTTTTTCAATAAAAATCATTCTAAAACAATGATTTTTTTTGCTTTTTGGTTAAAGTTTTGGTAAAATAGTAATTGTGGTGATAAAAATGGTTAATTATCCGTATAAAAAAAATGTTGTGCCTGCGGACACTTGGCACAGTAAAAACGTTGCAACGGTTGAAAAAAAAGGGTCTAAAGCTCTTAATAAAACAGTTGATTTTGGTCGCCGCGGAATGTCATTTGAGGCACAGATTGTTAAGGCGAATGAATATTATTTAGCTTCGGGTACGGCAGTAATTCATAAGAAACCGACGCCATTGCAGATTGTCAAGGTTGATTATCCTGTCAGATCGGCGGCGAAAATTATCGAGGCTTATTTCAAAACACCTTCGACGACTGATTTTAATGGGGTTTATGACGGGGTGTATATTGATTTTGAAGCGAAAGAAACAACGAATAAGACCAGTTTTTCATTAGTAAATATTCATCCGCATCAGGCAAAACATATTTTTGCGGTTGCAAAACAGGATGGGTTTGCGTTTTTATTGGTCAAATTCACCAAAATTGATGAAATTTATTTACTTACCGCCGATACTTTACAGCAGTTTTGGCAAGAATATGAATTAGGTAAAAGAAAATCAATTAAACATTCTGAATTTGTGGAGTTGGGCAAATTGGTGCCAGCAAATACTTATCCGAGTGTTGATTATTTAAAAGTAGTAAAAGAGTTACTAAAACCTTAGATAAGGACGGTATGAAACTATGGGTAATACTAAAAAAATGAAAACAAATAATTTGGTCAAAAAAACACCAGCGAAGATTAGTGAAATCTTTGGGACGATTTTTAAGACGTTATTCTTAGTTTTGATTCTCGGAGTCGCGGCTGGTTTTGTGTTTATGGCTCTTTGGGTCAATGATGTTTTGGCAGAAACACCCGTATTAAATACGAGTTTGATTTTCCGTGAAGGCGCATCAGTTATTTTTGACCGCGAAGGAATTCCGTTTTCCGAAGGTGATGGCGAGCGTCGTGAATGGGTACAGTTTCATGAAATTTCACCAGTAATGATTGATGCAATTTTAGCGATTGAAGATGCACGCTTTTTTGATCACCCAGGCGTGGATTGGTCTAGAACGCTTGTGGCGGTTTTATATACTGCCGAAAATATGTTAACAGGTAGTCAAAGTACACAAGGTGGATCAACCTTAACCCAACAGTTAGTTAACCAGACGCACTTGTTACTTGAAGATGGTACTCGTGATAACACAATTGGGCGTAAGTTGCAAGAAATTTTATTGGCGATGCAAATTGAACGTGAATTCTCGAAAGAGCAAATCATCGAGGCTTATTTAAATTATGCACCGTTTGGTGGTCGAATTTTCGGGGTGCAGGCAGCGGCGGAATTCTATTTTGGCGTTGATGCTGCTGATTTAACTTTATCACAAGCAGCAACTTTAGCAGGTTTGGTTCAGTTACCGAATGCTTATCGACCTGATATTCACGCTGATAATGCGCAAGAGCGACGGAATACAGTATTATATTTAATGGTTCGTCATGGTTTTATTACCCAACAAATTGCTGATTTAGCAGCGGCGGAGCCGATTACTGATTTGTTGGTTTATCAAGAGATTGCTGGCGTACATACAGCTGGTCGTTATGAGTCATTTGTTAACTTAGTTTTTGAAGAAGCTGAAAATCGTTTTGGGATTACTAACCCCCATGCCGGTTATCAAATTTTTACGACCCTTGATCGTGAAGCACAAGCATCAATTCATAGTATGTTACACACAAATTCACACATTAATTGGCCAAATGAGAATATTCAACAAGCGGTTGTGATGATGGGGAATGATGGGGCAATTCGTGCAATTGCTGGTCGTGATATTATGAACCGCCAAAATATTCAACGTGGTTACAACTTACCAGTCCATATGCAGCGCCAAGTTGGTTCTGCATCAAAGCCGATTTGGGCTTATGGACCAGCCTTTGAGTTGTTAAATTGGGGAACTGGTAGTATGATTGATGATCGTGCGTTTGGTTATGATTGGACATTACCAGGAAGCTCAATGGTTCATAACTGGGATCGCCAATATCGTGGTCGTGTTAGTGTACGAAATGCGATGGATTGGTCATGGAACATACCAGCAATTTTGGCATATTTAGCGGTTGTTGAGGAACAAGGTCAAGAAGCAATGGATAATTTTGTTAATAGTCTTGGTATTCCAACCCCTCATACTGGTTTTAATTCGCGTTATGCAATTGGTGGAAATCAATACGGATATTCGGTGCTACAAATGGCTGGTGCTTATGCAGCCTTTGCTAACGGTGGAACATTTAATGAACCATTTACGATTACTCGAATTGTAACCCCTGATGGTGAAATTATTTATGGTGATGAAAATCATCATTCAGAACGAGTCATGCGTGAAAGTACGGCATATATGATGAGTAGTATCTTACGTTCGTCGTTGACACAAGGAACTGGTCAATGGCAGGCACTAGTTTCAGGACAATGGGTTGCTGGGAAAACAGGAACAACGGATTTTCCGATTGAAATCATCCGTGCTTTTCCGCATATTAATGGGGTTCCTGATGCATGGTTTGTTGGCTATTCGATGGACTATACCGTTGCTGTTTGGACTGGTTATCCAAGTCGAACGGACGGTTCATTCTTAAATCAGTATCAGCAAAATTTCTCGCAACGGATGTTTCGGTATATTATGACGGAATTTAATACTGCTGGTAATACTCAACCAAGCCGTCCAGGAAATATTGTTACTGCGAATGTTGAATGGGGAAGTGGTACTTATAATGGCGAAGTTTGTTTACCGAGCTATTACACTCCGAGTGGTGGATTGACTGGTTTTTCACGAGCAAATATGTTATGGCAAATGAGTGAATTATTTGTAGCTGGTCACCAGCCAGAATGTGTATCTGGGCGTTTTGAGGCACCAGCAACACCAGAAAACTTTGCTGTTAGTCACGGTCGTGGTTCTGGGATTGAATTTACATGGGATCATATTGATACTTTACCAATGACTCTTGCCGAAGCACAGGCAGCTCGTAATCATGCAAATGCTATGGGTCGAAATTTATCACATATTACGGACGCATTGCTAGATTTAGAAACTAGCGAAGCAGATGCGGTGATGATGATGGATAAGATTAATGCAATTGGTGAAACTGAATATGTAGTGATGGGTAGAATTTCAAGTAATCAAAGTGTTGAATTAGGGTCGACGACGGACAATCGCATTAATATTGATTTCTTTGATATCTCAATACATGAAGCTGCATCAATTATTGAATTCTACGTCGTTACGCGTTTTGCATATAGTGGTCGTATGAGTGCACCATCAAATACAGTTCCAAACGATGGATTTATTGATTTGGATAATATTTTCCCAGATGGACCAGGGTCAAATGAACCGGGTGATTTACCAAGTGGATCAGATGGACCAAATGGATCAGATGATGATGACGATGATAACGTAACAGGGTCAGATGGATTAGATGATGACAATGATGAATTCGACCTAATTCCAGGTGGACCTGGACCTGGCAGTTAAGCTGATTAATTGTTTCAATTTTAGTTTGTTTTGGTGCATCGAATTTTGTTGTTAGGGTTGATTAAACATGGATAAGAAAGTAATTATTTTAGGAGTTACTGGTGGCATAGCTGCGTACAAAAGTGCGCAGCTTATTAGTAATCTAGTAAAGAAAGGTCATGAGGTACACGTCATTATGACGAAGAATGCGACGGAGTTTGTGACGCCTTTAACGTTTGAGGTTTTAACTAATAATAAAGTTGCGGTCGATACATTTGATCGCAATTTTGACTATAATGTGAATCATGTGAGTTTAGCTAAGAAAGCTGATTTATTTGTGGTAGCGCCAGCAACGGCGAACGTGCTTGCTAAGTTCGCCGCTGGCATTGCAGATGATATGCTGACGACTTCGTATTTGGCATTTACCTGTCCGACGTTGGTTGCTCCAGCGATGAATACAGCAATGCTTGAACATGTTGCAACGAGACGGAATATGGAAATTTTACGTCAAGATGGGGTTCATTTTGTTGAAAGCGGAACTGGTTATTTGGCATGTGGCGATGTGGGTGCTGGTCGCTTGGCGGATATTGCGGATATCGAGGAAGAAATTGAATTTTTACTCGCAACTGATAAAAAATTAACTGGTAAAAAAATTGTGATAACTGCTGGTCCAACGCAAGAATCGCTTGATCCAGTGCGTTTTATTAGTAATCATTCCAGTGGGAAGATGGGTTATGCGCTTGCTCGGATTGCTCGTAATCTCGGTGCTCAGGTCGTTTTGATTACGGGTCCGACTAATTTAACACCGCCGCGTGGTGTGGAAGTCATTCAAGTGATATCAGCAACCAATATGTATTTAGCGGCGAAAACGCATTGCGATTATGATATATTTATTGCGGCAGCTGCGGTCTCCGATTACCGTTCCGCGAAATACTTAAACCAAAAATTGAAAAAAGGGAAAGCCGATGGGATGACGCTTGCTCTTATGCAAAATGAAGATATTGTTGCGACGGTTGCAAAAAATAAGCAATCATCGCAAAAAGTGGTAGCCTTTGCGATGGAAACGGAAAATTTGGTGGAAAACGCAAAGCGAAAGTTAGTGGCAAAACAGGTTGATATGGTCGTGGCGAATGATTTGACTGAGTTTGGTGCTGGGTTTAAGGGCGATACTAATAAAGCTGTTTTGGTAACTACTAAAACGACAGAGGAGTTACCGTTGATGAGCAAGGATGAATTGGCGTTGGAAATCCTAGAACGGGTGGTGGCGTTATGATTACCGTAATTGATGTGGGTAACACGAACATCACTATCGGGGTTATGCAAGGCGAAGATGTGATTGCTAGTTTTCGCTTAACGACCAGTCAACGCCGAACTTCGGACGAGTTTGTCGCAGTGTTTTATGCTTTGTTTCACGGAAAAGGCATTGATGAACGTGATGTTGAAGGCGTAATTGTTGCGAGTGTTGTGCCGAAAATTATGCATTCAATACGGAATTCGATTTATAAATTCTTTGATTTAGAACCGATTATCGTGGGTGCTGGGGTCAAAACCGGGATTCAAGTTAAAACAGAGAACCCGAAAGCCGTTGGTGCTGATCGGATTGTCGATTTAGTCGCTGGTCATTATATTCATGGCGGTCCACTAATTATTATTGATTTTGGAACGGCAACGACTTTTGACTACTTGAGTGCGAATGGTGATTTTGAATTTGGACTGATTGTACCAGGGATTGAAACTTCGGCATTGGCGTTGTGGGATAAAGCCGCACAATTACCAGATATTGAGATAAAAAAACCGTCGAGCATTAAATGTCGAAACACGATTTCAAGCATGCAAGGTGGACTTGTTTACGGCTACATTGGGCAAACAGAGTACTTGATTCGCAAAATCAAAACCGAAGTAGGCGAAGCCAAAGTTATTGCGACTGGTGGGCTCGGGCGCATCATCTTTAACGAAACCGATATGATTGATGAATACGATCCGAACTTGAGTTTCAAGGGGATGAAGATTATTTATGATAAGAATCGAGAAAAGAACATTTAAAGGAGGTGTTTGTCAAATAGGCAAATAAGCAAAGTAGTTTTAGAAAACGAGGAGTGAAAAAGCGGAGCTTACTTTCAAGATAAGCGAACGATGCACTTTCGGCGGTGAATGACCGCAGGTGTAACCGTATTTTGCACGCTGAAGTTGCCGATGAAATGCAAAGCATATTTGACAAAGAAGATGAAAACTACTAAAACAAATCACATTACGACAATCCAAACGTCAAAATTCAAGACGACACTGATTAAGGTGTCATTTACGGCACCATTATCGCATGACACACTGACTAAACGGGTTTTGCTTTCGCATGTTTTACGCAATTCGAGTAAGGAATTCTCGTCGAAAAAGGTACTTAATATACACTTGGAAGATTTATATGGCGCAAATTTATCTGTTAGTGCTAAGAAACAGGGTCAGATACATACGGTCAATTTTTATATTCAGGTCGCAAATGAGAAATTTTTGAAATCGGCACCACCATTATTTGAGGCGGCGCTTACGACACTAGGTGAAGTTATTATGAATCCAAAGGTCGATCATGACGGTTTTTGTCCAGAAATTGTTGACCTCGAGCGACGGTTGTTAAAAGAGGATATCGAAGCGATTTACGACGATAAAACCACCTATGCGATCAGGCAGTTGCAACAAAAAATGTGTGCAACGGAAAAATTTGGTGTATGTGGTGATGGTTGTCTAATAGAACTTGCTAAGATAACCCCCAATACATTATTTACAACTTACCAAAACATGATTAATGATGATGAGGTTGCGATCACGATTATCGGTGATCTTGAACATGAAAAGGTAATAAAGTTGATCAATAGCAACTTCAAACTTGGAATTGATATGCGAACCAAATTCGATGCGGTTGACAAAGAAGAAAAAGTGGTTCATGGTGTTGATAATTTCGCGGAGCAACAACAGATTAATCAGGCAAAGTTGAATATTGGATATCGAACTGGTGTTAGAATTGGTGATGATGATTATTTCCATGCGTTGATTTTTAATGGTGTTTTCGGTGGAGGATCAACGTCAAAATTATTTGTTAATGTTCGCGAAAAAGCATCACTCTGCTATTACGTCGGTTCGATACTTGATAATTACAAAGGATTAATGTACGTTTATTCGGGTCTTGATTTGGCACAGGTGCCTAAGGCGATCGCAATTATTGACAAGCAGCTCGAAGATATTTGTTCTGGTAATGTAACAGAACAGGAATTACAATTGGCAAAAAATTCTTATATTAATGCAAAACGCTCAGCACTCGACTCTGCCAGTGGGATGATTGCCGACTTTGAGACGGAATTAATTCTTGGGGTTACAACCGATCAGTTCATTGAAAAATTACAAGCTGTAACAATTGAACAAATCCAAGCTGTTGCCCAAAAAATCAAAAAAGATACGATATTCACGCTTGAGCCAGGGAAGCAATGAGTTAGTTTTTGTAAAAGCAAAAACTATTATGATTGCTGTTGCAACAACTGTTTTTATGTAGTGATGGTTTAAACTTCTCTGTGAAGAATGAACAATATGGAAGTCAAGCATGCAACTACAAAAACTTTGCGATGTAGGAGTGATTAATTCAAAAATAAATGGAGGACTAATTAATGGAAAAATTACAATTTGACCAAATGGATGAGCAAGTTTTTTACGAACGACTTGATAATGGATTGCAGGTTTACTTAATGCCGAAAGTAGGTTTTAACAAAACATATGCAGCATTTACGACAAGGTATGGTTCGATTGATAGTCAATTTGTTCCGCTTGGCAAGGACGAACCAATCACGGTTCCTGATGGGATTGCTCACTTTTTAGAGCACAAATTATTCGAAAAAGAAGATTACGATGTGTTTGAAAAGTTTACTGAAAACGGGGCATCATCAAATGCTTTCACCTCATTTACCAGAACATGCTATTTATTTTCAACGACCAGTAACGTTGAGGCTAATTTAACGACATTACTTGATTATGTGCAAGAACCATATTTCACTGAAGCGACTGTCGAAAAAGAAAAGGGCATCATCGAAGAAGAAATCAAAATGTACCGTGACAATGCTGATGCGCGAGTTTACTATGGGATGCTTGAAAACCTGTTTGTCAACAATCCATTTAAAATTGATATCGCGGGAACGGTCGAATCAATTTATAAAATTACCGCAGAAGATCTGCACATTTGTTATGATACATTTTATCACCCGTCAAATATGGTGCTATTTGTTGTCGGGGATATTAATCCAGAAGAATTAATTGTTCTCATAAAAGAAAATCAAGCAACAAAAGATTACGATGATGCACCAGAAATCAAGCGTATTTTTCCTGATGAGCCAGTCGCAGTTGCAAAAACTGAAACGGTTGAAAAAATGCAAGTCAGTACGCCAAAAGTTTTTGTTGGGGCAAAAGGGATTGTCGATGAATCGTTGTCAGCAAAAGAGCAGTTGAAAGTTACTATCGCTCTTTCTGTTTTAATGGAAATGTTATTTGGTGACAGTTCAGATTACTACGAGCAGATTATCAATCAAGGATTAGCTAACGACTCGTTTTTCTTTGAATCTGCTCATGAAATCGAGGCAAGTTACTGCTTTATCGGTACTGATACGAACAAGCCTGATGAATTTGCGACCAGTGCGCGCGAACGACTACTAGCAGTTGCAGAGATGGAATTTAACGAATGTGAGTTTAACCGTGTCAAACGTAATGAAATCGGAAAATTCCTTTCACGACTGAATTCAATCGAATATGTAGCCAATGCTTTCACCGCATACGCATTTGTTGGCTTGACCCTTTTCGATAGCATTGACATCTTAGAAGAATTAAAGTTAACCGATGTTTTAGCAGTTGCCAAAACATATTTTAAACCAGAAGCGATTTCAGTGTTTAAGATTTTGCCAGAGGCGTAGGGATGATTATTGTGAATGATATAGGCAATTGCGAAATTGATTATCTCAAGGTGAATTTGCTGATTTGTGCTCAAAAAACCTGTTTCGGTCGAAAATCGACATTAAAATGGATACTTTCGACCATAATTCGAGGAAGTTTCGCAAGTTGCCTACAAGCTCTTAAGAAAATGAGGCAATAGATCCAAGCGTTTGTCCTACACTACGGGTACAGTATGGAACTGGAAAATCATGGACGATATGCTGTGAATAAAAAGAAATTGACTTGTTTATATAGATTAGGAAAAAGATGTTTTTGCTTGGAGAAAATATCTTTTTTGATCTGAAAACTGTTTCAAAGAGGTATTCATCACCAAGTTTTAGATTGTCGATAATTGAGTTCTTATTTTGCATCGTTTTAATGCTGCCGTATTTTTTGTTAGAATTGTTTTCGAGAAAACATCCTACACTTTTAAATACGCATAAAGCTGAAATTAGCGAGGAACGAGCCTAACGAAACTTATACCAAATGGTTAGGTTGTGCTAATCAGAAGTATGAGGCTGTTACACAATCAACCTAAGGTGAAAAAATCTTTTAAAACTTTTTTTTACGACCGTTTTCGTAAATTTATACACTTCTTACATATTTTTTCTTTTTTATTCGACATTTATTGCGTTTTGATTATAACGATTACACTTTTTATTGACATGTCCAGTCCAGTTGATTTTTTATCTAAACAGTTGTATAATAGAATTATCAATTTTTAAGGGGTTGTTTGGTTATGAATCATGAAGAAACGGTTTTACAAATTAAGGAAGTTATTGAGAAGTTACGACCATATTTACAACGTGATGGTGGCGATATGGAGTTTGTGCGATTCGAAGAGGGAATTGTTTATGTCCGTATGTTAGGAGCTTGTTCGGGGTGTGCTTTCGTGGAAGACACGCTAGCAGGTGGCGTTGAAGAGGCGTTGCTTGAAGAGGTACCAGGTGTAATAGGGGTTGAAGAAGTAATTTAGTTTTTTTATTAAAGGGTTAAAGGGTCGGGTTTGACCCTTTTCGTACGTTTATAATGAGGAGTTACCACAACAATGAAGTCAAAAGAACTTGATTTAACTAACGGTAGTATTTTAAATAAGCTTTTGTTAATTGCGGGTCCGATTATGGCAACGCAACTTTTTCAAATGACTTATAATTTGATTGATATGTTTTTTGTTGGTCGGATTTCAAGTTATGCGGTTGCAGCGACAGGAGCAGCGGGGATGTTTATGTGGTTGGCTTTTTCGTTGATTCTGGTTGGTAGTATGGGAGCTTCGATTGGGGTTTCGCAAAATAAGGGTCGCGGTGATATGGATGCGGCGAAAGAGTTTGCGACTAATTCTGTCTTTATTTCACTAGCATTAGGGACGGTTTTTGCTGGGATAATTATTACATTTGCACCATTTTTCATTAGTATGCTGGGGATTCAAGAATACCACGTTATCGCTGATGCTGCTTTATACTTACGATTGGTGGCACTGGCATTTCCGCTTCACTTTGCGAATAACGCAATCACAGGTGCGTTTAATGGTGCTGGTCAATCAAGTTTTCCGTTTTATTTGAAACTTATCGGTCTGGTTGTCAACGTTATTATTAGCCCGATTTTGATTTTTAATTTTGATTTTGGGATTATGGGAGCTGGGATTGCAACGGCAATTGGTCATGGGACGACTGGTTTATTATTGCTTTGGGCAATTAAGAGCAAGCGTTTTTCACCGTTTACTGACTTTAGCTTACGGCAAGTTTTTAAGCCGAAACGAAAGACAATACGACAAATTCTAAAATGGACGTTGCCTATTGCAATTGAAAGTGCCTCGTTTACGTTATTAACGATGCTAATTACGAATATGATTGCTAGCTTTGGGGCGATGGCATTGGCAACAAAACAAATCGGGGTACAGATGATTTCATTGAGTTTCTTAATCGGGGGCGGTTATGCGAGTGCTTTCACTTCGTTTGTGGGTCAAAATTTTGGGGCGAAGAAATTTGGACGGATTAAGCAAGGATACAAAATTTCGCTAGTTGTGCAAACTGTATGGGGGAGTTTTGTGACAATTTTATTAGTATTTGCTGGTGGCTTTTTCTATCGTTTATTTACTGATGATCCGACCGTTATTGAAATTGGAATTATTTATATGCAGATTGCGGCCTTTGTTCAGATCGCTGGTTGCCTTGAATCGGTTAGTGCTGGAACTTTCCGCGGACTTGGTAAGACCATTCCACCATCAATTATTACGATTACTTTTAATACTTTACGTGTATTTATTGCGTTTTCACTGTCACAAACCAGTCTCGGTTTGTACGGGGTATTCATCGGTGAGGCAAGTGGGATTTTACTGCGTGGAGTGTCGATGACCATTTGGTGTATCATTTATCAAAAGAAAAACTTAAAACCAGAATTATTGACGGCGACAATGAGTTCAGTTTAAATGATCAAAGGGAAACTGAATTTGATTACGATTGCCTTGTTAATGGGAACTTAGCGAGTTAGCTGTAGCTCCTACTGACTCAAAGTGACAACAAAGAAGGTGTGATAAGGTGTCAACAAAGGGAATTGATTTAACACAAGGTAATATTCTTAAGAAACTAATCGCGATTGCTGCGCCAATTATGGCGATGCAAGTTTTCCAGATGGCTTACAATCTTATTGATATGTTTTTTCTCGGACGGATTTCGGCGGATGCTGTTGCTGCAGCAGGTTCAGCGGGAATGTTCATTTGGCTATCAGTCGCGTTTTTTGTGATCGGAAGTATGGGGGCGGAAATCGGTGTTTCGCAGTCATTTGGTAAAGGTGATATTGCGCAAGCGAAAAAATATGCAAAAAACGCCATTCTAATCGCAGCGTTGCTTGGGATCGTTGTGATGATTGTCACCTTGCTATTTCCAAACCAATTAATCCGAATTCTTCGGATTCAAGAGGCACATATTGTTCACTACTCGGTTATTTACCTTCAAATTATCGCATTATCGTTTCCATTAGTCTTTTTGAATAATGCCATCAGTGGCGTTTATAACGGTGTTGGCAATTCAAAGTTACCATTTTATTTGAAATCGATTGGTTTAGTTTTCAACATTGTGATAACGCCGATTTTCATCTTCACGTTTGGTTGGGGTATCGTTGGTGCTGCGGTTGCGACTTCTTTAGGTCAAGCTGTTTCTGGATTATTGATGATCATGGCACTCAAGCACCCGAAGTTAACCCCATTTGAGGGGGAGTTTAGTTTCTGCACCGTTTTACAAGCTGATACAAAAATAATAAAACAAATTTTAAAATGGAGTTTGCCGATTAGTATTGATAGTGCGTTATTTACATCGCTTTCGATGATTATTGCTGCGTTTGTGGCTTATTTTGGGGCAGGAGCAATTGCTGCGCAACGGGTTGGTACGCAGATTGAATCTTTGACGTGGCTTGTTGGTGCGGGTTATGCTTCTGCATTTCGTGCTTTCGTTGGTCAAAATTATGGTGCCAATGAGATCGACCGCCTCAAAAAGGGTTACCGTTTATCGACAATTGTTATGGCTTTATGGGGGCTTGTTGTTGGTTTAGTAATGTTTTTTGCTGGAGGTCCGATTTTTCGGTTGTTTATTAGTGAACCAGAAATTGTGATGATTGGGGTTGCCTATATGCGAATTCTTGCGGTTGTCCAAATTGCGCAGTGTTTAGAAGGGGTGTCGGCGAGTGCTTTTGATGGTTTGGGTCAAACTTTACCACCGACGATTGTCCGGGTTAGTTTTAACGCACTCCGTGTTTTAGTAGCATTCTTTTTATCAAGAACGGCACTTGGTATCAATGGAATTTGGGTTGGTATTGCGTTTGGAAATTTGATGCGTGGTGTTGTTTTGACCAGTTGGTACTTAGTGGATAGTCGGAAGCATTTGCGTGTTTCGGAGGTCGTTTAATGAAAAAGCTATTTTCTGAGATTTTAAATCATTGGTTTGGGAATGATTAGAAAAGAGGTGGTAATGTGAAAGTTGTAGTTCAACGGGTGAAAAATGCTAAAGTGATGGTAGCGGGGGAAACGGTTGGAGAGATTGAAAAGGGGTTGCTGTTGTTAGTTGGGATTACACATCTGGATTTGCCAGCTGATTTGGCGTACTGTGCGCGGAAAATTGCAAATTTGCGGATTTTTGCTGATATGGATGGTAAGATGAATTTGTCGGTGAGAGATGTCGGTGGGCGGGTTTTATCGGTGTCGCAGTTTACGTTGTATGGTGATGTTACCAGTGGGAATCGGCCAAGTTATATGGAAGCAGCACGACCAGAAGTTGCCGAGCCACTTTACCACCAGTTTAATGATCTTTTGCAGTCGGAGCATGGGCTTGCGGTTGCAACTGGGGTGTTTGGAGCCGAAATGGCTGTCGAATTAACGAACGATGGTCCGGTTACTTTGGTTATAGAAAGTCCATAATAGTTAATAAAACGGGGGTAATGTTTATGAAAATAAAGTTAGGACTTGTTTTGGTAATAATTTTGAATTTATTATTACCAGGTGCTGTGATGGATGAAGTGGAAATTGATGGATTGAGTGTCGAGGAAGCGTTAGAGTTTTTGTTGTTTGATGAAGATGAGTTGATCGTGTTTTATGCTGAATTGGAAATCATGTTGCAAGAACTAGCACGTTCGCAAAACGGGCTAGTGGGGATTAGTTATTATTGTTTAACGACTGGCTATCAGATTGCGGTTAATGGCGATGCGCTCTTTAACTCGGCCTCGACGATTAAGTTACCGACCCATATGCTGATTGCTGAGGCGGTTCATATGGGCGATTTATCGTGGTTTCAGCCACTAATTTATGATCAATCGGATTGGCTCGGTGGGTCTGGGATTTTACAGAAACGGGTTTATCCAGGGATGCAATTAACTCTGTACGAAACGATGCGGTACTCGATTGTTTATTCTGATAACATTGCGCATCGGATGTTGACGCGTGCCTTAATTCCAGGATTTGTTCATGACAAAGGTGGTCTTGATAATGAGGAAATGGAGTTAACGATGACCATTTTTAACCGTTATTTGCCAGAAACGACTCCATCTGGTAAAATGTTATTATCACCGAATCAGTTAATGACCATTTTTCGTACCCTTTATCACGGTCGAAATCAAATCGCTGGTTATGAAATCATCTTTGATTATATGATGAACACCTCATGGCAAGATCGTTTCAAGACCGCTTTGACCAGTGGCTACGTGGCGCATACGCCAGGCTGGAATTATCCATATTCACATGATAGTGGAATTTTCTTTACTAGTCATCCTTACGTTTTAGTAGTGATGACCGAAGAAGTGGAGTCTGAATTTATTACTAAAATCGGGGATTTGGTTTTTAATTTACACTTGAAAATTGAGTAATAGAGGTTTGACTTATGAAGAAGTTTACTTTTGTTTTGGTAGGATTAATAATGCTTGTTTTGACCGCTTGTAGTAGAATGACATCAACGGCGGTTGTCAATTTTGGGTTTGAAGTGCATTTTTCGCAATATATTGACCAAGGTGTACATGCTTTCACACGGGCTGGGTTGCAAGAAATCTTGCCAGCTTTTAGTTATTACGACCCAGTGATGAATTTTACTTTCAGTTTGGAGTTGGTTGGTTCTGAAGTAAAGGGTCTTTCTGAGGCGGAAGTGATGGTCGAAATCGGAAATCAGACGGTAAATGTTGAAGTTGGTCGAACAGGCAGTAGCAGTTATATTGCTGATTTTGAGGAAATCACTTTTACGCAACCAGGGGTGTATACTTTTAGAATTGCTCAACTGGTTGATGATATAACTAATTGGCAGCTTGATCAGCGTGAATTTTATTTGGTCGTCACAGTTACCGAACATAATGATGGGAGTGAGCTTATTGCCGAAGTTTCAGAGCAAACGGTTGCGTTTACGAACCAGCTTATTCAATATATCGGTGGGGATTTAGACAGTATTTTTGAATATGAACATCATCAGCAATTAGCAGTTATGCACGATGAACTGGCGGTTCTACTACAGGATTTGGTTAATCAAAACTTGCATGGTGGCGTTGCAATTGGTATCAGTTATCTTTGTTTAAGAACAGGACGCCAGATTGATGTTAATGGCGACCAACTTTTCCAAGCTCAATCAACGGTAAAATTAGCAGCACACATGATGGTCGCAGAAGCGGTTAATGCGGGTGAGCTAGCATGGGATCAAATGATTACGATCACTGAAGCTGACATGTCAGGAGCTGAACACGGTAGTATTTTGTATATTTGGGGTGATCGCCCTGGACATCAACGGTCGCTTTATGATTTTATGCGTTATTCGATTACTCACTCTGATAATATTGGCTTTACTGTTGTAATGCGACGAGCAGTACCAGGGGCAGAACATTTTGGGATGGATTTTACCAACGCTTATTTTAATCGCTTTCTATCGGGTGAATTACCGACAGGGCGTCACCGTATGAGTGCTAATCAGCAAGCAAGAATTTTACAAGCATTATATCATGGTTTGGGTGTCGTTGATGGTTTTGATACCATCACCTACTATATGATGAATACCGTTCATCATAATCGTCTTGTAACGAACCAAACCCGTGGTTACGTGGCGCATATTCCTGGCTGGTGGCATCCATATCGAGAATACTACTGTGAAGAAGAATGTTATTATCGCGGTCTTGAATACGGGGAGAATCGTTATTCGGATCCGATTGAATTCTATTTCCATGATAGCGGCATTTTCTTCACGGATAATCCGTATATTTTAGTAATTTATACGCGCGGAATGACAGGAATCCCGTTTGTCAGTCAAGTCAGCGATGCCGTATTTACGCTGGTAACTAGTTTTGGTATTAACTAATAAAAAAAGGAGTGCCTTACGATGAGAAGTCGAAGAACTGGTATAATAACGCGTCGCAAAAGAATAACCATGACTGCTAATCGCAGGAGCACCTATCCAAATCGACTTGTTTTAGTAAATGAAAACTTAACTACTAAAGCGACTAAAACGGTAATGTCATTATGGTTTAGTGCTGGTGTGGTAATGGTTTTATTAGTTGCGGTTTTGGTGCAAGTAATTCTGAATGAAGAGTTATCTCCGATTGATTTTTCATCAGAAGTAGTCACCGATTTTGGTGTTGATTTAATTGGTAATCAAGACGAGTTTGCAATCAAGTTAGAAAGGGTGTTTGGAAGTTTTTTATCGTCAGAAATGCCTCTGTATACCGAGGAAGAACTTGCGATTGCTTTTGAGCAGGAACGGCTACTTAATTTTACTGCAATGCAAGATAAACTGGTAATTTTGTTAAACGGTATCGTTGAAAATGAGGACGGAATTATCGGTATCAGCTATCTTTGTTTAACAACTGATCGCCATATCACCATTAACGGCGATTATACTTTTTTCGCAGCATCGACAATTAAACTTTCAGCACATATTCTTGCAGCGGAAGCAGTTCATGAAGGATTGTTGTCATGGGATGATTTAATTACCATCACCGAATATGATATGCAGGGTGGGGCTGATTCTGGCGTGCTATATGACCGTGGCATCGGGATTTATCATGAAATGACGCTTTACGATTTGATGCGTTACTCGATTATTTATTCGGATAATATTGGTTTCACCGCAGTGTTACGAGCGGTTGTACCAGGAGCGGGGCATTGGGGGATGGATTTTACTAACGCTGTTTATCGCCGTTTTATGCCACAAGATTATGAATTAGCTGAATCTCGCCATCGAATCACCCCAAATCATCAGATGAATATTTTACGCGAACTATACGAAGGTTTAGGGGTAATTGCTGGTTATGATATAATTATTCACTATATGAAAAATATACCTCATAATTTCCGATTTGTGACCGATTTAACCCGTGATTACGTTGCGCATATTCCGGGATGGACTGATCCTTACAATAATGATAGTGGCATTTTCTTCACTGATTTTCCGTATATTTTGGTCGTCTATACAAGAGGGGTAAGTAATCATGAACAATTCCTAAGCAACATTGCGGATCTTGTGTTTGAAATGCATCACCAGTTTCAATAATATCGGCAATCGCAAAATTCTCTAAAAAATTATTGATACTACCAATTTCGCAATTATTTAAAGTAATAATAACTACATAGGAGTGTTTTCGTAATGATAAAGATAGTCGGATTAGGTGCTGGTGATTTAAACCAGCTACCATACGGAATTTACAAGCTTTTACAATCAGTTGATAATGTATATTTACGGACAAAAGAACATCCTGTTGTTGCTGAACTCGGATTGAACTACACATCTTTTGATGATGTTTATGAGCAGTTTGATACTTTTGCAGAAGTCTATGATGAAATTACCAAAACGTTATTAGCAGCTAGCGAGCAACAAGAGATCATCTATGCGGTGCCGGGTCATCCACTGGTCGCTGAACGGGTTGTGCAACTCTTGGTTCGTTCAGATGCTGAAATTGAAATAATCGGGGGACAGAGCTTCCTCGATGCAATGTTTACCACGCTTAAAATTGATCCAATCGAAGGTTTTTCATTGCATGATGCGACTGACTTCAACCCAGAAAACCTTTCTTTGCGACAGCACACCATATTCTGTCAGGTGTATAATGGGCAAATGGCCTCGAATATCAAATTACCATTACTGGAAATCCTGCCAGCCGAGTATGAAGTTTATCTTGTCACAGCTGCTGGCGCGCAAATGGAGATTGTCAAAAAGGTTCAGCTTTTTGAACTGGATTTTGAAACGGAATTGAATAATTTGACGAGTGTTTATCTGCCGCCAGTACCAAAAGATTTACTAAGACATGAATTATCAGCCTTGCGAGCGACGTTGCGCGAATTACGAGGACCAAATGGTTGTGCGTGGGATCAAAATCAAACTCATCAGTCGCTGGGAAAGAATCTCCTCGAAGAAACGCAGGAACTCCTTGAAGCATTGGCTGGTGACGATGATGATCATCTTGTTGAAGAACTTGGTGATGTTTTATTACAAGTCATGTTTCATGCGCAAATTGGTGAAGAGGATGGCTACTTCAATATCGACGATGTGATTCGCACGTTGAACGAAAAACTCATCCGTCGCCATCCGCATGTTTTTGGTGATTTAAGAGCGAACACCCCCGAAGAAGCACACGCGATATGGTTGGAAATGAAGAAAAATGAAAAAAGCTAACTCTTGCGGGTTAGCTTTTCACATCAATCCGATATTCGGTCGGTGTCATCCCAGTTAATTTCTTAAATGTTGCACTAAAATGATTATGATTGTTAAATCCGACTGCAAGCGAAATGTCGATAATTGAATCGGTACTTGTTTTAAGGAGTTTCTTACTCTCAGTAATCCGCACTTTGTTGAGATATTTGCTAAAGGTCATCCCAGTCTGATTCTTAAACAACACGCAGAAATAACAATTATTAAGACCAAGATACTCGCATAACTGGAGCAAATTAATCGGCTCAGCAAAATTCTCATGAATGTATTTGATTCCTTTTGTAATATGTGGGTTTTCTGAGAGTGTATTGGCAATATTTCGTTTAACAATCGCAATTAATAGTTCTTCAAAATGGCTCGTTAAATGCTCTGGTTTTTTATAAGGTCCAATCAAGAAAAATCCTTTTTGATACGACGTTTCACTCATAGCCAACACGATATACTGGCTCGAATCAGTACTAGTACCAGCGGTTGTAAATGCTTTTGTTCTGTTTGGTTTTAGTTCATCCGTGGTGAAATCAGGTACGGTGATCGTTTGACCACACGTTGCGATCGCCTCCAACTGTTCATCGAGAAACTGAATTGGCAAGTTAGTACAGTCGAAAAAATCATTTAAAATCTGTTGAATGATACTCATCGGTCACCTCTTGATAATTTGTCGTTTTGGTAAATATAGTATATCATTATAAGCCAAAAATTTCCACTGGTTACCCCTAAAATCTTTTAGTATTGTTGATTTTAACAACTGTTGGTGCTATAATTTTAAAATAAAGGTAAAGCTTTTAGGGATTTTAGCCACTAGCGGATATTTTCAAACCCCAAAATGCCTTAAAACCTTTAAGGTGTATATGATATAAGTAGGAACTCTATTTTATGCGGTCGGGACTTTAAAATCATTTAGGTTTAACTAGATACAATTAGAGACATAAGGAGGATTTTTGCAATGTTGTTAAAAAGGCACTTTATTAGTGAAAGAAGATTTGACAAGAAGTATTTAAATAATTGCAAGAATTTTCATATGCGTAATTTTTGTAAAGATTGTAAAGAAGTTGATATTGGTGTTCAAGAAGTAGAAATTAAGAATATTCTGGCACTAAGCAGGAATGACTTAAACGCGACTGGTAGACTAGATTCGGCATATAGGCTTATTGTAAATGGTTGGGACAAAGAAAAATGCAGTGAAATAAATCTATTATTGACCCCCAGTGGAAAATTACGTGTTTATACTGATGGCAACCACAGAGTTTATCTGGCTAAAACAAAATTGAAATTTGAAAAAGTATGGGCAACCATTAATGTTAAAATTCCATGTAAATTACTAAATGAAAAAGACTACAAAATACTGGAACAAATAGGTAACGAGCGTAATTATATTCTTGATGAGGCACGAAGATTATACAAAAAAATGGAATCCTATCCGTCATTTTCTGATAAATATTCGCACTATTATGATGAATCTTGTAAGTGGTATAATTTTTATGATGAGCGTTTATTGAGAGAAAAGAACTATATGAGAGATATCGTGAAAAGAGAAAAACTTATTCCAAATGATTGGACAGTTGAATTGGAAAAGGAAACAACAGACGAAATTGATGTTATTAAAATATAAGTAAGCCACACTCGAAAACTGTCGGAATGGCATTAAAATCTTTTAGTATGACTGAATTTAACAATTGTTAATGTAATAATTTGGATTTTTTTCTAGCATAATTTTCTAAAATGATTTAATGATGGGAAAATAAAAACAAATATAAGGCAAGAAATTCAATGCTTATGCATTTAATTTCTTGCCTTTTTGATACGTTTACGACATCACAAGCGTATTAAAAACAATAAAAAATGCACAAAAGATAAGATATTTATGTTTTAAGATGAAAATAATGAATGTTATCTAGTTCATGGTACAATTTATGTATTGGAGTTGATAAACAATATTATTAACTTCAAATTTATTGACTAATAGCTACACAATTTAATTATGAGTTATAAAAATTATGAAAGGAGTGATCGACCATGTGTATTTTTTCAAGAATTTTCTGGGGTACAAGACCACCAAGACCATAAGATTTGATTTTTATACTAATTCAAGGTATAATAAGTCATACAAATTTAGCGTTATATGACTTAATGATTCTTGGAGGAAATCATGCTATTTCTTATATTGTTTACCCTATATCAAACAACATTGACAATGTTAGTAGCTAAAGTATTAATGGAAAAGATTAGTATAAATATGAAAGACTGCTTGTTGGCAATATTTACCAGTCTGGTTGCTGGCGGGCTTTTTCATTATGTATTAGACATTTGGTTTTTAGTTCCACCGCTATTAATTGTTTTAGCGGTTTTTTACGTTTATAAGTTGCATCATTATACTTTTAAAAAAGCAGTTATTATCTCAACAACAGCAACAACAGTTATAGTTTTATTTGATTATGTAGTTTCACTTACCATTTCTATCATTACTGGCGTCCCTGTTACGGCAAATCCTATAACTATTTATTATGTCATAGTGCATACACTAGTAACTGTTTTATTTGCAATTCTGCTAATAAAAACTACTAAAAAAATTCGTAATGCTATTAGTGAAAATGAAAAAACTCAAACTTTATTAATAGCACTAAGTATTTCAATTATACTATCAGTACTTATTCCTGATATGTTATTTATCACAACCGATGCAACAATTACATTTCTAGGCTTAAATTTTATGTTCTTAGTTATATACTTTCTTATCGCTGTAACAATTTTCTACTTCTATTCAAAGACATTGCGTGGAAAATATGAGCTTCAAAGAGATAAAGATGAACAAAGAATAATCCAACAGTATACAGAAGAAATTGAAAGGCAATTTAAAGAAGTTCGTAAATTTAAACATGACACGCAAAATATTCTATCTTCATTAGACAGTTTTATTAATGATAATGACTTTGAGGGATTAAAAAATTACTATAGCGATAAAATCAAACCCGCAACTAAATTAACTTTAAAGAATAACTTCCGATTAGAACAGTTGAGTAATATTAAAATTAGCGAAGTTAAAAGTATCTTTGCAGTTAAATTAATGATGGCACAAGAACGTGGAATAGATGCAACGTTTGAATCAACGAAAGTTATTACAGATATTTCAATAGATTCAATCATTCTAGTGCGAACACTTGGAGTTCTACTTGATAATGCGATTGAAGAACTTGTTGAATTAAAAGATGGAAAGCTACTAACAGCTATATTACAAAACAATAAAGAAACGACCATTATTATTCAAAATACGTGTCGTGATAATATGCCAAAAGTACATGAATTAAAGCAAGTTGGATTTTCAACTAAAGGTACAAAACGCGGTCTTGGCTTAAGCAATTTAGAAGACTTTACAAAGAAAAACCTTAATATGTCTATTATGACACAAATTGTAGATAATCAATTTATTCAGAAAATAATTATAAGGGAAATTAAAACATAAGGGAGCGATTAAAAATGTTATCAATATTTATATGTGAAGATGATGAAGTGCAAAGAGCAAGGTTAGAAGATGCGATTAAAAAGTTTATTTTTATAGAAGATATGGATTTGAAGATTGTTTTATCAACGGGAAATCCTGATGATGTGTTGAATTACTTAAAGGAAAATAAAGGAACAACAGGATTGTATTTTTTAGATGTTGATTTAGGGCATGAAATGACAGGTATCATTTTAGGGTCAAGAATTAGGGAATTTGATGTTTTAGGTAAGATTGTATTTGTGACGACACATGGAGAATTATCTTATTTGACTTTTACTCATAAGGTGGAAGCAATGGATTTTATTATTAAAGATAATCCTGATGAAATTACACGTAGAGTTACTGAATGTATTAAGGTAGCACGTGAGCGACATTTGAATGATATTAATTTAGATAAGAAAATGTATACTGTTAAGTTTGGCGAGAGTACTACGATAGTTGATTATGATGAGATTATGTTCATTGAAGCATCTGATGTTCCACATAAATTGTTGTTACATATGGATAATGCACAGATGAATTATTATGGAACGTTGAAAGAAGTTGAACAATCTATTCCAGAATTTTATCGTTGTCATAAATCGGTTGTTGTTAATCCTAAGAATATTAAAGAGATTAATAAGCAAACTAAAGAAGCTGAAATGGTTAATGGCGAGTATTGTCTGGTTTCTGCTCGGGCGATGAAAGATTTAGTTAAGTTGTTAGATAATCGTTAAAATCCCTACACTTTGGGGATTTTTTTATTTAGCTGATTTAAAAATTTTTTGCCATAATACACAGCTAAAATTACGTTCACGACATCACAAGCGTAAGAAAATCAGTCGAAAATTGCGCAAAAGACAATATATTGGTGTTTTAAGATGAAGTTTGTCGCTAGTTTGTTTAATGATATATAATATTAACATAAACAACGAACAACATCTCTGAATTTCAAGATGAAGTGTGATGGTTGTCAGTTGTTAACCCTTAATGGCATGCCCATTGTAGGGAATACAACGTCTATAATGCGAAGTAATATTGTAGAAAAGTTGTAATATTAATTCAAATTGGAGGTGAAACTATGAAAGACGTTCAAGTTCGTGCAATAGATAACACAGAAGCTACAGCAATTTTCTGGTTTATTATCTAATTTATATTTAACGTAACTTCTCACTGTTAGGGTGGGAAGTTATATTAAATTAATATATGATAATTTAATATAGTGATTTTTTGAAATTAGACTATACATTGATAATAACGTACAATTAATTCTGTGAATAAAACAATTAGCTATCATGCCTACTAAGTTTAAAGACCTATAACTATAGTTCTCTAGAATTTATAATTGTTCAAATAATTTAAAAGGAGTTTTATTATGATTTATAATCACCCACAAATAAAAGATATTTATCCAGTATATCGAGTAACTGATGAAGTTTTTAGAGTAGGAGCTCAAATTGGAATAACAAAAGAATTTCATGACCCACAAAATAAGTTGTGGGAACTAGCAAACACACTAGATGGTCGCCCACTTGAAGATGTACTTAAAAAAATGTATAAGAAGTTTCCACACCTAGAAAAAGAAGATATTATGTACGGTATCGAAATGTTAGATAAAGAAGAACTTATAGAAGAAGTTTTAATTGGAGAAGAAAAAAATATTTTAGAGAGATACAAACCTAATGTTAACTATTTTGGTCGATATATGAATAGTGATGGAAATAAATTTGAAGTGCAAAAGAAATTAAATAGTTCAACTATATTACTTCTAGGTTTAGGTGGTGGTGGTTCCAATATTTTGTCTCTACTTGCAGGAGTAGGAGCTAAAAAAATTATTATTGTTGATTATGATGTAGTAGAAGAAGGCAACCTTGGTAGACAGTTACTGTATCGTGAATCAGATATTGGAAAACTAAAAACAGAAGTTGCAACTAAAGCTATTCAAGATATGAATTCAAATATTATTATAGAGGCTCATAACGAAAAAATTACTTCTCCCGAAGATGTACTGAAATTTACTAAAGGTGTTGACCTTGTTATATCAGCAATTGATGAACCACAATTTGTAGCATTTAGAAATGTTAATGAAGCTATAGTTAGGGCAAAAATTCCTTGTGTTTTTTCTGCATCTCAAGTTAGCCGAGGGCGTGTTTTTACAATAATTCCTAATGTGAGTAGATGTTTTGATTGCCTTAATATACGTTATACCTTAGGAGATTCTAATTTTGTGAATCAATTTATTGGTATTAATGAAGTAGATTTTGAACCCCCTACAGTAGCATATGCACCTGCTATATTTCAATTAACAGCTGCAGTTGTTGATGAAGCTGTGCGTGTACTTACTGGATATGCACCTGTTAGAACTGCGAATGCACAACTTGAAATAAATTATGAGGATTCTTCATCTTTTATGCATAAACCTTATGAAAGATGTGAAGATGATTGTCCTACTTGTGGAAATGGAAAAAAAGATGATTGGGAAGTTTTTAAATACTATGGAAAGTAGTTTGATATTATGGAACATTACAGATTAAAAAAATTCATTTCACGTAAATTAAAAGATGGTAATTATGTCATTGTCGGAAACGGGACAAAGCCTATTGTTATTGATTATAAAATGGCTCAAGAATTTCAATATGAAAATTTTGACGCATTAAAAGATGTTAAGATTCAAGAAACTTTTAAAGAGTGTGGTTTTTTTACTTCAAGAAAAGAATCAGACTTTGAATTAAATGATATTTCAGAAGATAAAACATCATCATGGAAGTTAGCAAGAATAGTTCTTTTTACAATTGGTTTAATCTCTCTCATTGTCGTAATTAGTTTATTTTTCCTTGTAGGAGTTCCTACAGGAAAAAATTTGATTCCAGCAGATATTGATATTTGGAGATTTTTAGTTTTTATAATTGTATTCTATATACCAACGGTAATCATGCATGAATTTATGCATATGTTATTCGGGAAAACTCTCTCTCAAAAATATGGTGGCTTAGGGGTAAATATTTCTAAAAATGTTGCCTATGTATCTTTAAATCATATATGGTCTTGGTCTTTGTTTTCAAGAATTTCAGCACTTTCTGCGGGTTTGATTCTGGACTTGTCTCTACTGGCTATTTCGTTAATGGGACAATATTTCACTGGTAATTGGATGTTTACAACATCTTCAGTAGTTCTATTATATAAAATAATTTGGCAATTTCAATTCTATAAAAATTGTGATGGACGGCTTATAGCATTAAGTATTTTAGATAATCCATTTCTTCATATTGATGCTTTAGATAAAAATGCTAAAAACAAGGATATTAATTGTTGGAGAAAGCTGACATTCTTGGGTTACTTTATAAAAATTATATTGGTATTGTTTTGGGTAGCTCCAATTTTATTTACTCTATTTGGACTCTTTATGCAAAATTTTTCAAATTTTATATAAATTTATTTATGATATTAAAGACTTGTTACAAAATAAATTATTAGTATCATAGTATTTATTAAAATAATAACGGAGGGATTATTTTAATAAAAATTCTAAAAATGGAGGTAAAATATTTATGGAAGATAGTGTTTTGAAAATAAACTCTATTAGTAAGAGTTATAAAAAGACTGATAGTAAAGCTAATGATAATATTACTCTTAGCTTTAAAAAAGGAGAAATTACAGCCTTAATAGGTCATAATGGTGCTGGAAAATCAACATTATTGAATCAAATAATTGGTACAATAAGACCTGATAACGGTGACATCACATACGCAAATCATTCATTCGTAAAAAAACCAAAAATAGCAAGAGAGCATGTATCTATTATGCCACAGATACATGCACCTATTTCAGGTGTTACAATTTCTCAAGCCCTTGAATCAATTATGAGAATTAAAGGTGCCACAACTAATGAGATGGAAAATAGTATACCTAATATATTAAAGGAATTAAAAATTGAAAAATGGAAAGATACAGTTGGCGATAAATTATCTGGTGGACTTTGTAGATTAACATCTTTTGCAATGACAATTGCAAAGCCTTCTGATATTATTTTGCTTGATGAACCAACAAATGATGTAGACCCAATAAGACGACAACTAATATGGAAATATTTAAAAAAACTTTCAGATAATGGGCACATCATTATTATTGTAACCCATAATTTACTTGAAGTAGAACAATATGCAAATCGTTACATCATGTTTGACCAAGGTAAAATAATTAAAGATGAATTAGCTCAATCATTAAATAATAATTTTTCTACTAATTTATTAATCATTGATACAAATGACAATGATTTAATAAATAGCGAAAATTTTCCAGAAGCTGTTAATAAAGAAAAACTAGAAGATGGTAAGTTAATGATTACATTATCTTTAGAGCAAATGGAATCGGCGTTTGCTTGGTTATTACAAATGATAAAAGAAAATAAAGTATTTAACTATAAACTTTTACCAGCATCATTAGACATTTCTTATGGAGGGATATTAGATGAATAGGTTTCTAGGAGTAGTACATTGGAGTTTAATTAGGCATAAATATATATTGCCAACTTTTACAATCATTCAAATAGTTTTAGCCATTGCAATGATGTTTGGTTTGGCTTTACTCATGGACAATGTTGATGAAACTGCATCTATTTATTTGGCAACGGGAACCATAGCAGTAGGAATTATAGCAGTGGGCAGTTCTCTATGTGCTCAAGTAGTGTCAGAATCAAAGCATAATGGTATCTTTAATTACCAAAGAAGTTTACCTATCCCACGCTCATATATTCTCATTGCAGACACATTAATTTGGGGGCTTGCTGCACTTCCTGGAATTGTTGTAAGTTTTATAGTTGCTGTCTTAAGATTTGATTTAAGTATCAATATAACTTTTGGAAATATGTTTACTATTTTATTATTTTTATTTGCTACAATTTCTGTTGGATTTGTAATTGCTTACTTTTTGCAACCAAGTGCTGTTTCAATTGTTGCCCAACTTGTGTTGATAACTAATTTACTTTTTTCGCCTATTACGTTTCCAGCATCAAGACTTCCCGAGTGGATAGTTTCTATTTATAATGTCTTACCTTTTGTGCCCGGAACTAACGTTATACGTGCGCTATTATTTAATGTTGGAAACTTTTATGTTAGAGATTTATTGACAGTAGCAATATGGTGCGTTATCTGTTTATCACTGTCTCTATTCGCATTATCTAGAAGAAGTTAATATCAATACATTAGACCATTCGACAATTAAACAACTTTTTACAAGTGAAATAATGCGTTTCTAAATCAAGGGGCGCTATTTTTTTATGTACACTTTTTAGTTATCCAATACTTTTAAGTGGTTCATCATTAAGTAAATTTATGTCGATAAAATCCATTGATTTTAGGCGATTTTAAAATATGAGATTTTTAACCTAATAAGTATGAAAATTAAGCATGATTCATCAACTTTTAAAAATTAGGTTCACAAAATCAATGATGGAATTGAAACAAATGAATCTTATAATGAAAATAAATCATTTTTATATTAAATTTTTACGTTCATGATATCATAAGCGTAAAAATTTAGTCAAAAATTGCATAAAAGACAAAATATTGACGTTTCAAGATAAAGTTTGTTGTTGACATATTTAATAGCATATAATATTAACATAAACAACGAACAACATCTGTAAATTCTGGGAATAAATGTGATAGTTGTAGTTGTTAAACCCTAATAATGGCACACCCATTACAGGGAATACAACGCCTATAATATGACAATATGATTCAAGTTATGTGTAGTAGAGTTGTAATTAATTCAAGTTGGAGGTGAAACTATGAAAGACGTTAAAGTTCGTGCAATAGATAATACAGAAGCTACAGCAATTTTCTGGTTTATTATCTAATTTATGTTTAATGTAACTTCTTGCTGTTAGAGTGAGAAGTTACATTAAATTAATATATAAGGTTTTTAAAATAAAAATAGTATGATGAGAACACTATTATCTAATTATGAACCTATATTTAATGTTAAATATTAAAAAAGAATAACTCTATTATTAATGAACATGGAATATAATATTATGTGATAGTGTAAAATTATTTTATAACTTAATTATATTTTATATGCTCTTGAATCAACAGGAATAGTATTTACATCAAGATTACACTATGACATAATATTATCACTAAGCAAGTAAAAGGGAGAGTTTAGAATGGAAACCGTGTTAAAAATAAACAATATAAATAAGGCATATAAAACTAAGAACGTCTTAAAAGGCATTAA
>JGI990J12352_1000024_pt1 | contig 30601 bp, 23 predicted proteins | sample Intmic4MA4BA4MSA_FD_12352 | JGI IMG/M metagenome (IMG submission 12352) | reverse complement strand
TTAGTATGTAAATCAGGTATGTAATTTGATATGATAACTAGGTAATAAATCAGGTTAAATATTATGTATGATAACTAGGTAATATATTTAGTATATTCTTTAGGTATGTAAATCAGGTATGTAATTTGATATGATAACTAGGTAATAAATCAGGTTAAATATTATGTATATTCTTTATGATAACTAGGTAATATATTTAGTATATTCTTTCGTGATATTCTTTAGTATGTAAATCAGGTATGTAATTTGATATGATAACTAGGTAATAAATCAGGTTAAATATTATGTATGATAACTAGGTAATATATTTAGTATATTCTTTCGTGTATATATATATTTAGGTAGTAAATCAGATTATATATATTTCGAGAAATAATCGAAAAAAACTATATCATCGTCTTCGCTGTGGAATCATAGGATTAGCATTTAATATCACATCTTAATTTGTAGGTGTGAAAAATGACCCTTGTGTAGAATTATGTAATAATTCATATGAACTATCTATAGGTTCACCTTATCTCCATTCATATTCAGACATTGCAGCACGTCTTTTTACGTCTAATTCATCTGTAGGCCTATTTATTATGTTTTAACTACCAAAACTATTTAAAATATTATTAGAAATAGATCTATTAACATGTGTATTAGCATCTATATTTGTTGTTTATCCAGTATTCATTTCATATTATTATATTGCAGTAAGTTAATCTGATATATCATTATTATGTGCCATAGCTTAATATGTAGCATCTGATAGCATTTATTTACCTTATCCATTAAGTACAACTCTTGGTTTTGTAGTATCTGTACGTATACCAAATGGTGGTTTAATTAAATCAATAGCATTAAAACCTTCTTTTCGTACTTTTTTTACGAGAATATATACTATTATAATTATAATCAACACAATCAAACAAATTAAGGCACATTTTCGTTGTTTCTATGATATATACATTTATACATCGAAAAAATAGGTACATATATGCTTTTTTTAGTCATTTGATATGATTAACTTACCTAATCCTAAATTACTATTTCTTATAGGTACATAAGAGGAGAAAAGTAAGCTAATAACCTAAATATCAAGTGTTATATAAAATGTACCAGTTAATAAACTAGAGGTATTTACTAAATATATGTTGTTTTAACCATAATCTAAAAATTTAGAAGAATAACTAATATAATAACGTAAAATATCAACTATAGGTAAATCTTCGTAACAAATATAAAAAGAAATAGTATAGTTATAATACACGTAACAAACAATATTTTAAATAGCAGGTGTTAAACTTACGAATATAACATAATAAAATGTATAAGCACATATAACATATGGAAAGAATAAACTTATATAAGTAATATAAGAATCAGAGTATTTTACACAATAGAAGAAATAAGATTTAATAGATTTGATATAAATGACAGATGATGCAGGTTCATTAAGAAAGATACGTGATACGGTATCATAAGAAATAAATGTAGCTAATTTAAAAAAACAAATAGAATTACTTATAATATAAGGGGGTATGTATCTAACAAATAGCTATTTTAATGGATAATATAAGACTGCAACAGGTGTTATATTACCTGATTTACGTGGTGCAGAAAATATAATAAAAAACTTATATAATTCAAACACTGTATAAGACTTCTTCACATATGATACGAGAGGATAATCTATTATAAATTTAGGTGCTAATGTGTTTGTAACTGCGGGTATAGAACTAATATAATTAATTATTACTAATGCATAGCGAAAATAAAACCTTAAACAGTGAAAAAATAACAAAATAATAAAATAACAACGAAAAAAATAATAACGAAGGTAGTAATATAGTCTTTTTTCATTAGGCTTATCCTATAGCAGTATACCATGCACTAAAATTATGTGATGTTCTACCAGTATTAATACCATGTATTTAAATAGCATTATTATTACCATCTGTACCCTATTATATTTAAAATGGGTTAATATTTGAATATAACCATCCTCCAGATAACATACATGTAGTAATTGCAGGATAATTCTTAAATTCTTTTTAAAAAGAGTTCACAATTACACTTCTAGCATCGTTTTATGGTACATAATCTTATGATATGTTAGTTCTACCCCATTATATTAATAAATCACCCATTCTAACATAACTTTATCGCTATTAATCGCTATCCCATTCACCGAGAGAATCCACAATATTAGACTCATAATTCCATTATGTCCAAGAATCAGTAGTTTCCTTAGAAATTCTTATATATTCTTATCCAGATTGTGATGTAACACGTTATTTAACATATTCATCTATTTTAAGCACTTCAACACATATTCCAGGCCAATCTTATGTTACTAGAAACAAAATAACACCTTAAGGATAGTCACTAGGTGGTTAATTTATAGTAAATGCATCAACTTCAACCTATTATATTATTTAAGTATGTCCATCATTATTATTATTATCACTATTATTATCATCATTGTTATTATCATTATTATCACTATTACCATCATTATTGTTATTATTATTTGCATATAATTAAAGCTTTTCTTCGATTCCTTATACTTATTGCTATAATTTATTGAACATACGTGTGAATTATTACTATTATGCATTTTATTATGCTTATACATCTCTCATAATTTATTATACTTATCCAATTACATCACCCATTTACTATCTAAGTTATCTAATAGTTGTTATATCTGTCATGTTTTATATGTAAGAGAAATAAATATGTCTTTTTTCATCATAAAATGTACCATCAGACAATTGAGTAATTATAACATAAATAATAATAATTACAGCACCAATAATAATAACTATAGATTCTATAAAATACACAATGTAATATATAATATAAGATATAAGATAAACTATAAGAAGTATGTACAAAATAGGGTTTAATGGAGTTATAAAACGATATCATTGATTAAAAAAACAACATGAAACTCATATAAATGTAAGCGTATCATTGTGCAAGGCTAATTAATGACTTAAATTTAGCATATGAGGTTATAACAGAGTAAGAATTATCAGAACATAAACTATTAAGTATAACATCTGAGGAACATATACATTTCATGAGTATTATACATACAAATAAAGAATATATGTAAATGTTCTAATAATGTACAAATATTTACTTTGATTCCATTACATAATAAATACCATTATCACACATATATAATTTAATTCATACATATTATATAATACATCGTGAAGATACAATCAATTTTCTTAAAAAATTGACAAATATAACAGAGTTACATATCTTTCAAAATTTACATATTATATAAATACAATTAGATATACTAAGACATTCAAAAGATATTATATTTATGTCACAAAATCAATTTAAATAAACTATTGAAGATATATTATTATATAACTCATATTTTATCATTCGTATATTGAAAAAATTAATATTAAGTAATTTCGATACTATAATAGGTTTCGAAGACTACATATTTTACGGAGAAATAGAAGATTAACATAATATAGAATATTATAAACGTATATTAGGAGAAATACCACATGCTAAATTCATCAATGTAATAAATCGTAAATTACATATCATAGAAAACAATAATTTATACCCACGAGATGTATCTGATTAAGTGAATTGGGTATATAATTAATTAACTACTGTTTTTAATTCTTCATATGGTATTTTTAAATATTACGACTGTGTGTTTATTCATGATATGATAATCAAAGTTATATGCACGGATATTGTATTGAAGGATGATTTATATATGAAACACGGATAAAATACCAATTAAATAAAAAAAATGATAATATTTAATATTTACAATTAGGAATAAACCAGATGTTATCCCATATATTATTTAAATGACAGAATTATATATGTGAGTAATATATACTAATTATATAATATATGTTTCAATAATTTTGTGTTAATGTATCATAATGATAAAGAAAAAGAAATATGTGAGGTTGATGTATTGATTATACCTTAATTACATACTAAAATAATACCCATATAATACAATTATATGGATATTCAAGATACATTATAGTGCTTTTCATTGATATTTGACCATTTATTGTCTTTCAAAGATGTAACATATGAATATTATATATGTGATACACATGTTGTATGCTTGTAAATGATGTACGAATATACAAATGTTGAAACATACAAAGAAAAAATCGTATATCTTACAAATAATTACGAATATATAGTTAATCGTGGTGATACTTACAATGGTATAATACTGTTTAATAATTCAACAGATTTAACATAATATTACAAACATTTAAAACTTCGCCCAGTACAAAAGCTTACTTAATTAGCTAAACTACTACAAAATAAACTAAAATCATATAAATGTAAGATATCATGTATAGAATTTATATCTTCAATATAAGCACATTACATAGTTGAAAATAATGATAATAATGATAATAATGATGTTTGGGAATTGTCAACGTGATAATTGTTTTTTCATATCGAAATGTAACTCGGATAACGTATTAAAGGATATACATACGATATATACAATTATAATAAATATACAACACATAATAATAATACTACTACTAATACTACTAATGTTTCACCAACAGGTGTTATATTGAATAATTCACCTATATAAAATCTCACAATCATTGATATAGATATAAACCCAAATTTATCACCTGATGATATAATTAAAGTATATAACAAGTTAATATCACGATTACATATACAAGATATTGTAGTGAAAACAGCTTCTGGTGGTATACATATATATTCAAACACTGAAGATTACCCTATTATATAAAATAGAATGATAGGATGTTTTAAATGTCCTAGTTTCAATGTTGATTTATTTTCATCGATGGATATCACTAGTTAATCATTAGTAGTTTTACCGGGTAGTTAATGCAGGAATAAATTAAACAATATTGGATCATATTCTTTTGTATAAGGTGATTATAATAGTGAAGTAATAAGATCTACATAATAAATATTAAACGATTTAAAAATCAATATAAAACCTTATAGATGTAATATAGTTAAATATTTAATGACATAATCGCATAAATTAACAGATTCATAACTTGAAAGCATATATATGGCTTTGATAAATGATACTAATGTAAAATTACTACCATTTTATGCTATAATTCAATCTTTAGGTTCTTTCGAAGAGTAAGATATAAGGGATAAAATCATATAACATCTCATTTAAAATCTATCATTTTAAAAGTAATGTGATTTACAAAATGAAGATTATATGTACTTAATTCAGCGATATTTACATATTTATAGAAACTAATATACATCTCCGCTTGTACTATATTATATGACTAATATACTTTATCATTAATAGATATGTCGTGAACCTACTATAATAAATACCACCATTATACCTAAATCATCATTTAAATGTCGTAAATCATTCAATGAAAGTAAAATAATAGAAAGATTATCTATATAATTTACTGAAATATGATATCAAAGTTATTATCCTTTTTTATATCCTAAATGCTACGTATTGATGATAATACAATAATAACATATCAAATACACAACCAAGAACTATAACCAAATACACAACTAAATACACAACTAAATACACAACCAAAAAACATACAATATGTTATAGTATCAGGTAATATAGGTGTAGGTAAAACCACGTTTATAACACGTTTATAACACGATATTGAATTACGGGATAAATTAGGGTTAAAAAACAATAAGATAATACCTGTGTTAGAAGATATAGAACTTTGGACCCCATATTTAACCTTATATTATAACGCGATAAATAACTTAGATGATTAATTACGTATTTTCGAATTTCAGCTATTAACTATCATAAGTAGGTTAAAATAACAATATATATATCAATAAGCTAACAATAATCATAACAATAGTCATAACAATAGTCATAACAATCAAAATATAACATATGTGTTTGAACGTGGATCACAAGAATCTATACAAATCTTTTAAAAAAATCTAAAATAATACCTTTCGAAAGAAATATATGATTTATTATAACATATATCCATAGAATTAAACAAATATGAGAAACGTATGGATATGTCTATAAAAATAGACGTGAATGATATAACAGTATTATATAATCGTATAAAACATAGAAATAGACCTAGTGAAAAAACATTAAGTATAAACTATCTAATATAACTATAGACGTTATACTAAGATTATACTTATATACCACCATAAATACCTACTACATATACTAATTAAATATACATATCAGGTAATATAGGTGTAGGTAAAACCACATTAATACATCAGTTAAATACTGGAGATATAACATATATGTTTAAAACATAAGATGGTGATGTTGTAAATACATAGTTTATACATAAGTTAATGATGAAAGATGAAGAAAAAGATGAAGAAAAAAGTAAAGAAAATGAGTGTATATCTTTCGTTAAAGAACCTATTGAATTCTGGGGGTATGATTTACTACAAAAACACCTATAAAATATAAATATACATAACATAGATGAAAGAACTGATTATAGCTTCATATTTCATATCAGATGTATATTATCAAGGTTATTATTCAGGTCTAATAATAGTGTATATGAAAGGTATATAACTGAAGAATTATATAGTTTCATACCTACATATAAACATGTGTTTACAGAAAATCAATATAATCTTTTAGATATGATATATAAATTTCTAGAATAATATGTGTTTTACAACGAATAACATACATTTATTTATATAACACGTCGTGATATTACCTCTCAAAAGGACTAAATAATTAAACGAAATAGAAATATCGAAGAAATAGAAACATATATAATAAATAACACATCATCAACTAACACGTATTTAGACACTCTAGATACAAATATTCAAGTTATATATATGAATTCACACTAAATATAAACCGCAATACGTAATAAGAGATTTTATGTGGTATATACTTGAATTTTTACATATATTTCAGTTTTTTGAAAAAAAACTATTAATTTATCATTCAGGAGTTTCTATATTAGGTGTAAAATCCTCTTAATATCCTAATATCATATACATATATACATATGCATAATCATCACGTGTATATATAGGTACTTTTTATGGATTTATACCTTTTGTTTCTTAACCATGTTCTAAAAATACACTTTATACATCCATATCTGGTTATGTACGTGTTTATGTAGCAGATCTACTAGCATAATCTCTTCTTCGTATTTTACCACGAAATGCATTATTTGGAAGTGTTTAAATGTGTGTATGTTTAGGTTCTATTAAATTAATATCATGTGTATCAGCACCAACTATCCTAATAGAATTAGATACTTAACCTCCTATCATTGTTTTATCAAAAATATTGGTAGGAACAGGTATATTTTACATATCATATAATTTAGCAAATTCCTTAAATTATGGATCTGTAGGTATAATTATAGATGTTTCTTATTATCGTATAAGTATAATATAATATCCACACATACTAAATATACCTGTTTCACCTTATCTAAGAGGCCATAAAGATAATATTATAGTTCCTACAGCTAATTTATATTATTTATGGGATGTATTTATTGTATGTAATACGTTAAACATATATGTTTATAATGATGTTGATTATATAGGTATATTTCGCATAAGACCTAATTATTATACTGAAGCTTATCTTATCATTCTAAATACAAGAGCTTCTTCTTCAATATTTTTTATATTTGTTGTGTCATTTGTGTTATTTGTGTTATTTATACCGTTTGTATTATTTTCATTCTTTTCATCCTTTTCATTGTTTTAAGTTTCTACAACTTTAACATCTTCCATATTAGGAGGTTATATATCAATTTCAGGGTCTTATACACCATTTATATCAGGTAATGGCATTTCAGTTCTATCTTCAATTTCATCATTAATAGTATCTACAGTATCCATATCAGGTAATATTTATAGTTCTTCTTCATTATTTTATTATTCTATATTACTATTTTATCTATATCTATTGTGTGAAATTACCATTATAACGATAGTTATAATCACAAGTACAAATATAATAGCTATCAATGCTTAAATATTCATTGTTTTAACATGTATAAATTCATCAATTAAAAAACATATATCATACTTAAATCATAACCCTAATATACAACTCTGGTTTACATTTATATCACCCACCGTAGAATTATTTATTGTTATATTACTATTCTAAATACATGAAAAGAATGACATATCACCATTAATACGCATTAAATTATCCATACGTCTTCCAATTACTATCATATTATGGTAATTTATACTATATTCAGCCATTAATGGTGATGCTATAAGTTATATATTATTGCTATTTCGTTATTTATTTATATTATTTACAGCAGCTAACCATCTTTAAAATTACTCCTCGTATTATCCACGATAATAACATAATATACATACATGATTAATACTACCTGTAAATTCTGGTGTTTATATAGTATTATTATCTACTATTGTCATTATATTTGTAACCATATAATATATATGTATCATTTTCAATGCTATATATGCGAGAGATGACTATTATGTTTATGATTATGAGTGTGATTATTATGTTTATGATTATTATGAGTGTGATTATGTTAATGATATTTGGTACATTACATATAATCTAGCCATGTGTGGATCATTGAAGAATATATACTGTTTTTCACTGTTTTATAGTCTAGAAAGTAATAATAAATGTGTACCATTCACATTATTTACATCGAAAGAATACCCACATATCATTTATTTTGATGTTTATATGTTATTTATAGCGTTAATAGACGTATTTAATACACCTAATGTTTATACATATTACAATTATGCTGTTCTCATTTCGTTATTACCTGTCATTTTGACATGGATATTAAAAAACATATTTCAAAAGCCTTAATTTTAATCATAGTATATATTTGCTGTTTTTCTCTATTATCCTGCCTAATGTATAAGTTTATTAAAATCTCTAGTATTTCCTCCTATTGTAGGATCATTGTTAAGATTCATAAGATGTTGATACATTTCAGCTTCTTAATTTATACTTTATTATCCATTTTATTACTGCTATTATGATTGATGAATTGTATTTTATTCCAATATGTTAACCCTTTATTCTAAATTCATTACTTAATGTCCTATCATTTATACTTATGCTCGTATATCCATGTATAACACTATATAAAAAAAACAATATCACTCTTTTTTCACACCTCTTTACGATTACTTTTATTTTTCGCTAATATTTACTATGATAATGCTTATATGTCTTATTCTATGATATGTTATTCAGAAGTTTTATCATATGTTTTCATAGGTTGTTGTTAATATTGTTATTACATCTATTACTACTACTAATATGCTTACTACTGTTATTACTACTATTAATATGTCTACTGTTATTACTGTTATTACTACTATTACTACTACTATTACTACTACTATTATTGTTACATTTATGATAATATATGTTTTTATTCTAAAAGTTTTACTCTGCCCATTGTTGATATATGTATACATATCATAACAATAACAAGTACTAATAATACAGCTATAACTATTATTAACATAAGTTTAAAATCATTACGTACTATTATAGATTAATTACGGTGTTATTCTACGGATCGTTCAACTGATGGTTTTTCTACAGATTTTGACACTTATTCTACATCTATTACAGTCATTATTTCTTTTTCATTGGATTTATCATTCATTTAACACTGATAAAAATGATATAACACTTATTAGATGCATACTATATATTTGTAGAGAAAGATATTAAAAGAATTACAGCCTTAGAGGTCGAAGAATAATTACAAGGATTTATAGATGACACATAGTATAATAAATATGCTGAATATGCATTACGTAACCCTGAAAACATACATCATAATTATTTAGATAAATTACAGGTGTATAATCCATAATATTACATGGATATGGTACTAAAATCTAATGAGACGAAAGAATAATAATAAAAACATGCATAAAACAGATTATTGCTATATCAGAAGGTACCATTCCTGTATAATGTCATGTGGAATTAATAATATCAAACACATTTATCAAACGAAGTGAATCACATAATATTTAACATAGCACATAATTCAACACTACAACAATAGCTTATTTAATATAAAAGACAACAAATTCCTATAACACAAGGCTTAAATAAGAATATGTAATATGAATTAACAAATACAGGTATGAAATCGCAGTCACAAACATGGTTGTAAAAAGAAATAGTAAATGTGAAAAATAATCCTATGGTATAACTAGTGTTAGACTATGGTGATGGATTTAAGGCACGATATCTTGTATCTGATAACTAATATACCAAATAACAGGTATTTTCATACGATACGGAACTTGTAGTTAATCCTGATATAAACATATATGATTTAAATAGGGCATATATCAAGGCTGGAGAACAAATATACATCAATTATATCTCATATAAGATAGATAATAAAAAAACATTAGAATAATTAACATCTGGGTATATAATAACAGATTAACAACTATATAACACACTAAATACAATATACGAGAACATACCGAAAGAAAATCACGAAAAAATACAATAAATAGCTGATATAGTATTAAATTATTGTGTTAAACATAGTAGAACATAATAATGAAGGTTGTCACACATTTTCAACATCAGTATCTTTTTTGATAGGTATCATTGTGTCAAACCCTATTATAGCTATGGAATTCAATACTATGTCACAAAATGCATTAGCCATCTAGATTTTATCTTAATATACATCTGGATTTATCCTTATAAGTTTATATATTTTAAAACTATATGATTGTTATAATTAGTCTTTTATAGCTTATTATCGTAGTATTTCATCATCATTATTGTATCCACTATGAGAATATTCATCTAATTCTATATGTATAAGCATATTTAATGGAATGTGACGTAATATTAAATCAGGTCTATATATCTTATCTTATTTAGACATAATAGTCTAATCACGTATCAATACTATCCAATTTTCATCATGTTGTATTAATTTAAGTAATTTACCTATACATATTATTTCCTTTCGTTTATTTTATAATTATACATCTAATTGTATTTTTGAACCGCGTTATATCCTAAAATTCACATCTGTGGTTATATATTCGTCAATAATCTGTTATTCACTAGGTGTTTTATTATTACGGCAACAGTAACATAATTATTAACCCATGATGTGATTATATAATAAATACACTAAAAAACTATGTATAGTTCACTTATTCATTACGAAAACATACTAAAGAATCGTTCTTTACGAAATGCTTTCATATATATGTATACTATTAGTATAATAATTAATGTTAATATTAGTATTAAAGTCCATGTAGGATATGGTTTATTAAACACTTGAATAGTACCAGGTAAGAAATTAGGTGTATAAGATGAAGGAGATGATGTATTATTTGATGTAGATTATATACCTATAGGTATAGTCATACCACTTTCAGGAGGAGGAACTTAATTCATTATAGCAGAAACATCAGTCATTTTCATGCGAGAAAAAATACATTTATTCATAACATATATAATAACTAAGATATAGCATATACAACTTCTTTAGAACATAATACTTATGAAATCAATGATATATCATTTTAATCATTATTCTACATTGTAAAGTAAATATATACAACAGTTTAGAATATTTCATTCTATAACACAGTTTTTATATCAGGTTTTGCTATCATGGTTAATAATTTAAGAATAACACTGTTTTCAGACAATGATTTTATGAATTATGTCAAACAGTGTTAAAAATATAGTATTTCTAGCTGTTTTATTATATGTTATTATTATTCAGTGAAACGTACATGTAATATATTGATATTTACACTCATATTCTTACCTGGTTTTAATTATGATATATATGTGTTGTTTGTAACGTGATATTCAACAGATGCTTAATATTTAAGTATTTGAGTGTATGATAATTCATGTATGATGTTATTTTTGTTGTTATTCTCGTTGTTATTCTCGTTGTTATTCTCGTTGTTATTCTCGTTGTTGTCATCATTATAATCATTATTTTTATTATCAAGTGTTATATTTAAATCATTTAACACAGTTTAAAACTCATTATCAATAGGTATTATAATTGGAGATGTATCAGATTCATTAACTAGTTACAATATATCATGGTACAATCTAAGTTAAAAATTGCGTATGTGTATAAGTGTTAATCGTAGTATTTGTTTTATTGTTTATTAACCCATGTCGTAAAATGTATTTTATAACATGACATTTATAACATTTAATACCTTTTTTATATATTTTTATCCTTATGACGGCTACATATTAACATAATCTCGTAACATAGGTATATGTTCTCTGATATATAGCTTCTATTACTATAATTTATTATGTTAAGATTATAACCATGATTATAACTGTGGTAAATATCTTTCGTATAATATCTAAATTATTTATCCTGTATTTAATTAATTGATTATTTCTATATTATACTTAAGGATATTCTTACATATATCTTTTAATAATGGTATTACTATATTCATATATTATTATTACTACTACATTTAACATATACATTAAAATCATGTGTTTTTACCGCGATATTTAAAATGAAGAAACGTAGCTGTATATTTATAGAAGAATAACCTAATATAGATACTGTGGTTATAACATGGGATATAATCGATAATTCAACGAAAGATGATGTATATATATAAGATTATCGTCATACAGGCTAAATTTTATATAATGGTAGCGATAACACGAGAATATATAGTGATGGTACTAAAGCTGTAATAGGAAGTAGTAGTAGTATATTTAGTAAAAAACCTAGTATAACACTATAACGTAATATAGGATAAGAAATTAATGCTAATAGTAATGTTTTTGCAGTAGGATAAAATTACATATATTCTTACGATGATAATAATACGAAAGATAACATAGAAGTTACAATCATAGGATAATAATTGTAAAATGACAAATATCCATAACTTATAATAGCTATGTATGTATGATATGAGAGATATAATGGAGTTTTTTTATTCACATCAATTAAATAATGATGGTATGTAATAATCCAGTTGTTAATATAGATATACCATAACATATTAAAGAACGTATCAAAGCAAACGAAAAAACGATCAATGGTGAAATACTAAAGATAATACTCTCGGAATAAGCTATTAAAGACATGTATGATGAATTAAATGAAGAAGCATAGAAAGAATTTCTTTCAAATGATTCTAAATTCATACCATTTATATAAGATTTGTTAACCATTAAACAATAAAATATGATATATAATGTATCAAAATTCTAATAAGGCTTTATGTCACACTGGTTAAGAATATAGGGAATATCTCCGTATATATAACACGATTTTAATACTTTGATACGTATTCAATAGTTAAATGATACAGAATATCTTAAATTTCAACGTTATAACATATTTGTAAGATGGCATATATATAAATTATAGTATGATAATCCAGTTAAAATATTAGATATGGACACAGTGTTTAAATCTATTATGTTACTTAGTTGTCCACCTATAAGTACACGTATGTGTGAATTACATAATGAATATACATAACATTATGAATCATAAATATAAAAACAACAACGTTATAAAAACATAAAACATACACCTTCAGATGAATCTGATGTACTTTATTTAGAGATAAATAGGTTTTAATCCGATGTTTTTAATTTCAGAATGTAATTAATATATAATTTGTGTTAATTGGTGTCATTTTCCCATGAAAATCATATAATACATGTAGTAGATACAATATGTGATACATATTTAGTATAATACCCTAGTATTGTAACAGAATTCATTATGTAGGTTATATAATATTATGTTATATGTGCTGATATGACAAGATATGATATGAAAGATGAATTTTGTGTGAATATACGTATAATATAATCTATACTCGTAGATAAGTATGATATTATGAAATAACGATAGGTATAATAATATTCGAAAGAGAATCATAGAGAAATATAATAATAAACCAAGTATTAACATAAGTTCTTTTTCGAGTCAATACTCTGGTAAATACTAAAGACATAACTAGATAATATACATAATACAGTATTAAAGTTCTAAGATAGTGAAAATATGTATACAGATGCAAGTTAAATGAAAATTAAATGAAAATTAAATGAAAAATATGTATTTTTTCCCAATTATCATACCTCGATTAAATAACCTGATTAAATACCTTCATTTTCATATCAAATTATATACTCGATTAAATAACCTGATTAAATACCTTCATTTTCATATCAAATTATATACTCAATTAAATAACCTGATTAAATACCTTCATTTTCATATCAAATTACAATACCTCGATTAAATAATTATATAACCATTCTAGTGTTTTTTTAATATAAAACATGAACACGAGGAAAATTGTATAAGGTGTGAACACGAGGAAAAATACTACTATGTAACGTAATACATTTGATACATCAGTACTCGTATAAACAGGACCAGAGATAGACAATTATACATAACCATTAGGATATTATTCAACACTTACAATTACAGAGAATACAAACAGAATATCTACTATAGAAGGTATCAAAATATCATTATTTGATCATTAATAAATATTAATACAACAAATTATAACACGTATATTAACAGGGTATGTATCTCTGAATATTACTGGAATGTGTGTATAAAATAAGAACATATGGATAAAATCAGATATAGGTACCGGTAAAAGTCTTGTGTTACTATCTATTGTGTAATATTTTAAAAATATAGGATATAAAGGCTTAAATCTTAATGTTGCGTTTAAATGTCCAAAACCATTGATAATGACACTATATAAAGACCATTATTAATAAACACATGATATTAATTTCATAAATCATTCAATAGCTTCTGAATAAGGATATTATATAATTGGAAAACAACATCACGAAATAACATATAAAAAACATCTATAATAAACCCTTATATTCTGTTAACATCAAGTAATATCTTAATATAAGTAATATATCGAAGAATAAACATCATTATCATACTTTATAATAAACACAACATCAGATATAATTAATTGGCTGATTGATAAACCTACTGATGATATTATATTATGGAATTCAGATCAAGTAGATGTGTTATTACTCAATTTTGACGTATATAATCTTGTTAAATAAGCATATCCAAATATACACCCCACGTCTGCAGATGTATACACACACCAAATAAAAACTATGTTAAAAATAAATGATTAGTCCTCAGATTTATCATTTAATAGTTTCTGGATAATGTATTATGAATAAACATAAACACCATTTTCTTTCGTATGTTATGATGATTTCGATATTATGTCATTACCTCAACATTTTGCTATACGTTCTATATTTGATATATTTATAGGTTCTACAGTTATATAATAATCTATGGGTAGACGTATGAATGTATCATAAGCATTTATAAACGATAAATTCATATAAGGTATCTCTAATTTTCGTATAAATAGTGAATAATTGAATACAATGCTTAAATTCCCAGATAAACACTATCATATTATATATTGTAGTCCTTCATCAGCTATATATACACAATTCAAATATTTGGAGTATATTAATGGATATTTCAGAGATATAATGGATACATTTGGATAGATGTATTTCGAAAAAAATACCGTTGATAAGACACCTGAATAAATAACACATGATTATAATACAGCGAAAGAAATACCATAATTATAATTCACACTTATATCATAATTGTTATCAAATGAGGTATCTCTCGATGATATATATCGAAAATATGTATATAGTTTCGGTTTTATAGGTGAAGGTGTAATTTTAAACCACTATGAGCCTAACATGATAAGAGAATTGGTTTTAAACATAAGATTAAGATATATATAGTGTAAATTAATAGAACATTACATTTAAACTAAAGATTAGAAGTTTTTGAATGGTGCATAGTAGATAAAATTACACACGAGAGTATAGAATGAACCATTTTAAACACTATCATATATAAATGACAACATATTGATCGAAAAGATGACATAGAAGTACAAAGATATTGAATTTTCAAGTGAATAACTAAAAATGTTAAATATATACGATCCATTTGATGAAACACTTGAATTAAACGATATATGTACCATGAGTTGCTGTCATTAGTTATTCTCCGAGAAAGATATTAAAAAAATAATCATTTCATAAGATGGGAGTTTATAATGTTACTTCTGCAGGTAAAAAATCAATGATATGTCATAGAGTATTATATTTAATTAAGAATATAGGGTTATAACTCAGTAAGATTTCAATTATTCGAACATAAGTGTATATGTACAGTAAAAAACTAAGTTATAATAGATGTATTCTATCATAGAGAAAGAAGTGAAGATGAATCACAAGATATTATTATATATAGGAACAGAGATAGATCCTAATTCATTATACTAGAGAAAATACCTCGATATTTAAGCATTGTTAGATATTGAGGATTAGGAATAATTAACATAGGAATTGTTTTATATCACTAAACCTATAGTATATCATTTATACGGATAATAGGAAATACATTATGATATATAACATACATAATCTATATAACACTTAAGTAGCATTCTTATAAACAAAACACATGATAAATAACGTATATTAACCGCGAAAACAAATGCATTACTTCTCGTATAAAATACATAGGCTACAAACCCACAATTTTATATACCTGAAGTAACCATGGTATAATCTTTAAAATAAATAATAGGTGCTAATATGATATATATAGATACATTTATTATGTATACATCTCCAGATATAATGGATGAATAATTATAAATAGAAGGTAGATCACGTAGAATAGGTAGAACACAAGATATAAACATATATTAACTATATTATCCTACATAAATACCTGTATAAAATAGATATAAGATTAAAGGTAAATTTAAAAGTAAATTTAAAATAACGGGTGCAGGTATGGGTTAAAATATTATGTTATTAGGATAAGGGAAGAAACCATGATATAATAATAATAATACTATATAAATACACCTGTATAATAATACTATATAAATACACCTGTATAATAATACTATATAATACTACATTATTTACATATGTTTTTTATTTGTATCACATACAACATATATTCATGGAGAAATAACTATTTACAGAACATAGATAACATATATATAATGAATTTGCGTTATTATCCAAGTTTCCATATAGTATAGAGATATTATAGCTAGAATTCGGTAGAAAAAACGATACAATGAATATATTAACTATTGCGTATGGATTATTAGATTATATTCATAAAAATGCAATTGATATTACACAAATGTATACAGATAAAGATAACAATAACATAGTACCTAATATAGAAGAACTCATATAATTTCTACATCATTATGATAGAGATTATGAGCGTAGTTAAACATAATAATAAACATTTGCTGAACATTATGGTAAATGTGTAGTATAATAACTTAATACACTACTATAAAAAGACATTGATGTAACAAATTGGCCATTAACATAAATACCTATCTATTTATTAGATCGCGTATAAACCTCAATATAAGAAACAAATACAATTACATAGATATAATAATAATTTACCAATGATTAATAACGTTAATTACGAGAGTCAATACAAAGGTTTTAAATATAGGAAGATACATTAAAAAAAACACTAGGTGATGATTTATATAGTATTATAACCCCTCATAAAGATTATACTATGTTTAAAGCTGTGTTATATATTTGGTTATATGATTAGGCAAGAATTATAGCTGAACGCTATTCAAATCCCGTAGAACATATCACTGTTAATACATTATCATTTTTCCAGCATAATTTACCAAATGAACAATATTCGAGAAAGATTATAACATATAAAGACATATATAATGCTGTGATATTATCAACTGAAGAGAATTAGAGGGTATTATTAGATAGATTTAATATATAAAATATGGATGTATTACACAATCATTACATACGTGAATTACGCGATGAACAATCTATATTAAGTAAACCTATTATATCTTTAGGTAATGATAGTAATAAATGATTGGGTTTTTTCTTCATTTTTTCTTCATTTTTTCTTCATTTTATAATCATATGACAATACAAAAACCATATGTAAGAGTTATACTAGGTTTAGAAGCATTTTAGTCCTTCATGATCTCACAACAAAAACATCAATTATAATTCATACAAGATGTTTAAAATTAGTCTATTATTATTGATGATCGTATTAATGAATTGATACCAGCATAATAAGTAGTACTCATATTCTTTCGTAAAGTATTAATACCATTATAATACAACGATTTCATAGAATTTATATAATAAACGTATTTAGATGAAATATATAGATAAGAACGCGTGAATCCTATGGAATAATAAATACTAGATAGATAAATACAATTAAAGAACAACGAAAATACAACACATACCATATCTAATAATACAAACGTATTTTTCGGTACACAGATATGAATATCCGTTTTTTGCCTGTGTATTATACTCTGAAAGTATAATTGTTTTTATTCTCCGGTATATAATGTCTGAGAATAAGAGACGTAAGGTTAATTCTTAAAAACCTACACCTTAAATTATACAATAAGAATAACACGTAACAGACAAAAATACACCAATTAAGTAATAAACACGTAGTAAAATCGAAGTAACACCCTCAAAATAACTTATGATAGAAGACGATGAAATAATACCTGAAAGAGTATAATAACAACAATAACAACAATAAGACAAAGATAAACAAAACAAATAAGATAAAGATAAATAAGATAAATAAGACAAATAAGATAAACTTGAGAAAAAACTAATACCATATCATAAATATATTAATACAACATGTAAAAGTCTTAATACCGCAGGTAATATTGGTAAATATATCGAAGCTTTAATATCTGATAGCAAATTGTAGTAAAAACTGCATATATAATTGGGTATATAAGTCATAATTGGTAAACCTGCTAATTCAAACATATTCTTGAAATTGATACAAATAGTATTGAATAATCAATGTGTATTCACCGATGTAAAGAACTGGGATAAATTCATTTCGTATTTAATGCCTGGTGATAACATAAATACTAATTAAAAGCCACTTTTATAGCGTATATCAGAATATATCTTCGATGATCCAGAATAAGTATATCTAATTATTAAAAATATACCAGATATAAACATAATAGATATAAAATATTGTGATTATAGAGGATTATTTACTAAATCAAACACATTAACACCAAAAGGATTACATACTAAAATAGACGGTGGATATGTAATAAATATGATGGCTGCTATGATGCTTCATTAAGAAATAGTGTATAAAGTATAAAAAGTATGTCTTCCGGATGATATTAACTTAGATGATTATACTATTAATGCCGCTGAAAAAGATAGAATATATAAAGGATATACTAAGTATTTAGTAGAAAAATCTTAGAAAGATGAATATAATAGATTTAAAAGCATGAATGATAGTAAGAAAAGCTATATGATAGCATAAGATTTAATATCTAAGACATAAATACAGCTAGATTAGCATGTTATATACAATCTTATGGAGTAAAATTGGGAAGTTATCAAAGATACTATATATGATGATAGTTAATAGAAGGAAACAGTGTAAAAATAAAAAACAACATCTATGCCAATATTGATGACTTAAATACATAACACAGATAAACCTTAATTAACATTTTATGAAAATGAAGAACATATAACATAATAATTAGGTGCTGTGAGTAATAATAATAATAATAACAATAATAATAACAATAACAATAATACGAAGGATAATAGCATAAGTGTTTAATCTTGTAATGAAGCTGATAATGAAGCTGAATAATAATCTGATATCGAAGCTGAATAATAAGCTGATGATTAAGACGATTATGAAGTATGATTATGAAGTATGATTGAATGTTTTTTCTCATGATTTATGTAATTATTAGTGTTTATTACCTCGATTTCATATATCTCGGGGATTTACCCATGAAAAAACAACATCATCTCTTAAATCGTATAAAATGTATAGCATTTTGATCAAATATATAGCGTTTTATGATAGGATGCATAATATGTTGTATATTCATGTTGTGTTATAACACCATGGTTATAAATTGTGTAATATTTTAATATATTACTTAACGTACATCATCTGTTATTGTTATATTAAATGTTTTATCATCGAATTTCTTAAATTCATCATCAAAAACATCTATAATTAATTTACTGGGTGTATATTATATATGTAATTCATTTTCATATAACATATATGTATTTATATCATCAAATATATAACCTGCGAGATATGTACCTGTGAATACAAGTTAATTAATATCAGATATAACCTCGTTACTCTTCAAATTATGAAACATAGATTCATACATATTTAATAGATATAATTGTATTATACGTCGTATATATTCTTCTTCTGAACAACCTATTGGAACACGTGCTTTCGTATATTATTAATATATACTTTTTTTACGAGTTTGTTTATAAATTGGTTGTATATATTCTTTCAAATGTATATATTCTTATATCGTCGTCATATTGATATTCTAAAAAAACAACATTTTATCCATTTATTCATTTATTCATTATACTACTTATATAACCATAGGTGTTAACTTATATTCTTCTAGAAACGTTTACATAGGTGTTATCAGTAATTATTATGCTACATTCATAACTTAACTCTCTGGGAAGAATTATCGTGTAAATTCTATTATACTTTTTTCGTCATTTACCAATATTTATCCTGTATCTACTAAATGATAGAAAATATTACGTATATAACCCATGTTAAACCCTGTTACAGGATTAAATGACATATCATGGATGAAAAAAAGATAATATTCATTAGTCAATATCCGTGTTACTAGTTTCTGATTATTCTTCATGTTCTTCATCATCAGTATGTACATCTAGTATTTTATTAATATTATACCATTTTTAAATAAAGTCATTTATATCTGGATCTATTATATTATTATATCTCAACATTTCTACTACCGATGGTATAAATAATTGTTCATACTTCATTTATTACTCGTATGTAAACGTCAATTTAGCATCCATGTTATAATAACGTGCTATAACAAGCAATGATAAGCATATATAATACTAAATTACTGATTAATCTAAATTTTATAATGATGTGTGTTTATTTACCCATGTTGTAATAGTTTTTTCAATGAAAGGATAGTCTGGAATAACAGTAGTGTTTTCTAATAAAGTTTGTACCTATTATAGATTTTATTATATAATGTTTTATAAATTAATGCCTTAATCTAGGATAGGAGTAGGGTATTCCTTTAATAATTCTTATAAATATTCTTCATCAGCTGTTTATAAATCTTTATATCCTTATTCTACAGCTTATTATGATATTACAGCTTTATCATTATAATAATACCATAGATTTTACCTTAGTTCCAATCCCTCTAATAACTATTATTTTGTAATTTATTTAAGCCTATATTATTAGAATTTAATTGTAAATTTGAAGAGAAAATCTTATACTTGTATAGATTATAGTATTTTATCATGTTTATACTCTAATTTTATATGTATAGGTTTAACCGGAGTACTAACACGTTCTACGTTCTAGGGATATGACACTATTTTTTATGTGGTGTATATATGTGGTATTTCACCGAATAATATCTTCATATTCATAACAAAGTCTTTTTTCGTCAATTTGTATACCGTAGCATGAAAATCATGTTTTATATAGTTTTTAAGATCATTTTGTACAATCGTATATGTAGAACCTGAATTTAACCTTATATCATTGCTTTTATTTGTATTATTTGTGTTAGTTGTGTTATTTGTGTTATCATCACAAGAAAATCTACCATATAATATATCTATGATGCATTTATCAGGATATAACACAATTTCACCATCTTTCGTTACTAAACACCATTCAAAATTGCTACAATACTTTATAAGTTCATCTGTTATATCACCTGATTATTATAATATGTTAGCTATTACGTAATATTTTGGGTATGTATATGAATATTTTATCAAATCTACAAGATGTTGTATTGAAAGTTGATTATTAAATACCTTTTATGGCTTATATGTTTATACTTCTTCACTCTCACTGGAACTACTACTCTCAATAATTTCATGTTAAATATCATTTTATTATGTAGCATACATAGTGATTTTTATAATAGAAAATAATGTTATCTCCTAATATTATTACAATATATACAGATGGGTCATTATTACGTGATAATTCAGGAAAAACTGTATCATCAGGATTTGGATTTTGGATACCAGAGATAAACATATTAAAAACATTTAAAGGTGATATATAAATAACATCAACTAATAATTAGGCTGAATTATCAGGTATATACAAGGCTTTATAATATATGTTAACACACACAGAGAAAAAACCATGTTAAATATTTATTGTTACTGATAGTGAATATTGCTATGGTATCTTTACAAAATGGCTACGTTAGTGGTAATAAAAGGCTGAAAAGACTAAAGAAAACATGATTGATAAAAAAAATATGAAGTTAATATAAGCTATAGATACATAGATACAATAAATCATGGATAAAATATGTAAAAATATCTCTTTCGTACATCAACGTTCACACACTGGAAATAACACACCTATGGAATATCATAACAATTATATAGATTAAGAAATAAGAAAACACCTAAATAATGACTGATATGTTTTTTGTATGCGTATGGATACATGAGAAAAAACCATGTTCATAACATGTGTTTATACGTAGCATCAATCTTTTGAAACAACACCGTGTTTGAATATTATGTGTTTTTCTATTCTTCAGCAATGATTTATCCTATATCTTTATACTTATTATGTAAAATCTTATCATTATTGATAATCCACATGAGGTGTGGAAATATTTTTTTAACATTTTTCTGCCCAGGTTATAACATGTGTTATTAGTATATTTATATATGATTTTAGTATATATTTGATATGTATATCTTATCTTATTGTTCAATTGCAGGTATCTTTAAGTTGTATAATTGTTAATATAATTATGGAAGATACTTAAAATCCTAGTTTCCATAGTATGTATGTACTAATTTTTTATGCACTGGATCTAGTAACATAGGGTATTTCTTAACGAATGATTTAAAGTATACTGTTTATGAATATTTCTCAGGTTATACTAAATAGCTAACGAAAGGGTTAAATATAAGTTTAAACTCTTTAATATTATCGAATTTCATGATATATTACATTTCTGAAGGATATGATGGCAGTTAATATTCAGAACTTGATCCTTCTCTACGTTTAATAATACATGGAATAGATAGATCATTTATTGTAAATGGTACAGTACGAAGATAATATTTATTCATAACATGCTATGGTATACACTCCATAGTTCCATATTATTTTAAATGTTATGTTTATATCTCGTGTGTAGCAATTTAGTTTAAAAATATAGATAATTACCCTATAAATTATACTAGATATGATGGTATACCGTATGTACAGTCCATATATGTTAAAAATAGCTAAGATTTAACCTATGTATTTACACTGAGTGTTTTACTTACTCTTTCGACATTATATTCATTAATTATATCAATTTCATCAGAAATATCAACTGTTTCATACTACATATTATCAATATTGACAATATCTTTAGGATTTAAATCATTAAATTAAATCTCCATATTATTTGACATGGATAAAAATCAAGGTAATATAACACAAATAATACCCAGTATATCACATAAATTACATACCCAGTATAAAACAACAATACAAACACACAAGTTTTTAACAAAGAAATGTAATTATAAATATCACATGTAATATAATAATTGTATCAAGATATAGTATAAATAGAGAAATTATATCTTGGGTTAATAATATTAAATCAAACGAAAGGGTAAATATTACTGTCATTACCATTAAATATATTCTCAGATGATATCAAATAACGATTTATGGCATATGCAACATAACAATTTAGATATGTTGCAAATTCTAATATAAGAACCACAGGTGTATAACTATCATATTTAAACGCATATGTGTAATTTATACATACATAAGTGATGAATATGAGGCGTATTAATTGGAGTCTTTTAACTTCTCGTAACTAAAATATTGAAAATATTGTATAAGATATAGTTGTAAAAAACACTTATTTTGTCATGGAAAACAACTAAATACACACTCTAGGAGAAATACCAAAATCTTGGATATAAAATAATACAATTGTTATCCCACCTGATTATTTAGCTTAAAATGTATGGCTGAGTATAAATTTAAGTTAACCACCGCTGTTAAATACCTAAAATCTTACATTCATAGGACACGAAAGAGTAAAATTCGTAGTTTCACCCACGTAATCACTTCTAAAACCACACATGTTTGAAAATACACGTAATATCACTAGATTTAATCACTCAAGATTAACATTAAATGCTACAACTGATATAAGTAATTTATTTAGTAACAGTGTATTATAATTTGATATATAATAGGGTATAATACTCAATATAACACCATAAATATCTCTTTCGAATATAACTAATGTATTTTCTGGTGTATAATTAACATGTGATACATTAACTATAAATTATAACAATAATTCTAACTATATATTTAATCCTACATCACTCACTGTATAAACACTGCGTATAAACTCTAATAATTACACTAATTTTATGATCAATAATGTAAATATTATAGTTACATCATCAGGTATAATATAAGGTGTAACATTATATGAATGTACTATATCTGGAACAACTGGAACAACAACTATTACAAATTCTATTATAAGCATGGGTAAATATAACAATGTAGTAATATCTGGTGATAATAATAATAATAATAATAATAATCCATATAACACTACAATAAACAACGCTGTTATCACACATAGTAATATAACAAGGTGTATTATATAAGAAAATACCACGATTACTGATTGTACGTTAAATAATGTGAATGTTCTTTCGTCAATGACTATATAAACATCTACGATACGTAATTCTAAGATATAATATACACCTTTAAATGATTGTATTGTATATAACACTGAAATTGAATCCTCAGAGATAAATAATGGTGAATATACTGATGTATCTATCTAAAAAATAACATCTGATTATACAACAATTAATATAAATAATGTGGTTATACATAGTGGTTCTTTGATAAAAGAATATTAAATAAATAATAATACTATCATACATCGTGTAAATAATATATAAAAATGTGATATATAATAAGGCTGTTAAATATATGAATCTGTTATATAATCTTCACCTATGGAAAAATCTATAATACAAACATCTAAAATATTAACATCTAATTGTACAAATATGTCTATCAAAGATACAATTTTAATAGATGTAATTGCAACAACATGTAATGTAACACATTCTACATTAATAAATACAATGATAAGTGGTGGTACATTATATAATTCTACAGCTATACGTGATATTACATAGTCAACTCATTATCATTCATCTATATAAAATAACGCTGAAGTTGGAGATAATAATATAACTGATTATAATATCTAATATACTGTATTTACATCATTAAATACGTTAAATAACAGCACTATAGATTTTAGTACGATAAATACGGAATAAACCTTTAATATTATACAATTTACATCTACGATATTTAATATAGGGTTTATACTTACTTCACCATCTCTGTTTATTACCTGTACGTTTACTGATTTCGATAATATAGATTTTAACATGAGTGTAGTACGTGATAGTACATTTACTAATGGCACAATATCTAACGTAAAATTATACAATGTTATCGTTACAAATGTAATATTTTAAGGTGAAATATGGATTGATGGTGATTTATAGACTACTACAAGTGTTGTATTTAAGAATGCACATGTAATTTCGAAACATGATATAACTCTTAATGATATATCTATAGAAAATACTGAAATATATAGTGAAGATGATAAATTATGTAAATTATATGATGTTGTATCCATAGGAACTACCAAATTCACTAATATAGATCTATAACGAGGTAAATTCAATGATAATACTTAGTTTTTATAATGTGTAGTCTTCAATTCAACAATAAATGATGATTTATGTGTTATTTAATCGTAAATGTACCATTGTGATATTGAAGTTACAAATCTTGTTATAAATGAGGGTATATATGACAATTGTAGTATATAATTCAATCCCTCGTTTAAAAAATTAGAGATTTTAGCTGGTAAAGTCAATGGTATTGTATTTAATGATGTTATATGTCGTACAGATCTATTATAGATCGAATATAATATACAAGTTGAAAATATACGAGGATATATATTATTATGTGAAAAAAACACACCATAAATAACAACAATAGTAGATGGAAAAAAAACACCTATTATTGAGCCTGTGAGATAAACAAAATAACAAGGTGAAGTGTATAATAAGTGTATATACGGGTATAAATTAGTTAAATATGAATGATATGAATGATATGAATGATATTGTATTATCTCAAATTACATACCATAGATAAAAAACGCGTTCAATTAGCTGATTATTTATATTTGTTTAAAAATGTTGTTACTGTATGCAATATATTCTATATTTCTGTTAATTATGTCTTTATTACACCGGCTTATTCGGATAATTGCTTCATAGATGTTAAGTCCATTTTCATACTATATAAAAACATAAGAAATTGTATCGATTTTTTGTATTGTGAAATGGCTCTTAATAACGTAATTGCTAACGATCAAATATTTTAAACACCACCTTAAATTAATTCATGGGCCTAAATAAATGCTGTAATTGCAGCAAATCTACCAATTTCATACATGTTAAATGGTATGTAATCCTTACCTATTAAAATTTAAAGTATGTTATAGAGTAATGATAGACGAGGGAGATAAATGTAGGGATAATCTGTATAATTGAACGGTGTTTAGCTATCAGCGTTCAATAGTATCAATTTTTCTACAATAAATGCAAGTTATGATTTCTAAATGTATAAAAACCTTAGGGCTAAAATAATATTCTCTCGATTTACATCACGCGTATTACCCGCAGAAATAGGTATAAGTTAAGAAACATTCTATCCATCAATATAATTTAAAATAGATTATGATCCTACATGTGTAGGAACTATGTGTTTATTACACACTCTAGATATAAATGTACGACCTACAGTATTAAATGTTAATATAAATGGATTTTCAGCAGCTGGTACATCAACAGGAATATAAGTAAGTAGATAACACATAAAATCTATATAATATGCATACGGTAATGATTTTATATATAATTATTTACGTGAAGCAAGTATAGGATTTGCAAATGTAGGTGGTACATCTGTTTAATGGTTTTAAGTTGTACCCGCAGAAATGATAAAATATATATAATCTGTTTTACATGATCCTGGAATGGTAGATCTTGTAAAACGTATGGTACGAGAAGATGTATTTGTTGCTAAACATGTACCATGGCATTAATATGGTGATTGGTCATTTTCATTAAAATAAGGTACATAAGTTAATCCAAATTTACATACTGATGGTATATCTAATATATCTCATCGATATCCTAATAATATTGTATAATAAGGATTTAATGAATTTGCTATGTATTATGTTGAAACACAGCTTAAAGAAATAGGTATAAAAAATATGTAATAAAGCGCAAATGCTAATAAATTTAATGTACAGGTATCAAATGCTAATATAGATCAATCAAATATAGAATATACTAACTATTTCGATAGTGGAAACGGCAATTAATAAACACAAGTACTTAAAAAGTATCGTTTTAACACAGCACTTGATTGGTAATTTGGTGTAGGTAGTATGTCTGTAAATGTAAATAATGCTATTCCAGCGAATCATTTCCTCGCAAGTACAGAAAATGGTAATATGGGATTATTCAGATATACATAAAATCCCACATAATTAACAAATCCACCAACTAATATATAACTTTCGTAGCTACCTGTAGGTCTTTTTGTTGATTCAAACGAAGAATTTGACTATAAAATAGCATTAGATGAGTTTATTAAAAAAAATTAAATGAATAGTAATAATAATGTAATAACAATAGAATAATAATATACAGTAACAGGAGCTGAAAGAGGTAATTCAATTGTAACACTTATAACAGAATAAAATAACGATGGTACTATAGTATAAACTGAAAAAACAGGGTAAGAATCAATTACATTAATTACACGTGAAAGAATTAGTGTATTACCATTAATGGTTGTACATGGTTCAACTATTGAATTTTAATTATGTGTATTAAGTCGTATATAAAATAATACATTTTTACGCGGTGGAGAAGCTGGAAATTATACATATATAGGAAATGCATCTATTCTTAACAATATACGCCTTGAATTTACATAAACAAGCTTTTAAATTAATAGTGATATAACAAATGTATGCAGTATTAGCAATATATCTGTTCCTACGGATATTATTAATGAAGGAACAGTATTTAATTAATCTGGTACAGGATATATATAATTTGATCCATCTAGAGGTATTCTTTCGTATTCATCAATTGAAAAATCAGTATTTATACCTGCTATAACATTTAATAGTGGTGGTGGTATAATTGATCCTTCATAAATATGGTAATAATAAGGTGATTTTGTATATTTAAAACGTCCATCATATCTTCTTACTTCATATATGTGTTTAACAGGAGGTTTAAGATTTGATATTAATACATCAGGTACTGTAGGATAAGGTATTTCTATTATATCACATGCTATTATTACTCCAAATTTAATACAACTGCCAAATTCACGAATTTTAGACTCTTACAGAGAAAATAATACAATAACTACTGAAGTTAATGGTTTAGATGGATTTTTAGTATCAAATAATGGTGGATAATAAGCTCCATTACGATTAGTTATGGGATAATCTGTTACAGCTATTTTAGGTATGTTAATTAGATCATTTGGTGCAGTTTCTCCATATTTAAACACTGCTAATCCTGCATTTATGAATATAGAATTAAATCCATATGATGATAATGATTTTATGCTAAATAGTCTATCAATGTATTAATTAAGTAATAATATGGATGCAAGACCTAATTCTGGTGGAGGAAATGATTCTAACGGTGTATTAGGTATGTTTACATATAATGCCTTTTTACTCTGTAACAAGAAAAATGAAGAATTTTACCCTACTATGGTTAATCCAGATTATATGAGTATACATACATATAGAAAATATCATGGTGTAGTTGATTTTTATCTACCATTAACATTTTTCTTCAATGCTGGAGATGTAAAATAATCATTTCCGCATTATGCATGTGCTGCACAATCATTAATGACAAAATTTGAATGGAATAATCCATTAGCATTCATAAATACATCTATAGCATTAGATCCTATGGCTATAGATTAATTAGATATTGCAAGAAGTACACGCGTATTTATAAATAGGGTTATACCTAATGAAGTATTATTTAGTAATATTAATAACTGTAAATATGTGTTATTTTATTAAAGATATGCCTGGGTAGGTGAATTAATACCTATCATAGCTAATTATATGTTCTATTTCTGGTGTATACGTAATTATTAACGAGAGGCAAGAATTATTGATTCAAATTAAACCATGTTATCAGATGTTATTACATATAAAGGTGCATATTTCTATACATAACTTATGGCATTTTTCGTTAATACATCTACAATATCTGTAATATAAAATCGTGGAAATTTAACTAATTCAGTACCTATATATGTTAATAAGTTTGATTATGCAATTTGGGATGTATTAAATTATTAAACAGGTTCAAATACACATATTGATGCTGCATAACTTACTGGGGATGATTAATAAAATTCACTATTATAGACAAATTCAGTATATAGTTTAACACCAGTGAAAACATTATAGTTAACATCTGATAATAATTTAAGTATGACAGATCCTACACCTTTTAGATTTTAAATGTTTGATAGTATGGCTATGTTATAGCGAGAAAATCCTAATGCAGCACCTATGTTTAATAATTGTGTAGTTTGGCACTTTAATCCTACATTTGATTATGATGAAATACCATATAGTTATTATTCTCCAGCATTTGCACCTGGATTTTAAATAAGAGTATAACCACATACAAATTAATAAAGAAACGTTGGTATAATAGCTATAAGTACCCTTGTTAATATGGCATATATTACAAACCATGTAATGTTATTGAAATATCAGACCAATAATTGATAATTGATAATATATTTGTTTTTTTTTTTGAAGTGATTGTTTTAGAGTAGTATATTTGATAGATATATTTGGTATTATCTTTCGTATGAAATTAAGTATATAACTAGGGAATATATTTAGTATGAAATTAGGGTATATACTCAGTTAATTAATCAAGTATATAACTAGGGAATATATTTAGTATGAAATTAGGGTAGTATATTTAGTATGAAATTAGGGTAGTATATTTAGTATGAAATTAGGGTAGTATATTTAGTATGAAATTAGGGTATATACTCAGTTAATTAATCAAGTATATAACTAGGGAATATATTTAGTATGAAATTAGGGTATATACTCAGTTAATTAATCA
>JGI990J12352_1000023_pt1 | contig 30949 bp, 27 predicted proteins | sample Intmic4MA4BA4MSA_FD_12352 | JGI IMG/M metagenome (IMG submission 12352) | reverse complement strand
CACACTCTCACGCTCAACCCTGCGATAAACGCTCTCGGCTCGTGGCTCAAGGACAAGTGGCATTGTACTATCCACCTGCTCTGGTAAGTCGAGTGCCTCCGCCTTAGTAATGCGGTACGCTATAGCGTGGGCTTTGCTCGTTAAGTCGTCTAAATTTTTGTAGCCGATAATCTGGTGCATACCATATCCGCCCATAATGGCGTACCTTGCCTGAAAGACAAAATATGACTTGCCAAAAATACTCTCATCCAAGAATTTATATTGGCTAAAAAATTCTAACGGCGAGTTGGTTATGGGCGTACCCGTTAAGATAATGTTGTGTTTAGATACTTTACCTAAACGGTGCATCACTTTACTTCGCTTAGCGTTTTGCCCTTTAATCTTGCTACTCTCATCACAAACAATTAGGTCTGGTTGCCACTCGGCTAGTTCCGCCTCAATCGACACAGCACTCTCGTAATTGATAACTGCGACCTGCAATGCGTGGTGTGAGTTTTCCAAGCGTTCCAATGTTTTGAGCTTCTTATCCCTGCTACCCTCCAAGACTTCCAAAGTGAATTGATATTTTGCAAACTTAGCAAATTCCTTTTTCCAAACGCCCAAGATACTAAGTGGAGCAACAACAAGCATTTTTGAGATATGCCCATCGCTATACAGCGTACCTGCAATGCCAAGAGTGATAACAGTTTTCCCTGTACCCATTTCTGCTAACACGGCACAACTCTTAGATTTCGGCGGCTCTCGGCAATAGCCCATAGTTCTTAACGCAAAGTCTATCGCCTCGGCTTGGTGCTTATATGGCGTTACATTAAGCAATGCCTCTTGCGATTTTCCTTGCATGAACTCGCACCTCCTCCGCCTCTGCCACAAACGCAAAGTTCCAATATCCCACGAGCTTCATTAGTCTTCTTGCTGTGGAATAATCTAACTCCTGCTTGCCCTCAATAATGCGTACAGTCTCGCCTGTTGTAATGCACAACTCCGTTGCCACCATTTGCAAACATAATCGCTCACGCTTCATAACGCCAATCATTCTTTGCTTATTTAGTAGCATCGCTGTTGCCCTCCGTCTTTTGCACGAAAGTTACATCGCTTGAGCCACTTTCTTTTAGCACCTCTAGTGCCTCATCCATACTACCCACAAATCTCTCTTCCGTGGTGGTTGTCTTGATTCGGATGGGCTTACTTTTATCCCCATGCCAAATCGTAGTTCTTTTCTGCTTTACCTGCATTTTTCCTTAGTCTCCTTATGACTTTATTTGAGTGGCTTTTCTTGCCCTCTCACTTACTGTGAAAATGAGGGCAAAAATTCGGGGTGTTTTCTAAAAAAACTTAGAAAACTTTTTTTGCACAGCCTCGAGCATTTCATATACACTGCTGTGGTGCTTGCCCTTTGCCTCTGCTATTTGAGGCACGCTCATGCCCTTGCTGAGCATTTTGACAAGCTCTAGTTGCCTAGTCGTTAGTGTTGCCAACGCCTGCGACAGTTTGTCCTCTTGTGCCTCTTCGGCTTTAATCATAATCTCGATAGGATTAAACTCTTCGCTACCGACATTCCTGTTGCTCTCGCTATACAGGTCTAGAGACCTCGTGCAATAATATTTCCGCTTACACTCGCTACTGTTCTCTTGGCGTTGCATTTCAAAAATTGCCTCCGCTTCCGCTACTTCCATCTCAATGTCAATTAAAGCTGGGTTGCTTAATTTGCTTTTGTCCTTAACTTTATCTAGGTCGATAAGTTTGCCTAGTTTTGTGTTGTATTTGTAATTTTTCATTATTGATAACTCCTTGAATTTGTTGTTAATCCGTAGAGCCGCCAATGTCCACAAACAAAAAAAGACGGCAGAATGCACCTTGAAAAATTTGATGCGTCCTGCCGTCTAGCGGTCTACGGATTAGATATTAAATTGTGTTTTGATTACTACTTGTCTGCTCTTTTTTAGGCGGCAGATTTTTTGCCTACTACAACGACTTGTCCATCGTCAGTAAAACGCACAAGAGTGATTTCGTTTTTAATCACTATCTCAACAGTCTTACTTTTACCATCTGCTCGGCAAACCAACTTGCCGCTTTGACTTCTAACTTCTTGCATAATGCTTGTACCTCCTTAAAATTTTTCTTGAAAATATATTTTTAATATACTTTCGCTTTCGTAAAGCAGTTAGTTGACAAGCACCATATTTTTGCAGTATACTGTTTATACAAGTAGCCGACATCATAGGTGCTTGTGCCTTACGCTATTAAGATTATCACAAAATACGCACCCAGTTCTTGGGTGTGGATTGGGTGAAAAGTTGGGTATTCGTTGGGTATTTTATTTAGGAGCAAATTTATTTGGGAGTATTGTGCTTTAGTAGTTATGTAACGCTATTGAAAAATGCAGTAGTAAAATCAACGAAAGCGGATGATAAAATCGTCTCGCTGCTTTTGCGTGCAATTACCCCAAGTATAGAAATTCATAATTTTAGTGATTGTAATAAATGGCGTAAAGGCGAAGAAAGCCTGCGTGCTTACATAATTAGCGATGCTGGGAAAATCGAAGTCATTAGCAGTATGGAAACCTACTTTAATGACGAAGTTCTTCGGGTAATTGATTCTAACTTTTGTACTGCACTTTTTGAAAATCTGCACGGCTTGGTTGTTGCAGATACTGGAATACCTGCTCCTACAAAAAACGAATTGCTTGAATTAGCTTTTGTCGGCAAAGAATTATCCTTTTTGTCAAAGGCCTTTCTCTATTCAATCAAACCTACTAATATCTTAGCAAAAACTGCTCTTGCAAATATCCAGCCAACCGCCTTAAAGATTAACAACACAACATCTACCCCTCTTGCACAATCCATAATATCTAAAGGCTTTGAGCGTGTTTTTACCGAAGTTCCACACAACGAAACTCTTACCCTTGCTAATCTAAAGTGCGTACGCACCTATCACTTAGACCTCTCTAGCAATCAAATCAAGTTTAACGATATGCAAAACTTCCTGTATAGAAACATCGGGCGTTATGTATTCTCTCGGCTTGAACTAGAAAACTTCCGTATAAATGACGAATTAGAAACGGTCGTAGCACAAGCCCTTGCTCGTATTAAGGATGCAGGATTAAGCACTGCCGAATTAGCTGATGGCCTAGGCGATATGATTTTATATGCGTTTTTGGAGTTCGTGCTTAAAGCACCTAAACTGTATAACAAGATTGAACTAATAGAAACAGCAGGCGGCGGAGTTATTGGACAAGGTGGTGTACACCTTTTGCCTCTTGATGCAAACGGCTCTTCGTTCCAGTTGGTTGTTGGCAAGTCAAATATTGTCGGCAACTTAAAATCTGCTATTGATAATGCTTTTAAGGCTATCGCCTCGGCAAACACAACTGCCGCTGAAAAGAAAGAATACAAATTACTGGACAACACCATTCTTAACAAATCCTTTGACCCTGCTACTGCGGAATATCTAAAATCTATTGTCCTGCCTCAAAAGAGAAAAACAGGCGTAACTGTTGACGATGCTTTTGGCATATTCTTAGGCTACTCTCTTGACCTTGATGCAAATGGTTTGTGTAATGACGAATATCGAGCGGCGGCAAAACAAAAAATGGCGGACGATATTAAAAACCATCTGCCATACATTCAAACTGCAATTACTAACGCCAAACTTGAGGGGCGTTCATTCTATATTTACCTACTGCCTTTTAACAATGCTGACAGCGATAAAAGTCAAATAATGCAGGAGCTTTTGGGGGTGGACGATGAGTAAAAACACCCTTGTAAACTTTGGCGAATTTGTTTACGACAATATTGAAAAAGACGAGTACCTAAACGAGTTGTACGAGAATATTTTGCATAACTATTCCCTATCGCTCTTTAACCTAATTGGCGAGCCTAAAGAAATTAAGATTGATGATGCTTTAGGGTTTGCGGATATATTATCCAAATCCACTCATGCAACAAACGCTGACAAGCACAAAATATGGGGGCAAGAAATCGTTGCCCTCTTGGATTCACTATATCCCGATAGCCCTGCTATCAAACACTATCTTGGCTCGGTGCTTACTAGCGTTGGCAACTACAGGGGCTTGTTATTAAACGAAACAACGGCTAACTATAAAAGCAACTCTCTTAGCGAACAGGCTTATAACGAAACAAATAAAAACTTGCTCGCTGTGCCTGCTGACCCCACTAAGTTCTTCTTCCGCTCGCAACGCAAAGTATACGATAACTTAAACAAATCTTGCTTTAGTTTTTCTGGGCCGACATCTATGGGCAAGTCTTTTGTTATGCGTATGTTTATTAAAGAGCAAGTAATGAATGGTAGTACCGACAACTTTGTTATCGTTGTGCCGAGCAAGGCTCTTATAAATGAAGTCTCAACCGAGATAATAAAGAAAGACTTGCAAGACTTATTAAAACAACAAAATTATAAGGTTATTACTTCGGCAGGCGATTCTTCGTTAGAAAAAAATGACCGTAATTATATTTGCGTGCTTACCCCCGAGCGCTTGCTTTATTTTTTAATACGCCATAAACATATCCCTCTTAACTATGTGTTTATTGACGAGGCACACAAAATTGCTGTGTCCGACAGCCGTAGCACTTTTTATTATAGGGTTGTAAGCATTTTAGAAGAGCGTGAGAATATTCCCAACATAATATTTGCCTCGCCAAACATACCTAACCCCGATGTCTTCTTGGGGCTTGTGTCTAATTGCGACACCAATAATAATCTATCGTCCTCTTACTCGCCCGTTACCCAAATCAAATACTTAGTGGATTTCGTTGCAGGCTCTGCACAAATTTTTAACGAACATTCTCGCAAGTGGTCGCCCATAAATAGCGAGCCTCCTGTCAGCTCTTTTAAGGAAACACTCCGCCTCCTGTTTAATCGCAACACTAGCACCATTGTTTATATAAACTCAAAGCCTGACTGCATGGAAGAGGCGGAGCGTTTTACCCAACAAAGTTACTCTGCTGATGGAATAAAACTTTTTGATGCCCTCCCCGATATTGACGATAACGAGTTAAAGGCTTTATCAACTGAAATTAGAAATCTTATCCATAAAGAGTTCCTACTTGCAAAACTTATATTAAAGGGTGTTGCATTCCATGTTGGCTACTTGCCCACCTCTATTCGTATGAATATTGAAAGGCTTTATCGTGAGCGCAAAATCCGCATCCTCTTTTGTACAAGCACCCTTGTTGAGGGCGTCAACCTGCCTGCTGACAACTTATTTATGACCACCTATCGCAAAGGTAAAGGCTCTACAAAGTTAAAGCCTGTAGATTTTAGAAATCTTTTGGGGCGTGTCGGCAGGATTGAATACAACCTTTACGGCAATGTCTTCTTGACTCGCATTAAGGAAAAAATTAAAACGGATGAATTTGTAAAACTTGTTGAGGCTAAAGTGCCTGCTCAAACACTGTCTCACATCAGTATGCTAAAAGACCAGCAAAAGCTGCTTATTGTTGCTAGCTTAATAAAGGGCGACATGGAGTTGACTGGTCATACACTAAAAGTAGAAGAATATAAGACTGTTAGAAAGTTTGCACAAATACTTGTTAGAGATATTCTAAAAGACAGAAACACTGTTGTCCGCCGTGCTTTTGAAAAATGGCTCAAACCTGATGTAGTAGAAAGGATTAAAGCTGCTTTTGCGAAAAATGAAACTAAACCCGATGACGATATAAATATTTCGGTTGACCAAACTATCCGCCTCACTGATGCAATTAAGAATGGTCTTATCTACCCCGAGTTGTCTTGGGAAAAAGAAAACCGAGAGGCTGACCACCAAAAAACTCTTGCTTTTTTGAATCAACTACATTCAATTTTTAAGTGGGGTAAATATGAGCGTGATACAGGAATTGAAAAACTATCTAGCCTTACTTGGTATGCAACCCTACTTAATCAATGGATGAGTGGCAATGGGCTAAGTATGATAATGCTGTCTTCTCTCTTCAATGCAGAAAATCGTATGTGGTCAAATAATCCTAAGCTAGTGTTTGTTGACGGCAAATACACGGAGTTTAACTCAAAAATTGCTCTTCATAAAAATCTTGTAATCGGCGAAACATTACAAGCGATTGAGGGCGATATTCTTTTCCGCTTTTCAAATTACTTTGCTAGGTTTACCGAATGCTATAAGCGTATCAATAAAATCAAAGATACGATGCCTAACGACTGGTATGAGTTTGTGGAATACGGCACTTATAGCTCGTTGTCTATAATGCTACAGCGACACGGCTTTTCTCGTGAAACTGCCTTATTCATAAGAGAAAACAGGCAATCGTATGTGCTTATAGTGGGTGGCGAGGCTCGCCTCCGCAAGTCTATTGCGAAGTGCGAAAAAGAGGCTATTCGCAACGAAGTTGAAACCCTTATGTACAATGTTCCCGAGTTGTTCGTGGACTGATTTTAATATGCCAAAAATGGACATAATAATAAATGGAGTTTATAAACAAAAATGAAAATTAGTTACGACCCCCTAAAAAAATTGCTAGAAAGCAGAAAAATATCCTCTAACCAGTTAAGTAAAATGACGGGGCTAAGTTCGGCTACAATGGCCAAGATAAACAAAGGGGCAAATATTAACACCGATGTGCTTATCCGCATCTGCTCCGCTCTAAGCTGCGACCTGCTCGACATAATGCTACTAGAAAAAAACTAAACAAAATCCGCCACCCGATACTTATCTCGGGCGGCGGATTTTGTATTTTATATTGCACTTATAACTTTCTCTATCTCTTCTGCTATACGCCTTATAACAGGCACGCATACAGAGTTGCCTATTTGTCGATATGCTCCGTTCATAGTTGTTCCGTTTGGAAAATTATAATCACTTGGAAAACCTTGCAACTCCAAACACTCTTTTGGTGTAACTTTACGAATGCCAAAATCATCTATTAAAATTGGTACTCGGTCTGGGTATGTTCCCATATTTGCCATAAGCGTTGGCGATACATAATTTCGCTTTGCCGACACTCCGCTGTCATTGATTTTATATAATGCAGTCTTGTCTTTTACTATGCGTTGTAAATCCTTAAAATGAAAACTATTATCTGCATAGTAATAGCATTCACTATGTTTGGTTTTGCTGTCTATAATATCAAACAATTTCTTTTCAAGCGGTATCGCCTCGGGGAAAGAAAACCTATGGCACATTTCATAATCCAAAAATGCTACGATAAATATTCGCTCCCTGTGTTGTGGAATGTTGCCGTACTCTGTAGCATTCATAACCTTGTATTTGATGTAATAACCAAACTGTACAAGGGCGTTGTATATCACTAAAAAGGTTTTACCATCATCATGCTTTATCATATTTGCGACATTTTCTAAAAATATAACCTGCGGTCTTTTGACATCAACAATTCTTGCTATCTCAAAGAACAAGTTGCCTCTCGGGTCGTCAAATCCTTTTTGTTTGCCCATTATGGAAAATGCTTGGCACGGAAAACCTGCGGTAAGCACTTCCATGTCGGGGATTGATTTTGGGTCTATCTTTTTTATGTCGTCTTCAATTAAATAACTATCACCAAAATTGTGTTTATAAGTTGCAACTGCATCAGCTTCTTTGTCATTCGCCCATACAATATCAAAACCTGCTTGCTTGAATCCCAAACAAATACCACCGATACCTGCGAACATACTTGCAACTTTTAGTGTTTTGTTTCTCATCTTATACCCCCTCGTTGTCTAAATCTCGCCACAAATACAGGCAAGCATAAGTTTGCCAAGGTTTCCATCTTTCAATTATTTTTGCTATTCTCTCTTTGTTTAGTTCTTCACCATACAGCCTCCGCATTGAATTATACAACCCAACATCACCTAATGAAAACACATTCGGTCGTGCTAAACTAAACATCAAAAACATCTCGGCTGTCCACTTGCCTATTCCTTTAACTGCGGTCAACTGATTTATAATATCTTCATCGCTTAGGTCGTTAAGTTTATCTAATTCTACCGTCCTGTTAATAACTGCCTCTGCCAAGTTCTTTATATACTTTGCTTTACCTGTCGACAGCCCTGTTCCTCGCAAGTCTTCGTCCGCTACTGAAAGAACTCGCTCGGGCGTTATTATGCCTCCTAGCAACGCCTCAACTCTGCCCCATATTGTCCTCGCTGCCTTAACGGATAACTGCTGTCCAACTATTGAACTTGCTAAATCCAAAAAGAAGTCGGCACTTGTATTTAGTGCCAACCCCCCATGCTTTTCTACAAGCCTCTTCATTACTGGGTCATTGATACCAAGCCCAACATAAGGCGAGAGTGTATTTAATTCTTCTCTTTTGTCTTGCATCAATTTGTTTATTTGATAATTTTATCAAAATATTGTTTGATTTTGTCCGATGGAATAATCTTATCGTTATTTTGTAAAAATGCCTTTAACTCATATTGCTCTTTACTAACAATAATATAATTGCCGTTCTTACTAAGAATGTTATTCATTGTGGTTTCGTTTAGGTCTAGCCCAAGCGTAATCACAAACATATAATCCACATCTAACAAATCCGTATGTTCTAAGTTTTGCTTATATCTCTCACGAAGCGTTCTCTTCGCACTTATCCCACATTTCTTTCCGTTGTAAGTAAAGCGATTGTCATACTCAACTGCTTGGATTTTTGAATCATGTGCGTGTCCTAGCAAATCGCCTACTATTGGCATCAAGGCCTGCGACACTCTGCTCTCGTACCCAACACCTGCATCTGCTTTAATACTTTGATTAACACTCTCGTCCATAATTATTTGGAACATACTGTTTAAGTTAAGCGAAAACTTATCTGCTAGGTTTTTGCATTTAACTGCAAATTCTTTTGTGCGGTCTTCGGATGCAGAAATCACAAACGAACTATCTCTATTTGTGTTTGTAAGTGCGTATACCATAAGCGCGCTAATAACCCTTTGCCCATAAGGCAAATGCGTTCCCGATACATCGTACTCAATGCTCAACAAATCCGATATTTCTCTTATTTCTTTTTTGAACTCTTGTGCAGCATAAACTTTTGCTTCTTTAAGAACCAAATCTTTAATCAGCAATAAGTCAATCGCTGTATCAATATACGCCGCCAATTTTACTCCATCTAAATGAGAAAAGGCTGCTAGAATATAATCTAACTTAGTAAAACCTGCTTGCATTATATACTCGGCTAGTTCGTCCATTTTCTTGCACTCACTAACTGTCTTTTGCAATATTATCAACTGCTTGTCCGTTGACTTGCTTTGTAATAACAACTTAGAAAGCGTATAAAAATCCAAGTTGTTGCTATATGTCTCGGCACTAATTTTAATTTTATCCGACATTATATTCCTCCGTTAAGTACCTTAACAACATTCTCTGCAACAGCTGCTATCATCTTTGTTGGCACGCTGTTACCAAACTGTCTATAAAGTTGCACATCACTCACAACTAATTTGAAATCATCCGAGAACCCTTGTAGCCTCGCTGCCTCTCTCGGCGTTAGTCGTCTAGGGTTTTTACCCTGCCCTTGGTCTACCAATATTTCGCTGCCATCTTTATAGTATCTAGCAGAAATAGTGCTTGTATATTTTGAATCTTCGTTAAATAAGCAATAACCAAAACCATTACCCTTTGCCTTATGCTTTTCTTTTCGTGCCTGTTGGTTTATCCATATCCTATCACTCAAGGTATATTTTGCATCAACATTTTTTTCCAAAATATCGCCTAGCCTAGTTTCAGTTCTCGGTGGCTCTGGAAACTCAAAATTAACATCGTGGTCTAAAAATCCAACAATGATAATCCTCTCTCTATTTTGTGGCATTCCAAAGTCTCTAGCATTAAGCAACTTATAAAAAACTTTGTAGTTTAATTTTTCTAGCGTATCTATGATTACTTTGAATGTATTTCCTTTATCGTGGCTCATAAGCCCCTTTACATTTTCAAGAAGAAAGCATTTAGGTTTATGATATTCCAAAATTCTAGCCACATCAAAAAACAGTGTGCCTCGGGTGTCTTCAAATCCTTTACGGTGTCCTGCTACAGAAAACGCTTGACAAGGAAAGCCTGCCAACAACATATCAAACTCGGGTATATCTGCCGCATCAATTTTTGTTATGTCACCCTGAGGAACATCACCAAAGTTCGCCTCATAAGTTTGGGCTGCAAACTTATCTATTTCACTTGAAAAAACACACTCGCCTCCTAACTTGTCAAAAGGAAACCTAATGCCTCCAACTCCTGCAAATAGGTCAATAAATCTAAAAGTCTTTTGCGTAGGCATTGACTGCATCGCAAAACTCATTCTTTGTGCTATTTCACAAAGTTCTGCTTGTGTAGGGATACCCTGATTTTGAATTCTAACTGCTCTTGCCATAGCACTTATAAGTATAGCGTTTTTTACTGCATTTGTCTAGTAAATACGCTACCCAACTCCTATTTTTTATTTTAGTGGCTATTTTTCTCACCACATTTTACATTGTACCACATCTAAATTACATAAAGCAAGCGTTTTTATGGTGCTTTGCGAAAATAAAGCACTAATTGTTTTATTTGCTTTTACCACACTTCCCTCTCTACGGCAAGTAAGTATGAAAAAGGATTGCCTCGCAACCTTTCAGCTTTGTTCATTTTGTACTCTATAAGCGATGCCGAAGCAGATAGCCCCATACCCACAAATATTGGTGTTGGCTCTTCAGTAAGAATTGCCCCCACAACTCCTAACACCAGTGCCGATATTTTCATAAAATTACTACACCACTTCAGCTTGCTACCTTTAAGTGCTTTCTTGAAGTCACTATAATCAGTTTTGAATATTTTGTATTGCTCCGCCACTTCTTTTTTGATAGTAGCCAGAGAACCATCCACCGAAACACTTGAAGTAAGTTTCGCTAAACCCTCTCTAAATTTTATGAGTTCGCCACTATATTTATCTTTGAATTTCATTATATTTTCAAATGAAGTATCTGGCAAAATTTGAAAATCATCAATTATCAAATCTAACAACAAGCCCTGCCCAACATCTTGCCTCCTGCTATCATGAACTAAGCCGTGCCTCATTGATTTTGCGAAAGAATGATGTTTTGGTACATCAGTAACTAACCCTAATCTTCTATCTTCACATACTTGATTTGCAAGTGCCGTCATATAAACATAAGCAAAGTTATCACTAAAATAAAATCGTTCTTCATCAAAATAGTATGGCCAATCATGTAACAAATGCTCAAAGTGCCTATGCAATCTATGTGACATTTTATCTTCATGTACACGCCTACGCCAACCATCTCTCAACCTATGAAGCTCATTACGAAGTTTATGAGAAAACTTCTGTGTGAATATGCCTGATTCGTCTTTTAGTCTTCTTATCAATTCATACGACATCTTGTCACTATATATCGCATTACTTGGCATTGTTTCATCAAAAAATAACTTGATAAAAGTTTCGGGATTACTTAATAATTCGATAATACCATCCTCTATACCAACAACTGACTCATGATTCGGAGTTACAGTTTCAGCACGCAAAAAACCTACTTCCCCTAAGTATTGTGTATCCCTTGTTTGATAAGGACGACTCATTTGCTCTGGAACTATTGTTGAAACTGAATCCCAAAACAGTGCTGCTGTTTTCAACCAATTTGTATTTGTAATATCTATATGCGGATAATATAGCGCATTTGAAAAAGGTATAGCCATAAATGTAACTCCTTTGTAGTTTGCCTACCCATATATTATAACATATATCGACATCAAAAGACAAATATAATCCATGCCTTTTCTAACCCAAAAGAAAAGCCCACAAGATAATCCCTGTGGGCTTGAATTTAATATGGCAATCCCCAATATTCTTCTGGGTGTTGAAACTCTTTGAATGCCGCACGGAAGTAATTATCATAATTCCAACTTGCATCCTATATGCACTCGCCCAAAATATTCTTGCACCAATCACCAAAAAATATTAGTAACTTATCAAACAACTCGTCAATGTAATTGGCATCTAACTTTATCCAATAACCCGCATACATCCCATTCTCATAATTCATTTTTTCGCTTTCTACTGCATTTTTTGGGTAAAACTTTTTTAGTGTCTCGTATGCCGTAAGTGTATTATGTTTTAGAAAATTGTTAATTTTGTTTAGTCTGTTAAATGAATGGTATTCTTTGAACGATTTAACCTTTGGCTTTTGTGCATCTTTTGCCAAACCGTCAGAGAAAGAATAGAATGTAGGCAAACCAAAATCTTTGCCCTTATACCCTAACTCCCGACACACTATCAATACATAACGATTTATCTCTACGCAAATCTTTTGTATAAACTGAAAATATAAAGAATTTAATATTTCCTCATATTTGTTGATGCGCCTAAAACTATCTAACCTTGCGGTTAAGTCAATATCGTCATAATCATCGGAACAAGAAGTAAACTGCATCCTCGTCAATCGAGTTTGCTCGTATACTTGGTCTGGCGTTCTTACCTGCTTAAAAAATGGCTTATATTCATTTTGCCAATCTTCTTTAAGTCCGACAATCAAATCACGAAATATATTGTATTTATAGTTATATCTCGTTTTGTGTTTAGGTATTAAATACGGCGTTGGCCTATTGCGAAACATTCCATCGGGCATATGGTCACACATACCCTCATACTCACAAGCCAACTTATAGCGTTTAGTGTCAATGTGTAATCGACCCCTGTTTGGATGGATTCCCCAATATTGGAAATCCGACTTTGATTCAACCTTTGAATAGTCAAATCTAATAGTCTTGCGTTCTTTTTTCATCTATGGTCGCCTCCTTATGCAACCCTTTGCTAATTCGGAGGTCTAATTTCAAAAAGAAGTAACACCACTCCCTCGCAAGCGAGCATAGGCGTCAAAGTCACTTTACTGTCGCAACCTTTCCTACTTCACTTATATATTACCACAAACGAACTTGTTTGTCAAAGAATAAACTGTATATTTATAGCATTTTTTTAACTCCTTTTTAACTAGATATATAAGATAAAAGCCCAAAAACCTTATCGAGCTTTTAGGCTTTGTATATTCGCTTATTCTACCAAGAGGCATCATAAACCTATCTTGTTTGCTTTGACTGTTACAGCTCGTTATATCGGCGTCATTTACCCTCTGCAACTGTTGCGTACATTATTGCCTCAACTTTTCCGCTCCTATGGTATGTTGCCTCTTTTTTGAGCCTGCCCATTCCTTGTAGCACTCGTGCATATTTTGATACTTGATGCTCACTAATATTAAAGTGGCTTTTTATCTCGTCTCTTAACCTTGGTGTTTGGCAAAATTCAAGTAGCGTATCTGCTGTCAAAATTACGGCATTAGAATTATGTGCAACATACTTTTGCACTTTTCGTCCTATGCAATTTGGCACTCTCGTTACAAGCAGTCCGCTGTCGATATAATCTTCAATCAAGTACCAATAAATATCAGTCAAATTAAAGTGGTTTAATATTTCGCTACGGTTTTTCGGCTCTTGGCAAAAATTGATTATCTCTTCTTTTGAAAGTTTTGGGGTGTCCTGCATCTCGGCGGATATAAGTTTTTGATATGCCATCGCCTTATGTGGGCTGTCGCCTTTAAGCAATTTCTTTTTTACCATATTGTCGATATATTCTTTTTGGCAATAATCCAATAAGCCAAAGTGTTTTTCTATCTCTCTTCGTCTTCTTGGTATTCTACAAAAATCCATTACTGCTTTTTCGGTTAATATAATCGCCTCGGTATCTGGTGCGGCATAGCAGTTATTTCTTGACACCAATTCTAGTGGATATTTTGTAATAAGTTTACCTTTGCCTACTAAGTCGTTTATATAATTCGTCCAAAAATTGCTAACCCTAAAATGCTTGAAAATTTCCGTCTTAGTGCGTGGGGTCTTGCAAAATTCTATAAGGCTCTCTTCGCTTAATACTGGCCAATCGGCATTTGCACTGACATACTTAATCCCTATGCGAGTTTTGCCTTTTTGTGGTCGGTCGTATTTAATCACCCCTTTTTCAACAAGTGGGATAATATAGGCATCCGAACAAAATACACTCATTCCTAAGAATGCCGCTATCTCTTTGGGTGCTTTTGGTGTTTGGCAAAACTCTACCAGTTGCTCTTCCTGCGTTGCATAATATCCGCTCTCGGCAGTTGGCAACTTTTTACCACCATCAGCAGAAGATGGCTTTACTGTTTTGAGCTTGTTTTTCCTAATAAGAGCGTATGCCAATTTTACTACTTGATTTCTTGTTAATCCAAAATAATCTTCCACCTCTTTATAACTTCTTGGCTCATTGCAATATTCCATCATCTCTTCAAATGTTGGCAGAGTTTTAGGAGCAAACTCTGCTGTAATAAACTTTTGCAAACGGCTACCTTGAAACTCTGGATTAGTCATAGTAAGCCTGCCGTCTTCAATTAGCGGATTAAGATAACTGTATAAAAGCAACACTCCGCATTTTGGCGACAATCCGAAATATTCTAATATTTCGCCTCTCGCTCTCGGTGTTTTGCAAAATTCTAATAAATCCTCCGCTCTATTAGCGTTCCCTGCTATGCTTGGCAAATCAAGGGCATTCGGTGGTCTTCCAATCTTCGCTTTGTATGGTATAGTGCGTGTCAAAAAAGAAGTAAAAAGGTGGCTCAATGCTTAGAAAACACATCAATCGCTATGATTATCTCACGCAAAAACGCTTTGTCATCTGCTCGCTCGCTTACTTCGCTTGACGGGATATGCCATGTAACATAAATATCTTTTTGCCGTGCTACTGGGTCACGCACCACACCTCGCCAAAAGCAAGGACGGCTTTCGTTTTGCAATTGGCTTGCCTGTAAGGATATGCCGTCTAGCAATCCAGCGTTGCGAAGCGCTTGCCGAATGTCTTCTCTTGCCCGTTTTCGTGCATCAATATTCTTCATATTCCATCTCATCAAAAGCGGGCGGACTAACCTGCTCGGCCCGCAACTCTAAGTCTGTTTTGTTAAACTCATAGGGGTCAACTGATACGACTTTGTATGTGTTATCCATAAACTCTAAATACAGACCTGCTACAATTTTAGGGTTCTAGCTGACGATTACCTTTAGCGTTTCGTTGCTTTGCACCTGCCTTGCCCGCATTACTTCGTTGCCTGACAAGTGCCGAACATATACCCACACACCGCCCGATTCCTCCGAGTGGCAGTAAGTCTTGAATTCTCTTTCAAAGCCCCACACTGCGCGAACAGCGGTCTCAAACGCCCTGATCTTTTTATCTTTTACCAAACGGATGCGTTGTTTCATCTTAGAAAGCCTCCCTTGTTAAAGAACTTAGCATTGTGCGGAGTGTCCGCTCTAGGCTTGCCATATCTGCACCTTCTCTATTAGAAAACATAAACGCAGTAGCAAATAAAATCGCTTGTTTAACGAGTTTTGGAACAGGATTAATTTTTGCGATTTGGTAGCGTAAATAAGTACACACTATCTAACTCATGATGCGCTAGTTCCCTTGCTGCAACAACAATTTTGTTTTCGGCACTACCACCTATCTTAATCTCGGTTGTGCGAATAAGTTAGCGTTTTATCTTTTTGTCGATTAAGTGCTTCTTGCACTACAACGCTAGCACTAGCACCACTTTTAACTAGTTTCGACACATCGTCTACCCAGTCATCATCAATTTTAGTTGTACGAATTTTTGTAGGTTTACCACTCTCCACCGTTACTAAATATTTAGTTTTCAATTACTATTTCCTCCTTGTAGATTTTTATCTTCTCTTCTAAGCTTTTTGTCAAAGCACGCTGCCCTGACAAAATTCTTGATAGATGAGATTCAGTTATTCCAAGTTTAAAGGCTAATTGACGCTGTGATAAATTCTTGAATAAAGCAAAAAGATCATTTCCAGTTGTTGTAGGCTCTAGTTGATCAGTTTTTTTGAGTAAACCCTCTAACACTAACCTATCTTTTTCAGAAACCAGTGGTATAGCATTTTTGATAGCAGTAATTTGTAAAGATGACAGTCTGATATCATTGTTGCCGTACCACTTAATACCACCGCCACTACCTTGCTCTGCTCCAATTGGATATCCAATCGCTAGCTGTTGTCTAAAAATATGGTGGTACTAAAAATTTGCCACTTATGTTTTCTAATTGTGTTGTTTTATATTATTTTTTAGTGCCATCACGAGAGATTTGTCCCTTAAAAATTATTTCGTTACCTATATAAGCGATTTTAAACACACAAATTGCAAAGCCGCTTTCGACACAGTTATATACTGATATTCTTCACTGATACTATTTTAGGTATATTAAATTCACGGAGCAGAGAAGATATTTAAAAACCGCTCACACAAACTAGTGTGAGCGGCCTGCTTTTATGTAGTGCAAAATTAAACATTGGAACTTAATGATATCATCACACTAAGCATGCATAATTATCCATTGCGTCCTACATGTCTATTTCCTGCGTGAAGTTGTTGATTCCAACTACCGCCATGATTGGTAATCAAGTTAGAAACATCTACTCGACCGGGTGCAGTATTTGAATTGCCAGTAAGAGTTCCTTCAAAATTTCTGCCCACTATTTGTCCCATTGATGGTTGAACATCGCTTGCATTTTGTGCTAGAAAATGAAACCTAATCACTCCACTATTCCTAGAATTGGTAATTGTAGCTCCCGCAAAGTTTGAATTAAGTGACCCTGCAATACCACCTATTGCGCGATTGTTGACAAATAAAGCAGTATTATTATTTATGCGAACATTATTAAAATTTAATGTTAGATTTCCCTCGTTCACAGAGCCAGAAATCAAACCATCATTTTGCGCAGCAATACCGCCTATATTTGAAAAACCAGAGATTGTAGCCCTGTTAGTGCTATTCAAAATCTGTGCACCTGGCCAATTAATATCTACTATTCCACCAATTCTTGTTCCATCTACCATTGGCGTTCTTAGGTCACCACTAACAGTACTGTTGGAAATTATTCCGGAATTTACAGCAGCAATTCCGCCAATCGATGATCTAGGAGATACAATATTTGCATTAATTGTAGCTGTGATATTTTCTATTCTAGCGTTGCGTGCATTATATGCTGCAATAGCTCCCACAGTAGCAGCACCATTAACTCTTGGCCAATTTGCATCAGTCACATTAGCATTAATGCGAAGATTTGATATCGTTCCAAGGTTTTCCCAAAATAAAGTTAAACGCAATGCCGAGTTAGGACCCATGCTAGAGTTTATGTTCATCGTATATGTGATTAAATAGTTATTTCCATTTAATATACCACGATTTATTCTTGAAGAATCTTGGGCCAAAGTTCCTAAGTTAAGATCTGAACGCAAATGAACTTCAAAATTAGGAGTTTGTGCATTCCAAGCGAACATATTATTGAATTGTGCTACTGTTCGTATTATATGGTGAACCGTAATATTCTGCGTCACTAAAGATGATACGATATTTCCGTTATGCAACACATTTGCAAAAAATTGAAAATTACCTCCTCCTAATGAATTAGCACGTAAGTTCATATCACGCATCAAAGTCTTAACCCAAACACTTCCTCTTTGAACTATACTTACTGGATGTATTGTTATATCAAAATTATTGATAGCGAAGTTATGAGTAAGTGCTTGTAATTCAAATTGCTCAAGAAAAGCTCTAGTTGGACCTCTGAGTTCAAAAATAATTCGATGAGATCCTGTGTTTGTAATATTTGCCACTGGTTGAGCGACTAAAGCAAAATCAATAAATACCCAATGTGCATGCATTGTTGCTGCACCTGCAGTCCAAACAGCATTATGAGCACGTGTTCCATCTGCATTAAAGAATCTTGCCCCTTGCCCATTTGCACTTGCAAAATAACCTTGAAACAAATGATCTGTGCGTGTAGGAATTTCTATTGTTGGCAACTGATTACCATGTACAACATCAAAGTGAACTGTGCCCCCAGTGCCTCCCTGCTTATTTAAAGTTATTCTGTATAAATTAGGCGGCACCACTGTCGGACTTGTTATTGTTATGGCGCCGGTTACCATACTTGAAGGAACGGTTAGTGTACCTGTGCCAACAGCAAAAAAAGTTCCATTGACATATACACGAATTAGATGTGCATTTTGGGTAAAGGGTGTTCTTGCCGCTACTGTGAAACTAAATGCTTGGCCATGAGTTGCTGCACTAGGTGCCGTAAAAAGCACATAATTCGTTGAATTTGCCGTGACTGTATATATATTTGGTGACAGAATAGTCGGACTTGATATAATTATAGGACCATTTACTCTATCAGCAGACACAGTCCTTGATCCTACACCAGTAGCAAGAAAAACACCATTTACATACACACGAATAAGGTGTGTACTTTGAGCAAATTGTGTTCGTACTGCCACAGTAAAGGTGAACTCTTGGCCTTGAGTTGCCATACTAGGTGCTGTTAAAAGAACATAATTCGTTGAATTTGCCGTAACAAGATGTACGTCAGGCGTCATTACCGTACTACTTGTTATTATTATAGGACCATTTACTCTATCAGCAGGCACAGTCCTTGATCCTACACCTGTAGATAGAAAAACCCCATTAACATACACGCGAATAAGATGTGCGCTTTGCGAAAAGTGACTATGCGTGCCTACATTAAAAACAAATGGTTGACCGTGAACAGCCGCACTCCCAGCATTAAATACTACATAGGCAGTCGAATTAGCTGTAACTGCATAAACATTTCGTGGCAATGCTATTGGGCTTGTTATATTCAGATTGCCTGTCACCCTATACGCAGGTATTGTATGCGATCTTGCATCTGAGGCAAAAAAAGCACCATTAACATGAACTTGGATCAAGTGTGCATTTTGTGTAAACGGCATTCGTGCTGCTACTGCGAATGTAAAATCTTGACCATGAGTGACAATTGTACTTGAAGACGTAAAAACCACATAATCTGTAGATGTCAAAGTTACAGTATAGGTGTTTAACCCCATGCTTACGGCAGATAAAATTGCATTGTGAGTTGCAATAAATGAAAACACGTGGACATGTTCTGCGCTTGCAGAAGCGTTTCGCACAGCATACGACACTTGCCCATTCATCAAAACTCTAACAGATGGTGTACTTTGCGTAAATGCATCATTGACTGTTATTGAAAAATTAACTGTATTACCTTGAGATGCAGTAGATGGTAAATTATTAAACACCACATATGGATTAGCAATGTATGAAATTTCCATTACAGGTGTGCCCCAATCAATGGTAGCACCAGGCTGATAGTTCCACGATTGATTCGGAGATTGAGACCATCCAGGAGGACATTTTCCTTCATTGAAAAATACATCTACAACTTGCCCATTATGCCATCCTATAGCGATAGACTCTCCTACCGAAGTAATGTTATCTTTCAATACGAGACGATCAATATTGGGCATATGTCCAAAAGCAAATTGTCCTATTGTGCATACATTTGTAGGTACAATGATCTCACCACTACCGCCAAGATAGTTATTGTTTTCAATTCTAAATCTCAGATTTTCCACTTGGCTAAAATCAAATATTCCTGCTGGCAAATATTCTACAGAATAAGGCAAAATGATATTTTGTACATTAGCAAAAGCAAATACTGATTCTACCATTCCAAAAAACAGAATCTTCAAATATAATATGGCGATTTATATCTATCACTTGTCCTTGAGTGGAAGAGAAAGCACCGAAACCAACCTTAATTGGGCTTGCACTATGTTCAACTGTCAATGAATAAAACTCATTACCTTCAAATGCAAAGAAACCAATTTCATCCACGTAATAAGGAACCACTATATTTACACCTGAGTTCTGTTCGCTATAAAAAGCCATCTCTAAAACCACATGAGTTGCAGTTCTAGTTAATGGATTAAATGGGGTCACACTCGTTTCAGCGGGATAAAAGAATTCTTCATCGCCCCACATTACATTTTGATTAGAATTTGCCATATTCCAACCCGCATTCCACCCTGCTCTTGGTGCAGACAATCTTGAATAAATTTGCGTATTGTTATTGCGAACGATCCCTACACCTATGGTGTTAACAGTATCTGGCAATATCAAGTCCGCCAATCTAGGCGACATTGCAAAGGCGTTAGCACCAATATCTACAACACCAGGGATGGAGATACGTCTTAGATTAGGATTGTTCATAAATGCGCTATTCCCAATCCTCGTTACCGTACTTGGAAGTCTTACAACTTCCAAACTAGGAACTGATGCAAAACCATTCATCGCTACTTCAGTAACGGTGTGTTCAGTTCCATTTATAACAACATTACTCGGAATGTCAGCTCTGGTTACCGTTCTATCGACAAGTCTAACGGAAACATTTGTAGTTCCAACCAATGGAGTAAATACAAACGCCGACAGATGTGAAGCAGTATGTCTTTGCACTGGCGTTGCCGCATAAGCAGTGTTACTGCTTGTCCCACTAGCTAATGTAAGCCCCATTATAGTACTTACTATCAGTAGTGTGACTACACAAATTAGTGTAGTCATTTTCTTCATATTTTTTGTCATATTGTGATCCTCCTAAAGATCTTTTGTTTTTTTATATTTAAACTAACCACGCTAGCAAGGTAAGCCATAAATATCTAGTTATATAGAGAGAATGTAATTCAAATGATTGTCATATTCTCTCAAATTGCGCTGTTACGCTTATATTTTCTCTAACATTTGTATCATGTCTAGTTGCAGTTGTTACTCCATCAGACCAGCCGACAAAACGATAACCCCACAGAGGGACAGCAGTCACAGGGGAAGAGTTTTCCGATTCATTAAAGAAACCACCACTAAAACCAAGTATTAAACCGCCATTGCCTGCTAGATGATTTACAAAAAATCTATTGGGAATCCTTTCAAAAACTGCTACCGCATTTATATTAGATGTAATATTTGTGTCATGTCGCATAGCTTCTAAAACACCGTCTGACCATTTTACAAAACGATAACCCTCCCAAGGAATAGCCAAAACCTCAAAGAGAAAATCATTCCCATACTCAAGATGTAGTGTCAATCCAATTTGGCTTAGAACTCGCCCACCATCCGTAGCAGAATATTGCACAAATACCATCGAGCCTTTAATTGGTTCAAATATCGCCATAACATAAAAATCTGCAACTATATCAAGATCATGCCGTGTAACACTGCTACTACCATCTGACCATTTTACAAACCTAAAACCATTATGTGGCATAGCTGTTACAGCGTTGGCATTCTGACCATTTGGAACAACTTGTAGAGACACATTGGTAAACTGCCCTAAAGAACCTACAATTGCCCCTCTAGAGGAATGATTCACACGATACCTAACTACAAAATGATTTTCTAGTGGCGCAAATATCGGTCTAATATTTATCGTTGCTATAATATTTGTATCGTGACGCGCAGCAGCAGTAATGCCATCTGACCACTTAATAAACCTAAAACCATTATAAGGAATGGCCGTTACTGTAATCTCTCCTCCAAAAGGCACACTACTGGGTCGCACTCCAAATGCAGGATAAATTGTCCCACCAGTTACGCCCCATTCATAGTAATGAATTTCCCAAAATTGAATTTGTACTGGCAATTCTCCGAGCCAAAAGCATATCGGAATACCAATATATTGCTCGTTTATCAATTGCTTGTTTAATAAAAATTGTCTATATCCTTCTAACCGCCACTGAATTGGAGTATAGCCGTCTGAGGGCATAGGTGCTTGCGCCTTTATTGCATCGTGTAAATCGTAAACATATATCCCAACTCCCCTTATAGCAAGCTCAACTGTATGGATAAACTCATGTAAATATAGCTGCATTACTTGGCTCCAGCCTGGTAAGGTAAAATCGCTTAATTCCTCTATTGTTGGCGTATGCGTAAAATCCTCAAATAACCTAGCAAGCACCCACTCAAATTGACAGAGTGCATATTTATTACCAGCTATTCCTGAGTTTGCTCTGCGAATATTTTTGAAAAATGGATTAAAATCGTCCAAGCACATAGTTGTTATAACGCTTCTAAAGTATGGCAAAATGCTCTGAACCTCAGGGATACCTAAGCCATAGCCTCTTCTCCCGTCGTAAGTCCTTCCTCTTGGCCATATCATATAGGTAATTCTGCCATGATCATCCATAGGTATTCTTGTCAAATTATTTACACCAAGCACCTCAGTTGTAAAAAATATATCTACAGTAAAATTGATAATACCATAAAACCAGTCATTCAAGTACTTAGACATTTGAAAACTAATCATTTTACAAATAAGTCTTTCTTCGTGCGACAATATTCGATGTATATCCCTAAAGCGCCCTGTGCGGTATTCAAGCCTACCTTGAAATTCTGTTACAAATATCATAAGGATTGGATAATAAATCCCCGTATTCCCTGTCCATCTAGCATAAAGGTTTTGTGAATTTGATTCAAAAATTTCTTGCCCTATTACAATTCGTCCACTAGCATCTGTTACTCTAGTTGAAAAACAGGAATATAAATACCATCCTCCGAATGTAAAGTTTCGTCTTAGTGGAACTATTAGATTAGTTTCATTCAGGCTATGCTCAAAAAGCGCAACACTTGGCACATTGTTATTTGAGGTAGCAAAATTATATTGATAGGCAAAAAGCCTTCCACCAGCACCAAATTCCGCAGTCACATGAATATTGCCTCTTATATTTTGATCATGCCTAGTGGCTGTTAAGGCTCCATCTGACCATCTTATAAAAAAGTAATTGGCACTCGGCACAGCCGTAACTGAAGTTGCATCTTCGCCCCAATATACTGTTTGATTGGCACTACCTTCTATCCTGCCACCCACTCCAGCATTGTAGGCTACACTCAATTCTATTCTTTCAAAGAATGCGGCAGCGGTAAAGTGGTACTGAATATTAGTGTCGTGGCGTGTAGGCGTCATTAAGTCATCGCTCCAGCCAATGAATATCCAACCCTCGTCAGCTACAGCTGTAACAGGGGTTGCGTCGCCACCTATCGCAACATATTGAATAAGTTCACCCTCAATTCTTCCGCCCTCAAAGGCTATATATGTTACTGCTATGGCATAAGGTATAGGCTCAAAGTATGCTCTGACATTAAAACTCTCCCTAACATCCACATCATGCCTTGTGGCTGTAGTTACACCATCCGACCATACGACAAAGCGAAACCAAGCACTTGGTTGTGCTGTGACTTCACTTGCATTATCTCCCCAATATATCTGTTGATTAGTGTTGCCTAAAATAGCACCATTTGCATTGGCGTCAAAGTTAACTTCTAATACTATTCTTTCAAATTCTGCTGTAACACTTTTAGCAATTCTAATATCTAAATCATGTCTATCTGCCGTTTCTACACCATCAGACCAACGGGCAAATCGCCACCCATCGTTTGCAATTGCTGTTACCGGTGCGGCATCGTTGCCATATAAAATACTTTGTCTATAAAGTCCATAAATACGACCACCCTCTGTAACTAAGTAGCTTACACCGTTGGTTACTCTATAAAACTTTGCCGTAACATGAATCTCGTTTGTAATATTAGTATCTAATCTACTAGCAGTGGTTATCCCATCGCACCACCCAGTAAAAATATATAAATCGTCAGCAATAGCCGTTACTTGTGTAGCGTCTAAATCTTTTCTTACAGTCTGCTCGGTGTTGCCATCAATTGTGCCACCTTGAGTTGCACTAAATGACAAATTAAAATACATGTCATTATGTTTATCGTCTCGACATGCTACTAAAGTTGATAGTGATACAACAATTAACACACTTAAAATAATTAATTTATATATGATACTCTTTTTCATTCGTGGTAGGTTTATCCTTAAAGTTTCACAAAGTTGAGTAAAGCTTAGAAGGATTTTAGCCCTTCACTATTATAGAGTATTGAGAAGCCCAAAATGTTACCTTTTTTATATTTTTTTATTATATATATTTTTTTAGCCTTATGACACATAAAAAAAGAAGCAACTCTTTTAAGAATTGCTCCGCTGCTTTAATTTAAATTTATATAAATCTAATTTGGTATTAATTCGCCTAATAAAAACGAAAGACTTTGCTTTGTAATATCCTCTTCAAAAAAACTCTCAATTGTTAAAAAATATTCTAACCCACCATACACGAAACGAACTTGGGCTCTGCCTTGATCTAAAAGAATATAATATATAATTACATCATTTATAGTAAAATATTGGTATAACTCGTTAAAAACTCCATATCCAACAAACATGTAGTATCTATATACTTTCACTCTAAAATCTATCAAGAAAGCATTTTCTTCGTTAGATGTTAAGAATATCATCTGATTAGCACTATAACCTAGTAGCATGCCAGCTTCATCGAACCCATCTCTTACTACATGTCTAAAAGTATCTACACCATCTTCAGCATTTAAAATTTGATCCTTATTAAACAATAATACATTATCTAACTCATACCAATATTGCAGTGTAATACTTTCTAAACGAGAGTCGTAAGCACTAAAGATAGGTAACGGGTCATTTGATGACCCTGGTGGTGTAATTGGCAAAATAGCACTTAAAGCTATACTAGTAGCAATTATGAGTATAGATGCTGCAAGCCCAGCCCAGCGCAAAAATATATTTTTGTTTTTGCGCTTAGTAGGTGCTTGAGAAAAATCGCCTGCAGTTGCAGCCGCAACTGCGACTGAATTTTCTATTCCAAGTTCTTTTGCCATTTCATCAAATGGCTTTTTATGCTCAGATGTTTTCTCTATAAATTTGTGAATATAATCGTTCATATAATGTTATTCTCCTAAAATACATGAGTTATAAAAGCATCGTGTACATATCCAAAACGATATAACGGAACAAGTGCATGCACAGGATAACTAAACCCTGTATGGACATACAAGTATAAATCGTTTCTTATAAGTTGGTTTGATGCATTAAAATATTAAACTCTGCGGTAACCATAAGCAACCATTATATGATTACCCACATTGATATTATGATGTATTATAACATGGTTTGCAAAAGTTCTAAAATCCGTAAAAGGAACCATCGAAAATCCTGATACAAACAAAGATACTAACTCACCTCTTCTAAATGCGGTCTTCATTTGAGCTTCATTTAATTGATTGTGACCTGTCCTTAAGCTACTTAAAGTTATATTTCTGCCTCTAGATGTTGCAAAACCTCGCATTCCATTAAGATATTGTGGCATCGTAACACCGACTGGATTGCCGCCCATTCTAGAAAACAAATCGCTATGTAGCGCTCTTGCTCCGTCACCTGCGGTATTCCATACCCATCTACCTAGTATAGATCTACCTGCTGTTATTCCGCATGTATAAGAGCTTACCCTATTTGGTGTTTGATAGGAAATCGCAAAGCCCGCTTATTGTCTTCTTGCGAAATCAACGCGCTCTATTCTAAAATCAATAAGGTGTACTGCCTCGAACGCTTACAGAACTAGTGTCTACTTCTTCGTTTGGAAAAATAATCTCAGTGCTTGAAAAAATTGTTTCCGTGCAATGTGCATCAACTTGAGATGCATAATCTTATCTGCATCTATTGCGTTTTGCCACCAAAACCAAGCAATGATAACCCCAACATTAGGGTTATCATAAAAGCATAAATTGCAATTTTCTAATAGGATTTTTCTTGTTTGTTGTCATGTTTCTTTTGTGCTCCACATAATAAAGAGTATTTAGAAACACAAAATGTTACCTTTTTATTATTTTTTTTATAAATATTTTTTTAGATGCTTTAGTTTAGCTCTTATTTTAGAAAAATCCCTCCTTACTGTTCCATGTGGTCGTCCAAGCATTTTAGCAATTTCCTTACCTTTATAACCTTGCACATAGTGAAGCTCGAAAACCTCACGCTCTATATCATTTAATAGCTTTATGCTTTCTTTTATCAAAATTTTTAATTCTTCATCTGGATCAGAAGATAACTCTTGCTCTATCGCAAATTCTTCCATATTAACATTTTTTTTCTTTTGCTTTACGCACCTAATTGCATTATGTCGTATAGAAACCGTTATCCAGCCTTTGGGATTATCAACATACCCTATTGATTGAATACTCTCCAAAATATATCTAAAAAAATCCTGCATAATATCATTTGCATCATGCGGATTCTCTACTATCCATAAAGCAGTGTTAAACATTAGGCCACTATATGCATCATAAATTAACCTTATCGCGCCTTTGTCTCCGCTACGGATTTTATCTAAACAGACATTGAATTCTTTCGTATCCATTAGGTTGTTATCTTTAGCTTTTTTGCATTAAAAATTATGCCACTTAAAAAGACAATTATATCATAATCGTAACACATAATAAATCAAAAAGCAAACAATTTTTCTACAAATATGTTTTTTTGTTTGACTTATAACTTTAATTATAATAACGAATTAGGGTCGTAACCTTAAAAACATTACTATAAAAACAAAACTACTATTGTGTTTGCGCCAATAACAGTTTTAGCTTTTCCTTATTCCTATCCATCAATTGACTTTCGCGCCAACATAAGCCCACAGTAATCTCCACACATAGAACAAGACTTATTTTCTTGGGCAAACCCTATTAGCGACTGTTGTGCTAATGTATGATTGATTGCCAAAGCGCAACTTCCTTGACATCCATTATCCCATCTTAGCCTTGAAATTGCATTATCCTTTTCATAATCTCCAACAGTGACAAGTTCGCCAATAGCCGCAGCTGTTCTCGCCGTTTCAACAGCTTTTCTAATATCCGCAAGTGTAGGTTTTCCAATGTGCTCTAATCATACTTGCCATAATGAATAACTAGTCGAGTACCTATGTAACTTTCTTCATTTTTTATTTGCTTATTAAGTTGTTTTATGTCGGCAATAACTTTTTTCCATTTTTCAATAATTTCTTCTACTATTTTTTTCTTATCCTTAAAAACTCTCTTAGGGAAAGTGCATATTAAGCCATCGCCTGCAATATGACGTTGCGTAGTCCCAGTAGTTCTTGCAAACTCGACTAGATGTGATTGGATTTTCACTCTAAAATCGCGCGAAATTTCTTCAGTATTTTGCAAAAATGTCCCCATGTTATCCTGTGAGTATTGTAGCGCTCTACCATAACTAGCAATATCAGCAACACAAATTATGCCTTCGTCTTGGTTTGAAAAATCGCTAAAATCTATATCTATTTTTTTGCTAAAAAGTTGTCCTCTTATTACATCATCGAAAATAATATATTTTACATTACTGTGTAAAGGTTTGCCTAAAAACCACTTTTCACTAATATCATAATGAGAACTAAAAATCTCTTTGTAGCTACTGTCGTTTTTATCAATAGGAGCAAAAACCAAACCATACCTTACTTCGGGATCAGCAAGATTTCTTAAACTTACCATATCAGCTGATACGATAATATATCTCTCTATATAAAATGCCCTTTTAAATTCAGGGGTACGAGGCGAGCATTTTATCTCAATAAAAGATCCTCTTGGAGCAATCTTAGATCTCTAAGCCCAAGAGAATATGCCAGCTGCTCAATATCATTTTTGACCTTTTTTTGTTTTGGTCCACCTTTTTTTATAATCTCTCTTAAACTTCCTAGAGTTGTAGGTGACGTAAATCCTAAAGGTACAACTGTAGCAATATTTGGTATTGCCCATTAGACTAAAAGCTATAATTTGCATTAAAAAATGCTGTTTTTAGCCCATTTAGAATGCCTCTTTTTGAAGTGTTTATTCATAGATAGACACACGGAACGACGGAAAACGTTGCCGAGCCGACAAATTGCTTGCAATTTGCAAGGGTGAGGAGCAACTGCACCGCAACCCGCCAAAGAGGCGAGGTGTTCCGTGTTTCCTTTTACTCAAAAGCCCGCTTTTATTCAATGGTAAGCGGGCTTTTTGTTATCTCAAATGCTTTTTTCTTGTCTTTTATCGTTTCGGGGTTCTTTTTATCCGTCGTCTATACTGTATAAAAAACGATTGCAGATTTGAACCTGCCGCCTGTTTGCCTTTTTATCTCTTTACTTTTTATCCTGTCGCACCCCGTTTTTGATTTCGTCGCAAAATCAAGTTTTTTAATCAAGTTTTTCAAACTCTGCCCATAAATAAAACTACAAGATGGAATTTATAGAGTACACTAAATTATTACTTCTTTCCCACAACGCAAATCGTTACATCATCTTTATCAAGCGGCTTACCCTGTACATCACCGTACATTTCCATCCTACTAAATCCTGCGTCATGTAAATCAACAGTTAGTTCTTCTGGCGTAAAAGCATGGTTCCATATATTGTAGGACATACAATCATTCTCGGTAACAACGATATATTGTTCTAAAAAATGATTGTCTTCATATCGTTTATCCTTCTTGATACAAACGTATGGTTCGGCTCACCAAAACCCGTTATCCTCATATGATGTATTAATCGCATCATTAAAAGAAACATATTGGTTTGGATGCCAAACGTCAAAAACAAAAATACCGCCGGACTTCAATGCGGAATAGATTTTTTTAAGAAGATTCCTTCTGCTATCCGTTGATAGCACGCTAAAGTCGCAATAGATAAGAGTTGCGATATCGAACTTATTTCTATAATCTATGGAAAGATAATCTTGGTAGTGATATTCAATGTCCAACTTTGACTGCGTAGCAGAATAGGTTGCATAATCAATAGAGCATCGCGAAAAATCTACGCCGGTTATGCGAAAATGTTTACGAGCAAATGCTTCGGCGTATAGTCCCGGACCACAACCTAAGTCCAGCAACTCTTTTCCTGTTGTTGGCAGAGCACTTATCCAATCAGCAGATTTAGTAATAAAAGCATGGTTGCGAGAAACTCTGTCGTTATCGGGAGCAAGATGCGCCTGTAACATGAATTTGGAAATATGTGCATCATCCCAAAAAGCTACACCTGTTTTTTCGTAAACATTGGGTGTCCTTTTTATCAAGTTGATTAAGTCGCTATGCATGATTTATTCTCCTTTAAGTCAGCTCGCTAACACAACGTAAACTGACAAATTCTAATTTATCATTCAAGACAGCTGTCTTCATTTGCGCCGATTTGCTCGATTTGCGTAATCGGCATACTACAACTTTGGCATATTTTTTCCGACATGGTTTGTTGCCCTTGATTTTCAATATTTCAAGGACCTATACTATCAAAAAACGGCGACAAAATCAAGCTATATACCCCGCAAATGCAAAAAATGTTTCTTTCTAATTTATATTTTTGCACTTGAAGGCTCCATAAAGGTTTTATAGATGAATGACACATGCAAAAAAATTGGTAAATAACAAAAATAATCCTTAACTTCATGGTGCAAGATGTACCTTTAGAGAATGAAGTTTATTATTCCCTAATATGCTAAAAACACATTGCCTATTTGGCAGCGTGTTTTTGCTTTAAATTAAGTTATGTAATTCTAGTCGGAGTGCGTTCTGCTCCTGTAAAACACAATAGCATTATCTTCGTAAAAGCATAATAACAACCAATCGGGTACTATATGACAATCACGAACTCCAGCAAAATTCCCTGTTAAAACATGGTCTTTGTTTTTTTGTCTAGCGGTAGACCTTCAATAAAATTATCTATTTTAATCGGAATAATATCCACATTCAGATGCTAGCAATGATAACATAATAACGTTTTTAATGCGTTTGATATCCAACTTATCCGACTTAAACGCTCCTGCGTAAATTGCCTGATACATTTAACCATACTCCAATGCTATCAAAGATGTCTTGCGCCAACGCAAAACCCACTATATCACCTTGATTCATTTTTTTAATAAGCTGATTATCTCCTTCTATCGCCACAATAGTTTCAGCATTGGGCGCATATGCTAAAATTGGGAAAGGTATTTCACGCCTACGAGCAACTTGTTTAAAAAACAAAGTAATAACTTCAGAAGTTGTTAAAGCCATTTGTTTTAACAAAATCTCTACTTGCGCTTTTAGTTTGGGCGCAATACAAACATTAATTGATTCAGTTTTAGGCACAATAAAAAAGTTTCTCTATCTTTTTAAGATATGTATTGTAAGACATTTGTTATACATATGTAAGCATTTTTAAAGAACTATTTATTCCATATAAATAAAAACACAATGTTATGTTGATTTTGCTAATGCTTTTAGTAGGTAGGAAAAACTAACACCGCAATAATCTAGTATTTTTGTTGCTGATGCTATTTTAGGAATGCGTTCGCCCGTTTCCCAACAGCACAAAGTTCTGAGGGGAATACCCAGAACTGTTGCTAAATCACTTTGCTTTAAATTTTTAACCAAACGAGCAGAAGTTAAAACAGTAGCATAAACTCCAGGGTCTCTTTTAAAATCTCTGCATTTTTTTGCCTGCATAAATTCAAAAAGTATCTCGATAAGCGGCATATCTTTTAGATTCTCGTTGATGTAAGGCATGTTACACTCCGTGCCACAATAGATAAAATTTTGCCCCAGTTCTTCGATGTAATTTAAAATCTCAATAATAATTTCGTCTAATTTTGATAAAAGTCGCATAACTATTCTCCCTTGTTTCTAGCTGACTTCACAACTTAATTGTTTACTTTTTAAAAAAGCGGTTGCCTTTTTTTTAATGTTTTTTCATTTCCATAAAATAGATCTTATCGAGGCGTGGTGTTGCCGCACTAACCCTCTGCCTAGTTTTTCTTTGTCTAATTTCTAGGCACTCTAACCCTCAGGTTTTCGCTCATCAAATCTTATAGTGATTGTAATGCTCTTAACTGTTTTATCACTATCCTTGATTATCTTTGCGATTTGCCTGAGGGTTTTTGTTATTATTCCAGAGTTGATATAATCACTTCTTTGCAGGTTTGTCGGCTACCTACCTAATACCTAATAGTATAACATATGGGTTTAACCCATGCCAAACGTTTTAACGTTCTTTTTGAACTAAATTAAAATATTTTTATTTATTTTAGTGAAAGAAAAAACAGCGATTTAATCACCATTTTTCTTTTGTGCGCATTGTGGCGATTTAATATCTTGCCGCACAAGGTTTTTCAAATAGCCACTGCGATTAGCCACACTTTGCAATTTTTCAATTACGTCAGCGTCGTTTATTTTGTTTAATTTTAA
>JGI990J12352_1000022_pt1 | contig 31011 bp, 38 predicted proteins | sample Intmic4MA4BA4MSA_FD_12352 | JGI IMG/M metagenome (IMG submission 12352) | reverse complement strand
ATTTTTAAGTAGCAGATGTTGCTACTATTATATTATATCATAAATATCTTATATAGTCAAGTATATTTATGATATTTTTATTTTTTTATTTTTTTTTATTTCATTTCTCAAGGGCTAGTCGGTCTATCTAGCTTTATACGCAACAATGAGATTTTTTTTGATTAGTTGATTTTTTATAGCGGATTCTGCGTTAAGGTCTAGCCCGCTTCTGTTTCTGTACTTACTATTATATCATAAATATCTTATATAGTCAAGTATATTTATGATATTTTTATTTTTTATTTTTTAGTCGAGTAACTCTATTGTTTCTTTGAGTTCCTCGATTGTTTTGTGAGTGTAGACACGTTCCCCGACATCTTTAGACTTATGACCCATCAACAAATCTATGCAACGCTTGTTAGCACCTTTTGCGTCCAAAAATGTTCTGAAAGTATGTCGACATTCGTGGGGCGTGTACTCTATATTTAGCAAATTCATTACTTTGTAAAATTCGTTTCGGCAAGTGTTTGTAGTCACTTGCTTATTGCCAATTTCGATGAGGTGCGTTTTGTTCTTTTCTATCAATTTTTCAATTATTGGGTGGATTTTAGAGTGAATTGGGATTATTCTATTTTTCCCTGCGTTCGTTTTAGTCCCGCCTTTCAACGTATTATCCGTTAAATTTACATTTTCAATCGTTAAGTTTAACAGTTCAGAAATTCGAAAACCTGTATAGCAGAAAATTAGAACGACATCTACCCAAAAAACACCTTCCTTATATAAGCCCCAAAATTCCCCAATATTTTGGGGTGAAAATGGACGCTTTTCACTTTCGTTTTGGGGGTTTATTATTAGTAAAGAAGAATAACATTTATTAATGACATCTATTTCAAATGCAAATGCATCAAGATGTTTCAATAAGTTTCGAATTATTGCTTCCGTGGAAGGGCTTTTTCCGCACTTATCAATACACTCTTGCATATGATAAGACTTAATGTCTTTGTATTTCATCTTGTGAATTTTAAAACAGTGTCGATAACCCGCTTTTAAACTACCTTGATTTGAGCTACTTAATTTGTGGGATTTTTTCTCTTTCCACAATTCAAACAGTTCTTCAAATGTGATTTTGACTGCATCGACGTCCCACGGATTCCCATTATATTTTGCTAGTAAAATTAAACCTTCTTCACGTGTGGAAGCGTAACCAATTACATTGTATATAGGGTGACCTTTTTGGTTAAAACCAACTGTTTTCCGAACTGCGAAGGGCTTTCGCCTTTTACCAGATAGTTTTACAACACTACCGTAGCCATTTGGATTTTTCAACTTTTTCACCTCTTTTTGTTGTTTTTTTGCGGTTTTTGATATATAATATAAATCGAAAGGTTGGAAATATATGGGAAAAATTAAAGATTGGATTAAAAAAGACGCTGAAAGGTCTAAGAAAGCGAGAGAAGATTTAAAAGAAGAAATGAAGAATTTAAAAGCTAAAACTTTTGAAGAAAGACTTGAAGAAGTCGCATTTGAAGCTGATAGAGTTATTAAAATTAAAACTACAACTTTAATTAGTCGAAAACAATACATAGCAGTTGATACTAATAACAAGAAACTAGCTTGCTTAACTTATGTGAATTTTGATAAAATTTTTACAGTATTAGATTTTGATAAAATTCTATCTTTTGAACTGCAAGAAGATGGTAATACAGTGCTGGAAGGGAGCGCTGGTAAAGCTCTAGCCGGCGCTTTGTTATTTGGGATAGGCGGCGCTATTGTCGGTTCATCTGGAAAAAGTAAAATGAAAACTGTTTGTAAAAACATGATATTACACTTAAGAGTTAATGATTTGGATAACCCTTTACTTTCGTTTGAATTATTGGGAGTTGAAACGAAGAAGGGTGGTATAATATACAACGATTCTAAAAAATTAGCAGAAGAAATATTATCTATTTTAGAAAATAGCACTAGTGATGATAACAGTAACGCAACAAGTAATCTTCTTGATTCCCATATTGGACAATTAAGGGAATACAAGAACTTGTTAGATGAAGGTATACTAACACAAGAAGAATTTGACAGTAAGAAGCGAGAATTATTAAAACTCTAATTATAGAGTTTTTTATTTTTTTAAATCACCTCTTCAAAAATTTCATCGCAATCAGTACAAGTGACATTAACTTTTTTCGTTGCTCTAATTGTTGTTTTACATTTCAAACACACGTACTTCCTGCTCGATTGTTTAGATTTTGCTTTTTTTTCTTTTTCAAATTTTTTTCTGTAAATTTTAAATTGATTTTCTTCGCCAAAATTTTTCAATATAAATTCTTCGGTCGTTGGATGAAGTGAAGTTATTGACCAACCATAGCGCTTACTATGTTCGATTATTAACCCTGCTTTTTCAGCTTCTGTTTTAAATACCTTATTATGATATGTTAAACCTCTTGACGTATCTTTTAAATCTTTTTGATTATTGTTAAGATGTACCATTTCGTGTAATAATGTAGCGCAAACTTCAAGAAATGGGCGATTTAGGCTTTCTGCGACTATATTAATCTCATGATATTCATTTTCACCTTTCCACATCTTCCCTAGCGTAAACCAACCATGCGCATTATTGCCATTGTCGGGTGACACGGATATCACTACCTTCTGTAATTTACTCTTGAAGAATTTTTCATTAAATTTATCAAATAAGTTTTCGAGTTTAGCAATAACACTTTGCAAACTCGCTTCATTTTGAAAGTTATCTTTCAATTCAAACACTTCCTTTTTTGTTTATGTTTATGTTTATGTTTACTATTATACTTCATTGATTAAGTAAAGTCAAGTGTTTTTGATTAATTAGTGAAGTTTTTCTTGCAATATTTAAAAATATATGTTATAATAATATATGTTGCGCTACTAGAAGCACTATAAGAAATTTTTTGATTACTTATCAAGTTGTGACGTTTTCCAGATAATCTAGTAGCGGTAACATAAACATTATAAGTATTCAGTCAACTTGTGTAGTAAATCATTATAACTGTTAAAAAAGTTGCTTCTAAAGCGCTTATAAGTTGTCGTTCGTGACAACTGAAAAAGCAACTTATAAGCGCTAACATGGGTAAAAAGCGTCGTTTTGACGTAAAAAAAACGCTTTTTAGTTATTTTTCACTTGTAGAACGACAACTAGTGTGCTATACTATTGTTAGTAACAAAACAAAAAACAACGTGCTGTGAACACGTTGCCTAGAGTTATTTAGATTTGAACGACCTCATTTACTTCTTACTTCTTGTTAATTTCTCCTTTTATTTTGAGTTCGAGTTCTATTGATGCAGTTCGCTTGTTGCGACCAAGTATCAAGTGTTTTATGAGATTAATGAATTCAATTAAAGTGTAAATTTCCAGAATTATCTACCCCCTTTTTGAAGTAACGTTTTATGGGTGAAACTTTAGGGTCTATTCAAATCTGTTAAAAACTCTACGTCTATTATACAACAATTGTGTACATCTGTCCATAGTGAAAATTACTTTTAGACCAATAAAAGCGCTATTAGTGATATTTTTAGACTAATGAAAGACATGAAAGTTAATTTTCATGTCTTTTTTTGCGTTCTTATTACATTTGCTTCTTTCCAGTCTTGACTGGTTGCAATGCCAGTTTTGATTTTATTAAGCAATTCCGCTAGTCGTTCTGCTTGTTTGCAAACCTTCCATTCTATCTAGTTCATTTTGAAGCGTACTTATTACCGTTCTTTTACCTTTCCAGTCTAGTTTGTCGTAATCGCTTACTAGTCCTTTATGCTCATCTGATAGTACTGTTTGTTGGGGTTCGACATTTGTAGTTAATCCCATCAAATAATCCATTGAAACGTTTAAAAAGCTAGCTAAAGCCATTATTTTGTCGACCGAAGGTGTTTGTGGTTTCGCTTTCTTCATGTTTCCAATTAAATTACTACCCGCTCCACTATTAACTAGAGCGTAGTTAATAGTGTGTCCTTTTTCTTTAATTACTCTTTCTATATTATATACTATTTCGTTGTGATTCATTAGTTTACCTCATTCCACATTTTTACTTAATTAATTAAAAATAATTTCAGTTTTTAGGTTGACTTTACTTAATTAATCAATTATAATAATAAACATAAACTTAAACGCACCAAAAAATGTACCTGTATTTACAGATATTTTTCACAAATTAGGTTTATGACTGACGCAAAATAATAGTTTATAAAATCATGCGTATAAGTCACACATTTAGCGATGTTGCCATTATACCATATTTTTAAAAAATATGTCAACTAGGATTTTGTGCTAAAAGGGGGTTGTTACAATCAAAAATAAATTTGAAAGGAGTAAATTGGGAATTTGGTAAAAGTAATGTGAAAAAAGCGAGGTGAAAAAAATATGAAACATCGAAACAAAGGCGAGCATGAAAAAAATTGGGGACTAGAGATAAAAAGAAGAATGTTGGACATCGGTATTCGAACGACCGACATTCATCGTGAGATGGTTCTGGGAGGCTCTAGAATTGGTTATAGTCAAATCTGCGCTAACATATCAGAATCAAGATGTGACGAACACGTCAGAGCGCAAATCGAAAAAACAGTTGATAAATTAGATGGGATTAAAGTATCAATTTAGGAGATGTAAAAAATGACGTATGTGGAAGCAATTGAAGAAGCCGAAACGATGATAACTTTGGGGGTCATGGAATTGTCGTTGATTGGTGTAGTATTATTAATAACGGTCATACTTGCGCTAACGTTTGAAGTAATAATGACCTCTATCGAAAAAAATAAAAAATAAAAAAATAAATTGAGGTGAAAAAAATGCAAGTTACAGGAATTCTAAGCAGAGCGCCAGACATAGTTAAGGTTGGGAAATCACCGTTCGCAAGTGAAAATGTAACATTAGTATTAGTTACAGATAGACCAACCGAAACAGTCGATTTAATTGATTTTTACCGCTTGAAGGTGTCGGGGGAATACGTTCAAGCAGCAAAGAGATACAAGCGTGGGGACGTGCTACACGTTCAATGTGATTTGACAAGCGATAACGGTGCGACCAAATGTGCCAATGTCGTAAAAATAAAAAAAGAAGGAGAATAAAGAATTATGGGAGAGATGGAGAGAATTTATAAAACAGTATACGCTTTCGTGCAACAGTGGGACTTGGGAGACGAAAATATAGTCTTTATTAGCAATCTTAAACGATTAGATGAAAAATTTTTAAATAATCACTTGTCGCAGATTGTTGAAAGTTGGAAAATCACAAAAACAGGTTGCCTAAAACTAGAAATTAACACAATTTTTCTTGAAGACGCTTTCACGAAAAGAAAAGGTCAACTAGAAGTGAAGCTGTTAGAGTTGGGAAGTAGTTGTCACAGCGGCAATTATTAATAATTGGATTGTCGCTATGGGCGCATTGATATATGTGTCGCTTAACTTCGAATGGCGTCCACTAGTGAAAGCAATCGGATACATTGACGGTCGTGGACGCAGAAACAGAAAAATAAAAAATCTTATAAGGAGATGGAAAAATAATGTTAACAATTAGAGAGCAGGTCATTAACGTAACTCACAATTTAACAAACATTTTAAACAATGAATTACGAGGACATACGCTATATGTTGATTATCAATTTAACTTAGATAATCGTGCAATTGCAAGTGCAAATGTCGTAATTTATAGCCCTGAATCAAATGTTGTGATGGGATTTATACTTAATCCTACTGTGACACCCCGAGAAATTTTTGAATCGGAAGGTTTAGTAGTTCAAGAAAAATTCTCACATTCGTTTGTGAAGCGTTTGCAAGAAGTATTATAAGGGGGTTGAAGAATAATGCTCGATAAAGAAAAGTTGAAGTCGTTGATGAAAGTTAAAAATATTCGTCAACAAGAGTTGGCGATTAGAGCTGGTATTTCTAAACATCAGATTAGTAAATACTTGCAAGGTCACTCCCAACCAGTACATGAAAAAATAAAAAAAATGGCGGACGTTTTAAACGTGAACGCAAGTTCGCTAATGTTAGATGAACATGAAACTCCCAAAAAATCAAGTCAAAAATTAAAGTTGTGTTTTTGCCCGAGTTGCGGGGTAAATCTTGAGTTACTAACTTAATGAGTAGCGCTAAGGAATATTACGCATGGCGTGCAAGGTTAGGGGGAATTAAGCTCAAAGAATATGCGTTATACAAACATGGTAGTTTAGTTACGGTCGGAAATATTAAAGAGTTATCAAAAAGCAGCGGGTTAAAAGTAGCTACATTATGTACATATGTTAGTCGACCGCGTGGAGGTTGGGAAGTGATTGAACTAGAAGAGGATTCAGACGATGAAATTATTTGATTTTCAGAAACAAGCTCTTGAAGATACACGAAAATTTAAAAAAGTCGCTTATTATTTCGACATGGGACTTGGTAAAACTTTCATGGGTTCGGAAAAAATGTTTGATTTTGACAACGACGTTAATTTATTGATTTGTCAAAAGTCTAAAATTGATGACTGGGCAGAACATTTTAATAAATATTATGAATTTGAAATATTTAACTTGACAAATCAAAAAAAGTTGAATGAATTTATTGAAAAATCAAAATTAACAGTTGAAAAATACATTCTAGGTATTATAAACTACGAGTTAATTTTTCGCAGACCCGCCCTATTAAAACTAGAAAATTTTACTCTTTGTCTCGACGAAAGCAGTCTAATCCAAAACCACAAATCAAAACGCAGTAAAGCAATTTTAAAGTTGAAAAGCCATAGCGTCATACTCCTATCTGGTACACCCACAAGTGGAAAATATGAGAATCTATGGTCACAAGGGAAATTGTTGGGGTGGGAAATTTCCCGAAAAGCTTTCGAGAAAAGTTACGTTAATCAGCTGAAATTAGAAGGTAAACACGTGTTCGTTGTTGACAAAGAAAACCCATACAAAAACGTTGAAAGGTTGAAAAACAAATTGCGTGAATATGGAGCAGTGTTTCTTAAAACAGAAGACGTTCACGACTTACCTAAACAAAAGTTTATAAAAATCAACGTTAAAAAGACATCTGAATATGAGAAATTTAAAAAGAAAAAATATCTTGTAATCGGAAAAAATGAACTTGTTGGGGATACTGAATTCTCATTCAGATTGTATTCACGAATGTTGTGCGGACACTTTAACCCCAATAAGTTAACCGCATTCAAAGATTTGCTTGAAAGTAGCAATGAAAGGTTCGTTGTGTTTTACAATTTCAAAGCTGAACTGAAAGCTTTAGAAGAAATTTGTAAACAACTGAACAGACCGATTTCAAAGTTAAATGGCGATGAAAAAACGTTGAAAAATTATAGAAATTACAGTAATTCGATAACACTAATTCAATATAAAGCGGGTGCAATGGGCGGAAATTTCCAAAAAGCAACTAAAATAATATATTTTACGCTGACGGAAAGTAGTGAACTGTTCATGCAATCGATGAAAAGAATTCATCGTATCGGACAAGAAAAACCTTGTCTTTACTACATTCTTCATTGTAAAAATTCAATCGAAGATGAAGTTTTATCAAACTTAAAAACAAGAGAAAATTTAACAAATGACTTATTTAAGGAGGGTTAAATATTGACTGAAAAACAACTTGAAAACCAAATAAAAAAGTTCCTCCGTGATGAAGAATGCTGGTACTTAAAAACGTGGGGGGGAGGAATGCAAAGAAGCGGTATACCAGACATTCTAGCTTGTGTAAACGGTCACTTTCTGGCTATTGAAACGAAGTCAAAAAGCGGAAAAGTGTCCGATTTACAAAACTACAACATTAATGCGATTCAATATTCGGGCGGGGTTGCAGAAGTTGTTCGTCCAAAAGATTTAAATGAAATAAAAATAATAATAAGGAGGTTGAAATATGGATAAGAAAAATAAAAATCCCACATACGAATATTTTAGTCATTCAAGAGTTGAAACCTTCAATCAGTGCGCTTACAAATTCAAATTACATTACGTTGATAAGTTACGAATTATTCGTACACCAGAAGCCGATTGCCCGCTAATCCTTGGTTTAGCAGTGCATACAGGTATCGAAAAAGGCGTAAGAACAGCAGTTAAGGAGTATTACAATAGTTACCCAATCATTAACGACACACCGTTTTTTAAAAAAAATGGGGACTACTGGCAGTATGTTAATGACCACGTCACGGAAGTTTTGAAATTAGAATATTTTATTAAAAAAGCTCTTGAAATCTTACCCGAAAATGGTATTCACGAACTCAAAATTGAAACTGATAGTTTTGTGGGTTATGTCGATTATCTAGCGTCTACTGAAAATAATAACGAGTATGATTTATATGATTTCAAATATTGTAAAAATGCAGATAGATATGTAGAATCAAAGCAGTTACATATTTATAAATATTACTTAGAATTGCAAGGTTACAAAATTAGGAATATGTACTATCTAATTATTCCAAAAATGAAAGAAAAAAGAAAAAAGAAAAAAGAAACACTGGAAACATACCATACTAGAATTTTTCAAGAATTAAAAAAAAGCGAACAACCATACTTGATGAAGATTGAGTATGATTATCGTAAACCTATTTATTTTTTAAACGACATGAAAAAAATAAAAGAAACAACTAATTTTAAAAAAAATAAAACAAAATTATGCAATTGGTGTGAGTATCAAACCTATTGCGAAACTGGAGATGACGTTATGTTAAGTTTACCAAAAAATGAAGTGACAAAAAGTACAAAAAATAAAAAGAAACTATGGTTATACGGTGAACCGTATTCGGGAAAAACCACGTTTGCAAGCCAATTCCCAAATCATTTATTTTTAACAACCGATGGGAATATTGAACGATTAATTACCTACGATGCAAGCACTGTACCACCACATATTTCTCTTGTGGACAAGTCGGAAAAACAAGGGCGAGTAGTGAATAAAACGCTCGCATGGGAATTGTTTAAAGAAGCTATTACAGTTCTCGAATTGAAAGAAAACGATTTTCAAACGATTATTTGTGACCATCTTAGTGACCTTTTCCAGCACTGCCGAACATTCATTTTTGAGCGTGAAGGAATCACGCACGAAAGCGAGGAGGGAATAGGCAAGGGTTGGGACTTAGTTCAAACCGAATTCCTGCAAGTAATGCGTAGATTTGTAAATTTAGACTACGACAACATTATAATCATCTCGCATGAAGACCGTTCACGTGACATCACAAAAAAAGGTGGGGACAAAATAACAGCAATTCGTCCCCAACTACGAGAATCATTCTTGAGCAAAATTGCTGGAATGGTTGACATTACAGCGAGAGCAATTTCAGAAGACAACGTTTTCAAACTAAGCTTCAAAACCTCGGAAGTGATTTTCGGTGGTGGAAGATTAAGCTTGGCAGTGGGAGAAATTCCACAAGACTATGAAAAATTCATTGCTTTATTTGGGGACGAAACAACAGAAAAAGACGAAGTTGAAGATGAGCAAGAGAAAGAAGAAAAAACAATAGAAAAACCAAAAAGAAAGCGAAAAGCTAAAGTTGAAAAAAAGGTTGAAATCGAAGAAGACGAAGATGATGAACTTGAAGAAGATGAAGGAGTTGAAGAATCGAAACCTATCCGAAAAAAACGAAAACGAAAAAGCGTTGAAGATGAGCAAGAGAAAGAAGAAAAGAGCCGAAAAATGGAAAGAGAAGTTGAAGGCAATGGAGAAGATGAAGATGATGGAGAAGACGAAGAAGACGAGGAAGAAGTAGAGGAAAAACCAAGACGCAAACGGAGAAGTAGGACTGATGAATAACATTGTATACGAAGATAGATATTTAAATTTAGTAACTATAATCGTTACTGAATTTGAAAAAAAGAGAGTGTTGAGAGATTGTAAACACTCCCAACAAGTGACGATAAGCGGATATGTCAACAGTAAATACGTAAGAGTAACTGTAGACGTTTCAAAAATAAAAAAACAAATAAAAAAATAAAGGAATGATTAAAAATGAGTAAAAAAATATGGGAAAAATTCGATAAAAAAGTAGACCTGAAAGGTTTAAAAAATGACATTGAAAACGCAGATACGAGTGCGGGGGATTATCCAGAAATCCCTAAGGGTCAATATGAGGTAGAAGTTGTTTCGATGGAGTTAAAAGAGACAAAAGAGAACCCGAGACCAATGTTGTCAGTGTCCTTCAAGATTTTAAGCGGAGAACACAAAGGCTTACGCCTCTTTGAAAATAAAGTGTTAATGGGTACAAAAAATGACGGCCAAATGATAAAATCTGCAATCGGATTTTTAGAGAGTTTTGACACTGATGTCAACATTGACTTTGAAAATTACTCACAATTTAATGATACAATTTTAGACGTTTTCGAAGCAATCGAAGACAAACTTGAATTCTTAGTGCAATACGACCCAAAAAAATTCTTTTCGGTTAGTATCGAAGAAGTCTTTGAAAAATAACTGTAACAGAAAAGGAGTGATGTCGATGTATGCAATAACAGTTGAACACGATGTTCCAGAACAACGTGAAAAAATTGACTGGCAACGTGTAAGTGTTGATGAATTCGACATTAAACAGATGGCGCTTAAATACTTGAAAGATATCACCTCAGGTTGTAACAATATGAAAGAGTTTAAGAGTAACTTAACCTACCATGCAAGCGACTTTGAGTGGCATTTGAATAAATGCATGGAAGACCAAGAACTACATTATACTTTTTCAGCTGATTACGCAAGTTCAGTAACTTATCTCGAAGCAGATAAGTTCAGAGCTTACAAACTGTATCATGAAATTGGGGGATACAGTAAGAAATATTTAACAGAGTATTGCACCGATTTCGGAAGTAGTACGATTATTGAAGAAGATTACAATTTCAATAATTAAATAATATAAAAATTAAGATGGGAAACACTCCCATCTTAATAATTTTATAAAATGTGAGGTGGAAAAATGTTAATATTTTATGATTTTGAAGTTTTTGAACACGATTGGTTAGTTGTGTTCAAAGAAGTTGACGATAAAAAAATATCGACAACAAAAATAATAAATGACCGTGAAAAACTTGAAAGTTATCATTCAAAAAATAAAAATAAAATATGGATTGGTTACAATTCAAGACACTATGACCAATACATTTTAAAAGCTATTTTATGCGATTTTGACCCAAAACTAATGAGTGACTGGATTATCGTAGATGGCAATGCAGGCTGGCAATTTTCTAAGTTCATGAGTAAAATCAAAGTCAATAATTATGACGTAATGACAACTGGCGACAGGGGTTTAAAGTCACTAGAGGGCTTTATGGGTAACGATATCAAAGAATCGTCAGTACCCTTTAATTTAGATAGAAAATTAACCGAAGAGGAAATAAAAGACGTACTTGAATATTGTAATCATGACGTTGAACAAACAATCGAAGTCTTTCTTCAAAGAATAAGTGATTTTGAAGCGCAAATAGGTTTAATAAAACTTGCAAATGAGGACGCTTTTCAAATTAATCTAATAGGTAAAACTAAGCCTCAAATGGCTGCACATATTCTACAAGCGCATAGAAAGTCGTATGATGATGAGTTTGACATAACCATTCCCAAAACCATAAAACTCAAAAAATACAAATCTGTGCAAAGATGGTATCAAGAGCCATCAAACATGAGTTATTATGATAGTGATTTCGCCAAAAATCAGCTATATATTGACATCGCAGGAGTTCCGCATATTCTGGGTTGGGGTGGAATCCACGGAGCAATCCCAAAATATAATGGTGAAGGTCATTATATTAATATCGATGTTGTGAGTTATTATCCATCGTTGATGATAGAGTATAATCTACTATCAAGAAGCGTGGAAAACCCAAAAAAATACGAAGAAATTTATACCCAACGCTTAAAATGCAAAGCAGAAAAAAACCCTTTACAAGCACCGCTAAAAATCGTCCTGAATTCAACCTATGGTGCAATGAAAGATAGTAATAACGCTCTATATGACCCCCTACAAGCCAACCAAGTTTGCGTGCATGGTCAACTATTACTAGTTGATTTAATGGAAAAATTAGAACCTCATTGCCAAATTATTCAATCGAACACGGACGGAGTTTTAATCAAATTACATGATTATAATGACTATTATTTGATTGATGATGTATGTCATGAATGGGAAAAACGAACTCGAATGAAATTGGAGTTTGAAGAATTTGAAAAAGTTTTTCAAAAAGATGTGAATAACTACGTTTTAGTCGATAAAGATGGTAATTACAAGTCAAAAGGCGGGTACGTTAAACAGCTACATAACTTGGATTATGACTTGCCAATCGTCAATAAAGCACTAATCAACAAAATGGTGCTTAACATCGACATCGAGGACACCATTAACAATGAAACTATGTTAAAAGAATTCCAATTAGTATCGAAAATCGGTGGTAAATATGATGCAATTTACCACGGTGAAGTAGAGTTAAAAGAAAAATGCATCAGAGTATTCGCAAGTAAGAATAAAAGTGATTTGGGAGTGCGAAAATTGCACAAAAAAACAGGTACAAGGGCTAAAATAACGAACAGTCCACCGAACTGTTTTATTGTAAATGGGAATGTGAACGGTAAGAAAATACCAAAAAAATTAGATAAAAAATACTATATTGAAATGGCAAAAAGGAGACTTGAGCAGTTTGGGGTGAGGTAAATGAATAAATACTTTAGGGCTTATATCCCAACCAAAAATAAAAGGGGTATAATGTCTTTCAAAGGCGTAGCGTCAGAGGATTTACCAACATTATCCGAAGTTAAAAAATACGATGAATATGCAGGAATACTAGCCGAAAACATTGTATTAATTGATGTCGATGATAAGAAACAGAGTGAACTTTTATACTCTATCATCTGCGATTTAAACCTGCAGTGCAGAGTATATAATACCGATAGAGGAAAACACTTTTACTTCTTAAACGACAAAATTAAAAAAAACGGAAATAAACTTACGACTGCGTTGGGGATAAGCGTTGACATCAAAAGTGGTGTCACAAACTCGTATTCAATTTTGAAAAAATCGGGTAAAACCCGAAAAATCATACGAGATTGCGAAGAGCCTCAAAAGTTGCCAGCGTTCTTACTTCCAATCAAAACTCATTTGGATTTATTCAATATGAGTGAAGGCGATGGACGTAATGAAAGCCTATACCCTTACATTATGACGTTGTTGAATCAAGGTTTATCGAAGCGTGAAATTAAAGAGTGTTTTACTTTAATTAATGATTATATTTTCGATGAGCCGTTGATTGAAAGCGAATTAAAAACTATTTTGAGGGAAGAATCGTTTGTTATTGACAAAGAGAATTTTTTTGACAAGAATAAATTCAAGCACGATGATTTCGCACTGTTTTTATTAAATAATGCGAACATAAAAAAAATAAATGGGCAGTTGCACATTTATAAAAATGGTGTTTATAGTTCAAAGCGTGATGACATTGACAGAGAAATGTTAAAGCATATACGCAACTTAACGCAAAGACAAAGAAATGAAGTTTTCAACTTCTTAATGATTGAAATTAGCGTTGAAACAAAAGAAAGTCCAACGAATTTAATTGCTTTCGTCAACGGTGTTTATGACTTAAATAAGAAGAAATTAGTAAAACATTCACCCGAATTTGTCTTTACTAATCGAATTCCCCACAACTATATTCAGCGAGATAGCTCAAAAGTCGTTGACACTTTCTTAAAAAATATTTCATGCGGGGATAATGAAATGACCACGCTTTTGTTGGAAATCTTGGGATATTCAATGTATAGAAGTAACACGCTATCAAAGTCATTTATTTTTGTCGGTGACGGCAGTAACGGCAAGTCGGTTTATTTATCGTTTCTTAGGGATATTTTGGGTAAAAACAACGTTTCAGCATTAGATATATTTCAGCTAAACGAAAAATTTTCTTTGGCAGAATTATATGGTAAATTCGCAAATATTGGTGATGACATTAGTGACGAATACATTGCTAATACCTCGATTATCAAAAAAATATCCACTGGGGAAACATTAAAAGCAGAGCGAAAAGGGCAAGACCCTTTTACGTTTGAGCCATTTTCAAAGCTATTATTTAGCGTTAATTCAATGCCGAGATTGGGAAAAGGTAAAGACAATAATGCAATTATGCGAAGATTTGTATTTTTACCTTTCAACGCAAAATTTGATGTTAATGACAAAGATTTTGACCCCAACATAAAAAACAAATTAACAAGTAAAGAAAACATTGAACATATGATATTTTTAGCAGTCCAACACTTAGAAAAATTACTAAAAACCAATAAATTCACGATGCCCAAAAGCGTAGAAAAAGCCAACGCAGAATATGAGGTCACTAATAACCCAATCTTGGGATTTTTCGAAGAAGTGGATAGCGGTGAGTTTAAAGTCGAAAACGAGTTGACAACGGACGTGTATGCTAATTATTCGCTATATTGTAGCGATAATGGTATCCAATGTTTATCAAAAATTACATTTAGTCGAGCGTTATGTAAGCACTATAACTTAGAAACTAAAAGCAAAAAAAGTGCTGGTCGGCAGTATCGAGTTTTTGAAAAAATTAAAAAATCGAAGTAACTGTAAAAGCTTACAAATTGATGGTAAAAGCTTACAAATCGAAAAATTAGATTTTGTAACTGGTTACAAAGTGAATGTAAAAGCTTACAAATTGAGTGTAAACAGTTACAAATCGATTGTGAATGCTTACAAAATGAGTGTAAGCGGTGATAAATCAACGTTGGTAAATTTGAGTTATGAATTTTTAAAGTGAGTGTTTAGTGCATGGGAATGGGGATTTAACGTGCTTTTTGTTGACCTAAACGGCTGCAGATGGCTGCAGATGGCTGCAGATGATTTTGCACTATCTGCAGCCGTACTTTAGTCGATAAGAACGGTACTTTTGAAGAACGGCTGCAGATGGCTGCAGATAATCTCTTACTTAAATATATAAAATTGAAAAGTAAAAGTAAAAAGTAAAAACTTAATTATATATAAGGAGTTGAACGTCATCTGTATCTGCAGCCCCCTTCCCCGAAAAGGCGCAGTATCAGTAGTTTGGAACGGCTGCAGATAAAATTTTGGCTGCAGATAAAAGCGTGAAAACGGTTGAAAGTAAGTGTTTTCTGTGATTTTGTAAGAGTTTTCGAGAGATTTGTAAAGGTTTACAAGTAAAAAAAAGGAGTTAAAATTATGACTGCTAAAGAATTTTTAAAAAATTATTTCATTTTGAGTGAACAAATTAACGATAGTATCGAAGAATTATCTGATTTGCGAGCGAAAGCACATGGTTTAGGCGTCATTGACTTATCAAAACAACGAACGCAAGGTGGGAAGTTATCATGCGTTATCAGTGATAGCGTGATTGAACTAGTTGATTTAGAACAATCAATTGTTGATAGCATCAATGATGCTATTCAAGCAAGGCGAGAGATTGAAAAGTTAATTTCAAAAATAAAAGACCCATTAATACAGACAGTGCTTAGAAAACGATATATCCACTTTAAAGGATTCGCTCATATAATAGCCGACCTCAATAGAAGTAATACTACAATATTTAGACTTCACGGCGAGGGATTGAATGAAATTGAAAAAATGGTAAGATTGGGAGTAAATGGGAGTAGACAGGATAACTAAAATGTAGTATACTATATGAGTAGAGGTGTATCAAAAGTCATTCGTTCATGTAGCGAGTGACTTTTGATTTTAAGGAAAAGATATGACAAAGTTGGAGTTAAAAGACTTAATACCTAAATTGATTAAAGAAAAAAAGATATATAGATTCTATAATCTTGCAGTTTGGCAACGAAAACGAGCAGAAGCGCTAAAGCGTGATAACTTCGAATGCCAGAACTGTAAGAATGTTGGGAAGTTGCGAATGGCTGATTGTGTACATCATGTTGTTGAAGTGCAAAGTAGAGCAGAGTTGGCGTTAGAACTTGAAAATCTACGAAGCTTGTGTAATAGGTGTCACAATGCTGTACACGAGCGCAACTTCAAGAAGTCGGACGGCTTCCATGCCCCTGAACGTTGGTAACATAATACCCCCCGTCAAGAATTTTCGAATTTGCCAAGGGGGTCGCCAACGAAANNGNTCTAAGCAGAAGAGAAAAAACCCAAAAACCACATGAGGAGGTAAGAATGTGAAAAAAATAGAAAGTAGAAACGCAATTAAAGAAGAGATGCTTAACCAGTTGCGAGAGAATGGTACGGACAACAAGTATTATTGCGACTTAGTTGAGGATTACATGAAAATGTGGGACATCTTGAATCTAATGCAAAAAGATGTAGATAAGCGCGGTGTGACTGTACACTACGACAACGGCGGAGGTCAAAGTGGTTACAAGAAGAATGACAATGTACCTTTAATTCCACAATACAATCGACAAATGTTGTCATTGTTGAAAGAGCTTAATTTAAAACCAGTCGGCGAGGTTTCAGACTTTGAAGACATCTAATTATCACAAATACATTCGAGAATACATGGAAGCAGTTGAAAACGAGCTAATAACTTCTTGTAAAGAGCAGAAACAGCTGATGAAGTTCGTGCGTAAGAAGCTTAACGACCCAAACATATATTTGGACGTTAAAACAGTTGAAAATTCGGTAAATAAACCAGAAAGGTACTTTCCGTATAAGTTGTATGATTGGCAGAAATTCTGTAATGCGTTTATTTTTGGATTGCGTTACAAGGCTAATAATAAGCTGGTCTTTAGTCGCTACTTATTGATGATGGGTAGAGGGGGCGGGAAAAATGGTTATATCAGTTATAATTCTTTCTTCGCCTTAACTACTTACCTGGGAGTTAATCGCTACGACATTGAACTAGTTGCTAATTCGGAAGACCAAGCGAAAACGAGCTTCAAAGATGTATATGAAGTTATTGACGATAACGAAATGAAGAAGATTTTTTACTACACAAAAGAACTAATTCAACATCGTAAAACTAAATCGAATTTTCAATTTAATACATCGAATGCGAAAACGAAAGATAGTAAGCGGTCAGGTATGATAATATTTGACGAAATTCATGCTTACGAGGATTACACGCAGATTAAAGTTTTCACTTCCGGTTTGGGGAAAGTTGAAGACCCTAGGACATTTTTTGCAACAACCAACGGAGAAGTTCGTGGAGGTGTGTTAGACGATTTACTTGAAGAATCCGAAAAAGTTCTAAGTGGTGAAATTGAAACAAGTGACTTGTTCCCGTTCATTTGTAGATTGGATAACGCTAACGAGGTTGACAATCCGCAGATGTGGAGTAAGGCTAACCCTAGTTTACGTTTCAACGACACGTTGTTACAATTAATGAACACTGAATACAGCAACATGCAACATAACTACGCCTTACGACAAGAGTTTATGACTAAACGCATGAACTACCCGATTGCAAGCGGTCGCAAAGTTGTTGTTGAATACGAAAAGCTGTTGAAAACTAATCAAGAAATGGTCGACTTAACTGGTTTGACTTGCGTTGGGGCGCTTGATTATGCTGAATTAAAAGATTTTTGCGCAGTCGGATTACTGTTTAGAAAAGGTGGTAAACGCTACTGGATACAACATACATTCATGCACCATTTAGCGCCAAAATTACAAAACATTAATCTCGAAATCATTAATTTAGCGATTGAACAAGGTCTAATTACGGTAGTTTATGACGAAATCATTAAACCCGAGATGATCGTAGAATGGTTCGTGATGATGGGTGAAAATTATCATATCAAAATGGTGAAAATGGACTTGTTTCGGGCAAGCGTACTGAAGAATGCGTTCAGCGAAGCCGGAATTGAAATTGAAACAGTGCGCAAGGGTGTGATTACGCATAGTCTAGTTGCTCCCTTAGTTGAACAACTTTTCACAAGTGAAGATATTATCTTCGCTAACGACCCCCTGATGCGTTGGTATGTCGGGAACGTGTATAAGGAGGAGTTACCAAACGGAAACATTGAATACAAAAAAATCGATAAAGTAAAGCGAAAGACTGATGGTTTTTTCGCTTTTTTGCACGCTCTATTAAGTGATGAGGAGTTAGAAGATTACGAAGTTAGCCAACGTTCTGCTGATGATGTTGGGACGTTTAGTTTTTAAAGGTGGTGAGGAAAATTGAAATTTTTCAGTAAGAAAAAAATAATCGTTACGGAAGACGGCGGGTTGGGATTTGATTGGGATTTTGTCGAAAGTAAAAAGGAATTAGCATTCAAGAATTTAGTTATTAATACAGCTGTTGACTTCATTGCTAGAAGTTTTTTATCAACTGATTTTTTCACATTTCTGGAAGGTGAAAAATTTCAAGGTGATAATTATTACAGGTTAGCGATTAAGGCTAATGACAATCAGAACGCTACAGAATTCTGGTATAAGGTAATTGAGAAGTTAATTTTTGAAGATGAGGCGGTAGTTGTGCAGGTTGGACAGATGTATTATTTGTGCGATGATTTCACAATCACAGACGAAGTCTTAAGGGAGCGGAATTACAGGGTAACAATCCAAAATTTGAAAATGAATAAGCGCTTTAAATCGAGCGATGTTTTTCATTTTAGATTATCTGATAAAAAAATAAAAAATATCATTGATAACTATTACGAAACATCTGCTAAGGTTATTGCTATGGCGGTAACTGGTTTTCGTCATAGAAACGGTTTGAAAATACTAGCAAAGATTCCTGCCCTACTAAGCAAGGATATTACTGAAGATACTAGAAATTATTATAAGAAGAAATATAAAGATTTTTTCGACAATGAAAATTCATTGATGGTCGTTGATGGGTCAGAAGAAATCGTTAGTCAGAGTGACTTTAACGAAAAAAGTGACAGTACTGCCCTTCTTGCGCTGAAAAATGATTTCGTACAAAACGTAGCAATGGCGTTTCACATTCCACGCAATGTACTGATGGGAGATGTAGCAGGTATTAGTGAGCAAACTGATAATTTTCTAACGTTTGCGTTAAAACCCATTACGAAATTAATCGAAAGTGAAATTAATGCAAAATTATACAGTCAAGAAGATTATATTAAAGGTAGTAAGTTGAGAATTAGCCTATCAAGGGTTAAGTATCTTGATGTTAACAAGCAGGCATCAGCACTTGATGTATTGTTTAGAACAGGAACACATTCAATCAATGATAACCGCTTCCACTTGGATGAAGAACGACTTGATTATGATTGGGCTGATTGGTATGCTATTACCAAGAACTATGAATTTATTAATAAATCAAAAGGTGGTGAGAACGATGAACAGATTTGAAATATTTAACAAAGCTGATAGTACAGCGGACTTGTATTTGTATGGTGATATTGGCGGTTGGTGGGCTGATATTAATTCGGAAAAAGTACGAGAGAAACTTGCACAACTATCGGAAAAAACGAGCGAAATTAACGTTTATCTAAAAAGTAACGGTGGTGATGTATTCGAGAGTATCGCGATTAAGAACATCTTAAGTCGACATAGTGCTAAGATTAATGTCTACATTGACGGTATGGCTGCGAGCGGTGGAAGTGTTATAGCCATGGCGGGGGATAACATCTATATGTACCCAGATAGCATGATGATGATACATAATCCGTGGACTATCGCATGGGGTAATAAGTCCGATTTTCTAAAAGTCGCTGAAGATTTGGAAAAAATCGAAGCGTCATTAAGAGGTAGCTATAAGGCAAGAATTAACTGCAGTGAAGAAGACTTAAGCGCATTACTTGACGCTGAAACAATGCTTACAGCTGATGAGTGTTTTGAACTAAATTTATGCGATGAAATTCTAGAAAGTGATGATGGAAACAATAGCGAAGATAGTGCTGTACAGGGTATTCTTAAGAATAAAACAGATGAGAATAAGTACAACCCTAGCGACAATAAAGCTATGATATCAAACGCTTTCAAACAATACGCAAACAGTTTGAACAATTCGAACGAAAAAGGAGAATGAGAATATGTTAAATTTAGATGAGTATAGAAACAGCATTACAGATGCTAGAAAAAACTTTATGGTGGCTATTGCCAGTGACGATGAAAACGTAATAGCAGAGAATATTAACAAATACCTTGATTCGGTAGAAAAAAGTGTACAAAATATCGCCGAACAAGCGGCGCAACAAGGGATTACTGATTATCAAGATGATAAGGTATTAACCCATCGCGGTATTAAAATTTTGACAGTTGAAGAAAAGAAATATTTCAACAATGTTATTGAAAATGGCGGTTTCGAAGGTCTTGAAGACTTAATGCCTGAAACTATCATTAATGAAATTTTTGACGATTTAAGAAGTAATCACCCACTTTTAAGTTTAATCGATACAAGAAATACGCATGGTATTACGAGATGGCTGAAAGCGAAAGACTTAACGGAGCTTGCTTTTTGGGGTAACTTGACCGATAAAATCAAAGAGATCGCTAAAAGCGGATTTGAAGATATTAACATCGTGTCTAAAAAGTTAAGTGGTTTCATGCCTGTTCATAAGCCGATTCTGGCACTTAGCCCTAACTGGTTAGCGACTTACGTAATCGAGGCATTACACGAAGCTTTGAACGTAGCACTTGAAAAAGCAGTTGTCGATGGTGATGGTAATGAATGCCCTATAGGTATGACACGGAAGCTTACTGGAATGCAAGATGGCGTTTATCCGAGAAAAGATGCGATTAAACTATACAACTTAACACCAAACACCATTGGGAATATAATCATGAAACCGATTGCCGATGGTAAACCAATTCGAGGGAGAATAGTGTTCGTAGTCCATCCTAACGATTACTGGAGCAAGATTTTCCCTTCCCAAACGATTCTAAACACCGCAGGGGAATATAAGACTAACGTCTTACCAATTAATGCTGACGTGGTACAATCGGAAGCGATGAAGGAAGGTGAAATGATTGTCGGGATTCCACGCGACTACTTCCTAGCTGTTAGCGGTATTACTGATATCAACAAGTACACTGAAACACTTGCGATTGAGGACATGGACTTATTCATTATTAAGTTTTTAGGAAATGGTAAACCAATTCGTGAAACCTCATTCCAATTGTTTGATATTTCTGAATTAGAGCCACTAATGCCAGTCGCCCCCACAACTGATATCGCTGATGTGAATAACGTTTTACAAGTTAAACAGGCGAAAAACAAATAATGGAACAGTTATTAACAGAACTCAAAGAATATCTAGGATTTACGTGGGGAAATCATGATGAGCGTCTTACTTCCATCATTGGACGTGGAAAGGTTTATCTACAATCAATTGCTGATATTAATGACAATGAATTTTTAACAGAAAGTAACGCTAAAGCGTTACTTTTTGATTATTGTCGTTATGTTATACATTACAGTTTAGAGCATTTTGAAAACAATTTCAACAGTGCATTAGTGCGATTAAAATTTGAGCATTTAAAAAACGATATTATCGAAAATGAGGTTAACGAAAATGAAGAAGATAATTAAAGTTGACCACGTAGCTTTAATTGACGGTGAGATTTTTTTAGGTAGAAAATTTGAAGATGCTTTTGAAATTGAAAAAAAATTATTCTACAATTTAATGTCAGCGAGAGAGCAAGATTTTACGTTAATTACAAATGTTTTCGACAGGAAATTGGACTTGAAGGTTAAGACTTATTTCGTGAGGTTTGATGCTGATTTACAAGCGCAAATCGACAGTGAAATATACGATGTAATTAAGGTTGATAGAGATAAGAAGAAACAATATATGTATCTCTATCTGCAGAAGGTAGGGTGGTAGAATGGCTAAATATATTGTAACTGATACTGAAATAGAGAGTAAATTGGAAGAAGTTTTTGGGTTTAAAGTTTACAGTGAAAATGTAAACTTAAACGAGAAAAAATATGAGAGTTTGTTTTTTTATTTTAAAGACAGTATAGTACCGCAGGACATCGTAATATATGACGAAACGTTATATATTAACTTAATTAGTAAACATGAAAATACGGATGTTTTCGAAATTATTGAGTGTTTAGAATCGCTAAAATTATTTGTTAAAAACATCAGTTATAATACCGCTAAGGTTAGTAAGACTAATAATTTTGTCTACATTACAAGTTTCGAAGTTATTCGAAAAATCAAAAGGAAACGTAAATTATGAGCATTCGATACGAGTTGACTGATGATATTGGAGAATTACTTAAACGTGTAACTAGGATTAACGATAAAGCTGAAAGTGCTTTAAATGAAATATTGCACAACTTCGGTGTTGACGAAACAGTAGATAATATTACTAATTTGATACCAGTTTCGGCGGTATCCAAAACCAATCACGCTAAATTTTCGACATGGTATACGAAAATCAAAGCGAATTTAGGTTTTGAGATTATCGCAAGAGGTAAGGGTTCAAAATTAACTAGTAATTTTGGATATCTTGTATTCCCAGATAAGGGTTTGGGGCGAAATAACCCACTCGAACAGCGCTTCATGGAGCGAGGTATGGAGATTTCTAAACCGAAAATCACAGATAAATTAACAGACAAATTGAAAAGTTTATTGGAGGGTTAAAAAAATGGAAAATAAAATTGAAAAATTCTTCGCCACTAACATCACTAAAGTGTCAATGCAGTTTGAGAATGCTGAAAGTCATACATTAGATATGGTCGGTAGCGTTGAAGGTGAAACTGAACTAATCACTAAACGGGTGTCGTTAAATAATGCGACAATGAAAGAATTATCACGACCTACAACGCAAACGCTAACGTTTAGAGGGCATTTACCCGTAGAAGTCGTACGGAAGACTTACGGCGTGACTAACGAGAACTTAGTTGAAGGTGTTTACAGTTACGGTACATCATCAATCTCACCAACATTTACATTTGTAGTTAGTATTGTCGATGAGTTTGATAACGTTACCAAATTAATGGCGTGGCGAAAATGTAGCAGTACTTCTGGTTTAAGATTTACAGTTAACGGTGAAGATGAGGAAATCGCACAGGTAGAATTGGAACTTAAAGTAATGCTTGATGATAGACGTAAGTTGTACTACGAGATGTATTCGAACATTGATAACTTCGACGAGTTACAAGCAGAATTACATGAGGATTTTGATGTAACTAAAATCTTAAAAGCTAATACAGAACCCCAAATTGTCGAAAATAGAAAGCGAGGTCTAAAAGAAAATGTCGAAAATAGCAACGGTTAAATTAACTGATTATGAAATTGTTGAAATTGACGGAAAATTTGAAAAAAAGCTGGTATCTAGTGTTAACGTACCAGCTTTTTTAACTAATTTTTCGTTAAATAAAGCGAAGAATTTGGGCTTAATTGAAACAGATTTAATTAAAGATTTGGTCAAAATGTCAGGGTCTAGTAATATCCCAGAATTAGATAATATTATACCAATTGTATACACTGCTTGTTTGGGTGCTAATCCAAAATTCATGAATTACGAAGATTTCTTGTCGAAATTTAATTACGAAATTACAGAGATGTATGAATTGTGGGCAGAACTGTTACAGACGATGTTTGGTGACGAAAAAAATAAATTCGTAGAAGGTTTGATGAGTGGAAGCAGTTCTAAAGGTAAGAGTGGAAAAAAGTAAAATTGGAGTTTGAATGTGTTGCTGATAAGTATGCGTTATACGTTACTTTGTACGGTATCAGTAATGATACGTTCTGGCATGCGCCAACTTGGGAAGTTGAACGCATAGCAGAAGGCGCTAGCGCTTGTTATTCGTTGTTTGGAGGTGTTAATTAATGGCGAGAAATCGAACAGAAACTACAGTAGAGTTCAAGGCAATTGTTGCGGATTTCAACAGGAGAGTAACCGAAGTTAAGAATTCGGTTACCACGTTAAACCGTGAATTTAGTCTACAACGTGAGGAGATGCGTCAAACTGCTACTCAAAGTGAACGATTACAACATGAGATTGGACATCTGGAGACTAAACATCAACGTTCAGGACAACAAGTCGCGATTTTAACCGAAAAATTGGAACATATTGGGGCTACTTTGGGTAATAATTCAGAGGAATATCGCAAAACTTACAACGCACTTTTGACAGCTAAACAACAAGAACAAGCGTACGCCAATCAACTTGCAATTACAAGGCAGAAACTTGATGATTTGGGTGGCGCATCAGCGCAACGAAGACAAGCATTATCGGAGCTTGCAAGTCAAGAACGCGAACTAACTAACGCAATGGAAAGCGCTAATCGTCAACATGAGATTGAACGCATAAACTTAGAAGCAAGCGCAGTTGCATCAGGTAAGAAGGTTAGTATTGTTGGACAGCATGAAAACAAGTTGCGCCATCTAGGTCAACAGATGACTAGGAATGACGAGTTAACGAGAAACCTCACGCAACAACTAGAAATTGCTAAAGTTGAATATGGGGAAAATTCGGCAGAAGTGCAGGCGTTAGAGCGTAAGTTGCAAGATGCTGAAAGGGCTAAAGCTGATTTGCGTTTAGAAACTGCAAAAACCGCTAACGAATTTGCAAAAGCAGGTGGAAAACTAGCAGACTTAAGCAGAACAGTAACAGACGCGGGAGAGAAGATGGTAGACGCAGGTACGTCATTGTCTAAAAAAGTAACCGCTCCACTAATGGGTATTGCGACCGCTAGCACGCTTGTTGGTTCAACGTTTGAACAAGCGATGAGCGTTTTACAAGCGACATCTGGAGCAAGTGGCGAATCACTACAACGATTAGAAGATGCCGCCAGGCATATGGGTAGAACGACAGCGTTTAGCGCCCACGAATCAGCAAGCGCTTTAAATTACATGGCGCAAGCAGGTTGGGACGTAGAAACATCAATTGATGCCCTCCCTCACGTCTTGAACATGGCGCAATCAGGTGGACTTAATTTATCGCAAGCAACAAATATATTAACAGAAAGTATGAATCAACTTGGACTAGATACAAGTGAAGTCGAACGTCTAGTTGACATCATGGCGAAAACTTCAATCGAATCTGGAGCGAGCGTACAGAGCTTAGGACAAGCATTCATCGCATCTGGCGGTATGGCGCAACAGATGCGAGGAGGTGTAGATGAAGCCGCGGTTGCACTTGGACTTCTTGCAGATGCAGGATTCAAGGGGGCGCAAGGTGGTACACAATTAAGGGGTATTATGTCAAGTCTAACTGCCCCAACCGACCGAGCGAGAAAAGCTATTGAAGAAATCGGGTTACAAGTTTTCGACACAGAAGGTAACATTCGGAATATGAACGATATATTCACAGACTTGGGTTACATTCTTGATAATATGACACAAGAACAACGTATGGATATTATCAACAAGCTCTTTAATCAAGCCCAAATAGGGGGTGTTAATGCTTTACTTTCAGCCAGCGGTGAGGAGTGGGAAAACTTAGCGGATTCGATAGATAATTCGACAGGGATTGCACAGAAAAAAGCGTATACAATGACGGATAATTTAATAGGGCGAATGAATGATATTAAATCAGCGTTAGCCGATTTGGGTATCGAAATTTATCAAATTCTACAACCCTACATTGAACGAGTTGTTGAAATTGTGGCGATGTTGGTTGAAAAGTTCAACGATTTAAGCCCTGAGATGCAAGAAACAGTTGTGAAGGCAGGTATGCTTATAGCAGTTGTCGGGCCGCTATTAATCTTGATAGGTAAACTTGTAATCGGCGTCGGTAACTTAATAACAGCAGTCGGGAAGATTACGTTAGGTATGGGCAAGTTTAAAACTTCAGTCACTGTACTTGGAACAGCATTCAAGGTCGTAGGTGCTTTAATCAAGAAAGCCATCTTAGCATTAAGTGCGCCAATTGCGCTTATTGTGGCAGCTATTGTTGGACTTGGTGTTATAATTATCAAAAATTGGGATAAAATCAAAGAATTCTTCGCTAATTTGTGGGAAAGTTTGAAGCGGTGGGCGGAAGACGCTTGGAGTAGAATCAAGGAGATATTCGGCGCAATGTCGGAGTGGTTCAACGAGAGAGTTATTCAACCAGTCCTTAATTTCTTCAAGGAAATGTGGGAGAACGTCAAGGAATTCGCAAGCAATGCATGGAACGGAATTAGAGAATTATTCAGTATTGTAGCTAATTGGTTTAATGAGAATGTAGTACAACCAATCATTGAATTTTTCACACCACTTTTTAATTTCTTCGTTGAATTATTTCAAAGTATTTGGGATTTCATCGCTTCTGTTTTCGAAGTAATTGCCGTACTCGCACGAGGTTGTTGGGAAATTATCGTAGAAGTTTGGCGAATTGCTTCCGAGTGGTTCAGGGATAACGTAGTAGAACCACTTAGAGAATTTTTTACAAATCTATGGAACAATATAACCGAATTCGCAAGTAATGCGTGGAATAACATTAGAGAGATATTCAGTATTGTAGCTGATTGGTTTAATGAAAATATAATCATCCCTGTTACTAGTTTTTTCAAAGGATTATGGGAAAGCGTAAGGACTGGTGCGACACTGGCATGGGAAGGCGTTCGCAACACGTTTAATGTCGTTGCAACTTGGTTCAATGATACGCTAATAACTCCTATTGTCAACTTTTTCAGTGGAATGTGGAACAGGTTAGTAAGTGGAGCAACTGGAGCGTGGAACGGAATTAGAAGCGTTTTTAGCGTAGTAACTGATTGGTTTAGAAACACTTTCCAAAGAGCTTGGGAAGGTGTTCGTAACGTGTTTTCAGCAGGCGGTACAGTTTTCGCGAATATTCAGGACGGTATTAGTAGGGTGTTTCGTTCGGTTGTTAACGGATTAATTGGTGGTATTAATAGAGTTATCAACGTACCGTTTACGGCAATCAACAGAGCGTTAAGTACAATTCGAAATATTTCCATTGTTGGTTTAACGCCATTTTCGGGGTTACCTACAATTTCCGTTCCCCAAATTCCCCTACTAGCTCAAGGTGGGTATATTGGCGCTAACAAACCGTTGCTTTCAGTAATTGGGGATAACAAAAACGAAGGTGAAATTGTTGCGCCAGAATCGAAAATCAGGGAGCAAGTGGAAATCGCTTTATCTAATCAGCAGTTGATTGATTATGATGAACTAGGAAAAACGGTTGCAAAGAATATCGAAGGGTTGCAAATGTCAGTTGATAGTAAGACATTTGTTGGTGCAATTATGTCACAAATTGACTATCAACTGCAACGAAAATTCGTAAATGTCGGAAGGGTGCGAGGTGTTTAAATGTATGCAAATAATGACTTATTAAGTTTAAATTATAACGGTCACAATAGTACAGAATTTAATTTAGCAATCGCCAACCGCCCACCCTACACTGCCCCAAAAAGGCAAGTGGAACGCTTGATAGTCGAGGGTCGGCACGGTGACTTAATGCTTGATAATGGACGTTATGAAAACGTTGAATTTTCAATATTATTTTTCATTATTGATGGTGTTGACAACTTAAGAAATCAAGCGAGTGAGATTTTTAACTGGTTGAAAGTTAACTTTCAATATACGCAATTCTTTTTAAGCGATGACCCTCACTATTTTTATTTAGCAAGTTGCACTAGCGAATTGAATTTATTTGAATTTGAAGAATTGTACGATAACGGAAGTTTAAACGTTGAATTTGTTCGTAAACCCCAACGATTTTCTCGCATTGGTCAAGAGGTAATTACTCTTGACAAACCCAACACGATTTTCAACCCTGAAACGCAAGAAAGCGCGCCACAAATAACTATTTTTGGGAATGGCAACATTACTTTAATTGTGAACAATTTAACAGTTGCTTTCAACAATGTCAATGATTACGTGGTTATCGATAGTGAATTTATGAATTGTTTTAAAGTTGAAAATGGCAAAAAAGTATCTCAAAATCACTTGAAAATCACACTTGAATATCCAAATTTTAAAGTTGGAAAAAATGAAATTTCATGGGTTGGGAATGTGTCAAAAATTGAAGTTATCGGGAGGTGGTGGCGATTATGATTTTGTATAAAAGTAATGAAAGAAATTTTGATAATCAAGGGTTAGGCGTACTTATCAACACTGTTAATTCAGTTGTCGTTGAAGAATTAAATGGTGCGTTTGAGTTGACTTTTACCTGTTTGTATATTGGTTTAGGTGAAAATTATGAGCAAGAAAAAATGCTTTTTGAGAACGTTCTCAAAGATGCGATCGTTAAAGTTAAAGTTGATAATAGACCGATGCAATTGTTTAGAATTGATTCTGTTAATTTTGATAGTTTAGCGAAATCAAAACATTGTCATGCGATGCATATTACATATGATTTACTTAATAATTTAACAGAAGTAATTACAGCAACTAACATAAGTTGTCAAAATGCAATGACTGCAGTTTTAAATAGCGCAGTACTTCCCCACCGTTTCACTGCAACCAGTGATTTTACTTCTACTAATAACATTCATTTTCAATTTGTCAACCCTATTAACGCTTTCAAGGGAATGGAATATTCTATTCTATCGAAATGGCGAGGTGAATTCATTTACAACAATTTCAATATAGCTTTGAATCGACAACGAGGAGTTCAAAGCACGGTCGTTGTGCAGTATCGAAAGAATTTAGCGGGTTTAGAAATTACAGACGAAACAACCCCAATCACAATGATGATACCGTATGCAATCATTACAATTGACGAAAAAGAGCAACTAATTAGGATACCCCAACGATACATTGTAAGCCCTTTACATGACGAACATGGGAGAGTAATTTCAGTCGACTACTCTAGTGAAATGCGTGAAAATGAGTTTACAACTGCCGAGCAATTGTTAAGTTTAAGCGAAAGTTATTTTGTGGAAACTCAAGCGGACATTGTGCGTTTAAACATTGAAATTGACTTCATCGACTTATCCCAAACAGTTGAATACATTGATTTTGTCGAGTTGGAAAGTGTCAATTTAGGTGATTTTGTCACTGTTTATCACCCAAAATATAACATAAATCTAATTAGTCAAGTTGTAAAACGTGAAATTTTAGTGAGTTGTTTGGGGAAATATCGTGTTACTAACTTAACGTTGGGGAATACTCGAACTAATTTGTCAGAGGATATTAACAACCAGTTTGGCAATATTTTGGGAGATGTCGCAAGAACTGTAAGCAGCGCAAACGCCCGCTTTCTAGGGGTTATAAGTGAGAATGAAAATCACTTAACGGAACATGATGTCGCCATATCCGATTTGCAAAAACGAGTTGAAGCGCTAGAAATAATCATCGGAGGTGATGAAGATGAGAGTAGTTAAAGCTAACGTTGATTTATTTGCAAAACAACATGAACCTATAATGCTCAAACAATTTGATACTACGAGTTTGGAATTAAATTTGTTTGAAAATAGTTTGCCTTTTGAGTTGGAAAACACTTTCGGTTATAGTGCGTTAATGCGCTTGCGAAACAGTGATAAATTATTAGAGCAAACTACGAATTTTACAAGTAATGATAATGTCTTAACGATAAAACTAAATGATTATTTTTTACGAATTTCTGGAAGTCACACGTTAGATATCATCATTAAAAATGAATTTGGGGAACGAACTAGTAATTTTAACTTGAATGTAATTGTTGGCGTTTCCACAGCGAACTTTTTCAGTGAACGTGATATGCTATCGTTCTTTGAAACGTTAATTATTTTCAAAGAAAAGAGTAATTTGTTACTCGAAAGACTTGAAAAACTATTTAATCTTGCTCAAGAACAAAGAGAACAAATATTTGATGAATCTCAAGCTGAAAAACAAGTTATTTTCAATAATTTAATGATTGATTTTAAAAATCAATATTCAGATTTAAAAGCGGAACAAGAGACTTTTTTAAATGATTTCATGAGAAGAATGAATCATTTTGAATTTGAATTATATGAAATGTTAAATAGAGTTGACGAAGCTACATTTATCCTCGAACGTTTTCCAATCGATGGCGGTACATTCTTTGAGGAATACGCTTCCTTTGAGCGTGACGGTGGTACATTTTAACATAAAAAAGGAGGGATTTAATCATGTCAAAAATATTATTCAAAAGGGGTAATAGCGCCAACTTCGATAGTTTGGAGTTGGCGGACGGTGAACCTGCGGTCGTTTTAGACACTGGTAAATTGTATGTTGGAATCGAAGGTGAAAAAATAGAAATCACTCGAGATTTAGACTATGCAAATTTGGTAAACAAAGATGATTTTGACAATCATATTAGCGATGTGAATTTACATACAAGCGAAGAAGAACGCAAACAAATCACTTCTACACTAGACGATTTAATCGCTCAAATTAGCGAGTTGAAAGGCGATGCAGAAATCAGCATTTCACAACTAACGCCTTTAAACACTTTTAATTCTCACGTAGAAGAAAAAGGTTTACACGTAACGAAAGAAGTGGTTGAAGAACTAACGAACGTTATCAACGAAATTGATGTTAATTTAAATTCTACGAATGAGGATTTAATTGGACACGTTGACGAAACTGGAAATGTTCACGGTTTGACGGTAGATGATATTCAAGCAGCTGAAAAAGAGCATTTACACAAAATATCAGAAGTGGAGGACTTGGAGCAGAGATTAGAGTATAAAGCTCATGAAATCGAAACGCATACACACAAAATTAAAGAGGTTCGAGGGCTTGACACTGAACTTGAAACGTTGCAGAAAAATATTGATGAAATGTCGCTTACAGAAGGGCCGCAAGGAATTCAGGGTATTCAAGGAATTCAAGGTGAAACTGGGGAAAAAGGTGAGCAGGGCGAACGTGGTCTACAAGGTGAAAGAGGTTTACAAGGCATTCAAGGGGAAAAAGGAGAAGACGGTGCTACTGGTGCAACTGGAACTCAAGGTATTCAAGGTCCAGCAGGACCAACTGGCGCACAGGGTGCGCAGGGAAATGTCGGAGCGACTGGAAATGTTGGTGCAACTGGAGCGCAAGGAATTAGCACATATTCGTGGAATACTGCAAGTAATCTAACTAACATATCGCAAGTTGCGGGAATGCGGATTAATGACTTAGTTATTAACTCTAGTACTGCTACGAGAACGATGTTGGGTGTAAGCACGGTGATAGGTGGAATTGTAAGAGCAACATCGGCAACGGCAGGAGTTGCAAACGGTAACATTCGCGGTGCTACTGGTGCAACTGGAACTCAAGGTATTCAAGGTCCAGCAGGACCAACTGGCGCACAGGGTGCGCAGGGAAATGTCGGAGCGACTGGAAATGTTG
>JGI990J12352_1000021_pt1 | contig 31012 bp, 27 predicted proteins | sample Intmic4MA4BA4MSA_FD_12352 | JGI IMG/M metagenome (IMG submission 12352) | reverse complement strand
CGTGATGGTTGCAATTTGGGTTGATAATTATTTACTTCACAATAAAAACACGTCTTTGCGGACGTGTTTTTACTATTCATCGCGGAATTGGATAATGTCCTCGACATTGCATTTCATGATTTTACATAATTTATCAATTGTGTTAGTGCTGACGCTATTGCCTGCTTTAATTGAATAATATGTTGCTGATTGAAACCCCGCTCTGAATAATTTATATGTCGAAATGTTCTTTTCTTTCATCGTTCTAAACAACGGTTCATAACTTATCATTTTTGCACCTCTATCAAATATTTTATACTCAATTATCTCATTATAAAATTTACTTGATAATTTAAGAATATCTTATATAATTATATATTATGACAAGTTTCGTCATGATAAGATATTCGAGTATAAGGAGGTGTTAGAATGATGAAATTATTAATTGTGATTGGTTTGTTATTTTTAACAGGTTGCAATGGAAATCAATTGAATGGGGAATGGATATTTGTAACGCACACAATAACTGACGAAGAAATTACGTTCACTGATTCAAGCTTATTATTTGAAAACAACAAATTATTTATACGCGATTCTCCATTGGAATTTGAAATTTCTGAATGTGAAAATTATTTATTCATTGATGGATTGGGTCAAAGGGAATTTGCAATTGATGGGAACGCATTGCATTTTATGGGGTATTGGGAAATGTTGACACATTTCAGATATGGCAGTAATGAATTAGAACAACACAGACAAGAAATTCAAGAACAGGCAAACGAAGAATTGGAAATCATAATCGCAGAAAGGATTGCACGTGAGGAATACGAACGTGCAAGACATGATGCAATCGAAGACGCGAACGAACGACACAGAATTTCAACAGCAAACATTATAGAAAGAGCGAATTTGGCGATTTCAAATGCGGAAAATCGTTTAAGAATTGAAGTGTTAGAATTATTGCAAGGGGAATGGTTGTTTAGACATGTGGCATGGGCAGATCGAACAGAAAGGTTTACATTCAATGAGGAGAATTACACAAGGCATTTTCAGGTTCATATGAGAAATGGTGAGGAGGAACGTGTAGAAGGTGTTGTGCGTGTAACCTTGAATTCAATATTGAACCCTCAAAATTTATCAAACAATCCCCCAAATTTTAATGATTTTTCATTAGAAGAAATTGTAAATTGGGAATTAGACGTTGACATGACAAATGAATTAATAAACAATTTAGAAAATGTGACATTGAGTACAATCGTTCATGATGGAAATTCATTAGTAGTAGAATTAATTGGAAATGGAAGCATAGAGCGGACATTAAACGTGGAATATTTAGCAAACGGAAGAATGAGAACGACAACAAGGGCCATATCGGGACAACGTGAATTTCATAGACAATAGGAGGTTGCAATGTTGAAAATTGCATTATTGTTTAGTTTAGTTTTAATTTCATGTGCATTAAAAATTTTTCAAAGTTTTAAAAAGAAAAAATGATAGGAGAAGTTAAATATGGATAAGAAAAAATTAGGAATAAACACAGCAGCGGGAGTATTGGCGATAATTGGTGCAGTAATATTTCCAGTATCATGGCCAATAATAACAACGGCAAACATCGGTTCAAATGTAGCAAATATGGTAGGAGAAAGCGGAATAGGTTCAATGTTTAGTGGTGTGGCAATGTTTTTTAGCGTGTATGCAATGATTGTGATTGGTTCATGTATGATAGGAATGGTTCAATCAAAACAGGTGGGGATAAAAACAACAGGACACATATTAGGGATAATTGGAGGGTTGTATTTCATCGTGGGTCCATTTTTAAATGGTATCACTGCAATGGTTTTAATGATTTTGACAGCGGTATTTTGTTTGAAACAGGCACCTGTTGAAATTAGTGCAACACAAAAAGAACAAACGTAAATTTAGATCACCCAATTGGGTGATTTTTTGTTATAGGGGGTATTTAGTCACACGGAGAGCAAAATAAAAACACAAGACAATAATAACCATTGTTTTGTGTTTTTTGCGTTAAATTCGACTAGCATTATTAGTCGAATTTTGTTATAATGAATTTATAAAATTGTAACGGGAGTTGTTGTTTGTGAATGGTAATTACAAATTGTCTGGAAATTTAAAGTTAATAAAACAAGAAAAATTGAGTTCGATTGATTATGGAATGTTAGAATTTATTTATACAAATAAAAATTCATCAATTTCCAAACTGAAAATGAAATTTGAAAATCAAAGAAAATGTTTAATTACATATAAAACTTACACCAAAATAATTCCACCACGTTTACAAAAACTCAAAAACAAAAAATTAATAACAATAAATGGTGATGTTAATGACAATGAAACATTGTGTGAATTAACACCACTTGGAATTGAATTTTATGAAAATTGGGAACATGATAAAAGAATTAAAATAATTGACAAAATTTTATTTAGCGCATACGCACCTTTAGCGATTGCAATATTTGTAAACGTTGGTCTTGTGTGGACATTAAATTCATGTGCAAGCAATAATCGTTATAATGTCATTATTAGATGTGAACAAATTGAAAATGGAGAGAATGATTCCATACAAAACGAGCAAAACGAAATTCAAAAAGATGAAACTCCAGAATATTTGTAATGAATGGTGCAAATCAAACCACCAATTTCTTATTTTCTTAAACATAAAATCACCTTCACATTATTTTGTAATATACATTATACTCAAAATTGTATCATTGTGTTTGAGAATTCGATTAGAAAATCTAGTCCTTTTTGTTTTTAATCATGCAGGTTGTGAAATTGACCGAGGTCAAGGATATTGAATTTAGAAAGTTCGTTAATTTTAATTCTGTAGTGGTTAGAATTCAAAGAAAGTAGGTCAAAAACAAAGTCAACAATTTCATTAATTTTATCAGAACGTTTGTAGATTAGAGAAAACATTGAGCAATATTTATTCAAATATTTTGTAGCAACACCATGATACCTATCATTTATGAAACCCTTTAATTGCGAATGAAAACCATTCACTGTATTTATATGTCTATATTTTTCTTGACGTTCTCTGTCTACAACCGCAATATTCGTCATGTCTGAAAATACGTTAATGAAACTTCTGTCTCCATCACAAAATATAATCGAATTTTCACTAATGCGATTTTCAAAAACATTTTTAACATTTTCAATTGTAGGACGTGCTGTGTTCACTGATTTTGAATATGTGTTCCCATCGCGACTAACCGCACAATTTACACTTACGTATTCATGTGAAATTCCACGTTTTCTTGATTTTGCTCCGTGTTTTCTTGCACGTCTGTGATAATTTTTTCCTATTTTCATTCCCTTTACACTTTCCAATAAATATGTATCGTCAACTTCGACTTCTCCATCTAATTTGTTATCCGATTTTTCTGTGTAAATTTCGATTACGTTCAAAATTAAATGCCTTACTCGCAAAACCTTATAACGACTGATGTTTAAACGCTTTGCCGTCTTCCTTGTTGATACCCCACTTAATGTGTCTTCGATTATCTCACGCCACTCAACATCACTCGACCTTGAATAACTTAATGCTGTTCCTGTATGTGCTGTAAATATCTTATTACAATCCTTACATTTGTATCTTTGTTTACTGTTTTTGACCCCATATTTTACGAATTTATCAACCACACCACAATGATGACAACAATCCACATCTTTTGCTTCAACATTTATCATTGATAATAATTGAGCAAGAACAGAGTCGTGTTTATTGAGAGGAAGGTTTTTAACAGTTTTAATAAGTTCATTTAATTTGGAAATCATAGGGTTCACCTCAAAATGTAAGCGTTTTTGTATTGATTCAATTGTATAACAAGTGAAACAATCTGTCAACAATTATCTACAATTAATTTACGAAAATTAACATTCATTTTTTCGCTACTTGCATTATACCCATTTTGCACAAAATTGGGGTTGCGTTTTTGGGTGAAATTAAAAAATGCACCAAAAATCGGTACATTTTCATTTGTGAAGCGTAGTGAACAACCCAAATTGCAACCATCACGTAATTTTTTTATTCATTATACTTCCTTTCTTGGCTAGTTTCGGTTCGCAACCCCTCGAGGTCATTTCTCATTCTGTACTTATTTCTTTTAGAAATAAGTCGGATTTCAAAATGCTTGTCGGGGCTAACATGCTCACCGCCACTTTTCTTTAACCAAGTACTCGTTCAACGGAGAATACATCTTTGACGGAGCGAAGACTGGTTGCTGTTTTGTTAAGATTCTCAATGTGGGCGACCGATAATTCTATGTCGATGGTTGCTGTTTCACGGTGGGTATTGGTGCTTAGACTTTCGATATTGACAGACTGACTTGATATTTTGCTGATGATGTCACTGAGGATATTTTTGCGAGCAAGCGATTTAACCCTAATTTTTGCAATGAATGTTGTTTTAATATCGTTAGCAAACCAAACATCAACGAAACGCTCTTTGTCTTTGAGGTTCGGGCAATCGGTATGATGGACTGCAATACCAGTGGTTTTCGAGATAAACCCAAGAATTGGGTCACCAGGAATTGGATGGCAACATTTGGCAATTTTAATATCAACATTTACGAGTCCATCAACAACGATTCCATAACGATTCTTAGCTTTAACATCACGCTTTCGCTCATTGATACCCGCAATAAGGGCGTTTTCATCAATGGGTACATCTTTTTCAAAGTAGCGTTCGAGAATTGTTTTGGCAAGAATCTGACCACGCCCAAGGTGGTGATATAAATCTTCCCATGATGTTATATCGACTTTTTTGTTCATGTCGGCAAGTTCTTTTAGATTAACAGATGGTAAGGATTTCCCCATAGCACGGAGTTCTGATAAAAACAATTCTTCCCCGCGGAGAATGTTATCTTGACGCTTAGCTTTGTTGAAAAACTGCTTGATTTTACTCCGAGCTTGCGCGGTTCCAACGAAATTTAACCATTCTTCACTTGGTCCAAATGAATTACGATTAGACTTAATTTCGATTACATCACCCATTTTGAGTTGATAAGTTAACGGGACAATACGACCGTTAACAATTGCTCCAGTCGTACGGTGACCTAAATCAGTATGGACTCGGTAAGCAAAGTCAATTGGGGTTGCAGCAGGTGGAAAATCTAGTACATCTCCATCTGGGGTGAACACATAGACGTTCGCATTGAAAATATCTTCCTTGACAAATTCAAGTAAATTTTCAGCATCACTGACCTCTTCTTCATAGGTATTTAGTGCTTCGTACCATTTCAGCTTATCTTGTATTTCGCGTTGCTCCTGCGCTGTTGTCCTGGCATTTTCTTTATAAGCCCAGTGTGCCGCAACCCCCTTTTCAGCGATTTCATCCATTTCTTTCGTCCGGATTTGAATCTCATAAATATTTCCATTTTGCGAAATTACTGTCGTATGGAGCGACTGATACATATTCGGTTTCGGCATTGCGATATAATCTTTAAAACGGTTTGGAATCGGTGTAAAATTAGCGTGAATCGTCCCGAGCGCCGAGTAGCAATCTTGTAATGTGTCAACAATCAATCTGATGGCTAAAAGATCATAAATTTCTTCAAAATCCTTCTCACCACCCTGCATTTTTTTATAAATGCTAAAAATATTTTTGATTCGACCCTTAATCGAGAAGTTAAAGCCTCCGGTTTCAAGATATCCCGAAATACGATTAATCATGTTTTCAACGTTGGATTCCCGCTCGCTTTTCTTCTTATTCATTAGACGGACGATTTCGTAAAATGCTTCTGGTTCAAGGTAGCGTAAACAGCTATCTTCATATTCAGCTTTAACCTGAAACATCCCGAGCCGATGGGCAATCGGGACATAAATATCCATTGTTTCTTGGGCAATTCTGACCTGTTTATCTGGTCGCAAATGCTTTAATGTTCTAATATTATGTAATCTGTCAGCTAATTTTATTAAAATAACCCGAATATCACGACTCATTGCCAACAACATTTTACGGTGATTCTCCGCTTGGGCACTCTCTTTTGAAACATAATCGAGTTGTGTTAATTTCGTTACACCATCAACCAGCGATGCGATGTCCTCATCAAAAAGGTTGGTCAATTCTGCCTTTGTAATCTCTGTATCTTCAATTACATCATGCAAGAAACCCGCTGCAATGGTCTTCGGTCCTGTTTGCCACAACGCTAAAATATACGCGACTTCGAGCGGATGTAAAATATATGGCTCACCTGATTTACGAACTTGCCCAATGTGCCTAGTATTAGCGGTTTCGTAAGCACGGCGGATAATCTCTAAACTCTCAGTGTTCTCAATATAACCACTTGCCATTGACAAAACAAGCTCAATTGTTACTTCATCAACTTTAACCTCAGTTTGATTTTCCATCCACACCGCTCCTTTCGTTTCAAGTAAAATGATTTTTCTTTGTCTTTTCCAACAACTCATTCGTAGTACGGGAAGTTGTGTCCAAGTGCGACCTGACAAATTCCACTTCGCCACCGCCAGCGTCCAATTTGGGTCGTGCTTTGATTTTACCATAAGGTTGTGGTCTTGGCTAGGTTTTTGTTCAAATAAATATATCCATTCTGGAATTTATTTCGTTTTAGTCGGAAATCTCGGATTGTAATTTTCAATCTGTACATATACTAAATACGCATAAAAGGTACCCAAAAACTTGTTATTTTCAATGAAAATGTTTTCGGAGTGTGATTTTTGGTCGTAATCGTTAAATTTGTGATGTCTTGGTACAAATTTTGCTAAAATATTTATTAATTTTACTCTATAATTTGAGGTCGAAAAATGTTATACTAGATGGGCACTCAAGGAGCTGAATTTTATGAATTTATTTACTACTAAAATAGAATCACCGTTGCTTGCTGGTATGAATGCGCAACAGCGATTGGCAACCAGCCAAACTGAAGGTCCATTGTTAATCCTCGCTGGAGCTGGTTCTGGTAAAACGCGGGTTGTCACGCATCGGATTGCTTATTTAATTGAGGAAATGGGGGTTGCCCCATGGAATATTTTGGCGATCACATTTACAAATAAAGCAGCACGTGAGATGAAAGAGCGAACAACTAATTTGACGCCTTACGGTCGTGATGTTTGGGTTTCAACTTTCCACTCGATGTGTGTTTCGATTTTACGAAAACATATCGACGTTTTAGGTTATGAAAAAAACTTTGCGATCCTCGATGATGCCGATCAAATATCAGCACTAAAACAGGTTTTGAAAGAGTTGAATATCGACGCTAAAAAAACACCCCCGAAATACTATGCCGCCCGCATATCAGATGTCAAAAATCAAATGCTAATACCAGCAGATATTGTATCAGAACGTTTTGTTACTGACAAATTTAAAGAAGTATATACCCGTTACCAAAACTTATTGAAAGCGAATAATCGGTTGGATTTTGATGATTTATTGATGCTGACTGTCATTTTGTTTGAACAGCACCCAGGGATTTTGGATTATTATCAACAAAAGTTTAGATATATTCATGTCGACGAGTACCAAGATACGAATCATGCGCAATATAAGTTGGTTAAATTGCTAGCAGGATTTCATCGTAATCTGTGTGTCGTTGGAGACTCGGATCAGTCGATTTATAGTTGGCGTGGGGCTGATATTATGAACATTCTGAACTTTGAGCAGGATTATGCCGAGGCGGTGATTATCAAGTTGGAGCAAAATTATCGCTCGACGCAAAATATCCTTGATGCAGCAAATGATATTATCGCAAATAATCCTGCACAGTATGAGAAGAAGCTTTATTCGGAACTCGGCGATGGGACGAAGATTATTACAAAGCAGTCGTTTAACGATAATCAAGAAGTCCAGTTTGTCGCATCAGAAATCAAAAAAATCATTGCAAACGGGGGTTCTTATGAAGATATCGTGTTACTGTACCGAATGAACTCGCAGTCACGTCTCTTTGAGCAAAATTTTATACGCGAAAATATCCCGTATCGTCTAGTCGGCGGACTCTCATTCTTCAAACGCAAGGAAATCAAGGATTTAGTGGCATTTTTACGACTGATCTTAGACCCTCGAGATGATTTTTCGTTTGAACGGATTGTCAATGTACCAACGCGTGGTATCGGGGCAACTACCATTGAGAAAATCATCAGTGCGGCAATGAGTATGGAGTCTTCGTGCATGGATTCTCTGCCGGTCATTGCCCAGTCTTTGAATAAGGGCATCGCTGGAAAGTTATTAACCTTTTGGGACATGATTAACAGTCTCCGAATACGAGTCGATCAATTTGATATCAAAGAATTTGTTGAACTTGTTTTGGTAGAAACGGGATATCTTGCTAATTTACAAGCCGAGAACACGATTGAATCAATGAGCCGGATTGACAACTTAGAGGAATTCAAATCAATGGCAGTATCATTTGAGAAAGAACAACTCGTTGAATTTATCAACCGCGAAGAACTAGAAATTCCGTTAGATGCAATGAGCACTTCGCAAAAACTGGAAATCTTGTTAGCTGACATCGTATTACAAACGGATGTCACCGAGGATACGGTCGACAAAGAAAAAATTACAATGATGACAGTTCATGCCGCAAAAGGACTCGAATTCAACACGGTTTTTATCGTTGGTTTTGAAGACGGAATGTTTCCGTTATATTCGGCAATTGAAGAGGGCGAACACGTATTGGAAGAGGAACGACGTCTTGCTTATGTTGCTGTGACACGCGCAGAGCGACGTTTATATATCACAAATGCTCGTAGTCGGATGCATCAAGGAAAGACAATGTATCATAAAGTTTCCCGCTTTCTGGAAGAAATCGACGATTCACGCCTTGAGGTTCTCGGTGGTGTTGGCGGATTTGCAAGTGTTAACAAAACGCCATTCTTTGCAAACCAACCACGACCAGCAGTTAAAAAGCCGATTCCAACTGTACCGACCACTAAGTCTAGTAAACCAAATCTATATCAAATAGGTGATAAAATTATGCACGAGAAACTTGGTAATGGTACGGTTGTCGCAAGTGTGGGGGACACTATCACCGTAGCTTTTTCCGTTGAACGTGGCATCAAAAAACTAAAAGCTGGGCATCCGGCGATAAAAAAGAAAGAATAACCGTTAGATCGATTCCAGAATCATATCCCCGTTATATTCCTGATAGCTTTATTTGACGAACTTGTGGAAGATATTTCGCATAGACCGATTGAGATTAAGCCTAATAAGAAATCCGAATGCACTAATCCCAAAAAAACTTCCCTTCCGAAGCAAAAACAATGAAAAAATAATTACGCAATTCTTCTCTCGTTTCGTTCCTTATATCGCATCACCTTTCTCGAAAAATGTGCTTTCTTGCGAATAATCGTGCTTAAAAATTTTTTCTCATTTCTGAAAACCAGCCTCTTTACACAACAACTTTCTGTCAAAATAAAACCATTTTAAATGCCTTATTATCAAGGGATTTAGGTTGTTTTTCATTGTTTTTGCTTCGGAACGGAAGATAATGACATAAGTAGGAGAAATTTTTATGAGCAAATTTCTTTAAAATCTGTTAGTACAATCTGTTAGTACAAAAATAAAAACAAATAAAAGGCAATAAACTAAGTGCAAATCGCATTAAATTTTTTGCCTTTAATACGTTCACGACATCACAAGCAATCAAAAGCAACATAAACAAGTATTACAAATCAGTTTCATTCCCAATCTTACAATTTGGGCAAACTTCAGGTTTATACAAAAGACTCCAATCGAAGTCTTTACATCGGAAAACGTTTACTCCGAGAAATCTCAAAAATATCTCCCTAACTACTTGACACTAACGAATACCAACGTCTATACTGTAACAATATGATTTAAGTAATGTTATAATCGATTCTATGATCGAGTGATAGAATAGTCACAACCAGATGAGTGTATTACTGTCTGGGAACTAAAGGAGGATTTAAAATGTTAAAGAAGTTAAGAAAAATGTTTTTTTTAACACTAGCAGTGAGCACGTTTTACATTGGTGTTCAGTTGTTATTAACATCATCAGTTAATGCAAATCCATCGTACGAATATGTGCGTGAGATAACTTCTGAGGAAGAAACTATGTCGACATTTAATAATAATGGCTGGCGTCAAATAGGCAGTAACTGGCATTATTATCGTAATGGACAACGTCTTGTAGGATGGCATCGTGTTCGGACTAGTGCTACCAATGCAACATTAAACTGGTTTTTCTTTAATGCAAATGGGGTTATGCAGACACGCTGGCAAAATGTGCAAACAAGTAATACTAATTCTACACTAAATTGGTTCTATTTAGGGACGAATGGAATTATGAGGACTGGTTGGCAATGGACTGTAGTCTCTAATACAAATTCCACCAGAACTTATGGATATTTTGGAACTAACGGTATTTGGAGGCGAAATGCAAATTTTATTCGACCACTATCTAGCGGACAAGTCACAAGCGAGTTCGGAATGAGGAATGGGAGTATGCATAATGGTATTGACCTTCAAGATATTCATATGCCTACAACAGCTATTATTCGTGCGTCTGCCCCAGGTCTAGTTGTACAAACAGGTAATGACGGTACTGAACGCGGAATTACTGTTATCATTCGTCACTCCATTAATAATAGAACCTACTATACATTGCATGCACATATGTCGAGGGTTAATGTTACCAATAACACATGGGTAAGCCAAGGAGATAATCTGGGGACTACAGGAACTTCAGGTGTAGTAGATTCATTCGGTCACCTGCATTTTGAAATTCATGAAAGAACTAGATGGAACAGAGTTAATCCTCGTGGGCATATTAATTTTCCTCTTATAGATGTAAGATGGACACCAACTAATGGACGTATATTAGTGGAAACACCTACTCCGTGGGTTGTTGAGGATGTTGATTATAGCGGTGAGTATTTAATTGCTACACTTACAAGCGGATACTGGTCGAATCAGGTAGAAAACTACATGCGGTTGTTCCGTTACGATGGAACGGGTATTCTAATTAATGAAGGTGATATTGTAAGAGAATTTTCTTGGAGAATTGCCGATGATTTATTAATTGAAATTCTAGAAGAAAACTTAATAGTTGGATTTATAGGAATTGCTCATGGTATTCAAAACGAATTAACAATAATTCAAGGCGATATGGTCAGCAGAACAAATTATGTTCTGATTGATCATAATTAGGAGGATATCAACATGATAAAGAAACTGTTATTATTATATATTGTTTTTGTCTTACCTCTTTCGGGCTGCGGTTATGAACAGGGTTATGATGATCAACCAGCATATCAATATACTGGGCAGTATGAATATGATTATCCTGAAGAAAAGGACGATTCTAATGAGAAAGTTGAAGAAATCGTATTAGGAGAAAACGCTCATCCATTTGCAGTAGCTCTAGTAGAAATTTTAGAAAATGCTGATGGTGAGATTATTGCCAATCTTGTTGACCCAGATGGTAGCGGGATGGAAGGGATGCTTGTAGTCAATACGTATCCATTTTATGCGCCAATGGGAACATTATTTTATATTTATGATGGAAATCTACATTATAAGGATGTTGGTCTACAGAATTTTGGTTTTACAACTAGGATTACCGAGACAAAGAGAAGGCCTGTTAATTCTATGGGTGACGGTGGTACTTCGTCATTTTCTATCTTCGAGATGCAAGAGGGAATTTTAATGACTAGAATGGTGATTTTTAGTCAGGCTTTTCAAAACTACGATAATGGTGAGTGGATAGTTGGTCAAGGATTCTATGATGGTAATCTCACCCCAATCACGTACGAGGAACGTTTGGGGATTCTTGAGCAATATGGACTGAATGATTTGTTACCACATTGGTGGGAACGTGACAGGGATGATCGCGATATTATTTTGACAATGATTACACCTTAGCTACAAAGACTTACATGAATAGAAATGTGTTTCAACAAAAGCTATTTCGATGAATTAAGTCCAAATTAATGAATTTTAAAATTCATTCAGACTGTTGACAAACGATATGTTTGTTGGCAGTCTTTTTGTTTCCAAATAAAAAGAATCACAAAATGACGGAATTTTCTTAAAATTTCTTGTAAAACAGAAGAATCAGGCTCATTCATCTGCCTCGCATACTCCCTAGATTTCAGAATACATATCTTTTTGAGATTCTGCGTAGCACAAAGTAACCAGTTATAATTCTGGTTTTTCTTTTGACCACGATATTGCGTCCACCGAAGTCCGTGATTTTGTTTCGCATCCGCAAAACTTCTTTCCACAGTTTCTTTTTGACATACATAAAACGCTTTTGCGTCCCAATTATCGGCAATTTACGAAAAAAAGCCGACAAATTCGACTAAAACATCACTTTTTTGGGCTTTTGCGCCCCGAAACATCTTTACAAAATGAGAGCGCCAACCACTACTGTTTAAGAGGGCGGTTACCATTCACAGTGATTTTGAAATTCTCACAAAATCATCAATTTGAGCGAAAAAGTAGGATTTCAGTACTAAGCTGCGAATGGTAACAAAGGGCGCTGTATCGTTACTAGTTCTTGTCGTTTTGATTCTTATTTTGTCTAGACAAAAGCGGTTTTCCCATGGTATAATATCAAATACAAAGTACAAGAAATCAATAAATTAATAAACAAAACACCCTGCATTGGGTGTTTTGTTAAAAGGAGCGTTTAGTATGAAATTACTAGTAGCATCAGACATTCACGGGTCGCTAAGTGCCGCCAAAAAAATCGTGGCGGCTTTTGAAAATGAGCAAGCAAATTATTTATTATTTCTCGGTGACGCATTGTACCATGGTCCTCGGAACCTCTTACCTGATGAATACAATCCTGCCGAGGTTGCAAATCTGTTGAATACGATTGCGGATCGGATTATCGCTGTGCGTGGTAATTGCGATAGCGAGGTCGATCAAATGTTACTTAATTTTCCTATTACAGCTGAATACCAAAATATTCCACTACCTTATTTCAAACTTTTTGCGACCCACGGACATATTTTTGATCAGCGGTCGATGCCTGCGAGTGTTGTTTCAGGAGATTTGTTTGTGTTTGGTCATATCCACATCCCAATTTTAGCGGTTAATGAAAATAATGTTTTGATCTTAAATCCTGGTTCTGTTTCGTTACCAAAAGAAGGACACCAACCGACTTATGCGACAATTACCGACAGTGAGATTATGATTAAGACGTTCGATGGTGAAGTTTATCGTGATATGGGGATTAGGAGAGAACAGTTATGAGCCGATTTCCGCATCCCGAAACAGGAAAAAGGTATCAGACTTTGAACACACATCTTCGCGACAAATATGGTTCAAAGGTCTTTAAGGTGATGATTAATGCTGGCTTTACATGCCCAAATATTGATGGAACGGTTGCATATGGTGGTTGCACATTTTGTACGATTCGTGGTAGTGGCGATTTTGCTGGGAATCCAAAAGATGATCTCGTAAAGCAGTTCAAAGAAGTCCGTGATCGTATGCATATCAAATGGCCTGATGCAAAGTATATCGGGTATTTTCAGGCATTCACAAATACCCACGCTCCAGTTGAAGTTTTGCGGGATAAGTACGAAGCAGTGATTGCAGCTGACCCCGACATTGTGGCTTTATCCATTGGAACTAGACCCGACTGCTTACCTGATGATGTCGTTGAATACCTTGGAGAGCTGAATGAACGCGTTGATTTATGGGTCGAGTTAGGACTACAAACGATTCATGATAAAACGGGGAAACTAATTAACCGTGCTCATGATTATCAGACATTTTTAGACGGTCTGGCGAAACTGCGGTCGAAAAATATTGATGTAATTGTCCATATTATCAACGGACTCCCATATGAAACGCATGAAATGATGATGGAAACTGCTCGTGTAGTCGGCGGACTCGATATCCAGGGTCTTAAAATCCATTTACTGCACGTCATGAAAGAAACACCGATGGAAAAAATGATGCAAAAGAATATGTTACGACTGCTCGAACGGGATGAATACGTCGATCTCGTGGTAAGGCAACTCGAAGTCATCAATCCTGACATTATAATGCATCGTATTACAGGGGATGGTCCACGAGAAAATTTAGTTGGTCCGTGGTGGAGTATTAATAAATGGGAAATATTAAACCAGATTGATGATACTTTAGCAGAGCGTGAAACCTATCAGGGGAAACTTTACTGTTCAGTGCATTCCTAAGCTTTACGCACAACCGATTGTGTGGTCTAGATGAGTTTGATTAATGCTACGAATCTTGCGCGTTTCCGCTTACTTAGGTATTGATTTGTCATTTTTTGAAAAAAGACTCAAAAAATGCCAAACCACTACCGTTTAGGGGAGGGCGCTGTATAGTAACAAGGAGGCTTTTTAGATAATGGCAATTTTGGATAGAATTCTACCTTATACAAAATATATACTAAAACGATGCGTTGGGTCTGGTGAAATTGTTATTGATGCAACTGTTGGTAATGGTAATGATACGCTGTTTTTAAGCGAGCTTGTTGGCGCTGATGGTTGTGTATTCGGATTCGATGTTCAGCAAGAAGCGATAGTAGCAACGGGAAACCGACTAAAACAAGCAAATGTCCAAAATGTTAAGCTAATACATGACGGTCACGAAAATGTTTTGAAATATATTTCCGAGGAAATATCAGCGGTGATTTTCAACTTGGGCTACTTGCCTGGCAGCGACAAAACCATCACAACAAACAGCGGTACAACTTGGAAAGCAGTCATTGATATTTTATCTTTACTAAAAAATGGTGGAATTATTGTTTTGGTAATTTACCATGGGCATGAAGCAGGAAAGGTGGAACGGGGTGAAATCGAAACCGCAGTCGCAACTTTAGATCCTACTAAAACGGAAGTTTTGCGCTATGAATTTTTGAATAAAGCGGACGCACCCTATGTAATTGCAATCGAGAAGAGGTGAGTAAGGTGCAGCTAACTGATGAACAACGAGCGGTTTTGGGAATTAAGGACGGCAGGAATTTAGTTTTGGCACCTGCTGGATGTGGGAAGACAGCAGTTTTAACTAAATTACTAGAACAAAAAATTAATTCTGGTATAAACCAGTCAAAAATGGCAGCTTTTACGTTTACGAATAAAGCAGCAATGGAAATGAGTGAACGGATTAAGGAGCGAGTACCAAATTTGACAACTTTCGTCGGGAATTTCCATGCGTTTGCGACCCAATTTTTAGAACTTCCTCAGACGGCATCGGTACTTGATGAGGAAAGTCAAAAGCTGATTATCGAAGAAATTTTGGATTCTATCAACAAAAATTTCTCTGAATTATGCCCGTGTGGGAAGTTTAATAACTGGGGTAAAGCGCAGAAATATCAGTTCTGCTGCAAGCCGAAAGTCTTTGATGTATTATCTTGTTCTACTAAAACGAAGATGAAAGAATACGGAGTCGATGAAAATTTTCACCCTGTCACTAAGGAGGTAAAACCTTGTCTTGAAGTCGCCCACCAGTATATTGCACTTAAGAAAGAGAATAATTATTATGATTATGACGATTTGCTAATATTACTGTACGCAAATTTATGCAGTGGTGATTTCAAATTCGATTTCATAATTGTTGATGAAACACAGGATTTAAACGACTTTCAACATGCAATTATCAAATTGCTCATGGGCGATAACGCAACCGTAATTTATTTTGCCGATACGAATCAGGCGATTTATAGTTTCATGGGGGCAAATGTCGCGACAATGATCAACCTGAAAAATGAGTTAGAACCGCTTGGTCGAGTTTACCGTTTTTCGCAGAATTTCCGAAGTGAGAATTATTTGCTTAACATCTTCAACCAGTTTGGACAGGCTTATTTCGGGGAATTGTACACCACGTCTTCTTCTACCAAAACGCAAGCTAACACAGGAAATCTCATTCTTAGATGTCCTGATTTAAAAAATAGTTATCCGAGATGGATCCAGCGACTAAGTCAAATTTCCACCGAAAGTGGCGAGCGAATTGCCATTCTCGCCAGAAGTAATAATGAGGTTAATGCTTATGCCGCCCAGATTGAAAAGCTGGGACTTAGCTATTTCAAATGCGCAACCCCCGATTTATTCAGTCGCATAGAGATGAAATTTTTTATGGCAGTCATGGGGGCAATTCAGAATGACTTCGATCGACTGTCATGGAAAAATATTTTTCACTATCTGTCGCCAAACATGACCTATCGAGAATGTCGTGATCTGGTTAATGAAATCTTTGCCAGCGGACGGACACCGATTGATATCGTCGAATTCGGGTTGGAAAATTCTCGCATGGACGCTTTTGTCAGAGAATATCAAAATGGTGAAATTGTCGTTTTCGATACTGAAACAACAGGACTCAACACATGTGAGGATGACATCATTCAAATCGCTGGGATCAAAATCAAAAATGGCACACCGATTGACCGCTTTGAGGTTTACATCAACACCGACAAGGACATCAGCGAGTCAGAAAAAGTTCATAAAATTTCTCAGGAAATATTAGATAGTCGGGGAATTTCGCCACAAGATGGCTTGCAACAATTTCTCGAATTCATCAATGGTGCCAGTATTCTTGCCCATAATTTAAACTACGATTTTGATGTAATTAACGGAAATCTAAAACGTCATTTACCTGATTTTCCGCTACTACAAGCCGATAGCAGCAGTCAGTTTGATTCACTAAACATCGCAAAATTCACTTTGCCGAACAAACCAAACTACAAGTTGGAATTCTTAATCAACAATTTACAACTAAAAGGCGTCGTTAATTCCCACAATGCCATGGATGATGTGGTTGCAACGGTTGCGGTAATCAATGAATTATACCGCCTTTGGGTAGCCAGAAAAAAAAGTGTCGCAACAATTGATACCCGTAAAAACGCCAACCTGTTCGAGAAAGTGCGAAACCTATTCCAGCTGGTCGAACAAGATTTACCAACACCAGTAAGGATTGATGATTTTATTAACCGATTCTTTGAGCATTATGAACTCGACACGACTGAGGTCGCAAAATTTACAAAATATATACAAAAATTCACACCACCCGCAGATGAGATTCTAACCCTAAAACAGCGAATTAATAAGCATTATACGAATTTCACAAAGCTGAAAGAGTCAGATTTGATGATTGGAGATGAGCAGATTTGTATTTCAACGATTCACAAATCAAAGGGACTCGAATTCGATTACGTTTTTATCCCCGAGTTTCCATCGTACAGTTTTGATAATCTTGACGAGGTACGACGTTTGTATTATGTGGCATTAACACGAGCGAAAAAACGTCTATATACGGATAATCACGAGTTTTTGCGAGTTATTGATGAAAAAGTAATGCCGTTTTGGTACCATAAAAATTAAGGTGGAATCATGATACACACAATCTCATATACAAAAGATTCTTTCATAACTAGCGGTCAATGAAAAGATAAAGGAGCCACGCCAATGTCAAAGTTAACAGAAACCAAAGTCAGCTCGACAGAGCATTACCGTAATTCATTTTTACATATCCATGAGGATGACATAATTCTACCAGATGGTGGTGAGTCAAAGCGGATTGTTGTTACCCACGTTGGGGCAGTAAGTATCATCGCTTTAACCGAAACAAAAGAATTGTTACTCGTTCGTCAATATCGTTATCCGCTCGGGCTCGCGACCTTAGAAATTCCAGCTGGAAAATTAGAGGCTAACGAGGAACCAATTGTAACAGCAAAACGTGAGTTAGAAGAAGAAACGGGTTATACTTGTGGATCATTGGAACTGCTAGGCAGTCATGCAACAGAGCCAGGATTCACGAGTGTCATTATTCATCAATTTCTCGCAACTGATGTAAAAAAACTCGATGTTGCATTAAAACACGATGAAGAAGAATTTGTTGAACTTACTGACAGTTAACAAAGACCAAGCGCTGATGATGGTCGCAACTGGTGAAATTATCGACCTCAAAACCGTCTATGCAATTCAATACTTAACGCTAACAGGACTATGGTAATGAAAAAAAATACTAAAACAAAGATTGAAACCCTTTTGGTTCGACCATTTGAACTAGAGGTTCATTACAAAAAAATAAAAAACGCCTATCTACGAATCAAGCCCGACGGACGAATCCAGATTTCCGTACCAATCGGGACGAAACGAAAGTATATCGAGCAGTTTGTTGCGACAAGACGAAAGTGGATCGAAGAGAAGCGCGAGACGGTCGCAAGGCGTTCGGTATTATCATCGAATCTGCAAGAAAATGAAACGTTGATCTTTGGAAATCCAGTTCAGGTGACTTTTTCTGAACGTCAGCTACAAGCTTTACTCGACGAAAAAATCACCCTATATATCGAAAAGTATTTCCCGTACTTTGCTGAACGCGGGCTTAAACTCCCCCAAGTAAAATACCGAAATATGCGTTCAACATGGGGTGTTTGTCGACCGACAGTTGGTACAATTACCTTTAACAGACGGTTAATTCATCAACCGGTCGCATTTATAGAATATGTGGTTTTACATGAACTTTGCCATTTAATTGTGCCAAATCATAGTGGCGATTTTTACAATTTGGTCGGGAGCATGATGCCGAATCATCGGGCAGTGGCAAAAAGCTCGATTCTTGTGGAGTAGCACGCAAAATTGTGCAAGAAATAAACGGATTTTTCGTTTTGGTAATGTTATACTACTGCTATCGAGGTGAATTTGATGGAAATTTTTGAGCAACTAAATCAGGTTTTAGCGCATATCGAGGATAATCTGACAGAAAACCTTTCGGCGGAGAAGTCAGCCCAGATTGCGACACTATCATCGTATAATTTTCAGCGTCTATTTTCATATTTAACTGGCACGCCCCACGCAGAATATATCCGTAATCGGCGGTTAGTCAAAGCAGGTTCTGATTTGCAAAATGGTGACAAGGTAATTGATGTCGCACTCCGTTATGGCTATGAATCTTCGACCGCTTTCACTAGGGCATTCAAAGCATTTCATGGAATGACGCCGTCACAGGTTGGTCAATCTAGCGCTGGATTGAAAGAATTTCCACCGATGAACTTCGATATAACAGTTGAGGGAGTGGTAAAGATGTATCAGCAAGTAATTAAAAACTGGCTCTTTACGAGTGAACAAGCAACATGTAACTTCCGTTCGGCGGGAATTTTGATTCATGACGAAAAAATCTTTTTACAACGTGAGCAAGACGGCAACGAGTTCGCAATTCCTGGCGGCACTGTGCAAATCGGTGAAACCGCAGAAGAATCAGTGGTAACTGCCTACCTAAGTGAAACAGGCGTTGATATTAAAGTCGACCGACTCATATGGGTCGAAGAAATTTTTTGGGAATGGAACGAGAAAGCAACGCAAAGCCTTTGTTTTTACTTTCTGATTTCGGCTAATGAAATGGACTTAGTACAAATGCCAAATTGCCAACTCGGAAACGAAAAAATTGTCTTTGAATGGGTCGCATTAGACAAATTGACCGACCTAACCGTCTATCCTAAATTCGCCAAAGACAAACTGCAAAATCTATCAAACTATATCGAGCATTTTGTTTCCGACCAACGTGAGAGCTAGCACACAGCTAGCTTTTTACTTTTGAAAATATGGTGTTCGGCAATCGTAAGCTTGCGACCGATTATGCAAGCCTGTCTTAGTGGGTAACACAAACTTTAGGCATACTGTAACAACAGGAACTTCACAAGTTTATGAGTATTAGTTTCCACTGAGAAAGCCCCTGACACGACAAACGCATGAAAGAAAGCCAAAAAATTTTGAGAAAACATCAATTCCATGGACTTTCGGCTGTAAATAATTCAATATCCAAAAGAACTATTAAAAAGCACGATAATCGGTTCAAAAATTCATTTCTCGTGCTTTTCTCGTTCTAATTATCGGGAAATTACGAAAGAAAGGCTACAAATTTGACCAAAACATCATTTTCGTGGACTTTCGGCTGTAAAAATTCACCATCAAACGTTTAAAAGCACGATAATCGGTTCAAAAATTCATTTCTCGTGCTTTTCTCGTTCCAATTATCGGGAAATTACGAAAGAAAGACTATAAATTTGACCAAAACGTCATTTTCGTGGACTTTCGGATGTAAAAATTCACCATCAAACGTTTAAAAGCACGATAATCAGCTCAAAAATTCATTTCTCGTGCTTTTCTCGTTCAATTTTGTTTTTCAAGATTCAAGAGAGGTGTAAACGCTTTTTCGTTTGACGTGAAGCTCCTGACTTTTGAGTTTCAATTTCTATGAATTTATGGTATACTATTACCAAAATAAATCTTGACAAGAAAGGCGGTAGCTTACGTGGAGTATAAATCTATTTTCGATATTATCGGCCCGATTATGGTTGGTCCTTCGAGTTCGCATACTGCGGGTGCTCTCGAAATTGCCAGATATGCACGTCAAAAATTTGATGAACAACCTGAAAAAGTGGAAATCACATTATATAATTCCTTTGCCAAAACGTACAAAGGTCATGGCACAGATGTTGCACTTGTCGGTGGGATTTTAAATTTCAGAGCTGATAACCTCGAAATTCCCAACGCTCTGAAAATCGCTGAAAAAGCGGGCATTGAAATTAAATTTAACACGAGTGAAAGAGACGCCCAACATCCAAACACCGTTACCCTTGTTTTGGTAAAAGAAACTAAACTACTTGAAGTTACAGGTATTTCCATCGGTGGCGGGAATTTCAAAATTCGGCAAGAAGTTTGGTTTTGAAAAAACCAATTACTCTTGCCTACTTAACAGGAACTTCACGAGCTTGGCGAGTGATTATGCAAGCTTGCCTTAGTATAAGCGAAGCGAACTTTAGGCAGACTGTAAACAACAGGGACTTAGCGAATTTATAAGCTATTAGTCCCCACTGAGTTCCCACTGTGGAGGTGAGTAGTATGTTTAATAGTGTATTAGAGTTATTAGAAATTTGTACACGCGAGGACAAACCGATATCAGCGGTTATGCTCGATTTTGAAGTAGCACGCGGTCAACTAAATCGTGATGAAATCATTACTCAAATGAAACAAAATTTGGATGTCATGCGATCATCAGTTGAAAATGGTCTTAAAGGCGTTTCTTCTATGACTGGTCTCACAGGTGGCGATGCAAAGCTATTAAGTGCATATATTGAGCATGGCAACACGCTCAGTGGTGACCAAATCCTATCAGCTTGTGCAAGGGCGATAGCAACCAATGAAGTTAATGCGGCAATGGGGATTATTTGTGCTTCACCGACGGCTGGTTCCGCTGGAACGTTACCTGGAGTATTATTTGCAATCGAGGAAAAACTTTCGCTCACCGAAGAACAGATGTTGGACTTCCTGTTCACCAGTGGCGCTTTCGGCTTAATCACCGCCAACAACGCCTTTATTTCGGGCGCAGCAGGAGGATGCCAAGCTGAAATTGGAACGTCCAGTGCGATGGCGGCAGCTGCTGCCACCGAAGCGGCGGGCGGAACCCCAGAACAATCCGCCCACGCTTTCGCAATCGCTCTCGCCAATATGCTCGGACTCGTTTGCGATCCTGTCGCTGGACTTGTCGAAGTCCCCTGTATCAAACGAAATGCGGCAGGGGCTAGCAACGCCCTCATCGCTGCGGACATGGCACTCGCTGGACTCATTAGCGAAATACCCGCTGACGAAGTCATCGCAGCCATGTATGAGGTTGGGGTGACAATGCCGACCGCCCTCAAAGAAACTGCCGAGGGCGGACTGGCCAACACCCCAACTGGTCGCACCATCGAAAAACGAATCTTCGGTCATCGCAAATGTCCTGTTAAAACTGGCGATTGCAATTGTTAAATCTTTGGATTTGAAATCCTACTGATATGATCGATAAATCTGCAAAAAATAGAATATTGTCGGCATTTATCATCAATAATACAAAATAGATACTTATAAGGAGCTCAAAAATGAACCACGAGATAATAGAAAAACTGTACGACATTGCCGACGAAATGGCAATGATCCTCGTCGAACACGCAAATCTGCGCTATTTAGATGCTCTATGTGCAGCCAGTGCTAATATCATGGCGATGGACGTGCTACAAGAGGTCGAAACAGAGGTTGAAATAAAGCTTTTTGCTCTTGGAAAAGAACTCGCCGAAACCGAGTTTGCAGTGGAAGAAGTTCGAAAGGCGCTGCAACTCGCACTCCTCAAGGGGATGAAAGCCGATAATATCCCGCCGAGTAATATTACGCCAGACTCGATTGGGCTACTCGTTGGTCATCTGATTGGTAAATTTTTTAATGATTCGGTACAATTAACGCTCGCAGATTTCATTTGTGGTACTGGAAATTTACTAACGACAACCCTCAATACGCTTGATAATCCACTGACAGCGATATATGGAGCAGATGTTGATTATCAAATGTTACAAATTGCGAAAATGATGGCGGATATGCAGGACTATGATGTTCAATTTTTTCATCAATCATCTGCGCGGGCAATGGCAGTGCCACTGGTTGATGTGATAATTGGAAATCTTCCTACAAGTGGCAAAGTTGAAGCTGCTGATAAAGAATCGGTACTGGCACAGGTGGGCTGTAATTTTTTACCATATCTGCTGGTTGAAAATCACCTAAATTATTTAGCCCCAGGCGGATATGCGATATATATAATTGGGAACGACTTCTTTTCACAAGTTAACGCCGCGAAATTTCACGAGGTTTTAACTGATCAAGCCGAGATCGGAATGCTACTACAATTACCAACCAACTTGTTCAAAGATGAATCGCAACAAAAGAGCATTTTCGTGCTACGAAAACATAGCGAAAGGCTTTCAAAAGTGCAAGAAATACTGGTTGGAAATTTTCCCGATTTTGGAAAGATTGAGGAATTTCGAGCAATGTTGACGAAAGTTGAAAAATGGGTTAAAATGAATGAGTGGTAAATACAATGTATAACGTTACCAAATTACCGACGTTTCATCTGTGGCGAACGAATTTACGAAGTAAGTTGTGCAGTCGTCGCAAAATAAAAATTTTACAGGAGTGATTTTCATGACAAAAATTTTAGCAATCAATGCAGGTAGTTCTTCATTAAAATTCCAACTTCTCGCAATGCCAAGTGAGGAAGTTTTAGCAGTTGGTCTAATCGAACGAGTTGGTTTAAACGATGGAATCTTCAAAATCGAATTCGGTGACGAAGAAATAAAAACCATTACCGACATTCCCAATCATGCAGTCGCAGTTGAGTTAACAATGAATGCATTAATTGACAATAAAATTATTACAAGTTTTGAAGAAATTTCTGGTGTTGGTCATCGTGTTGTTCACGGTGGGGAAGTTTTTAACAAATCAGTTGTAATAACACCAGAAACATTAGCAACAATCGAAAGTTTAGCAGAATTAGCACCATTACATCAACCAGCTAATATTACTGGTGTTAAAGCATTCCAAGAAAAATTGCCAAACGCAATCGCAGTCGCAGTATTCGACACAGCATTCCATCAAACAATGCCAGAAGTTTCTTACTTATACCCAATCAAGTACGACCTATATACCAATCATAGTGTTCGTAAATATGGTTTCCATGGAACTTCACACCAATACGTATCAGAACGTGCAGTTGCATTATTAGGACTACCAGTTGAAGATACGCGTGTTATCACAGTTCACATCGGTAACGGTGGTTCATTATCAGCAGTTAAAGGTGGAAAATCAATTGATACATCAATGGGATTCACGCCATTAGCAGGAATCATGATGGGAACTCGCTCAGGTGATGTCGATCCAGCAATTATCCCTTACATCATGGAAAAAGAGGGAATCGACGTAAACGCAGCAGTTAACATCCTCAACAAAAAATCAGGACTAGCAGGCGTTTCAGGTTTAACTTCTGATATGCGCGACATCGAAACAGGAATCAAAGATGGTAACCCAATGGCGAAAATAGCTTTCGATATGTTCATCAAACGTGTTACTGATTACATCGGGTCATACCTAGTAACACTCGGTGGTGCTGATGCAATCGTATTCACAGCCGGAATCGGTGAAAATGGATCAATGGTTCGTGCAGCAATCATGGAAAAATTAGCATTCTTAGGCGTTCAAATTGACCCAGAAAACAATGGAATCCGTGGAAAAGAACTTTTAGTATCGACCGCCGAATCAAAGATCAAATGTTTCGTAATTCCAACCAACGAAGAAATCATGATTGCTCGTGATACAGTCGCATTTTTATAAAAATTAAAATTTATAACAATGTAATGTCAATGTGGAAAACAAGGTGATTTTATCGCCGAAAAGGTCTCATTTCAGCTGAAATGAGACCTTTTCTCTGATGTTCAAAGACAATTTAAAACAACTTACAACGTGAAGTCACGGAAAAATCCCATTCTTAGGCAAAATTCATCTAATTCAAATTTTAAAATCCTTGACCTTACGGGTTTCTGAAATTTCTAATTATCTTTATTTGGACTAGAAATTAAAGTGTTTCGGTGGCTTTTAAATCTGTGATATAGTGCTTTTCGTGACTTTAGAGAAAAATGAGAAAATTTTAATTAAGCCGTTGACAAGCGCTTTTCAAAGTGTTATATTATTATTAATAAATTAGCTTTCCAGAGTGTGACAGATGGTTACTCTGGAAATGTTACGTTAAAAGGAGATTTAACATGAAAAAAATGATAAAAAGCTTTTATTTAATACTTGTGGCAGGTTTTGTCATTGTATTATTAGCCGCTTGTGGTGGTAGAAATTTAACGGAAGAGATTGTTGGAACTTGGGTAGTTTATCCAGAAACCCCTCACTTTGAGTTTTATTTTATCTTCAATGCAGACGGCACTGGATATGGAACCCATGCCGTTCGTGGTCAAAATGGATCATTTGATTGGGAAATCATTGATGAAGATTTACATTTGAAATTCCATGACTGGAGCGATCAAATTTGGAATGAGATTACCATTGAGGGTGATACATTAACCCTTGATCAATTTCAAGATGAAGAAAGTGGCACTACTTTTGAAGGTGGTCGTCCTTTGAACTTTAATCGATAATAATGAAAAATTAATAGCATGAGGTGAATTTAAAATACGTTGAAAGAGGGAGAAAAAATATGAAAAAATTTATAACGTCTCTATGTTCTTTGATGCTAGCAGTGGCTATGCTATTTGGAGTTTTCACAATTCCAACAGTTGAAGCGAACGCAAATATTGAAGTCACATATGAAAGTATTAGTCCGTTTTGGGGTGTAGGTTGGGCGTATCGGGTAGATTGGCCTGTAACTATTTGGTTTGGTCATCCTGCTAATAACATAAGTGGCGCAGTTGTGTTAGGTAGTGGTTACATAGTGGTAGTTGAGAATGCTACACCAGATAGAGGTTATATGTTTGTGTCGTTTAACTTACAAGGTTCTATTATTAGAGGATGGATTTCTACAACGCAATTGAATAACAATACAACCAGATTATAAAAATAAAAACCAACCAAAACATGTTTTGGTTGGTTTTTAGGAGGGAAGTTATGAACGAATTAAATTTAACGATAATTTCGTTATTCCGCAAGAAAATCCAGAGCATATCAATTGTTTTAGTTGTTGCCTTCGTGGTCGCTTTAATTTCAGTTTTTTTTGTAGCACAAAACGCTCTTCACCAATATCACGAAAAAATATTGATAAATACACCACCATTGGTTGAAATCCATTTCCCCCATACTCCCAGCAATTATGATTTAAATGAATCCCGAAACATTGTGTTGACTAAAATATTAGAATCTGATTTCGTACGAGAAAATATTGGTTTTACTACTGGTTTTCTAATGTCGAATGATATAAGACAAACTATTGCTGCTGATTATGAGGGTTCTGGGTGGATACATCAATTCGCCCTATTTGGCGTCAACGATGAAGTTCCCTTGCAATTTGAAATTGGCGCATTTGAACTCTACTCAGGGCGATTTTTTTTAACCGCTGAAATTGATTCTGGAAATATCCGCGCAAATATTCCTGTGATGATTTCCAGAAACCTTGCACAAGTAAATGATATTGCGATCGGAGATTTGCTTAATTTTAGGAATATAATCTCTGTTTTTCTTTCTGATGATGAAATAAAACAATTGCCAGCAGATTGGGGAAATTATTATTTTAAAATAATCGGGCTTTTTGAATTTGATTACGCCCCTTTCCTGAATTTTTTACGCGATTACGAGGGCAACCCAGATTACACGCCAATTGGTAATATAGTATCCACTCTAATCTACGCTGCAAAAGACACCATTTTAGTACCACATTGGTTCAACGAGCAAGCGAATTCAGAAATTGAAGATGAACTCCAAGCATTACGATTGGAGGACTTACTTGTGACGCATCGTTTTTTTTCAGCCACATCGGATCAATGGGACAACACACATCTTTTGATGCTTTATGATTCACTGGATTTATTTGAATTTAAAGATTTTATTGAAAATATTGGCTACGATAATATTATTGTTCACAGTTTTTTAGCTGAGAATGAAATGGTTTTATCAACAATTTCTCAGTTCACAGCTTTTTTAGATATTTTTTTAGTGGGAGTTATTATTGCAGGTATGTTGGTTATCATGCTCATATTATGCTTAATTTTGAGAGACAAAAAATTAGAGCTTGGCATTTATATGGCGTTAGGTGGATCAAATAAAATTAAACGCATCATTCTTTTGGAATTCCTAATATTGACGGTTTCAGGGCTTGCTTTCGGACTCTTGCTTAGCGGGGTTCTTAGCGGGTGGCTTGCGGCTTACTTTACTTCATCTTTCATGTCAGCACAGTTGACGATAGATAATTTTTTGGAGACAATGCCTCCGCCGCGCGAGCTAGCACTAGCTGGCTGGGGTATAATTTACTCAAGATTCCGAATCCCTCCAAACCCCATTTTCTTGCAAGATACTCACTCAATGTTAGATTTTTCGCTCACTTTTAATCAGATTTTTTTAATAATAGCTTTAACGGTAATCTTTGTTTTGTTATTTACTTCAATCACCCTCAAATTACTCTTAAGAAAACCAGCAAAAGAAATGCTACTTTAAAAATCTCTAATCACACCAAGAATATTCAGAGAAATCTTAAGTAGACTGATTGGTAAATTATTGCCATCAACCCCTTAATAGAATCGTGAACCGTAAGGTCAACGTGGAAAACGTTGTACCATATCCAAATGATGATGCCAAGAAAGTTGTTTAATTTCTAACTAGCTTCTGGTATAATATTCATAGAGGGAACAATCCTTATTTTTGACTTTAAACAATAGCTTGATAATTAAGGATTTAAAATACTATGAATGGAGTGTCTTAAATGAAAAAATCTTATAATGCTTTCACATTAAAAATAATTGCGATTATAGGGATGATTTTGCAACATGCAGCAATAATACTAGAAGAGGTCATACCTTATGCTTTGCAAGTTCCAATGCATTTAGCAGGTGGGTTAACTTTTCCGATTTTGGCGTTTTTTTTGGTTGAAGGGTTTAAATATACTTCAAGTAGGAAAAAATATTTCTTGCGGCTTTTTATAGTTGCGATTATTTCACAAGTTCCATTTTTTATAGCTTACGGAAATTTTTGGCTTATGCCACTTAATATAATGTTTTTATTGTCAATGAGTCTTATAATGCTACATCTTCATGAAAATATGAAGTCTCGTGGTGGTTTTTGGGTAATTTTTTCTCTGTTTTTAGTTATCAGTTTAATGATCGAATGGAATTTTATAGGGTTTCTTATGATATGGATGTATAAAATAATTAAAGATGAGAAGAAGAGAACGTTTTGGCCGGCAATGATGTCAGCACTTATTAGCGTTGTATTAGGAATCATAAGTGTGATATTTTTGGGGATTATTGTTAATATTATCCCAGATATGAATGAGCTTGCAGAACTTTTAGAATGGACGATGGTATTAAGTATATTTTTCGGACTAGGGAATGCGTTATCTATCTATTTTATCAAGAGGTATAATGGTGAGCGTGGTAAAAGCATGAAATATCTTTTTTATGTTATTTATCCACTTCATTTTGTTGTATTAGCTCTAATTGCTAATTTTCTGGGGATATTGGGATAAATGAATTGCGCTCAAAATGGTTGCGCTAATTAAGGAAGATTAAAATGAATGTAAATGATTTAAAAGTAAAGCCATATATTAAAGAAGCTTTAAAAGCTTTGAAATTTTCAGAATTAACACAAATACAGCAGGAGGTTATTCCGCTCGCTTTGAAAAAGGCTGATATTATCGGTCAATCGCAAACTGGAAGTGGCAAAACTCATGCCTTTTTGATTCCGATTTTTGAATCGCTTATTGAACAAGAGCAGAAAGTGCAGGTTATTATTACAACCCCAACCCGTGAATTAGCAGAGCAGATTTATAATGTCGCATTACATATTGCAAGTTTTTCGGAAACACTAATTTCGATTGCGCGTTATGTCGGTGGAACTGATAAGGAGCGTCAAGTTGCAAAATTGAAGTCGCAACCGCAGATTGTTATTGGTACGCCTGGTCGAATTAAGGACTTAGCGATTAACGAGCGTGCTTTACTGGTTCATACGGCGAAAATTTTTGTTATTGACGAAGCGGATATGACGCTTGAGGCTGGTTTCTTGCAGGATATCGACCAGATTGCTAGCACGATGTCGAAAGATTTGCAGATGATGGTTTTCTCGGCAACAATTCCAGTTGGATTAAAGCCGTTTTTGAAGAAGTATATGCAAGCACCACAACATATTCATATTTCACCACGGATTGCAACTGCAGTTAAAATTGAACATATTTTATATCCAACAAAACATCGACCACGGATTGAAGTATTAAAAAAATTATTGCCAGCGTTGAATCCATATTTAGCGGTTGTATTTGCAAATACAAAAAAAGATGCAGCTGAAATTGCTCGTGAATTAACATCATCTGGTTTCAAAGTGGGGGAAATTCATGGTGATTTAGACCCGCGAAAGCGACGCCAAGTGATGAATCGAATTCGTAATTTAGAATTCCAATATATTGTCGCAACGGATATTGCTGCTCGTGGAATTGATATTGAAGGAATTAGTCATGTTATCAACTTTGAGCTCCCGTCTGATTTGGAATTTTATATTCATCGCACAGGACGAACAGCCCGTGGCTCGTTTGACGGCATCGCAATAACACTATATGATACTGGTGAAGAAGATGCTTTGACACAACTTGAAAGTCGAGGTATCAGTTTCGCTTATAAAGAACTCGACAAATCTGGTGAATTGGTAGAATCTAACCAAAGAAATCGGCGTGTATCACGGGTCAAAAAAGAAAATGAAGTTGACAAAATTGCCCGAGCACAAGTGCGGAAACCGAAAAAAGTTAGCCCTGGATACAAGAAAAAAATGAAATTTGAGATGGATAAAATCCGCAGGAAAGAAAACCGAAAGAGGCGTTAAATATGAGTGATTTGCCATTTAAAACTAAAAGAATTATTTACTTTTTATTACTGGGAATCGGGTTTGTTTCAGTTATAATAGGATTTTTAAATCGAGCAACAGATCAAGGATTGATGTTTTTATACCTTGGTTTCGTGTTATTTATGGTCTCATTGCCAATCAACACGAAAATTATGCGTTGTAAAACTTGTAAGGTTTCGTTTAATTATGTTCCACAAAATTCACCTTATGCACAAGTTATTCGTAAGTTTAAGGCGTTTAATTATTTATTACACTTAAGAACATTAACTCACTGCCAGAATGAAAAATGTGGTGTAGAATTAGATTAATACTAATCATCATCTAAAAACATGGTTCTTTGCGTTTATTTGATAATTTGTAAATTTACTTATGTTTTCAAACGGTGATTAGTATAAGGAGTGTTATGGTATGGTTAAAATTGGATCTCATGTTGGGATGTCTGGTAGTAAAATGCTTGTTGGCGCTGTCATCGAGGCAATGGCTTATGATGCAACTAGCTTTATGATTTATACTGGTGCGCCACAAAACACTCGTCGCAAGCCGATTGAAGAATTGAATATTGAAGCGGGCTGGGAGCTCATGAAAGCAAATGGCTTTGACGAGTTTGTTGTTCATGCTCCATATATTATCAACCTTGGAAATACGGTCAAGCCAGAGACTTTTGAACTTGCAGTTGACTTTTTAGCCGAAGAAGTTCGTCGTTCGGAAGCCCTTGGTGCAAAAACTATCGTTTTACATCCTGGAGCCCATGTAGGGGCGGGAGAAGAGCTTGGTTTACAACGCATTGTCGAAGGGCTCAATATGGTACTTAGGGAAGATATGATCACAACCATCGCATTAGAAACCATGGCGGGCAAAGGTAGTGAACTAGGTTGCACGTTTGAGCAATTGGCTTATATTATCAACAACGTTCAGCTTAGCGATAAACTCATGGTTTGCTTTGACACGTGTCACGTTCATGATGCAGGTTATGATATTGTTAACGATTTTGACGGAGTAATGGCTGAATTTGACCGCATTGTTGGCGTCGATAAAATTGCTGTTTTTCATATTAATGACAGTAAGAATGTGACTGGTGCAAAAAAAGATCGTCACGAAAACATTGGTTTTGGTGAAATCGGTTGGCAGGCTTTAGAATATATCGTTCACCATCCCGATTATGCTCATATTACGAAAATTCTGGAAACACCTTATGTACCAGTACCAGATGGCGATAAAAAATTCGCACCATATAAACATGAAATTGCAATGTTACGGTCACGAGTGTTTGATAAAGAATTAAAGAAAAAAATTGTTGAGTAATAAAAAACTGATATACTCCCACTGAAGTAGACATTAGAGAAACAAAAATTTTTCTCGACTGTTTATAGGGAGTTTTATTATGAAGAAAAATAAAAGTTAGAAATAGTATCCAGCTGATTTGAATTATGCTGTAATTAAAAATGTTTTGATAATTATGAGCAATCTATCATCGCTTGAAAGATAAGTAAAACAAATGATAATCAATTGGTAAAATAGTCTGTTGGAAATGGTTTTTGAAACAGCCTTAAAGTTACGATATTCAATCTGATTATAAATATCAGTATATATCTGGCATGATTTCGGTTAAAAGTACCAGTTTAACGTCGATTTTAGCCCGAAACTGGTAGTTTTGACATAATTCAATGAAAATTTAGTAAAAATTAAAGCGCCAATACAAATGCTTTAGTGCATCTTGAATTGACGGTTTGTA